>WNFJ01103683.1_pt3 | contig 10939 bp, 10 predicted proteins | sample 5400461 | NCBI WGS metagenome assembly WNFJ01 (sample SAMN13153349, study PRJNA577476) | soil metagenome | isolation source: 115 cm saprolite on Douglas fir-dominated hillslope | place: USA:California | collected 2013-09-17 | reverse complement strand
ACGGATTAGAAATGCCGAGTATCGCGACCTGGATTCGCCAATGCGACGAACATTGGTTCACGCTTATATTCAGCCAACATCCAGATCTGACGGTGCATAACGCTCGATCACATCCGGTCGAGCTGGGCCGGATGGATGCGTTGCTGTTGACTGGCGGCGGCGACATTTCGCCCAGCTTTCTGCGCCAGCCGATCGCGCAGCCAGCGTTGATCGTAGATACCGACTGCGAGCGCGACGATTGGGAGTTCAAGGCGGTCGGCGCGATGCTTTTGACGGGAAAGCCGATCCTGGCGATCTGCCGAGGTCTCCAGGTGCTGAATGTCGCACTGGGTGGGACCTTACATATTGATATTCCCGACCACGACAATGCGGAAACGGCAAACATCCAGCCGCTCAGACATAGCTCGAAAGCGGTTCATCGATTCGCGGCGGTAAACAGTTCGCATCACCAGGCGCTTGAACGGTTGGCCGACGGAATCGAGGTGGAGGCGTGGTCCGCGAGCGACGGAATAGTCGAACAGGCGCGATTGCGCTCGCACGCCTTCGCCGTCGGGGTGCAGTATCATCCGGAACGACATGAGCTCTATCTTCCATTGTTCGCGGATTTCTTCGAACGATTTCGCAACCCCCGATAGCAATTTGCGTTGTGTTTTGAAGGTGCTAAATGCTTACGGTTCGCGTCGGTTGTAGTATTGATTTTGAATGCGAATCGTCAGCGACGGCCGTACTGTTGGTCAATCCACGACTCGATGCGGACCATCCCATACGGCACGAATCTCTCGACTTCGGCCGCGCTTCGAAGTCCGAATCTTTCGCCGACACAGACGGCAACATCGCTTACCGAGTGATTCTCGGAACTGGACTAAACAGGATTCGGCACGACGCGCTGGTCGAGGTGTCCACGGCATCTGATAAGTGCGAGCAATTCGGCGACGCCCCGTCTATAGCTACGCTCGAGCCCGCATTTTTGCGTTACCTGCTACCCAGCAGGTATTGCGACTCAGACCGGCTATTTGCGTTCGCCCGGGAGAAGTTCGGACATATCTACGACGCGGGCGAGCGCGTGCAGGTCATCTCAAACTGGGTTCATAACAACATCGAGTATCGCTACGGTTCTGGAAGACCGGACATTTCCGCCGCGCAAGTCATCGAACGAGGCTACGGTGTATGCCGCGACTTTGCTCATTGCACGATTGCGCTGTGCCGAGCACTCAACATGCCGGCGCGATACGTCACTGGTCATCTGCCCGACATCGGACATCTGGATCCCGGAACGCCGATGGACTTTCATGCCTACAGCGAAGTGTACCTTGGCGGCAATTGGCATGTCTTCGATGCGCGCTACAACGAACCTAGAATTGGCCGAATAAAGATCGCGCAAGGTCTCGACGCCGTCGAATGCGCCTTTGCGACTGTCTATGGACCAGCCCGCCTGACTGACTTCCAGGTGTGGGCATACCAGGTCGATGCTGGACAAGTGAGAATAGGCGATCCGATTGATCTCTCGAAGCGATTGGACGGCGTCGAGGAAATTAAGTCGTGAGCAACGGCTATGCGTCTATGCCATCGCTTCCGGTACTCACTTCTAACTTAGAGACCATCCGCCGGCCGCCACCGGCGCTCTGATAAACTCCCGACACCGGTGGTAAGTCGTTGTAGTCTCTGCCGACCGCAACACGTATATGGCGAATCATGGTGCGGGTCCGATGAGTCGGATCGAATCCGGTCCAGCCGCTACCGGGCAACAGCGCCTCAATCCACGCATGGCTTGCCAGTTCGGGAGGCGCAGCGCTTATAGTCCGGCCAGGGTCAGGGGCGAGATAGCCGGAAACATAGCGGGCCGGAATTCCGGCCAGGCGAAGCAGACCGATGCTGAGGTGCGCGAAATCCTGACATACTCCGCCGCCCGAAGTGAGGATATCGTCAACGGTGGAGTTTACGTTGGTGGTGTTGCCGTCATAGGCAAACTGACTGCGCACGTAAAGGATCGTGCGCTCCGTGTACGCCGTGATGTCTTCGGATAGCAGGGGACGCACAGACCAGAAAAACCTTCGCAGCCGATCGCTAAACGGTACATACCGGCTCGGATTCAGAAATTCTCCGTACTCCTTCATCCTGACCGAATCGTCGCGAAGATAATCGCCAACAGTGATTCGAGGCGAAGCTTCCGCAGGCAGCACGATCCGATCGACTACCGAAGCTGAGCTGATTACCAGCTCGGTGTGAGGCGGCTGGATATCGATCGAATGCGCTACGTTGCCGAACGAGTCTCGATATTCAGAGATTGCAGCCGGCGGCGTGATCTCGAGGCTGAAGGCGATGAGCTTTTGATCCGGCGCGTCAATTGGAGTGAGCCGTACATCGTTATGTGAATGAGAGGACGGATGTTCGTAAACGTAGCGAGTGACGTGCTTGATGCGAAATAACATACGATCAGAATCGGAATCCTGGCGCTCTCATGCAAAGCATCGACAAGGAGAGTACGGGTAGCTTTTGATCATACAGCTCCGATGCATTCCGCATCATCTGTGGCGAGTTTGCAAGCACAGCGCCCGTGCTCTTGTGGATAACCTGAATCGCCGCCGCATCCAGTCCAAAGTACACTCCCAAGATTGCTGAGGCCATCGCCGCCTGAGTCTGCTGGCGTAGGCTCTGATCGAGCGGATAGAGCTAAGCGTCGCGGCTATTGGTGCAAATCTGACGTGTGCCGCGCGAGACGTTCTTGTCCTGTTAACAGAAAGAGCAACTAGCGATACCTCAAACTGACATATACAGTCTACATCCAAAGTAGTGGGGAGCCAGGGGGATCGGAATGGGGCTACGTCAACTAATTGTCATAGGTGCATTTTTACTTTTACCGAAGTTCGCAGAAGCCACTGTCACAATGACCTCGCCCGCCGACGGTTCCAGTGTGACTGGATCGGTTGCTGTGAACTGCACCGATACCACCTCGGGTGCGTCATTCGGCTTTTACGTTGACGGGGCTTTCCAGACGACCACGTCGGGTTCGTTTTCATGGAACACATCTACAGTAACCCAAGGTTCTCACTATCTTTCTTGCAACGCATATCAGGCAGGTGTCTATAGTGGCGGCGCTGCGGCCAGTGTAACTGTCCGTCCTTTAACTTCCACTCCGAGCCCGGCGCCAACCACAACTCCAAGTCCAACACCTAAGCCAACTCCGACTGTTGCACCAACCCCAATACCAGCGACTACCAGCTTCGACACGAACGTTAATTGCACGGGAACACATGATAGCGACGCCCTGGAGACTGCATTTAAAAACCCCGGACGGGTGCTCTCGCATGGTCCCTGTGGGCTCGACCGTCCAATCACGGTGGCTGCTGATAACACCGGCTTCGACGGCGACGGCGCGCCCTGGACAGCGACTGGTTCGGCGATCATTTTTGTTACTAGCGCAAACTCCTATAACACTCCGCAATGGCGCGGTCTGGTGCTGCGCGGCCCCGGTACCAAAAGCGGGACTGTGGGCCTTCAGGTTAACGGGAATTTCGGAAGCTTCGTGAATCCTGACATTCAGGGTTTCGGCACCCAGATCGCGATCGGGCCGAATGGTTTTCTAGATACGTTTATTGACGCGCGACTCGCAGGCGACGGCGTCGCGGGAACCGGGATCGTTTGTCCGGTCTCAACGAACGCAGGCGAAGGAATCGTTCTGGTTGGTGGTAAGATTTTTAACCTCGCAGTTGGCTCGAACAATCAAGGGTGCGGAATGACCTTTATAGGCACCCACATGGACGCTTTCACAGCTTCACCGGTGATCGTCGATCAAGAAGCTGGTTCGTTCGGGGCGGCGAGCGATTTCGTGGACGCTTACATTGAGATCATGACTATGCCCAGCAGCGGGGCAATCTTTACCCTTACTGGTTACAATGGTTACGGCTCAATTACGTGGAGAGGCGGACAGATTCAGGAAGACGCATCGCAGTCGACGCCGGATTTGATCCATGTCAACAACACTCAACCGAGCACTAACTACGCGCCGTTTGCGACCTTCGATCGGGTTCGGATGCAGAGCGTGAACACCAGTCCGCTACCTGCCCACGTAGCGCTATGCGGAAGCACGTCGCTCAACGGCGGCGGCCAACTCGGTAATCTACCCAACATAGGAGCGTGTCCATAAGGGCGAGACCTTTGCAATTCGGCGGCCCTGCTCGTGGCCAGTAGCGGGCCCTGACTGGCCGTTGCCTGTGCCGTGGCGATCGATTAGCTGATAGTTCCATGAACCGCTTGATGCTCAACATTGTGGCCTTGGCTGTCGCGGCGGCCTTGACGGTCGCGGGATGCTCCGCGGTAGCGAAAGAAGACGCTTCGATCAAAACCCGCAACGAAGCCGAAGAGGCCGCGGTCAAGCGGATAGTCGTCGTCGAGGGAGACCAGGTTCCCGGCCATCCCAAATTCACCGAACTCGGCCGCGTCCAGGGCGTGTGCGTGCGTGCTCCCTGGTATGACGACGACTCCAGTATCGCAAGAATCGGCTTCAAGCACGCCGCCTACGACAAGTACGGCGACAAGGTCGACGCGATCATCCGGGTCGATTCCTTCTTCGTCACCGACAATCAATCTTATGGGATACAGGAGCCGGGCAGCGCCGCTGGCCATTTGAATTGCCAGGGCACTGCGGTGCATTTCGAGCCGGGCTGAGCCGGTCGTCTGATTCCGAGTCAGACCGGGTCGAGGCCGTCGAAGAGTGGAATTCCGAAAGCGCTCTTGCCGAGAAATTCCAGCGTCTCGTCGCTGTCAAAAGGATGGTAGAGGCCAGCGCGAACGTCGCGGAACAGCCGTTCCAGCGGCAGCCGCTTGAAATACGACGACCCGCCGACGGCTCGCAGCGCGAGGTCCACCACGCGAACTGAATTCTCGACCGCGATCATCCGCGCGGCGACCGCCTTGCGCGACCAACTCGCCGGATCGTCGGCGTCCACTTCCGCAGCCGCCTTCCACATCGCGGCGCGCGCGCCCTCTATAAGCAGGTCCATCTCGCCGACTTTGTTGTAGACGGCCGGCAGATGACTCATCGGATTTTTGAGCGGGAAGCGCGGCCGCTCACGCATGAACTCGACGGTGAAATCGCGCGCAGCAACGGCGATTCCGATATACGGCGCGCCGATTGTGAATGGCGCCTTCGCAAACACCTTCGTGATACGTCCGCTTTTGGATACCCGGCGCTGCAGAACCACGTCGGAATCGGGCACGAACGCGTCCTTCAATTCGGAGCTGCGCGACGCGGTCGCCCGCATCCCCATCACATGCCAGTCGTCCTTGAAATTGAGGCCCGGCGTGTCGCGCGGAGAAACGAAGCACGTGACTATGCTCGGCCCATGCGGTCCGTCCGCACAGGTCGCCTCGAAAAAGAAGTAATCGATTGCGACACTCTGGGTGCCGAATATCTTGCGCCCGTTGACTAGCCATCCGCCATCGACCGGGCGTGCCTGCGTGCGCGGACGCAGCGCAATGATCGCGTTGTCCGGCTCCGAGCCGGACCCGCCGCATATGAGGCGCTCGGCTGCTATTCGGCGCAGCTTGTGCTCGACGTTCGGTGCTTTGAACTTGCGATACAAATCGACCAGCAGCCCGACCGTGTTGAAGTGCATGTTGATCGCAAGTGCGGTCGCACCGCATCCTTGCGCCAGACGTTCCTGCGCCTTGATTCGCTCGAGCATCGTGGCGCCCAGCCCGCCGAGGCTCTCGGGAATGATCAGCCGCGTGTAGCCGCTGTCTTTCAGCCGTTCGTAGTTTTCGAAGGGAAACGATCCTTCCTCATCGTGAATCGCGGCGCGCTTGGCGAAGTCGTCGGCCATCTCGCCCGCCATATCGACGAAGCGCTGCTCACGCGCGGTATGAAGCTGATTCATCGAGCTGGCTCCGTCTCAATCGTGTGCTGCCATGCCGGGAATCCACGCGTCGTAGCCCGGTGCATAGTTGAGGTTGCTCTGCGACGGATTGCGATTGACCAGCGGCCTCATGAAAAGCGGATGCCGCATGCTGCGCACCTCGTGCTCGATAGTGAACAAGGTCTCGCCGGTTTCAGGATCGGCGAGATCCTTGAATCGATACTGATGCTGATCGCTTTCTTCCGAGATGAGTCCCTTGTCGAGCAACTTCGCGTACGGTCCGGAAAAATCCGCGACGTAAATCTGGACGTGATGGCCGTCATAAGGAGCAAGCTCGCGATCGGTTTCGCGGAACATCAGAAACTGCCCGATACCTACTTCGACTCGCGCCGCTCGACCAGTGCCAGTGTCAGTCTTCGCTATTTTGCCGGCGCCATCGCCGGACGCCGCGGCCCTTGCGCCCATCACGCTGCGGTAGAACCGCGCGATCCCGTCGGCGGCGCCTTTCGGCACGTCGAATTCGACGTAAGCGATTCCGAGCGTGATTCGGCCGAAGCGTTCATCGGGCGAATAGCATCGGAGGCGATTTCCCCACGGACAGGTCGCCTCGACGAATTCCTCGTGCTCGCTGAAATCGAAGCGCGTCCCGTCGAGCCGTTTGCGAGTTCGTTCGAGGCGGCGAACGAGCGCCGCGCGATCGGGCACGATGACTCCGGTGTGCCCGCGGAGAACCTGCGCCGGCCCGCTCGGCAGATGGAACTGGCTGCGCCCGACGTTGACCCACATGTTGGTCAGGCCGGTCATCAGAAAGGGATCGCGGGTCAGACCGAGACCGGCGATGTAGAAAATAGTCGCCTGCTGCTGGTCGGGGACCGTTACGTTAACGTGTTCCAGCGCGACGATGTTGCCGAGGTCTTCGGCGGTTCGATCGAATCGACGCTCCATGAGAGCCTCCATCCGCGGGTTCGACCGGCTGTCAACCGGGAGCCGCGAAAGCCGAGACTACAATATTTCCAGCCGAAAGCGTTATCGCCGAAGTCGCCGACCAGGCAGCTTGATTGGCTTCATAATTGCCCGTACGGTAGTTCTACTGGTAGTAGGATTGGCTCTATTGGCAAACTCGAGAATCGATTTCGCACCCATCACGCTGGAAAGCAATCGAGTTCGGATGACCGCACTCGAGCGCCGTGGCGACGGCACGCCGATCGTGCTGATGCACGGGGCTGCGGGCAATGCCTACTGGTTCAAACCGCTTATCGACGCGCTGGGCGGAAGGCACGTCATCGCGCTCGATATGCCCGGTCACGGCGGCAGCGCGCGGGCGTCGAGCTGGGAGATCGAGGATCTCGCCGAGCTGGTATTCGAGGCCGTAAGCCGGCGAGCAGACGGCAAGATAATCTGGGGCGGGCACTCGTGGGGCGGAAAAGTAGCTGCGATGATCGCCGCCCTGCATCCCGAAGCCGCACACTCGCTGCTACTGCTCGATCCGTCCTCGGCGGCAGGCATTGCAATACCGCCCGAGATGCTCGTGGACATCATGTTCGGGAGCGAGTTGGGTCCGTGGAACTCGCTCGACGAGGCCAAAGGTTCCGCGCGTCAGCTTCCTCAGTATACAAACTGGAATGCGGATCTGGAGCGTGCCTTCGAGCGAGGCGTCGCCCGCGGCCCCGATCGCAAATGGCGCGCGCGGATCTCGCGCGAAACGCTAGTCGCGATATGCGCCGCAATCGCCAAAGATCACTCCGCAATTGTGCGCAGGGTCGCCTGTCCAACCCTCTTCGTCGTGGCCGACGAAAGCCTAGCCTGGCAGGAGCCAAACAACCTCGCCCTCCTCCCGCAAGCCACCCGCGCGATCATCATCCGGCCGAACTACATCGCGCTGTCAGCCACTGGCTGAGCGCGCTCGGCGAAGTTGAAGCCCAGACCGCCTGAGCGGCGGCCCGCAGTATCAGCGCTCGTTTCTTTCTGCTCTGGTCGCGTCGCCTTGTGCCAAGCCGGCAATTCCGGCTAATCGTCGGCAAAGCTTGGCAAGGGTTTGGAAATAAATGAAACCGATCAGCAATTTCGTTTTCCTTCGCCCATGAGACTCGCCGCGCGTACGCACAATCTGCACGGCGTTCCGGCGACGTTGTTCGTGGCGCTCGCGGCGAGAGCGCTCGCGCCCATTGAAGCGCCGGAGCTCGGACTCTCGGAGCACAAGGCAGAGCAGATTCTTCGGAAACTCGAGATCGACCCACGACAGTTCGCGCTCAACGCGAACGAGGTGCGGGCCGTCGCGCTGCGCTCGCAATGGTTTGCTCAGACGACGCGCAGGTTTTTCGAACGGTACCCGGAGGGGTTGTGCGTCAACCTCGGTTGCGGGCTCAACGCCAGCTTCGAACAGGTGGCGGAGGCCGGTGGCGGGCGATTTACCTGGATCGATCTTGATTTGCCCGAAGTGATCGCGATCCGTCGGCAGTTCTTCGTGGAAACTGCGCGCCGCCGAATCATGGAAGGCGACATAACCAAATCAAGCCTGTTCAGCACGCTGCCATGGGCCCCCGGCGAACCGGCTCTCATCGTCGCTGAGGGGCTCCTTTACTATCTTAAGCCCGTGCAGGTCGAAGCGTTCCTCAGCGCGCAAGCGGAAGCAGCCGACGCCAGGTGCGCGCAGATCGAGATTGCTTTCGACTACGTGAGCCGACCGGGCGCGTGGATCGTCGGGCGGCGTCCGGCGCATCGGCAACTCGGGACCGCGTACTCCTGGACGCTGCGACGGCCGAGCGACTTGCTGCGCGTCGACCCGCGGCTAGAAGTAGTCGAGGATACCAACGTGTTCATGCGAGCGATGAGCCCCGGTGCGCGCCAAGTGAACGCTATTTGCCGAGTCGTGACCGGCGGCCAACTGGGAGGCTGCGCACATCTCAGACGATCGCCCAACCCGCTCACCCGCCGTTGAGCACGATCGTTGCCTTATTCAGCCGGTCGCTATAAGCGTTGAGCGCGTCCGCGGTGAGCTTCGCGTAGCGGTTGGCGTCGGGCCAGCGTCGGTCTTCGATCGCCTCGCGCACACCGGGTAACGTCTTGGCTTCGTAGCCGGTGAAGCGTCCGGGCGCGTAGATGAGATTCTTGTACCAGCTCCTTCCCGGCAGGCCCACGTCGGGCGCGAGGGTCTGGTCAATGTCGAGCATCAGCGTCTGCACTCGCGCGAGCCGAGCGACGGACAGGCCTGAAGCGTTTTTCGCCAGCGCGTCGTCGTAAGCCTTGGCGCTGCGCTTCAAACGATCGACCGCGTCTTCGAGTGCCGCGAACTCCAGATGCGGGACAGGGTCCAGCGCTGTGGGTAAGCCGCTCGACTTGGTCCGATCGGCCGCGAGCTGGAAGGCCCGGTCGCGCAGCAGGATCGCTTGCGTCGCCGCCGCCTCCCGTTCGTCGTCCGCGAGCTTCTTCACTTGGTCGAGATAGTCCGAGACTGCGTTCGCGAAAGCGCTAGCGTTTTGGAGGGGAACGTCGGAATCGGCGGCGCGCAGCACTATCCTGCCCACCGTCTTCGCCAGCAGAGCGTCATATATGAAGCCCGGATCGACGAAGCGGCTGTGATGCTCGAAGGTGTCGTAGCGAGAATGGTAAACCCCACCGGAGTGTCCTTCCTCGTAGAAACCGACGTCGAGCGCGGGCAATCCAAGATGATCAACAAACGCTGAAAAGTCGGAGCCCGAACCCAGCGGCCCGATCGGAAAGTCCTTGTCTGGGTCCGCCGCGATTTTCGCTGCGGCCCTCACGCGCTCGGTGGCACTCGGATCGAGCGCGGCTACGCGCATTTTCGCGCGGAGGCGCTGGCCTATGGAAACGCCGGTCTCAGGGTCGACTACATCGGCGGCGACCTGGTTGACCAGATGCTGGAAGTCGTGGCTGCCACCCACACCCAGAAAGCCCCGTTCGTTCGAGTCAGAGTTAACGTAGAGGACCACTTTCTTCTTGAGTTCGCGCGCGTGCTCCTCCGCCCATTCGGTTGAGCCAAGGAGCATCGGTTCCTCGGCATCCCAACTTGTGTAAACGATCGTGCGCTTAGGCCTCCATCCCTGCTTCTCGAGTCCGCCGAAGGCTTTGGCCTCGGCAAGGAGCGCGACTTGACCCGACAGCGGGTCGGTGGCGCCGAAGACCCAGCCGTCATGATGATTGCCGCGGACGACCCACTGGTCGGGATAGGTCGAGCCCTTCATAACAGCAATGACGTCATAGATCGGCTGGAGCCGCCAATCGGACTTGACCGCCAGATGGACTACCGCAGCTCCCGGTCCGACGTGATAGGTGATCGGCAGCGCACCGCGCCAAGTTGGTGGAGCGACAGGGCCGGTGAGCGCTGCGAGGAAAATCTGGGCGTCGGCGTAGGAGATGGGCAGCGTGGGAATCTTCATGATCGTCGGCGCGTCGGAGGTCTTGAGGCGCTTGGCATCCCTGGTCGCACCGACGCCGGGTGTCAGGGGATCGCCTGGATAGAGACCCATATCGAGCACCGAGCCACGCTGCACACCGTGGGGCGGGCGCATCGGGCCGCCCGGGTAAGTGTCATCAATTGAATAGCCATCTTGCGCCGGGTCGGAGTAGATGATGCATCCGATGGCGCCGTGATCCTGCGCCAGCTTGGGCTTCAACCCGCGCCATCCGGAACCATAGCGCGCGATGACGATCTTGCCCTTGACGCTGACACCAAGGCGCTCGAGCGTCTTGTAATCATCCTGCATCCCATAGTTGACGTAGATGAGGCCAGCAGTGACGTCGCCGTCGCGCTGGTAATCGACATAAGCGGGAAGAGCGGGATCTGTGGCGGTCGCGCTGGAATCTCCAGGGATTGGTGGCTCCTGCAGGGTCGCGCTGAACTTCTGCGGGGCAGACATCTCCAAGGTCTCGCTTACCGGCTTGGGGTATAGCACCCAGAAAGTCTCGATGTGCGCGTCCCATCCCCAGTCTTTGAACCAGGCCAGGATTTGGTCGGCGTTGGCCTTGTCGTGCGGGGAGCTGACATGGTTTGGCTGGGCGGCGAGCAGCTTCATCCAGTCGCGCAGATCGTTCGGGCGAATGAGAGCATCGAAGTTGCGTTCGAG
>WNFJ01257435.1_pt1 | contig 10940 bp, 7 predicted proteins | sample 5400461 | NCBI WGS metagenome assembly WNFJ01 (sample SAMN13153349, study PRJNA577476) | soil metagenome | isolation source: 115 cm saprolite on Douglas fir-dominated hillslope | place: USA:California | collected 2013-09-17 | reverse complement strand
CTGATCTGTTCTTGACCAGGTGTTCGGGGAAGTTATTCCAAACTCCCAGGCTAAATAACCGGCACTGGACAGCAGGCGGGCGACTTTTTCCGTCGAGGTGTCCAAAAGACGCAATCTTTCGTTGAAACACTCCAACAAAATGAAATTAATCCGGTGAGCGGCAAGTTGGGCTCCCAGACCGCGCAGTATGATTTCTTCAGCCCCTTCCACATCTATCTTAAGCAATCGAATGCGTTGGAGTTTGCGTTCGTTGATAAATTCCTCCAAACGCAACCAGGGAACGGAGATTATTTCCTTATAAACAGGTAAAGTGCCCAGCGAACTCAATCCGCTCTGATCGTCGGTCGACACGTAGAATGGGGTGCTGCCATGATCATTCCCTAAAGCCGCATGAATCACTTCTATGTTGCTGAACCCGTTGAGCTCGGCGTTTCGGCGAGTTGTCACACAAGCGGCGGGATTGGCATCAAATGCATACACACGACCGGAAGGACCGGCGCACTTTGCCAAAAGACAAGAGTAGTAGCCGATCTGGGAACCCGCATCGATGCACACATCTCCCGACCTCACTAAACGCGAGACTAAGTCAGTTTCGGGGACTTCGAAAGCCCCGTCCCGTTCTACAAGCCGGGTGATGAAGTCATCTACGTTCAGACGCAGGCTGAAACCTAATGCTGTTGAAACATCTTTCATAGTCACGTGATTAAGAGTTTAGGTGCAAATGGCTTGAGATTGTTTCCAACTCTGCACCCCATGCTGAAGATTAATATCGCTGTAGTGACTCATAGCTTATCCTACCGCAACGACAGTCCGGTCTCCTTATCCCGCTGAGGCAGGGAGGCATTGCAATTCCGTCAGTCAGCCGGCACCTTGTGGGTAAGAGCTCATGGGATTTAGCATCCCAGTGCTGCCTTCGCATCTGCAATCCAGGTGATTCTGTTGTAAATGTTCCTGAGCCTGGCAGAACAACATGCCGTTTCAGCCCGTCTTCTTTAGGACCGAAGATTTGGACAGCTTCGACGGAACACCCGTCAAGATGACTTTGTCAATAAGCGATTCCATCTTCCCGTCCTGTTCGATCAAAATTCGGATCTTTTGATCAGTTGTCCGGAGCATCCACCCTCCAAGCAGAGTCCATCCGTCGTTGCCTTGCGCTAAAACGCCGGCCACAGAAATGACCTCGTATTTGTCATTCTCTAAGGAAACTTTTGGGAGATCATCTCCTTCTTTTGTTTTTACCCAAGCAAAGAAGTACAGGGCAGATCCGGCGCTTGGCGCGGGCTTGAAATCTGACACGATGTATCCTCCGGAGCTATCGGTTTTAAAATCACCACTCCGTTCTCCCGCTGTTAGACCTGAGGTAACGATTCCAAGGCTCTTGCGCGGACTTGCCCACCAGCCATCCATACCGTCCATGTCTGACCGGAACAGTTGCTGCACGTCAGCCCCGGTCAGGCGATCAGACTCTCCTTTGTGCGGACCCCGTAAGAAACTGATGGAAGATGGCCAGGAGTTGGCGTCGAACTCCACATGGACTTCGGGACCATAACGCGCATTCATTGCATCGAGTAATGTCGGGTAGAACGTGATTCTTTGATCTCCGTTCAAAGCGGCTAGGAGGGAGTGTGTTGAAATCAAGTCCTTCCTCATGAAGTGCTGGTCTCGAATCGAGCACTTGCTCGAGAGCAGCGGAAGGAGCTCTCGATACTCCTGTGTCCCGGTCATGAATGTAAGCACCTGCCTCTGCGTTTGCTCATGTTCCTGTGGAGGCAACAGGAAGAATTCGCTGAACTCAATCTGGGCGCTGCCGAGTCTGAACTGTGAATCGCAAATGGCGGCTACAAAAATTTCTTCTCCCCCGGCTTCTTCCTTGAATTGCGCTACCTGGTTGTCCGCTTGCAGCCGGTACCCCTGGATTGCATCCGATTTGTTGCTCGACAGAAGCAGATATGACAAACCGCTCTGGACGTTGGAAGGGTTGGCAAAGAAGAATCCCCGCAACTGCAAGGCTTCTTCGGCATACCAGGATGTGAGAGTTTTTCTCTGCTCGTTCGACGTGGCATCGCTCATGAAAGGGTCTTCTGCAATTGCGTCAAAGCTAGCAAAATACGACTTCATATCTAAATCACCGATGTTACGCCATAACAGATCTGGTTCGATCATGTAGGAATAGGCGCCGCCATTGGTGTAGAAGCGAGAAAGCCGAGACCCTACCAATGCATTGGGCCCTAGAATTCTTCGTCCCGCTGCGCGTGCGATGTCCAGTTCGTTGATACGGGCGCGCAGGTGAGTGTACTGCATCCACGGCGTGATCCGCAGGACTACGGTTACGAGGACGATACTGGAAATCGGAAGCGCCCAATGAAAGCGCGGCCCACAAGCCTTCTCCACCCGCAAGAGAACCATGACAAAGACGACACAGATTGCACAGCCAAACAGGATAAATTCGGGAACAAAATAGCCGGGAACGTTGGGCTTTCTTTGAATAAAAAGTAAAAAGAAGAGCAACTGGGGTAAACTAGCGAGAGCCAATCCTCTTAATTGGCGAACAAAGAGCAAAACGGGAAAAGCAATAACAACCACGGGTATCCCTGCCCGTAAGGCGAAGAAAACAGTGCGAGAGACAGGAGTCGCACAATTCAGGTACAGGAGTTTATAAGTTTCTGCGTGGCTGTGGATGCTGGTCAGAACCCTGCCTGTAGCGTGTGCAGAACGTACAAATGAATTGATTGCCGGCCAGTGTGGGATTACGAATAGAACCAGGTAGGGAATGCCAAACAGACAGCCGCCCAAAATGACTGATAAAACCGGTTTCAGCGCATTTCGCCATCCCAAGTCCAAGATGCACCATACAACGTAGACGAGCGCACCAAGCCAGCCAAGGGTTCCGGTGTAATGAGTACCGGATGCGGCCGTTAAAAGAAATGCTCCCAGAAGGAGTCTTTTGGAATCCCATCTTTCTAACCGGCCTGCTTCCAATGTAACCAGTCCTGCAAACCAAGCCAACGCCATATCCAAATCGGGGCGGAGGTCTATTGCCATAATCTGGAACACCCCGATCAAGGAGCCGCATAAAAGAGAAACCTTCACTAAATTGGAAAACTTCCCAGTTACAATCGCCACAAATGTCAGCAACGCCAGGAGAAACGCAGGAATAGAGATCGCATATTGAAAGGGTATGCCTGCCTTCATCAGAAATGCCACTGCAAAATAGTGTGTCGGCGGATGAACTATCATGAAGTGAAAGAAGTTGTAGGTTGGATATGTCATCCTTCCATAACGCAGATACATGTAGACGGGGTTAAACAAGCCAATCGTATCCAAGTTGATGTGCAGTTCCGAGAAAAAAAACCACCCGGTTGCGCATACTAGAACCGCTGCTGCAACCAACCAAACTGTATACCTGCCGCTCACGGCGTCAGGCGATTGGGTTTTGTCAGTTTTTTGGAAGTCCTGAGTGGCCGTCTTTTCCATTTGAGTGGGCATTGATCTTAGACCCGCAGATCTTTAAAATTGTTTTATCCTGTGGTTTACGGGCCTGGCAAGCGAGAGCCAACCCGCGATATCGAGATTACCCCACCCATTGATTTAAGGTTCAGCGTTTTAGCAGATTTCACCCAGAACGGGGACACGCTCAACCTATGTCGAGAGAGACGCTCAAGTCCATTCAGATTTTCTCATTTACCTGCAGCCCTGCTTTGGCAGAATCCTGGACCGTGGTGGATACTTGCTCGGAGTTGTCGCTCCAAGATTGCCCAAACCGTCCGCAGTGATAATAGACCGCAATTTCGAAAACTGCGATTGCGGCCTTCAGCAAATCGATCAGCCGCAGCTTGGAAACACCCTCGTCCCGGCCGATGTATAGAGTGGGAAATTCTTCAAAACGAGTTCCGCGGCTCAACAGCAAAGCAACTACCTCTGAGAGATAGATTGGGCTCCCAAAAAGAATTCTGTGTCCGGCAATGATTTCAGCACACCGGCGATCATAGAATCTGTATCCATTGCTGTAATCTCTTATTTTCCGGCTAATCAGAAATCGAACGGCGAAATTTGCCACGCGACTGACCATACGGCGACCCCAGGGCCGGTTCACTACTTGGCTTCCTGTCAGGTACTTGGAAGCGATTGCGAAGTTACAGGCCCCGCTCCGGATTAGTTCGATTCCGATCTTCAACTCCTCAGGACGATGCGACAAATCGGCATCCATTTCAACAAATACGTCAGAGCCGGACTTCTCCACACCTTTTATTGTACTTATCCACAACGCCGAACCACGCTGGGAGCCATGGTGCGTCTTTTTTCGCTGGATTACCCTGATATCACTTTGTGGAGAGCGTTTCGCAAACTGACGAATGAGATCAACCGTACCGTCACGGCTACCGTCGTCAACAATACAAATGGAATGCGGAACCTCGAAAAGTTGGCGCTGTATTGCCTCAAGCAGGGATACGATATTTCCAGCTTCATTCAGAGTTGGCGCAATGATCCAGACCCTCGGGTTGTTTTCACCCTTCAGCGATGAGGTCGGGCGAACCTTTTCAATTGTTGGCAATCGCCGCTCCCAATGGCCTCTGCAACAACGCGCAGAGGAGGATTTGTCGTCCGAAAAGCATATCGATTAACTGTAACATCGTCAAAGGCAGGAGCATAGAAATCGAAACCCCTAGTTCGGCAACGGGAAGCATCCGGTTCTCAAGTTTCACGAATGCAAACCCTCTCTCCTGAACTAAGTGCACAAAGCCTCGCCGACTGAAGTATTGTATATGCTGCGGCGGAAAGAGCCTCTCGACAATTCCATTCAGTGGAAACAGTCTGAGCTTCGATAACCAGCAACCTAGCTGGTAGATCGTCGATTTCAGATTTGGAGTTTGAACGTAGACAACTCCCCCTGGTTCCAAATGGTCGTAGAGTTGCCCTAACAGCAGCGCTGGATCGGGGACGTGCTCAATTACGTCTGTAACAGTGATAATTTTGAATTTCTGACTCGCGGGTATTACGTCGATTGTGCCGTGATAGACATGCAGCCCCATTTGCCGCGCCCGTTGCACGGCAAGGTTTGAAACGTCGACCCCAAAAGGGACAACACCGTATTCCCGGGCGGCACACGCCAGGAAAACGCCTGTATCACAACCGACGTCCAATACCGAAAGGCCTTGCAACGGGCTTCCTAGAGCAATTTCTATTCTTTTAAATATCTCGCGGCAGCGCCGCTGCGTTGCTGCTTCTTTGTTTCGGCGGTGCTCAAAGTAAGGATGGTCGAAATATTCTGCCGTGTCGTGAATGGCAGACTGTTCCGAGGCCGTCAGCCTCGGCAGGGAGGTCCAACTTTGGCACGTGGGACAAGCCATAAGAGAAGCGTGGCCGCACTTGACGACGATTTTATCTGGTTGTAATCGGCCGCCGCAGACCACGCATTGATGTTCCGCTAGAGGGATTGGGTTGGGCATAGTTCATCGGAAGTTGCATTGCTCTCGATGATAATTCTCCTGTTCGTAACCGAACCCGGCAAGTGTTCGAATGCGATTGGTTAGCGTTTCCAGACTCCGTAAATCTCCCCCAAAAATACCGGGACACTGATCCCAGCCAGGGCACTGTCACCGAGAATCTTTCGGACGAAAGAAATCGTGGGGACGCGATGCTGCGCTAAACGGTAAAGTACGTACTCGACGGAAAATGACGCAGCGCGCCGTCCAAAATGGAGCCGCGCCAGTTGGACGCGCTCAGCGCAAATTTTCAGGCTGTTGCGATTGAAATAATTAAGATGTTCCGCGAGCAATAATGGCCAATGTTCGCCCAAAAGCCGGGCCTGCAAGCTGTCCAAATCGGGCACGTTAACGAAGAGATGTCCACCTGGCTTAAGCAGGCCTGCGCAGGTTTTCATGAATCCGACCGGATCGGGGACGTGCTCCAGCACATCCCAAAGCGTCAGGGCATCGAAGTAGGCAGGAGGCAGACTTGCTTCCTGCAGGGTGGCGCAAATAACCTTGCCTCGACCCGCGAGTGCTTCTTTTGCCTTGCTGCAAAGTAGCTGCGCTGGCTCGACCCCGGTCACATCCCAGCCTGCATCTGCCGCACAGCGAAGGAAAGCGCCCGAGGCGCATCCCACATCCAGCAGCTTGCCGCCTGCGATATAACGTTGAACAATTTTCAAATGGCGTGTTGCCGTCTTGAATCTGCCTCGAGACTCCCTCTCGTATACCTCGCTGTCGAGTTCTCGGTATAAAGAAAAAAGTTGATCCTCAGCCGGACGTGTCTGGCAAAAACCGAAGCAACAGGCACGGCAGCGCAGGATCCTGCCATGGGAGACATCTTGACGCGATGAGCCCAGCGCAGCTGCGGCCAGTTCCCTGTCTTCGTCAGCACTGTAAATTTCCAAGTCGCTACTTTCGCAAATTGGACAAATCGACTGACGCCGGGCCATTTCTCGAGACTCGCCGCTCTTTGTCGTCGCGTGGGATATAGGCATTGCCATTCACTTCTCAACCGAAAGAGCTTCAGAGGCCTGATCTGAGATCTGCTGTTTTTGGCGTATCTTGATTGCCGGTTTTTACAAAACGACGCCGGCCACGCCAGGTAGCCCAGACAATGCGAAAAAATTCGTAGAAATAATTCGGCGCCACTTTGACGATCTTGAACGAAGAGCTTCCCATGTCGATGGTGCGGTTGATCCAGGAGATGGGTACTTCTTGAACATCGTATCCCGCCAGCAGCGGCTTGAGTCCGGTCTCCACGTTAGCGGCGAAATGGTCCTGCTCGATTTGAAGGTTCTTCAGGATCTCGGCTCTATATATCTTCAGGTTGTTGGAAATATCGCGCACCCGTCCAGGAAGTAACAGATTTACTAATAAATGAAAGCTGCGGTTGCACAGAATCTTGAAAAAAGGATAGTTAAGCAATACGGAATTGTGCGAGAAGCGGCTCCCGATTGCGCCATCGTGGCCGGCGGCAACTACATCAAACAGGTCGCGAAACTCTGGCACAATCTGAACAAAGTCGCTATCCATGGTAAGTATATAGCGTCCAGTAGCGGCGGCGTAGCCATCGCGAAGCGCACGGCCGACCCCGCCCGGAGGCTTGCGTTCCACCACCTTGACACGAGGCTCTCGGGTGGCAATTTCGTGGGCCACTTCACCCGTCCGATCGGTGCTATTGTCATTGACGATGACGATCTCGTGGATGTAGTCGCTGTACATGTTGAGGAGTGTGTCTACTAAAAGAGGAACGTTCATCTCTTCATTGTGGCAAGGCACCACGATGGAAACAGAGTTACGCAGTCCGGGATGTTCGGCGAGGTTAACCGGTGGCCGCCGCGCTTGTTCATCGCCCGGCTTCTTGCCCCAGATGTACAGTGTTCCGCAAAATTCGCGGAGCAGCGGAGTATGTTCCAAGACAAAAGCGGTGGACTGCAACATGGGAACCAGGGCACGCGGGGTTCGCGGATGAATGATGTCATAAGGGATGATTTCCAGATTTGTAAATCCCTGATGGGATGCTATATGCATGAGCTTGTACTTGCGCATTCCCATTTGACACCGCGCCTCTCCAGACCACCCTCGAGGGAGATGGTTCTTTGCGAAAACCTGGGGATTCCAATAGTTCGACTCAAAGAAGAGAAGCTGCCCTCCCGGTTTGAGCAGACGGTAAAGGGCGGCGAGATTTTGCGGATACTGGTCGTGGCACAGAATCGCGGTGCCGACCACATAATCGAAACTCTCCGCCGGAAGATCATTGGAAAGACTGGCTATCTTTACAAACCTTACGTTCGGAATGCTACGTGCCGAGTCCGCAAATTGCTGATTGAACACAGCCGCGGTGATGGGGTTCTCGCCTCGCAAGACCGCGGAAAGATGCTCTGTCCACAACCCGCTACCTGCCCCCAATTCGAGTATGGATTCTCCCGGTAAGACGTGGAATGAATGCCGCAACGTCAGCGCCCGCCAACGCAACTTGAAAGGCGAGGTATTCTGATAGCGCAGCCAGTAAGCCTCCCGGCTCCGCTCCATCTGGCTCAAGTTATCTTCTAGTTGCATCTAAGGCCTCTTCAAGGCTCGGATAAAACCTGATAGTTCGATCGTCCTTGAGGGTAGCCAGTAACTGGTTTGCATCTTGTATATCCATCGTCATCGGAACTTCATCCCGTATTGTGCACTGACTAACGATCTTCGAACGCATACGCTGATATTCGTCTCTTTTCATCACAAGTAGGTCAAGTTGTTTCAGAATAGGCCCCTCGGGAGGGAGCAGGTATGAACTTTCAAATTCCATGGGGAGATTCAGTTTATTCAGCTCCACCCGGCCACAAATTGTGGATAGAAACACCCAATTTGCGTCCCTCTGTTCCAAAAAATGTGCAATGCGCCCATCGGGGCGCAATTCATAACCTTCAAGGTTAATGGATGGGTGTGCGTTGAGCAACAAATAGTCGATGCCAGCCGCCGAAGAAAAAAACCCGCGCACGTTGAGCAGCCCTTCCGCGTACCACGAGCTCAACGATTGCTTATTCTCGCTGTAAGGGACGTCGCTCATATGCGGATCTTCAACAATGGCATCAAAAGTGTTGAAATATTTCCTCAGCTCCGGGTCACTGAACTTGCGCCATAAATCTCCATCTACCATATAAGATATGTCCCCGCCATTGTCATAAGAGCGTCCGATTCGCGCGCCAACGAATGCATGGGAACCCAAAATCTGGCGTCCTGCAGCCCGGGCGATTGCCATTGTATTCGGTCTGGGTTTGAACGAGATCGTTCCGATGCCCTCTTGCATCGTACCCGCAACCAAAGCCCCACAGAAAAAAACAGCCAGAAAGGGCACAAGCAACCTTCGGTGTTGTGGCCAGAGTTTCGTGACTGTGACACGGCACACCTGGGCGAAGAGGATGCTCAGGCTACATACGTAAAGCAGCAGTTCCGGAAGAAGGTACCTGTAGTCAATCTTTCGTTGAACGAATAAAAGCAAGAATAGTAGCTGGGGAAGGCTGGCGAGGGCCAAGCCCCGCATCTGCTTTATGGGTAGCAATATCGCGGTGGAAATAAGAACCGTAGGGAGACCAATTGCCAAGGGAGCATAGAGAATCCTTATAAAATCCCCCGGGGGGAAATATAAGTACTGAGCGCGATACACGCGAATATGCTCCGCCAGGCTGGCACTGACCCCCGCTGTGGCATTGGTAGTTGCGATGAAAGATAAGATCTCGTGCCAATACGGGATGAGGAAGAACAACAGGTAGGGAATTCCAAAAGCGCACCCCCCGACCACGAGCGCTAAAAGTGGCCGCAAGGCTCCTGACCAGCCACGTTCCCGCTTTAGCCGGTGTAAGTCCCGCAGCAGCCAGACCACATACACCAATACGCCTGTCCAGGCCAGGCTTCCGGGGTAGTGGATCCCGGAAGCGTAGGTGAGCAGAAATGCTCCGAGGGCGAGCCGCAGCGTATCCCATGACTGCAGTCGGCCACTCTCCAGCGCAACCAGCCCCGCAAACCAGGCAAAGGCGAGATGCCAATCAGGTCTCATTCCGAAACTTGTCGGACCATAGGCCCACAGAAGAAACACAACACTGGCAAAAAAACCGAATAGTAAAGAAATTTTTATTTCGGCAGCAAATCTGCTCCGAACTATGAGCAATACCGTCAGCAGAATGAGCAGGAAGGGGGGGACTGATGCCACATACTGCAGTGGTATTCCGGCCTTCATGAACCATGCCAATACCAGATAGTGTGTTGGTGGATGGACCACCATGGAGTGAAAATAATCGTAGGATGGAAACGTCATCGCCCCAGTGTGCACATACATGTAGATCGGGTTGTACATGACGACATCGTCAATACTGTAACTAAGCGGCGCAAAAAAAGCCCAAACAGCAGCATAGACGATGATTATTATTGCCATCAAAGCCACAACGTAGCTGCCGGCCGCAGGTTTTTGCCGGGGTTCCGAGGATGAATCGGAGAGCGGAATGCTTGCAAGTGGGCCCTCCTTGAATGCGATGTTTTCGATGCATGTTTCCAGCCAACGCTGCACGTGCTGTACTCTCTGCCGAGAGCTCACAATCCAGCTCCCCACCGCAATTGTGGTTCCCACAGTAATCTTCAGAATTGAGATAAGCAGATAGAAAAGAGGGGCAACGTTTGACTGTAGGAGAGTGTAAACAGCAATCATGATTCCCACACAGAAAGGAATGATGAATATCTTGCGTTCAAACTTCAAACTTGCTGTTCGCCGCCGAGAACTCAAGATCCAACTCAGTACCGCAATTGCGACTGCTCCTATAATCTTCAGGGTCCGTGTTGATGCAAACGGGAAAGGGCCATGGCCTAACCGCAGGAGACCGTAGACAGCAATCATGATTCCCACGCAGAAAGGAATGATGAATACCTTGCGTTCAAACTTCAAGATTGTTTGCCTTTTGCCGCTAGATTCATTGTCTTTTAACGTGTAACGCTTTCAGTCCCTGCGACGCGTATCATGGGGCATTTCAGCCGAACACGTGTATCAGAAAGCAATTGGCTGTGTCTGGCTGGAGCAGGTTCAGGGTTACTATACTCTTGTTTAGGTGCTCTGCTGTGCTGCCCGGGCCCGGCTATCGCCAGCATATGCCAGCCCAGCTTTCTTTCCAGCCAGTGGAACCAGGAGTTTGGCATCCAGCGGAAATACCAGACTTTCACATATCGGTATTGCACATAATCCCGGATGCGGTAAGGAAAGATGTGGTCTTTGGAAATACTGATCACTTCAAAGTCTTTCAGCAGGTCTCTTAGCTGCTTGGCCGAGTAGATGAACGTAACCGGACAACCAGTTTGCGCTTCAGAGTACTTTGCCACCAGACGTGAAACGCTCATGGGTTCACGCCACCAATATTTCAAAATCATCCACAAAACCTTCCAGCAGTACCGGCTATACATCATAATATGCAGTTCACCTTCTGGCTTTAAGCGATCTAC
>WNFJ01225248.1_pt1 | contig 10940 bp, 7 predicted proteins | sample 5400461 | NCBI WGS metagenome assembly WNFJ01 (sample SAMN13153349, study PRJNA577476) | soil metagenome | isolation source: 115 cm saprolite on Douglas fir-dominated hillslope | place: USA:California | collected 2013-09-17 | reverse complement strand
GCGTTGTGGGTATGGCAGCAGTTAGCTGCTCCCGCTGCCGTAAAGTATGCGCCTGCCCGTTTCTTTGAACACGGATTAAAACTCCGTCGATCGCTGGTGTCCTTGGCGCAGAAACTCTTCATCTACGGTGCCGCGGCCTTTCTGCTCCTGGGTCTGGCAAAGCCTCAATCCGGGGTGGTTAGCGCAGAAGTGCGAGCCAGCGGCATCGACATCATGATTCTTTTGGATGTCTCTCGGTCGATGTTGGCAGAGGACTACAGTATCGGAGGCGAACGAGCGAGCCGGATCGAGGTTGTAAAACAGGTGACCGAGAAATTTATTCAAAACCGGCCCAATGATCGGATTGGAATCATTGCTTTTGCCGGCCGGCCCTTCCTGGTAAGTCCTTTGACTTTGGATCACACCTGGTTGTTGGCGAACCTGAGCCGGTTGCAAATTGGCCTTACCGAAGACGGGACCGCGATCGGGTCAGCTTTGGTCAGCGCGGCAAATCGCCTCCGGGACTTGAAGGCAAAGAGCCGGGTGATCATTTTGCTAACTGATGGAGACAATAATGCCGGTAAAGTCCCTCCGTTCACTGCCGCCGAAGCAGCTGCCGGGATCGGTATCCGGATATACACTATTGGTGCCGGAACCAATGGGCTGGTCCCGTTTCCGGAAACTGATCGTTTTGGTAATAAGTTTTACACCGAAGAATACATGCCTTTCCAAGAGGACACCTGCCGGCAGATCGCCAAGATCGGCCACGGCGAATTCTTTCGAGCAATCGATACGCGCAGCATGCAAGAAATCTTCGCGTCCATCGATCGATTGGAGAAAACCGAGACGAGTGTCCAAAAGGTCGAAAACTACGAAGATCTATTTCCGTGGTTCGTCAGCGTGGGTCTTAGTCTGATCGGTATTTCCACGGTGCTGGGAGAAACGATTTGGAGACGCATTCCATGAAGTTCGGTGCTCCAGAAGAATTGTTTTTGCTTCTGCTCATTCCCGTTTTGGCGGTTCTAATGTGGAATGGGAACCGTCTGGCCCGCAAACGACTCCATACGTTGCTATCTCCGGAACTACTCCCTCGCTTGGTCGATTCTCCTATCAAGTGGCTCCGACTAGTTCGTCAGGGTTGCCTGCTGTTGGCCAGCGCGTTCTTTGTCCTTGCCTTGGCTCGACCGCAGTGGGGTGCAACGCAAGAAACGGTCGCTTTTCGAGGACGCGACGTCCTGATCGCCATCGATACCTCTCGCAGCATGCTGGCGACGGACGTCTCACCTAGCCGGTTAGGCCGGGCTAAATTAGTCGCCGAGGACTTGATTGCCGCTCTGCCGGATGAACGCGTTGGGATTATCGCTTTTGCCGGCGAAGCCGAGGTGCAAGCGCCGCTGACCGTCGACCACGAAACCGTGATCGATGCGATAAATCACCTTGATACTAACACCATCGCTCGAGGCGGCACCGATATCGCTGCCGCCATCCGGGCAGCCGAGCTAGCCCTTGGTCAAAAGAGCAAAACAGTGCGCGCTCTGGTCTTGTTGACGGACGGCGAGGAGCTTGATGAAGACGGGCTTGAGGCTGCCCGCAAAGCCGCTCAGTCCGGGATCCGGGTTTTTACGATTGGTATCGGTTCTCCCAATGGATCTCAAGTTACGCTGCCCAACGGGCAAGTACTCCGGGATCGCGACGGAGAGGTGGTTACGAGTAAACTGGATGAGTCCCGCCTGAAATCGATCGCCGAGAGCACCGGGGGTTTTTATGTCCGGCTAACCTCGACTACGGCAACCCAAGCGATAACTCAAAGCTTGGTACGCCTGGGAGATGCGAATCTGACAAACCGTTCATTGACCAAACCCATTGAGCGGTATCAATGGCCATTAGCGATTGGATTACTCTTTCTTTTCACGGCTATGGTCACCGCCGACCGGTTGCGAAAGAGCTCGGCGCTGCTTCGACAATCGACCGCCGTCATTCTTTTCAGCTTCGCGCTCTTGAGTGTCAGCCGTGGCGCAAACCCGCTCGATCTTTATCGCAGCGGCGATTACGAATCCGCTCTGGACCTCTGGCAAGACGAGCTGAAGTCGCATCCACACGATCCCCTTCTGAATCTGAACGCCGGCAACGCAGCTTATCGCTTGGACCGATTCGATCAGGCTTTCGAAAACTACTCGGAAGCGATGAACAGTCCAAGCCCGAACCTGCGCGAAAATGCGTATTACAACGCGGGAAACGCCTTGTTTAAGGCGGGTGACAGTCAAGAAGATATCGAGCGGCAATTGATGAATTACTACGACGCCAAGTATCTTTACGAGCAAGCTCTGGACATCGATCCCAACGATGCCGCCGCCAAGAAAAACCTCGATCTTCTGCTGCGCCGTATCAAAGAGGCTGAACAACAAAAGCGGACCGCCCAGCAGCGGCAAAACTCTCGCGGGACTGGTGGGCAACGGCAAAAAACTGGGCCGCAAAACAAGACCGATTCCGGAAAGTCAGGGCAGCATCAGAATCAGCCGAACGATAGTAACTCTGACTCCGACGAGAACAATGATGGACGAAGTGAGAACCAGAATCCGAGTCCGAAGAACAAAGATGGCGACCTGAGAGAGATCCAGCCGAGAGACGCGAATCCACCGGATGGCCAGGAAAATCAGCAGACACAACAAGGCAAGATGAGCCGGGAAGAGGCCATGGGACTATTGGATTCACTTCGCGGCGAAGAAGACCACGTTAATTTGTCCCGGCGTAAGCGAGAGAAACCTGTTACTCGAGATTGGTGACCGCGAATGAACGCGAAAACAGAACGGAAAACCCAACCGCCGATGAACGCAGATGGACGCAGATTTTTGCCCCGGAGTCTCCGTGGATTGTTCTGTCCCTTCGAATCTGTGTTTTATCTGCGTCAATCTGCGTTCATCTGCGGTTTTGCCTTTTTTTGTGTGCTGCTGCAGTCGCCGGCGCTCAGTGCAGAGCCCGTGATTCGCGCGAATCTCTCCGTAGCGACAACCACGGTGGATCAACCTGTCGAGCTACAGATCGAAATTCAAAATGCCAGGATCATCGATCCGCCGGATGTGGCAGCAGATCATCTACAGATCGATATGGCGGGGCAATCTACCAGGTATCAGGTGATAAACGGCCAGCCATCCTTCAGCTCGATCTTCAGCTACCTGGTGACTCCATCACTTGAAGGCTCGTTTTCGATACCGCCGGTCCCGATTACCATTGATGGCAAGACTTATTATACCAATGAGTTGACGCTACAGGTCACTAAGAAGGCACCCAATAATCCAGCGACCGCTCCGGACAAACCATATTTTGGCGAGCTCGTCATTCCTAAGGATTCGGCTTTCGTCGGCGAGCCAGTTCCGGTAGAGCTTAGGTTTTATTTTGACCGGCGGATCTGGTATCAGCCCTATCCCCAAGGTCAGTTCCCGATCATTGACGGTGATGGCTTTGTTACCAAGAAATATCCCGACCCGGTGGAAAAAGAGGAGACGGTTAACGGGAAAAGATATCGGTTGCTAATATACAGGACAGCGATCACGGGTGTCCACGCCGGCCGGTTAGAGCTGCCTTCGGCATACCAAGAGTTTCTGCTTCACTTGCCAGTTACACAAAGCTCGCCAGGATTCGATGACTTTTTCGAACAGAGTCCCTTTGGGAACCAGTCTAATGCCTTTGAGAGGAAGGACGTAAAAGTAGAGACGAATCGCGGATCGATCGAGATTAAGCCGCTGCCGGAAACCGGTCGACCCGCCGATTTTAGCGGGGGTGTCGGCCAATTTACTATGGAAAGCTCGGTGAGCCCCGAGCGCAGTAAGGTTGGCGACCCCGTAATCTTCCAAGTGCAAGTAAAGGGGCTAGGAAATTTCGATCGCGTGCAGGCTCCCCACCTCGAAGCGATGCCGGAATGGAATGTTCATTCACCGGTTTCAGATGTGACTCCGCTGGATGAGGTCGGGCTCAGTGCGATAAAGGCGTTCGCCTACGTTCTTATTCCGCAAGCGCCCGTAACTCGTACGCCCAGTGTAACGTTTTCGTATTTTGACCCGGCCACGGAAAAGTACGTCACGCTAAAGGTCGACCCGAAACCGGTATCGGTATCCGGAGCACCGATGTTGTCCACGGCCAGCCCGTCGCCACTCAGCACGAGCCCCGAGGCTGCGCCTTCGCCTGCGGCTGTCACTAACCTGAGCCGCTTTTCGGCGAGCTCCGGTTTCGCCACGGTTCGCCAAGAGAGTTGGTTCTGGATCGCCCAGGCTGTCGCGGTCGCCGGCCTCCTTGCGATCGGCTTTTTTCAATGGTGGCGTGCTTGGAAGACGCTGCATGGACCGGCTAGCGCCCTGCGTCGCGAACGTCGACGACTTTATCGAGATCTGAAAAGTCGTGACGACGAGAGTGTACTTTCCGCAGCCACGCGCCTGATCGAGGTGGATTTTCTTCTTCGATCGCGAGATACATCTCGGCAAATCACCGCCGAACAAGCCGTGAAGCAAAGAGATATACCGGATCCGCTGCGAGCGAGGTTGTTAGAGCTGGTCGCAAAGCGGAGCGATTTTGTCTATGCACATCGTTTTTCACCGATAACGCCAATGGATCGGATCGGGATCAGAGAAACACTGCGCGAGTGGGAAAAAACGCCGTGAATTGGTTGCTCATTGCATGGTTCGGATTACTTATCGCCACCGACAGCTCGAAAGGAGATCCAGCTCTCTGGAACCAGGCGAACCAAGAGTGTTTGCCGCGGGGAAATTCGAGCAAGCCCGAGCGGATTATTTACAATCGGTTGCTTCCGGGAACGTAAGTCCTGAATTGTTTTATAATTTGGGCAATACATACCTGAAGCTCGATGATAAAGGGCGGGCAGTGCTGAATTTTAAAAGAGCGCTAGCGCTTGCTCCTGGATTCGAACCTGCCAAACACAATCTCAATCTGGTGTTGCAGGTTGCCGGCGTCGAGCCGGAGGAAGAGTCGCTGACCACCTGGTTAGCACAATATCCCAATGTCTGGATGCTGGGTGGGTCGATCTTCTTCTGGATCCTGGCTTACTCCGGTTATTTGTGGTTTATCTGGCCCCGATTCCGCCCATTTTCGAAAATCCTTCTCGCAATCGCCATTCCGTGCGCGGCAGTTTGCCTGGCCATCGTTTTTTTGGTGGGTGACGGGGTCAGATCCCCAGAACGCGCCATCGTTATTAACCCCTCAGCTGACGTCCGTTATGGTCCGGCAAATGGATCGCGGGTCACGGTCACGCTCGGCCTCGGTGAATCCGTTCACCTTCTATCCGAGCGGGGCACCTGGTCATTTTGCCGAACAGATAGCGGCCTCGTCGGCTGGTTACCTTCGAACGAAATTGAACGCTTGGTTCCGCGATGAAGTTATTAATCCTGGTAGCATCCCTGGCCACAACGTTAGCGTACGGGGCCGATCCCGGGCCGTCCTGGGCAAGTTCTGTCACTACCGGCAAAGGACCCGGAAGATTCCCGCCTGCCCCTAACATCCACCTCACCTACCGATTCGGTTGGAGCGGGATCACGGCCGCTGAGGCAGATGTTCGTCTGGTTAACGCGGATGAGACCGCCAAAACCACTGTCTCCGGCGGTACGACTGGCCTCGCTCGTACTCTATTCCGGTGCGACATCGATCACGAATGCACTTCCCGACGCAATTCGCTCTTACCGATCCATATCGTACAGGATGAGAAGTACGTGTCTCAGCTTGTCCATACGACCATCGATTTCAATTCGACCTCCGTGACGAGCCTCCGTGAGGTAACTCCGAGCAAGGATCCACCCAAGCCAAAGACCCTGGACTTTTATCCCGTATATAGTCTGGAAACCGCTCTATTCTGGCTCAGGAGCCAGCCGCTCACCGATGGAGAACATGAAGTAATGGTGGTGTACGCAAATAATGCGGCTTATCTCGGAACGATCAAGGTTGTGGGCCGAGAACGTATCCGAATCGGTCAAACCGATCGAAACACGGTCAAGCTCGAATTCAGCTTCAAATCCATCGATCAACACTTACAGCTGAAAACATACAAACGCTTTAAGAGCGGCCGCGGCTGGATCTCCGACGATGAATACAGACTGCCGCTCCGCGTCGAAGCGGACATATTCATTGGCTACGTTTTTGCCGAACTTGAGACCAGCGATCTCGCGTTCTAAGGCCTGGTCGTTGACCATGAAATGGTCTAACAGAACAGCCCAGGGCCGAAAGCTTTCGGCCCTCGGAAAGGCCCCCGCCACGAAATCGCCGTGTAAGGGCGACCGATTTCGCTAAACGTTGCCACCACTCTCAGCGTTTAGGCCGCACGACAGGGAATCGGCGAATCATCGTCATGGCAAGACGGGCGGATCGGCTTCTTTCTGCTTAGCGCCTGGACCAAAAGCAACGTTAAAGACCCCAAAAGAGCGGGCTGTATCGGAACTGCAACCTTGTAATTCTTCCACGGCGTGGAAGAATTGCTAGGTAATGATCTCTCGGGTCTGCCAATCTGCCCTGACTCAACTCCTGGCAAGTTTCCCGGCCGTAGCCTTGCTTGGCCCGCGTCAGGTTGGAAAGACGACTCTTGCTTTGGAGCAGATCGAGAACAACTCGAATGCAACCTATCTCGATCTAGAGAATCCGGCAGACAAATTGAAAGTCGTTTCTGATCCTATCGATTATTTCGCCCGCCACGCGGGGGAACTCTTAGTACTGGACGAGATCCACAGGGTACCGGAGCTTTTCCCGGTTTTACGGGGCGTAATCGATCGACAACGCCGAAGAAAGCAGTCGACCGGGCAGTTTCTTCTACTCGGCTCTGCGTCGTTGGATTTGCTAAAGCAGTCTTCTGAGAGTCTTGCCGGTCGTTTGGCTACCATAGAACTTACGCCGTTCCTAGCAGAAGAGGTTGCTAACCGGTCCGTGGATGCGCTCTGGGTACGGGGAGGGTTCCCAGATAGCTACCTCGCGAAGGATGACGCCGCCAGTTTTCGATGGCGGACCGCTTTTATTCAAACCTATCTGGAGCGGGATATACCCGCTTTGGGCCCTCGCATCCCGGCAGAAACTTTGCGACGGTTTTGGACGATGCTCGCCGCAGCCCAGGGCTCGATCTTGAATCATGCAATTTTGGCTCACTCTTTGAGCATCAGCGGACAAACTATCACCCGATATCTGGATCTGTTGGTAGATCTTCTTTTAGTGCGCCGCCTTCAACCCTGGAGCGGCAATGTAATAAAACGTTTAGCGAAACGCCCTAAGGTTTATGTTCGGGACTCAGGTCTCGTTCATGCACTGCTCGGGTTGCCGACAGCAGAACAAATTCTCTCAAACATGATCTCCGGGCTGAGTTGGGAGGGTTTTGCTATCGAGAATATCTTAGCGGCGGCTCCGACTGGAACTCAGAGGCATTATTATCGAACGGCAGCAGGCGCCGAGATCGACCTGCTCCTTGATTTTAGGTCCGCTGCGGTATCTTCCAAAAATCGGGAGGGACTGTGGGCTATCGAAATCAAGCGGAGCTCGACCCCTTCAGTATCCAAAGGGTTCCACATCGGTTGCGCTGATATTCGGGCAAAACGTAAACTGGTCGTCTACCCGGGCGATAGCAGCTTTAGCCTGGGTCAGAAGATCGAAGCGATCGGGCTTCTGGATTTAGTTCGGGAGCTGCGTGCCTTGGCAGTCTAGACCGTTTTTGGAACTGATTACTCTTTGCGTTCTACAACGGCAATTCCCCCTGGCCTACGAACGTATTGGCTGCTTCTCTTTCCACCTCCGGCAAGAGAGTCTTGAACTCATACTTCTCGAGGCCCCGAATGTATTCCGGATAATTCGGCTTAATGTGCAACTTAGGGATTTCCACGGGTAACGGATGATCCAACTCCAATTGCACCATCTGGCGATTGTCCCGAATCTGCTGCTCTGACTCCTGAAGCCGCAGCCGCAGCTTTTCATTTTTCACGTCCGATAGATGCTGGAGCAGATTCTCGACGGTACCGAATTCGCGAATCAAGTTAGCAGCCGTTTTCGGTCCGACCCCCTCAATTCCCGGAATGTTATCGACACTATCGCCGGTCAGAGCCAAAACTTCCACGATTTGGGCCGGAGGCACTTCCCATTTCTGCGTGACGTCGATTTCACCCAACAAGGCATGAGAATCTTTCGGGTGCTTCAAGTCCGCTTTATTGGTGGAATAGACGCTTACCTGCCGATCCACCAGCTGAAACAGGTCCTTGTCGTTGGTGGCCAAGACCACTTCCACCCCTTCCTGGCGCGCCGCCATCACATAGCAGCCCATTAGATCGTCTGCCTCGGTATCCGGCTTCGAAATTGAAACGAGTCCCATGGCGGCACAGAAGGACTGAATGAACACAAGTTGGGGAATCATTTTATCCGGCATCGCTTCGCGCTGCTGTTTGTATGCGGGCTGCAGAGCCACTCGCTTTTGGGGCATGCCCTCATCCCAGAAAACCGCAGCCAAGTCCGGACGCACATCCTTAATCATTTTTCGCACCGTCTTGACGAAACCGTAGACAGCATTGGCCGGTTCTCCTTTCGAATTGGTCAGATTCTGGATAGCGTGAAACGAGCGATAGACATAGTAATGGCCGTCGATAAGGAGCAATTTCACTTGGAGTCGTGCTTGGGTTTAGGGAATACGAGTGAAGATATAGGAGTCAGCGGTGAGAAGCCAATCAGGTTCGGAAAATCATCGTGGTATCGCCACCTGGGGTTAGAACCCCAGGCTGAGTCCTGTAGTCCCTTCGGGACAAATGTTTCCAACCAGCTCCCAAAGGAATTTTAGAATTCCTGCGCGCCATGCATCCGTCACGCGCTGACCAACCGCAGATTCGGATCTGCGTCCACGGTCAAGTCCGTGCCGGTCCCTTCTCGGACCCTTTGCATTGCCACATACCCGATCATGGCGGCATTGTCCGTAGTCAACGCTGGTTCGGCCAACAACAAATGTTTTCCGGCCTTCTCCACTGCCTGCGCCATTTTTTGCCGAAGTCGGGAATTGCCGCTAACACCGCCGCTGACTGTTATCAGGTTCACACCAAATTCGGCAGCCGCCGCCATCGTTTTTCGAACCAGGATATCCACTACTGCTTCCTGGAACGACGCCGCGACATCGGCTACATAGTCCCCAGCCAGTTTCGGCAAGAGATACCTGACAGCGGTCTTGATGCCGCTAAAGCTGAAATTGTAATCCTGGCGCCCCACCATCGATCTCGGTAGACCATACCGGTTGGGATCACCTCGCGGAGCCAGTGCATCAATCTGCGGACCTCCCGGATAAGGCAATCCCAGCAACTTAGCTACTTTATCAAAAGCCTCTCCCGCCGCGTCGTCCACAGTTCCGCCGAGCACCCGGTATTTTCCAACGCCCTCGACTAAGACCAACAATGTATGTCCTCCGCTAACAACTAATCCGATAGACCGCACCGGATCGAATTCGGTCTTGAAGAACGGTGAAAGGAGATGAGCCTCGATATGATTGATGCCCAGAAAAGGTTTATTCAACCCGATGGCCAAACCTTTCCCAAACGAATACCCGACCAACAGCGAAGTGAGCAGACCAGGACCCCGGGTCGCCGCGACGCAGTCGATCTGTTGCACTGAGACGTTCGCGCTTTCCACGGCTTGGTTAACTAACGCTTCGATTTTGGAGAGATGATTGCGAGACGCTACTTCGGGTACGACGCCTCCGAACTCACGGTGGATCAATGTCTGGCTGGAGATGCTAGAACTCAGGAGTCGATGGCCGTGAAGCACGGCTGCCGCCGTCTCATCGCAGGACGTCTCTATGGCAAGTACGATCGGACTCACTTCTCCGACGGTTGGGGCTGAGCGCCACCCTGTGTGTAAATCATGACGCTCTTCACCGCATCCATTGCCCGGTCTAGCTGTGAGTCCCTTTGGGTACTAACCAGCTTTTGATCTTCCGCTGATAAAACACCCTCTTTCCTTCGCAAAAGAAGCGCCCTCTCCTGGTCAGAGGTCAGCGAGGCTTTAATATTTGGAGCGACTCCATTCTGATGAATAACCTGACGGCCGGGGGTATAGTATTTTGCGGTGGTTAAGCGAAGCGCCGAGCCGTCCGGTAACTGGATGACGCTTTGCACTGATCCTTTCCCAAAGGTCGTCTCACCCACAATGATCGCCCGGTTCAGGTCTTTTAGCGCACCTGCGACAATCTCAGCTCCACTGGCGCTCTGCCCATTTACGAGCACGGCGATCGGCATGTTCAGCCGCGGCTTCGCCTTTTGGTCCGTATAATATTCCCGGCGCTGCGAACCCTCTCGGCCTTCGGTATAAACCACCATCGTCTTGGGCGGCACGAGCAGTCCGCACACATCGACCGCGCTAGTCAATAATCCGCCCGGATTAAAACGCAGATCCAGAATCAGGGCTTGCATCCCTTGACGCTGCAGGTCATCCAACTTCTGACTCATTTCCTGAGCGGTAGGTTCGTTGAATTGGGTAATTCGCAAGTAACCAATCTTGAACTTGGTGCCCTCAGCTTGATCCAGAATCTTAGCGTCCTTAACACTAGACACCTTGATGATCTCGCGCTGAAGGGTGAACTCTTTTGTCTCCTTAGTCGACGGCCGATAGATGGTGAGCGTGACTTTCTGGCCGGCGTCACCTCGCAATAAATTCAAGGCGTCCTGTAAACTCATCCGATCGGTAACATTTCCGTTGATGCGAAGGATCTCGTCTCCAGGCATGATCCCGGCTCGCAAACTTGGGGTGTCCTCCATCGGAGTTACCACCGTGATGATCCCGTCTTTCGTAGAAACAACAATACCCAGCCCACCAAATTCGCTCTTGGTCTCATCCTCCATGTCCTTGAAGTCGGTCGGCTCCATGAACTGGCTGTGTGGATCAAGGCCATTGAGCATGCCGTGCAACGCCGAATAGGTCAGGCCACGGTACGAAGTCTTGCTTTCATCTACGTAGTCCTG
>WNFJ01645739.1_pt1 | contig 10942 bp, 10 predicted proteins | sample 5400461 | NCBI WGS metagenome assembly WNFJ01 (sample SAMN13153349, study PRJNA577476) | soil metagenome | isolation source: 115 cm saprolite on Douglas fir-dominated hillslope | place: USA:California | collected 2013-09-17 | reverse complement strand
AGAAGGCGCAGCACCATGGCGCCACCGAACGGGGCCGGGAACTGCTCGCGCCACAGCGTGTCGATGCCGGCGCCGAGGATGTAGACGAGTCCGTTGGGCGGACCCTCGGCAGCGTTGGCGAGCAGCGCCCAATCGAGCCTCAACTCCGCGAAGCGAGGACAGCGCGAATCACGAAAGGATGTTAGAGCGGTCCGAGTGTTGGGGCTCAGACCGCTCAGTGCATCAAATCAGTCTTCTTAGTCTCCCTTGCAGAAGACCCAGGGGATGGGCGGCAGCGGCCGCCGTCAGGCTGTCGATGAGGCTTTGCGCGTCAGCGATGAGGATTACGGCAGGGCTGAACGTCACGCCGTTGATCGTGCACGCGGCGAGGATGTGCTTGCCGTCCTGCGCCTGCACCTCGTGGATGAACGCCCTCAAGATATTGATGGCTTCCTTGAGGTTGCCGGCCGCGATCGCGTTTTGAGCCGCGGCCAACTTCGCCTTCAAGGCGTTCGCGATCCCCGCGTTGTCGATGCAGCCGGCAGCCAGGAGCTGGTCCACGACGTTGGAGATCCCTGCTGGGGTGGGGGCGACGGTCACGGTGAACGTCTTGCTGACCGTGCTGGGATTGTCGTCAGCGCTGGTGGCAGTGCAGGTGACCGTGGTGGTGCCGAGCGGAAAAGTCGAACCAGAAGCAGGGGTACAGCTCACCGTTGGGGCGGGGACGTCACCAGCCTCGTCGACCGCCGTCGGCAGGGCCCAGGTGACCACCGCTCCGAGCGGGCTGTTGACGTCGACCGTCATGTTGGCCGGCACGCCGGCGATGCCAAGGTCGGTGTCGTTGACGGTCACGGTGAAGGTCTGGCTGACGCTGCTGGGATTGTCGTCGGCGCTGGTCGCCGTGCAGGTGACCGTAGTGGTGCCAATCGGGAAAGTTGAGCCTGAGGCCGGAGTGCAGCTCACCGTCGGGGCCACGAGATCGGCCGCTTCGTCGACCGCCGTCGGCAAGGCGTAGGTCACCACCGCGCCCGCAGTGCTGGTGGCGTCGACCGTGATGTTGAGTGGTACACCGGCGAGGCCCAGGTCGGTGTCCCTGACGGTCACAACGAAGGTTCTGCTGACGGTGCTGGGAGTGTCGTCGGCGCTGGTCGCGGTGCATGTGACCGTGGTGGTCCCAATCGGGAAAGTGGAGCCCGAGGCCGGAGTGCAGCTCACGGTCGGCGCCGGATTATCTCCAGGCTCGTCGACCGCTGTCGGCATGGCGTACGTCACGACCGCCCCCGACGGGCTGGTGGCGTTGACCGTGATGTTGGCCGGCACGCCGGCAATGCCCAGGTCCGTCTCAATCGTCTCGTATGCGAGCCCGACCACCGTCGTCCACGAATTGGAGGCTGAGGCGAATTCGCCATGAACCCAGACGCCGGTACCATCCGGGTCCGCCGCAGCACCGGAGTAGTCACCCCAGCGATTCCTGTTGCCGTTGGGGTCGATCTGCACGTAAGTGCTGTCGCCGTTGGCAAGCACGACCTGCGGCCCGGTGCAGGCGTGACATGCGCTGCTCCTCGGGATGGTTACGTACCTGGCGCTTACGAATTCAGACGAGCTGGAGCGGCTGAACACCATGGCCTTGTCGCCGGCGGCGTTGACATCTACCTGCGGGTAGTAGTAATCGACGCCCGAGTTGGTCATCTGCCAGTCCTGGATGGTGTTGATGCCGCCCAGTCCGGCGGACACGTCCAGTTCGGTGAAACTGACCGACGAGTCTCCACCGTTACTCAAGTCCTGGCCGGTAAAGAGGTGTCCGTTCTGCCAGAACGCATAAAGGAGCCTGGTGTCTCCTGTATCGATCCTCGTCGATGATCCGGACTGCCTGCCGCCAGTGGGGCCGGGGAAGTTGCCCACGCCGTGGCCGGTCTGATTGAAGGTTGGTCCTCCCGAACCGTTGCAGCAATTCTGGGCGTTTGTGATGCGGAACACTTCCAGGTCGCTGCAGGGGCCGATGCACGTGGTATGCGAGTCGACCAGGAACTCACCGTCAAAATCTCTGGCGCCATACATCTTGACCGGCTGCATCGTGAAGGACGGGATCAGCCCCAGGAACCCTTCACCGAAGCCCCACTGGTCCCACCAAGCGCAGCAGCCACCGCCGGTGAATTCGGACTTCAGAAATATCCTGACTTTTGAGTACGCGATGTTGATCAGGGGGTTGCCGAAATTGAACATGTTGCAGGTGAAGTAGACCGCCTGGGAATCAAAGCCCAACTGGGGGTAGTCGCACCACCTGCCGCTGTCCTGGGTCGCATTCACCCTTGCATCCGTTTGGAAGAAGGTCCAGCCCAAGGTGACATCGTTGGTGTCCGAGATCGCGATCAACAAAGTTGAACGATTCACGTTGTCGCCGGCGGTAGCTTCGTGCTGGGAGACCGAGCTCACCCAGAAACGATTGATGTAGGGGTCGTAGGCCGCTTTCGGATCGAACGGACCGTCTGCGGCGCCCGAGAGCGACGAGAAGAACTGCCCAAGCGACATGGACGAGCCCGGAACCAGCGTCCCGGTCTTGGTGAAGGCTTTGACCCTGCCGTTGGTCGCGACGACGATCTGCATCGGACCGGCGGCCATCGTCGAGTCCGGAGGAATCTGGCCCGACTGCCCCTCGGTGACTCCGACGAAACTTGCGCCAACGGGCGCGTTGGTTGTGGCGGCGGCGGCGGAGCCAAGCGCACGCGACCTGATGGCGGGCGCCGACGGCGCCGCGACCGTTGGCTTTGCGGAGCCTGGTTCCGCCTGTGCGCTCGGCGCGCGCCCTTGGAGTCCGAACGGCACCACGGCTCGATCGACACCCATCGCGTGACTCAGGCTCGCGAGAGTGGGCACGTGCTTGCCGGCCACTAGCGAGGAACCTTGTCCGCCATGCGATCCGTTGGTGTTGAGTGCGGGCTTGGGCTGCGGAGCCGCGGATGCCGATGTAAAAGCGCTTGCTATCAGCAGGGCGGCGAGCACCGCGACGGTTGGTACGCGCAGAAACCAGACGAAATAAGAGCGGGATAGGCGGCCCATCAGACCCTCCCTTGATATGAGCCTGGCGATAGAGAGGACCAAATCGTCCCGCCCACCGCAACACCTGTCAAGACACCACTTGACAAAGATCTCCTGGCATCACTTAACAAACATGATCTACACAGGGGCCGCAAGAGGGCTTATAGCCAGACCGGCGCAATTCACTAGAAAGGGCGCAGTTAATCCGCCATTGGGAGTGTCGGACAAGACTCGTGTCTTACGGGGCCACGATTATCGATACGGTGAATCGCTCGGTGACTTCCTGATTGCCATGGACGGCCGTGATCGTTCCGCTGCCGGTGGCCCGGAAGGTGGCAGTCGCGGTGCCGTCACAGGCGGCATAACCCGACAGGCGAGGGAGATGGGCCGGATCAGAGCTGTCCGGGACTCGCCATGGCCCGAACGAGCGCGTGGTCAGGTCAACCTCGACGATCGTTCCAGGCGGTACGGTGATGGTCTGGCCCGAAGCTGCCTCGGTCAGCACCAGGCGGCCGCCGACGACCGTCGGAGACGCGGCCGGACCGGGTGCCGGGCCCCCCGACACGCTCGCCGCCGGCGTGCAACTCGGTGGCGGCGTGCCGATCACGCATGAGGGCGCGATCCACACGAGAGCCGCTCCGGCCAACCACGCGATGCGACGCGGCACACGTCTCCTGGGATCCACTGCCACCTGGATGCAACGCACCCGGAACACTTCTAGTAACGGAGTCTAGGCCGCTGTCAATCCTGCGTATTGAGCGGAGCTACGATCAGAGTCCGGCATGCTCGAGCTCGACCTCAAGCTCACCGCCAAGCAAGTCCTCGACGAGTGTCGGCGGCGGGGTCTCGTCGTTCGAAGCGAGCGCGCACTGGCCACGCGCGCCGGGAGCCGTCATTGGCACCTCCGGACGCCAGGCCGTCCGGGAACACTTGAATTAACCGAATGGCAGAACCGGGTCTGGGTGAAAGTGCATCCGCTGCGTGACGGCGGTTGGGCGACTGCCATCGCGCATGAGCTTGCGGCGCAGCGAAATGGGTAGCGCAGGGTGACCTAACTGATCACTGGCTGCTGCCTGCGATCCGCAAGGCGCCACATGATCATCAACGGAAGAGCAACGAGTCCGAATAGCAGCGCTGACAAACCGATCGCTTTGGGGGCGCTGACGATGTCAGCGAGGCCTAGCAGCAGCGGCACAAGCCCGGCCGTCGCCAGCTCGCCGATCAACGCTCCCAGAGAGAGGATTGTGGCGCGCTGGGCGCTCGGGATGAGGTCGTTGATACGCGTCGTGAGAAGCGGTCCGACAAGCGCCGGAACGAGCGCTACCACGAGCATGAACGCAACAGAGGGCACAGAAGGCAACGTGCCGAGGATGAGGGTCGCTCCGACCATGAAGATGGCGGCCAACATGACGATCTTCCTCAACTCGAAGCGACGTTCGATTCGATGCGCGAGCGACGACGCCGCGACGGTGGTCCCTTGAATGAGGACTACAACAACACCCAGTGCAGCGATGGGGAAACCAACCGCCACCGCGTACGGCTGTAGCAGGAAGTAGTAGACGATGAGTGGCACCACGGAGAAGGTAGTGCTCAAAAGAAGGATCGCGCGGACGGCCGGACGCCGCGCGGCGATGCGGACCGCTTCACGAAGATTGCTCCAGTACTTCAGGGGCGTCGCGCCTTCGTCGCTGCCTCGGGGAGCCTCGCGGACAGTGAGGACCAGGATCGTCGCCGCAAGAGCAAGAATGCCGCTAATGCTGAAACAGAGTGTGATGTCGACCGTCGCGAGTAGTGAACCGACCAGGGCAGCAACTCCCTGTGATCCGAGCTGGATTGCGGTAAAGCGGCCGGCGAATTTTGCTGCCTCGGCTTCGCGGCCATCTGCCTTGAGACTGTCGTACAGGAGCGCGGAGTCCGCGCCGGTCACAAACGCCGTGGACGAGTTCCAGAGCGCGTAACCGACGAGAAAAGTCGGCGACAGCGCCGGAGTGAGGATCAGGAACATCGCGACGGCGTAGAGGAAGGTTCCGATCGCGATCGAAGCCTTGCGGCCCCAGCGATCGGCTATGAGTCCGGTCGGCACCTCGCATGCCGCCGCGAGAATCCAGGCGATCGCCTCGAGAATCCCAATCTGAGTCAGGCTCAGACCCTTGCGCTGCAGAAAGACCACCCAGATCGGGACCCAAAGGATGAACATCAACAATGCCTGCGCCGCAAGAAGGCGGCGGATTGTTCCGTCGTAGCGATTCATGGGCGCTCGCGTCCCGACCTGACGTTCCATCTGCCTTGATGTCTCCCCCAACGGCGGAACTGCTGCAAAGGTTCAGACCGATCGATGTGCCCAAAATCATCGCTCTGCAGGTCATGCGAGCTTCTGTTCCTGCTTGAGCTAGTGGGTGCGCATGTGTGGCCTAACGGGGCATCAGGACGTTGGTCGAGTCCAGTCGACGGCTGGACGGAGGCTTAGTGACTAGCGCTGCCCGAGTCAATGACTTGCGCCCCGAGACGCCGCAACCCCTCGACAAAACGTTTGATGTCGCGGCGCCGGAACTCGGCCCGGCTGGCGAAGACCGCGTCGTACTCGAACACGAGGCGCGCGGCGTCTGGAGAGACTTCGACCTTCCGCAGGTCGGACAGAGCCTGGTCACCATTGATGACCGGCTGCCGAAAGGACCAGCGGATTCGATCGCCGCTGGCCTCCACGACGTTTCGGCGGGAGACTGCCTCCGCAACAAAGATGGTGCCGACGGCAACGCCCATCACGATCAGCCACACCATCAGCGCCGCGGGACGGGCCCAGATCCGGGAAAGAACGGCCGCGACAGTTCCAAGGACGCCGACCAAGACCAGCCCCCCAGGGAGACCGAAGCCCCCCATGTAACTGCCGTGGATCACGAGCGGCCGCCGCAATTTCCCCCAGCCTAGCGTTGGGGCTTCGCCGTTTTCATCACTAGCACGATATGGCAGCGCCGATGGCCAAGGCCGCCGTGACTCGGGCGGATGAGTTCACGGTGAGGTTGCCGGCGACGCTGCCAGCTACACCACCGATCGCGCCGTAGACGCCGGCGTTCACGGCGTATACCCAATCGATGTTCTGACCGCATACCGCTTGGGGAGCTCGAATCGTATCGGGCCACCACGAGTCTCTTTCTCCGTCGTCCACACAGGACTCGGTCGACTCGCATGGCGTCCAGTGCTGTTCGAGCCGATTTGCGGTGCCCGCGCTGATTCGTTGCGCGATCGTGTCGTTATCGAGATAGATGTAGCCCCGCTGAGCCAGCCACTTGCAGTACTGCGACTTGCCGGCGCCAGACACTCCCAAATCAGGATGAAGGGGGGCGTTCATCCCCTTGGGCAGCCGCTACTTCCACTGACGGCGACAAGCCGTTTCTGTGTCACAGAGTGTCCTGGAGTGTCACGGCGCTGATGTCAAAACTGTTGTCAGAACCGAAGCGCTGAAAGTTGCGCTGGCCCGCGCGGGTGCGGGCGGCAAAATCTCACAAGAATTTACTTGCTGTGTCACAGAGTGTCAGGACGTGTCCTGGCGTGTCATGTCGAGACAAAAACGGAGCGAAGCAGACGAACCTTGGTCATGCCGCCGATAGTCATCAACGCGCTCTGGGCGCATCGTGGCCGCCAGGCCATTAAGCGGCTTGCGGCTGGAGAACGCTGGGTCAATCTCGACCTAGTATTTCCAAGCGGGCGCGGCACGCTGGCGGACGGACCGAATGTGACGCATCGGTTCCACAAACTCCTCACGAGGGCTGGCCTGCCCGCGATGCGCTTCCACGATCTTCGGCATGCGTGCGCATCGCTGCTGCTTGTCCAGGGCCTGCACCCGCGAGTTGTGATGGAAACGCTAGGCCACAGCCAGATCAGTCTGACTATGAACACGTACAGCCACGTGCTGCCTGCGCTTCAACGCGACGCTGCAGATCGTATGGAGGCTGTGTTAGGAGGCCCCGCTTGGGCTGCTCTCGGTTTGCCGCATACGTTGTCGGTGAACGCCACCATGCGGGTTAGACGAGGGCGTTACGGCTGTGACTGTCCAGCGACCACGTTGCCGCTGCCGTCCACGGCCACGCAGAGACTGATGCTCGGACAGGACACAGCTAACAACCCGGCGCCACCGCGGTCCACCATGGTCACTGCCCCGGCTGCCTTTTCCCCCGTGGGGTTGCTGTAGGTGACCACGTTGCCGTAGTCGTCGACGGCGATGCAGAATCCGACGCTGGGGCAAGACACGCCGTGTAGGGAGGTGGCGCCGTCTACGTTGGTTACTTTCCACGCCGCCGCCCCACCTGTGGGATTGCTGGAGGTGACCACGTTGGCCGCGTAGTCGACGGCGACGCACAGGCCGGCGCTTGGGCATGACACTCCTGATAAGGGTCCTGCGCCGTGCACGTTGGTCACTGTCCAGGCTGCTGCCCCGCCGGTGGGGTTGCTGGAGGTAACCACGTTGGCCGCGTAGTAACGGTCCTGCGCCGTGCACGTTGGTCACTGTCCAGGCTGCTGCCCCGCCGGTGGGGTTGCTGGAGGTGACTACGTTGCCTCTGTAATCCACGGCGACGCAGAGGCTGATGGTGGGACAGGACACGCCTGAAAACCCACTGGAGCCGACCACTCCCAAATTGGCCACCGTCCATGCGCCCGACCCTCCGGTCGGGTTGCTGGACGTGACCACATTGCCGTAGTAGTCCCCGGCCACGCACAGGCCGTCGCTGGGACACGACATAGCTGACAGACGATTGTCAGATTTGACCACGCGAGTAACTGTCCAGGCCGCCGCCCCGTCGGTGGGGTTGCTAGACGTGACTACGTTGCCTTGTTCGTCCACGGCGACGCAGAGCTTGCTGCTGGGGCAGGTCACGCCGGACAGATAGTTGGTGCCGTCGACGCTGCTCACCGTCCAGGCTGCCGCCCCTCCGGCGGGGTTGCTGGACGTGACCACGTTGCCGAGTTCGTCCACCGCGACGCAAAGGCTAACGCTGGGACAAGAGACGCCACCGAAACTATTAGCGCCGACCACTTGAGTCACCTTCCAGGCCGCGGCACCACCGTTGGGGTTACTTGAGGTGAACACGTCATCACCAACGGCGACGCATAGGGTGGTGCTAGGACACGACACGCCGGAGTGAGCACCCACCTGGGTCACTTTCCAGGCCGCCGGCCCTGCTGTGGGGTTGGTGGAAGTAACGACATTTCCGATTTGGTCCACGGCGACACAGAGGGTGCTGTTGGCACAGGACATGCTGTTCAGGGCGCACAGCGCTCCAGTCTCCGTCACCGCGCAGTTGGAGCCGTCCACGTGAGTCACCAGCCACGTCACCGCCCCGCCGGTGGGGCTAGTTGAGGTAACCACGTTGCCCAAGTAGTCGCCGGCGACGCAGAGGCCGCTGCTGGGACAGGACACGCTCGACAGACCACCGGAGCCCTTGACGTGGGTCACTGTCCAAGCCGCCGCCCCTCCCGTCGGGTCGCTGGATGAGACCACGTTGCCGTTGCCGTCCACCGCGATGCATAAGTTGATGTTGGGACAAGACACTTCGGACAAGTCGTTAGTGCCGGTCAGGTGGGTCACCGTCCAGGCCGCCGATCCGCCGGTCGGGTTGTTGGAGGTGATCACGTTGCCGCTGTTGTCGACGGCGACGCAGAGGCTGATGCTGGGGCAAGACACGCCTGAGAGGCGATGGCCGCTCGAATTCCAACTGGAGCCGTCCACGTTGGTCACCGTCCAAGCCGCCACGCCTCCCGTGGGGTCGCTGGAGGTGACCACGTTGCCGCCGCTGTAATCCACGGCGACACAGAGGCGGATGCTGGAACACGACACGCCAACAAGCTTGCTACCAAAGAACGGCGGTTGATGGTCGACCCGCACTGGTGCAGCCCATATCAACGGAGAGCCGGCCGTCGGGTTTGGCGATGCGGTTGGCATTGGCGACGAGGCTGGTGTCACTAGGATCGGGGTCGGCGTTGGGCTCGGCTGGGAGGACGACTGTCCCTTCGGCCCGGAGGAATTGCCGCAAGCGGTAAGGACCAGCACCACTGCGAGAATCGCGACCCTCATGTAGGCCATAACTCCGACCTCGAACATAGGTTATGGCCTCCCTGTACGGAGGGGTCGCTGAGGACCAGCCGCATCACTTGACACCGGTCACTAGGCCGGATGTTCTCTGACTCAAAACTGTTGTCAGAATTGTTGTCAGGCCGCCTGCCGACGGCGGCCAGGACCACCAAGGGGGCTCGAAATGAACTCGAAATTTGGTGGGCCTGGATGGACTCGAACCATCGACCAGCCGATTATGAGTCGGCCGCTCTGACCTTCTGAGCTACAGGCCCCGCTTCGGATTCAAAAGTCTATTCCCGCCCTGGTGCGCGTTTTGATCCCGCCCGATTCTGGGTATTTGCGTAGTCAACTAATATTCGGGGGATTGGAAATGGTAGCGCTTGGACTCTTGATTCTTCGGCTGGTGGTCGGCTTGACGCTCGCCGCGCACGGCAGTCAGAAACTCTTCGGTGTGTGGGGCGGTCCCGGGATGGCCGGCTGGACCAAGGCGGTCGAGAGGCTGCGCATCAGGCCGGCCCAGCCATGGGCGTGGGTCGCGGCCCTGTCCGAATTCGGTGGCGGTCTCCTGCTCGCCCTCGGGTTGCTTTCGCCGCTCGGAAGCCTTGCGATCGTAGGGGCTATGGTCGTGGCGATCGTCACAGTCCACTTGAGCCGCGGTTTCTGGACCGGCAAAGGCGGCTACGAGTTCAACCTCTCCCTCATCGCGGCCGCCGTGGCGCTGGCGCTCACTGGACCGGGCACCTACTCGCTGGACAGCGCGTTCGGCATCCGTCTCCCAGAACCGCTCACGTTGATCGCCGGCACGGTCGCTCTCATCGCCGGCGTGACGGTAACGCTTGGGACCCGCAGCCCTCAGCCTCACGCCGAGACCAAGCCGCAAACAACCTAATCCTCGACGAGCAGCAGGCCCTCACGCTTGAGCTCCGCCAGGTAGTCGCGCACCTCGGGGTCCGCGAGCAGGAGCAGGACGACCTCCACCTTCCGCCGCCGATCGTTTCTTAGAGTCTTGAGCCCGACCGGCGCTTTCTCGGCTTGGAAATCGAGCGCCATCAATTCTTCGACGTGAGCGGCGATGCCGGCCAGGCGGACCAGGGCCGCGTCTGAAGGCGCCGGGATGGTGCCCGCTCGCGTCACGGTTCGATCGACTCGACCGTCTCGACGATGCGAGCTTGCGGGTTGCGCATGACCCTCTGGCCGTCGCCGCTCCAAACGCGCCGCATCTTGTCCAGCAGCCCTTCAGCCTCTTCGAGAGTGTCGAACTCCAGGTCGATCAAAACGTAGTTCGGATCGTCGACCGATCGCAAGACCTGGTATCGACGAACGCCCGACCCTTTGCGATCGGCCGGGTCGCTGTCGAAGGCTTGCTTCCAGCCGGCGAAGTTTGGGACTGCATGTTCGATCCGCAAAATTGGCATAAGTGACTCCTTGGTTGACGGGTGAAACATCCGAGGAGACGGCTAGCGGCGCCCGGTCTCTGTTGAACGCTTGGCGACGATCTCCACAAGGTTTCCATCAGGGTCGCGGAGCAGGGCATTCCGGTTGTTATTGCCGGTGTTGTGCGGAGGCTGAACCACCGGCACCCCCGCGGCGACGAGGTGTCCATAGGCGGCATCGACATCGTCAGTCCACACAACCAGGACCATGGCAGGGCTGCCGGGGGCGGGCTCAACGCCGTGCACTCTCCTGGCTGCCTCCACAGTGCCCAGGCCGACGGTGAATCCGTTCGACCGGAGTTCGACGTGCTCGGGTACGCCCTCGGTTGGAGTGCGGAAGGTTTCCGTGAAACCGAGAAGATCGCCATAGAAGCGGACTCCGGCCTGGATGTCGCGGGTGTAGAGATTGACCAGCGCGCCTGTCGCA
>WNFJ01124091.1_pt1 | contig 10942 bp, 11 predicted proteins | sample 5400461 | NCBI WGS metagenome assembly WNFJ01 (sample SAMN13153349, study PRJNA577476) | soil metagenome | isolation source: 115 cm saprolite on Douglas fir-dominated hillslope | place: USA:California | collected 2013-09-17 | reverse complement strand
CGCGCTTTGACACGCTCCGGCGTGCGGAAAGCGTCCTGGTTCTGCGTGTAAAGGCGTTGCAGGTCGGCGTCGGTCGGGTTCACCGCGGCTTCTATTTTGGCTTGGTCGGCTACCAGGACCGTCAGGTTTTTCTTCTCGGGCGACATGTAGCGGGCAGCGTTGGCCTTGTAGAAATCCTGCATTTCCTGTGTGCTGGGCTGCGATTCGGCCTTATACTTGTCTGCCGTTAAGCGAACGCACTCCACCTTGATCTTCTCGTTCTTCTTGCGGAAGGCGGCCTCAATCTCGGCCTGGGTTACGATCGTTCCTTCTATCGCAATATCCCGCAAGCGGCTGATCATCACCTGGCGTTTCAAGTCGTTCTCGAACTGGTCGATGGTCATGTTCTGCTGTGCCAGCATGCTGGCGTAGGCTTCCTTGCCCGCGAACTTGCCGTCGGGGAAAAGGCTCGGCACCATTTGATGGATGGTCTCGGCCAACCCAAGCCGCTCGGCCTCCAGCGCCATGGCCCGCTCCGTCACCATCTGGTCCACCATCTGCGGGATGTAGGTCGGCAGAATTTCCACCGGCAACTGACGGCCGCGCACCGTCGCCTGAATCAGGCGCTGCATCTCCGCCAGCGTGATCGTATCTTTGCCGACCTCAGCCACCACCATATCCGACCCGCTCGATCCGCTGTTGTAGTTCGGTACCAGGTAGGTAAGCATGGAAAAGGCAACCACCAGCAGCAGCCCTCCCAAGAGGATGCGGACGGCTTTATCTCGGCTTCGAAATAGGTCAAACATATTAGGCAGAACTCCTGTGTTCTAAGGGGGAAAACACCAGTATATCGAAAAAATCGGAGCCTTTGGGGCGCGCGCCGCACCACCTGTATTTTCTATCGCTTGCCGCGCGGCGCACGGCCTTCGGACGCGCCGAACGGGAATACCGGGACGGGCGGGCGCATGCCCAGACCGCACTCCGCATGCACGGCTTTCACGGCCTTTTCCACACCGTCGCGGCGCACCACCACGGCGATAGTGAGTTCGCTAGATCCCTGGGCGATGGCGATGATGTTCACTTGCGCGCGCGAAATCGCCGTGAAAATGCGGCCGGCCAGCCCCGGCTTGCCCTGCATGCCCTCGCCCACCGCGGCCAGCAGGCCCACGTTGCGGTCCACCTGGATCGGATTCACGTAATGGTGTGCCAACTCCAGGGCCAGGGCCGACTCCAGCGCCTGCAAAGACCGCTCCAGTTCGTCTTCGCGCACCAGGACGCAGAAGTTCTGCCGGTAACTTGAGCTGGAAACCACCAGGACTTCCACATCCACGCGCGCGATGGCGTCGAGCGACCGCGCCATCAGTTGGACGCCATTCATTTCAGCGCTCGCCGGCTCCAGCGACACCAGCGCCACGTTGCGCATGGAGGCCACAGCCCGCGCCCCCTGGTGGATCGCCATGGAGGGCACGATTCGCGTTCCCGGTTTCTCCGGCGCAAAGCTGTTCTTGCTCCACACTGGAATTTTCTTTTCCACCAGCGGCGCCAGTGTTCGGGGATGCAGCACCTTGGCGCCGTTATACGCCAACTCGGCCGCTTCTGCATAGGTGATCTCTTCCAACACTTGCGCGTCAGGCACCAGGCGCGGGTCCGCGCTCATAATGCCATCCACATCGGTCCAGATCCACAATTCGCTTGCATCGAGCGCGGCGGCCAAAATCGAGGCCGAAAAATCGCTGCCGCCGCGGCCCAGCGTCGTGGGTCGCCCATCGGCGGAAGCGCCGTTGAAGCCTGTAATCACCGGCAGCACGCCCTGCTCGAGATACGGCAGCAGTTTTTCCCGCGCCTTGATCCCGGTCGGCTCCATCAAGGGCGACGCGTTGCCGAAGACCGCGTCCGTCACCACCACGTCGCGCGCGTTCACCCCCACCGACGGCGTACCGCTCGCCTGCAGGAACTCGCTCACCAGGACTACCGACAGGCGCTCGCCCACCGCCACCGCCTCGTCCACCGATCGCGGAGGCCGCTCGCCCAGCATCGCCATGCCATTCACTATGCGCTCGAATTCGTCGATCACGTCGTGCAGTTTCGCCAGCACGGCGCCCTGCTCCGCCGCCGGCAGCAATTCGCGGCAGGCTTCCTCGTGGCGTTCGCGCAGTCGCGCCACGTTGCTCTCCATGCCGCTGCGGTTGTCGGCCTCGGCATGGCGCATGGTTTCCAATAGCAGGTCGGTGACCTTGCTCATCGCCGACACTACAATCGCCACTGGGCGTTTCTTCTGTTCCGCGGCGGCCAGCCCCGCCGACACACGCATACGGGCGGCACTGCCCACACTCGTGCCGCCGAATTTCATCACCAGCAGATTCTTCAACGGTATTCCCTTCCGTTTGTCACGCGCGAACGCACGATTTTGAGGATGCTCTCGATCACTTCCTCGATGCCCAAGGCGGTCGAATCCAGATACACTGCGTCCGGAGCCTGCGACAATGGCGCGTCCGCGCGCGTGGAGTCGCGGTCGTCGCGCTCCTTCATCTGCGCGGCGAGCTGCCCCGCGTTGACCGCTTCTCCCTTGGCCCGCATCTCTTCACAGCGGCGGCGCACGCGTTCATCGGGGTCCGCGTCCAGGAAGATCTTCACCTGGGCGTTCGGGAATACCACCGTCCCGATGTCCCGACCTTCCATGACCACGCTGGTGCGCTCGCCGATCTCGCGCTGTTTCGCCACCATGGCGCGCCGCACGCCCGGAATCACGGCGATCTTGGATGCACCGCTCGAAACCTCGGGCGTGCGGATGGCGTCGGTCACGTCCTCGCCGTTGAGCGCGATGCGTCCGGGCGAAAGATCGATCCCGGCCGCGATAGCGAGCTGCTCCATGCGGTGCATGTCGCCGGGGTCCACCCCCTGGCGCACGGCCCACAGCGCCACCGCGCGGTACATGGCCCCCGTGTCGATGTAGGTGAACCCCAGGCGGGACGCCAACCCTTTTGCGATGGTGCTTTTCCCCGCCCCCGCCGGCCCGTCGATGGCCACCACTATGCGCTTCTGTGTCGTATCCGCCAAACGACAGAATAACAAGTGGTGCGGACCGCGCGGTTGAATCTTCGCCCAGGGCAGCTTTGCAGGCCTCAGCGGGGTTCTGCCTGCGCGGTGGTCTCCGCCCGTACCTTGGCCGCGTGTGCCGCTATCGGCGGACCTTGTCGAAGTCCCAGCCGTTTAGTTTGCACATGACCCGCACGTGGCTTTCCCAGGTGGGCTCGTCCTTCGGGCGCCCTCCCGGGAAGCAGTCGACGCTCAGGTACACAAGCTGTTCCTTGCCGCTGCACCGGATGCGGTGCAGCGTGTGCGGAGGGATCCGCACCAGGTCGCCCGCCTTCACCCGAAAGCGCTGGGGAGTGTCCGCGCCGATGTACAGCGTGCCGGCGCCGCGCAGTACATAGAAGATCTGCTCGGTGTCCTCGTGAACGTGAAGCGGCGGAGCTTCTTTCGGCTCCAGAACCACCATGAAGGCCTCGGAGACTTCCGCTTGGGATCGATCCATCACCAGGTCATTGGTGTGCGTGGGAAACCGGTAGCGAACCGTTTTCCTGGTGCTGAAAACGTACTGCACCGGAGACGATGGCGCCGGCGCAGTCTTGGACTGGACTTTCCTTGTCATGCCTTCTCCAAATGGGGGCGTAAACACGACATCATTGTCTCATTTCACACGGCGGCGCGGGCCCGTATCCTACCTCCTTCCCCTCCGCGCTGCGCGATATCACCCAATCCCTCCCCGCCGTGGCACTGTAAGCTGCTCATTCTACTTGGAGATCTTTTGGAATTCGGGGTGCACTATTAAACTTCCAAATCGAGGGCGCAAAGCTATGTTTCGATTCGATCAGTTGATCCGCCGTGACATGATTATCCGTGATGTGAAACAACGTCATCCCGAAACCATCCCCGTTTTCGAAGAACTCCGGTATCGCGCTTCGTGCGATGACTGTGATATCGAAACCGTGGCGCGCAAGAATGGGCTCAATTCGCTGGACGTAGTCGAGGCGCTGAATCAGGCCGCGTTCGCACCAAAGGCAGATATCGAAAATGCAAGCAACCAGTAAGCCCGCAAAGAAAAAAATGAATCGCAAGCGGAAGCAGCCGCTGGATGTATTCTTCTCGCCCAAGACCGTCGCGGTCATCGGCGCCACCGAAAATCCCGGCACCGTCGGGCGGACCGTCCTCTGGAACCTGGTGACCAGCCCGTTTGGCGGCACGGTTTATCCCGTCAACCCGAAGCGGCCCAGCGTATTGGGCGTGAAGGCATACGCGTCGATTTCGGATATTCCGGAGCAGGTGGACCTGGCGGTGATCATCACGCCGCCGCCCTCGATTCCCGGGCTGATCCGGGAATGCGGCGAGAACGGCGTGCAGGGCGCCATCGTGATCTCGGCCGGCTTCAAGGAAATCGGGCCGGAGGGCGCGGAACTGGAGCGGCAACTGCTGGTGGAAGCGCAGAAGGCCAATATCCGCATCATCGGGCCGAATTGCCTGGGCGTGATGAGCCCGCTTTCGGGAATGAATGCAACCTTCGCCACCGCGGTGGCGCGGCCCGGGTCGGTGGGCTTCATCAGCCAGAGCGGCGCGCTGTGCACGGCAGTCCTGGACTGGAGTCTCAAGGAGATGGTGGGCTTCAGCGCGTTCATATCGGTCGGCTCGATGGTGGACGTCGGCTGGGGCGACCTGATCTACTACCTGGGCAACGATCCGAAGACCAGGTCGATCGTAATTTACATGGAGTCTATCGGCAACGCGCGCTCGTTCCTGTCGGCCGCGCGGGAAGTGGCGCTGACCAAGCCGATCATCATCATCAAGCCGGGACGTTCGGCGGCGGCTGCGAAGGCGGCGGCGTCGCACACCGGGTCGCTGACGGGTAGCGACGAGGTGTTGGAAGCGGCGTTCCGGCGCAGCGGCGTACTGCGCGTCGGCACCATCGCGGACCTGTTCTACATGGCGGAAGTGCTTTCCAAACAGCCCACACCCAAGGGTCCGCGGTTGACCATCGTGACCAACGCGGGCGGTCCGGGCGTACTGGCGACGGATTCGCTGATCATGGGCGGCGGCGAACTGGCCGAACTCTCGCCGGAAACCATGGCAGCCTACAACGCCGTGCTGCCCGCAACCTGGAGCCACAACAATCCGGTGGACATCATCGGTGACGCCTCGCCGGAGCGTTATGCGAAGGCGCTGGAGATTGCGGCTAAAGATCCGAATTCCGACGGCATGCTGGTGATTCTGACGCCGCAGGCCATGACCGACCCGACGCGCATCGCCGAGGAGTTGAAGCCGCTGGCGAAGCAGGAAGGCAAGCCGCTGCTGGCCAGTTGGATGGGCGGCGTGGACGTAGCGGCGGGCGAGGCCATTCTCAACCGTGCCAACATCCCCACCTTCCCCTACCCCGATACCGCGGCGCGCGCGTTCAACTACATGTGGCAGTACGCCGACAACCTGAAGGCGCTGTACCAAACCCCGGAAATGCCGGAGGATTCCGCCACCTGGACGCCGGACCGCAATCTGGTGAAGAGCATCATCGCGGGGGCGCGGGGCGAAGGCCGCACTATTCTCACTGAGTTTGAAAGCAAGCAGGTGCTGGCGGCGTACGGCATTCCGGTCGCCAGGACGATTATCGCCGGGTCAAGTGCCGAGGCCGTGAAGGCGGCGGACGAAATCGGTTATCCCATCGTACTCAAGCTGTACTCGGAGACCATCACACACAAGACCGATGTCGGCGGCGTGCAGTTGAATCTGGGTAGCGCCGAAGCGGTGGCAAAGGCATTCGACGCGATTCAGACCTCGGTCACCGCGAAAGTCGGCGCACAGCATTTCCAGGGTGTGACCGTGCAGCCCATGATCAAGCTGCGCGACGCCTACGAGTTGATCATCGGAAGCAGTCTGGACCCGCAATTCGGCCCCGTGCTGTTGTTCGGTACAGGCGGACAGTTGGTGGAGGTGTTTAAGGATCGCGCCCTTGGGTTGCCGCCCTTAAACTCCACGCTGGCCCGTCTGATGATGGAACAGACCAAGATTTTCAAGGCGCTGAAAGGCGTGGCGTGCGCGGCCGCAAGCCGGTGGACTTGGCGGCGCTCGAAGTGCTCATGGTGCGCTTCAGCGCGCTGGTGGCCGAACAGCGGTGGATCAAGGAAATCGATATCAATCCCCTGCTGGCGTCGCCGGACGGGCTGATCGCGCTGGATGCGCGCGTTGTGGTACACGGTCCGGAGGTCACGTTGGATCAGGTGCCCAAGACTGCCATCCGCGCTTATCCAACGCGCTACGTGGCGGCCTGGACCATGAGGGACAGCAACCCGGTCACCATCCGCCCGATCCGCCCGGAAGACGAACCGGCCATGGTGCGCTTCCACGAGACCCTCAGCGAGCGAAGCGTCTACCTGCGCTACTTCCACCTGATGAACCTGGAACAGAGGACGCAGCACGAGCGTCTCACCAGGATCTGCTTCATCGATTACGATCGCGAAATGGCGCTGGTGGCGGAGCGGCGAAGTCCCGAAACCGGCGAGAGCGAAATCTTGGGCGTGGGCCGGATGATGAAGATCCACGGCACCACGGAAGCCGAAGTGGCGGTGTTGATCAGCGATAAGTGGCAGGGCCGCGGCAGGGCCGCGGTCTCGGCAAGGAACTGCTGGCGCGGTTGTTGATCGTAGGCGCGGACGAGAAACTGTCCAAATTGACCGCCGATATTCTCCCGGACAATCGCGAAGTGATGCGCATCTGCGAGAAGCTTGGTTTCACACTGAAGCATTCGTTGGATGACGAAGTAGTGCGCGCCGAATTCGCGCTCTAAATCAGTACTTCCGAGCCACGACCATGAGGGAGTGGTCCTTCAGTTGCGATTCAGACGAACTCTACTCCCGGCCGGCGTAGAGTTCGTCGATGCTCTCGCGGAAGTTCTCCATGGCGCGCGTGCGGCGTACCTTCATGGTGGCCGTCAGTTCGCCGTTCTCGATGGAGAAGTCCCGCCCAAGAATGCGGTGCCTGCGTACCTGCTCGAACGGAGCGAGTTGCTGGTTGACGCGTACCACCGCCTTTTGGATTTCGGCCGCCACGGCCGGTGCTTGTGCGATCACCGCCGAAGGGTGCCCCTTCAAGTGCTCCATGCCCTTAAGCGATTCGGCGGCGGTAATGTTGATGGTGAAGAGTGCCGTGAGGTAGGGGAGTCGGTCGCCGATCAGCAGCACCTGGCTGATCAGCGGCTCCATCTTGAAAAGACTCTCCACGCGCGACGGATAGATCTTCTTACCGGTGGAAGATACGATCAGCTCTTTCTTGCGGCCGGTGATGAAGACGTAGCCGTCGCTGTCGGCGTGGCCCAGGTCGCCGGTGTGCAGGCGCCCGTCGCGCAGCACTTCGGCGGTCGTGGCCGGGTCGTTCAGGTAACTGGTAAAGAGGCAGGGACTCTTGACCAGGATCTCGTTATCCTCACTGAACGTGATCTCGACACCGGCCAGCGGCCTGCCGATGCTGCCGGGCCTGGGCTGGTCGAGCGGATTGAGCGACACCACCCCGCCTTCGGTGAGGCCATAGCCTTCGATGATCGGCATGCCGATGGCTTCGTAAAACTCCCCGAGGTCTTTGCTGAGTGGGGCCGCTCCGCTGGCGGCGACATGCAGCCGGCCGCCGAAGCGGCCGCGCACTTTGCGGAAGAAGATGCGGTCGGCAAGAGCCAGCGGCACGCGGATGCGCGCCGGTATCGGCTTGCCCTCACGGCGGTACCGAGCGGCGGCGAGTCCCAGGCCGAGCGCGCCGTAGAAGGCCTTGCGGACGGCAGCCGGCCGCTTACGAAGGTCGGTGCAGATGGTGGAGTAGATGCGCTCCCACATGCGCGGTGGCGCCAGCAGTATAGTAGGTCGCACCTTGCGAATGTCCTGGGGAAGTTTCAGGAGGCTCTCGAAGAAAGTCACCGGCATGCCGCACCGCATGGGAAGAAACTCCATGACCACGCGCTGCGCGATGTGCGCGGAAGGCAGAAAGGCGACCGTGGAATCCTTCGGTCCTATGGGTAGTACGGCGGGACCCATATCGATGTTGGCGACCACCGACTGGTGGGTGACCAGCGCCATCTTAGGTTCCCCCGTCGCCCCGCTGGTCAGGTAGAGAATGGCGATATCGGACGGTGAGACGTCGCTGCATATGCGCTCGAGCAATTCGGCGTCGCCGGCCAGCGCATCGCGTCCAAGCCCACGCAACGCTTCGAGAGTGATGGCGCCTTCGGCTTCCCCGGTGAGCAGGATCCAGTGCGCGACCGGCGCGCCGCGCAGCGGCTTGAGCGTGTTCGGGTCTTCCACAAAGACGGCGCGCGCGCCCGACGCTTCGATGGTGCGCACCAGGTCAGCGGCCGGGTAGCTCGGATACATAGCGGCAGCGATAGAGCCGTTGGTGATAATACCCAGATCCGCTACGTAGAACTCCAGGCGGGTTTCAGAGTTGAGGGCGACGATGTCGCCTTTGGCGATGCCGAGCGCACGTAGGCCGGCGGCGATTTCCTCGGCGGCACGCCGGTACTGGTTCCAGGAATAGACGGTATATAGGAGCCGTCGGGCCCGGGTTGGCGGAGGGCAGGGGCGTCGCCATGGACGCGCGCGGTTTCTGCGAGAACCTGATACAGGGTGCGGGGGGTCACTAACAGCAATTTATCACGGTGGGCAGACAATCGCCTTCTGTTGTCTTGTCAGGCCCCACCGTGGCGCACGCACTCCTGCGTGCCGCGTCGAGTCTTAGTCTAGTCTCACTCGACGCTCGGGCGTCCACGATGGTTTTTCGACCTGGTGAGGCCCGGCCCGCGCGTGCGACCGGCTACACGCTGACAACCGGACAGGGGGACTGGCGGATGATGGCGTAGGAGTTGGTGCGAAGGCGACCGAAATTGCCGGCGGCGCTGCCGCGGCCGATGACGACCGTGCCGGCGCCCACACGCGCGGCAGCGGAACAGATGATGCGCGCGGGTTCGCCGGCTTCCAGCAGGAGATCCGCCTCGGCGCCGACTTCGCGCTGCAGCCGGAGTAATTCTTCTTCGGCGATCTCGCGAATTCCAGTGCGCCAACTGAGATCCGGTTCGTCCAGCGGCTCGGAGTGCGCGGCAATCGCGTGGATCAGGGTGAGGTGCCCGTGGAACTCCCGCTGCAGCCACGAGGCCCAGGCGAGTGCGCGGGCGCTTTGCGGGCCCAGGTCGACCGCGCAGAGGATCTTCCCGAAGGGAGCCGCCACGGGGGATGCCTCTTCCATGTGGACACCGGTCCAGACGGGACAATCGGCGTCGTGAAGCACTTTGGCGGTATTGGATCCGAGAATGAAGCGGCGGAAGGGTCCGTACCCGTGGGTTGGCATCGCGATCAGGTCGACGTGTTCCCGCTGCGCCAGTTCCACGATTTTGGACGCGGGGTCGCCATGGAGCAGGAGGCGGCGCGCGTTGAGTCCGGCGAGCGCCTCGGGCTCGAAGGCGTTGAGGTCGCGTTCGGCCTGGTCCGCGCGAGAGCGGTAGACATCCACAAGCATCGAGCCGGTGATCTGCATTCCGTACTCGGAGTGCAACGGCGGCAGGACGTGGACGAGGATGGGCTCGGAATGGAAGTGGAGGGCGAGTTCGCCGGCGTAGCGCACGGCGAGGGCCGACCGTTCGGAGAAATCGACCGGCACGAGGATCTTGGCAAGGGAATTCATGACCGCCTCTTCAATATTAGGATAGGACGATCTGGAATCGGGGCGCCAGCGGGATAGGTGTGCCGCCGCTAACGCGGTGCTCTTATTCACGCCGATCGCTGCAGGCTGGCGCTGCATCTCGATCCAACCCGGATACGCCGCTTTTGGAGGCCGCGGCCTCGAGATAGCGCAGGGCCTGGCGGGTCAGTTCGGGGACAATCGGGTCCGGGTGGCGGAGTAACTGAACCAGCATGCGGATCCAGGCCAGTTCAGCAGGTTCAATACCGATCACGGGGACGGTGTTGGCCATCGCATAGTCTCTTGACTATCTCTTCGGACACACTGGGGCAATTGTTGAGCATTGGAAGCTTTTGGTTTGCTGGCCGATAAGAATAAGCGCGAGCCCTCCGTCTGCGGGAAGTCCGCGACCTGGGGTCGAGCGAAGGAGAAGTTATGGATTTAACCGCAATCAACCGGACCGCCAGTGTCCATGCGCCCGCGCCGACGGTGACCGTGGATAAGGCGGCGGAGAAAAGAGAAGTGGTTCAGGCCGTCAAGGCGGTCAACGGCACGGAAATGTTTGGACCGGAAAACGAACTGCGTTTCCAAAAGGATCCGGAGACCAATCGATTCGTCGTCCGCGTGGTGAACCGCAAGACCAAGGAAGTCGTCTCGCAGGTGCCGGAGGAGTACGTGCTCCGCCTGGCGGAAGATCTGAAGAAGCGCGGCTGATGCCACTCCGCCGCGGACGCAGGCGCCGTCCGCCGGTGGTAAAGAACCTCCCTCCACAGCCGATAAGCTTCTTTGGGTGAACATCATGTGGAATAACGGGCACGACGCGTATCTGGAAAGCAGAGTTCTGAGTGCGGACCCCATCGAACTGGTGAACATGCTCTACCAGGGCTGCATGCAGGCGGTGCGCGAGGCTCGCCTCCACTTGGCGGAGGGTCGGATCGCGGAACGTTCGCGTGAGATCACCAAGGCTTGCCAGATAGTGATCGAACTTGCGGTCTCGCTCGACCACGAGCGCGGCGGGGAGATCAGCCGCCGTCTGGCGCTCCTTTATGACTACATGCATCGCCGATTGCTCGAGGCAAACATGCGCCAGAGCGACGAGCCTCTGGCTGATGTGCTTGGCCTGTTATCCACTCTCTCCGAGGGATGGGAAGGCATTCGAACTCCGGAAGCCAAGCCTGCGGCGGAGAGCGCTCCGGCGACGCAGCCGGTAACGCCGGCGACAGAGAGCCCCTGGTCCCAGCCATCGACGCAAAGCGCCTGGTCG
>WNFJ01315369.1_pt3 | contig 10943 bp, 9 predicted proteins | sample 5400461 | NCBI WGS metagenome assembly WNFJ01 (sample SAMN13153349, study PRJNA577476) | soil metagenome | isolation source: 115 cm saprolite on Douglas fir-dominated hillslope | place: USA:California | collected 2013-09-17 | reverse complement strand
GGCATGGACGCCTTCACGCACAATATCGAGTGCTTCCTGTCCAACGCCATAAATCCGCCGGCCGATTCGATCGCGCTCGACGGCCTCGAGAAGGCGTGGGCCTACGTCGAACGCGCCACCCGGGACGGCCAGGACCGCGAGGCGCGCTACAACATGGCGATGGCCGCCATGGAAGGCGCCATGGTGTTCCAGAAGGGGCTGGGCGCGGTGCATGCGCTCAGCCATCCGACCGGAGGGTTGAAGGGCTACCGCCTTCACCACGGCACCCTGAACGCGATCTACCTGCCGGCGGTGCTGCGCTTCAACCAGCCGGCCGTCGGCGAGAAGTACAAACGCGTGGCCCAGCTGCTGGGCCTGCCCGAGCGCGAAGCCAACGCTGAAGGAGTGGCCAATGCCGTCAGCGAACTGAACGCACGCCTCGGCATCCCGAAGGGCCTGGGCGCGCTGGGGCTCGCGCAGGACACGGTCGAGAACATCGCCGACGGCGCGCTGGGCGATCACTGCCACCAGTCGACGCCGCGCCAGCCGACGAAGGCGCAATACGTGGAATTGATCGAGGAGAGCTGGGGCTGAACACAACCACCCTCATCCTGAGGAGCGAGCGCAGCGAGCGTCTCGAAGGATGGGCGCCAGACGTAGTGCGTGTTGCCCACCCTTCGAGACGCGCACTTCGTGCGCTCCTCAGGGTGAGGTTGTTGGTTGCTTGGGCTTGGGAGAATGAAATGAAAGTCAAAGACAAGGTCTGCGTCGTCACCGGCGCGGCGGGCGGCATCGGCGAGGCAATCGCGCGGCGCTACGCCAAGGAAGGCGCCAAGGGCGTGGTCGTGGCCGATCGGGACGCCGGCCGCCTGGAAGCGGTCGCCAAGGACATCAAGGGCATCGCGGTGGCCTGCGACGTCGCCAAGGAGGCCGACGTCCGCCATCTCGTCGCCGAGGCCGAGCGGCACCACGGGCCGGTCGACGTCTTCTTCTCCAATGCCGGCATCGGCCGCGGCGGCCACGAGGATGCCAGCGACAAGGATTGGGCCGATTCGTGGGCGATCCACGTCATGGCCCATGTCTATGCCGCGCGCGCCCTGGTGCCCGGCATGCTGGCGAGGAAGTCGGGCTATCTGCTCAACACCGCGAGTGCCGCGGGCCTTTTGGCCTCGATGGGCTCCGCACCCTACGGCGTCACCAAGCACGCCGCGGTGGCCCTGGCCGAGCATCTGTCGATCCAGTACGGCGACAAGGGCATTCGTGTCTCGGTGCTCTGCCCGCAGGCGGTCGACACCAACATGCTGCGCATGGCGGGCGCCACCGCGGCGTCGGTCGACGGCGTCTTGAACACCGATGCCGTGGCGCAGACCGTGATCGACGTGATGGACGCCGAGACCTTCCTGATCCTGCCGCATCCCGAGGTGAAGGAATACCTGACGCGCAAGACCGGCGACTACGACCGCTGGCTGCGCGGCATGCGTCGGCTGCGCGACAAGAGCGGCGAGGGGCGACGGCCCTAGGCCGTCGTCTCGAGCATTTGCGAGGGACCTTCGAGGCAACGCGAAAGGTCCCTCCCTTCGGCTTCGCTCAGGGCAGGCGCTGCGCTCGGGATGACAGCTACTTTGCATTTGACGACATCAAAGGGATCGCCGAAGGTCCTGACCTCATGAAGCGACTGACGACGCTGCGACTTATCGCCTGATCCCTCGCCCCCGCGTGCCGGGGGCCAGCGGATCGCTCTTTCAAAGCTCCGCCGTCGTTCGAGTCGCGTCATGATTTCCTACATCGCTTCGTTGTTCGCCGGCATCGGCCTGTGGACCGCGATCGGCGTCACCCTGGTGGCGGGCCTGATGCGCGGTTTCGCGGGCTTCGGCTCGGCCATGCTGATGGCGCCGATCTTCGCCATCCTGTTCGGCTCGGCCGACATGGTGGTGACCGTGGTGGCGATCGAGCTCGTGGTATCCGTGCAGCTCTTCCCGCAGGTCCGCCGTTACGCCGACTGGTATGTGCTGACGCCCATGAGCATCGCCGCCTGTGCCGCCATGCCGTTGGGCGTGTGGCTGCTGGCGAGCGTCGACAAGAACACGATCGTCACCGTGGTGTCGGCGGTGATCGTGGCATTCGTGGTGCTGATGTGGAGTGGCTGGAAATACACCGGCCGGCGCTATGATGGCCACCACCAGCGTCGGCGGTCCGCCGGTGCTGCTCTACCTGCTGTCGGGCAACGATCCGCCGCTGGTCAATCGCGCCAACGTCGTCACCTATTATTTCCTGACGCAGTTCCTGCTGATCGTGATCGTGCTGGCGACCGGCGTCGCCGGCATCGACGCACTGGCCCGCGCTGCCGTGCTGTTTCCTGTCATGATATTGGGTGCGTGGGTTGGCGGCCTGGCGTTCCACGGCCTGGCCAGCGAGCGTCTTTATCGCAACGTGGCGCTGGTCATCCTGTTCGTCACTGGCCTGTTCGGATTGCTGAGGAACTGGCTGTTCGGCTGGATGTGAGCCTTGCCACGCGTGGTTTCGGCATTCACACTGCATTAAGCGCGAGCAGGGGTGAATCAATCAAGGTCGCCCGGCTATCCCCGGGGCCCGTCGAGGGGGCAAGACATGCCGCAAAGCCGCGTTTTCGCCTTTGCCGATGCCGATTCGTATCGAATAGCCTTCCGTGCAGCGGAAGTGAGTATGCTCGTCAAATCGAATGGCGCCTTCCATGCCGAGCTTACGCAAATCGATCTGAATCGGCTCTGGATGCAGCGAGGCTCCGACAGCCTCCCCCGCCTCGTCCGTGCTCAGATCGACGTGAAACGGGTGCCGATTCTGTTCTTCGCCGACGCAAACCAGGCGTCCATGCAAGTTGGCGGCGAGGAAGTGTCGCCCGGCCAGGTCGTGCTCTACCGTCCGGGCTCGACGACCCATCAGCAGACCTCGGCATCATTCCGCTGGGCATCGATGTCGCTGACGCTCGAAGATCTGGCTGCGGCGGGTGAGGCGATCGCCGGTTGCGAGCTGACGGTGCGGTCGGACACGCAGGTCTTTCGGCCGGATCCGCATCCGATGGCCCGCCTGAGGTTTCTTCACGACGAAGCCGAACGTCTCGCCAAGACCGCGCCCGACACTCTTGCGCGTCCGGAAATAGCCAAGGCGCTGGAGCAGGCGTCGGTGCGCGCGATGATCGCGTGCCTGACCGGCGACATGCCGATCGATGCGAAATCCTGCATGGGGCATCACGCGAGGATGATCGCGCGCTTCGAGGACTTCCTGGAAGCGCGACGGTACGAGCCCGTCTATCTGGCGGAAATCTGCGCCGCGGTCGGCGTTTCGGAGCGTACGCTCCGCACCTGCTGCCACGAGCACCTCGGCATGAGTCCCGTCCGCTATCTTTGGCTGCGGCGGATGCATCTGGCGCGCCGCGCGCTCCTGCGCGCCGACCCGGTGGCGGCGACCGTCACCGAGATCGCGACGGACCACGGTTTCTGGGAGCTCGGACGTTTTTCGGTCGAATACCGCGGCCTGTTCGGTGAAATGCCTTCGGCGTCGCTGCGCCGCCCACCGGGCGAGGCGCCTGGCAAAAATCGTGGCACTGAGCGGCCGGCTTCCGAATTTGCATAGTCCGGCGCCAGCCGTTTCCCCTACTACTACTCGCGATTCGACGGATCAGTACGCTTGGCTGGCCTTCGGCCTGTCAATCCGCATGCGTTTCACAGCGATGGCCTATGATTGGGTGCGGCAGCACAACCTATACCGATCCCGACGACTATCGCCTGAATGTGGCGGGAGCGACCATCAAACTTGTCCGGACGGGCGGCGGCCCCTTCAGGGCGCGCCTGACATGGGTCAATACCCGCCGTCTCAGTCTCCTGCTCGTCGATGAAGCCGGGCCGCGCGTCGCCTCTGTTTCGCTCGCGCCGACGTCGGCATTCGTCTCGTTCCCGTTGCGCGGCGATCCTCTCCCCGTCTGGAGCGGCGTCGAGGTGCGGCGAGGCGACATCGTCCTTCATGGCCGCGGCGATAGCTTCCATCAACGCACCGCCGGGACCACGCGCTGGGGCCTGATATCGCTGACATGGAAAGATCTCGCCGCCTACGGCCGGGCGCTGTTGGGAGTGGAGTTGGTGCCGCCCCGGGCGGCAAAATTCCTGCGGCCGCCGCCCGGCGCCATGGCCGATATTCTTCGCTTGCACACCCAGGCCTGCCGCCTCGCCCGAACCAGGCCCGACATGATCGCGCACCGCGAGGTCGTGCGCGCGCTCGAGCAGGATCTGATCCATGCGCTCATCAACTGTCTCACCGCCGACGAGGCCCGCGAGCGCGCTGACACGAGGCAACGTCACGCCGAAACCATGGCCCGGTTCGAGCGGGTGCTCGCCTTGCAGGGTGATCGGCAACTGCCGATGTCCGAGCTCTGTGCGGGCGCCGGCGTGCCGGAACGGACGTTGCGCATGTGTTGCGCCGATTTCCTCGGCATGAGCCCCACCGGCTACGCCCGCTTGCGACGCCTCAACCTGGTACGCTCGGCGCTGCTGCGGAACAGTCCAACGACCACGACCATCGGCACGCTCGCCCGGGAATACGGGTTTTCCGAGCTTGGCCGCTTCGCCGCAGCGTATCGGGCGGCGTTTGGCGAATCGCCTTCGACCACTCTGCAGGGCGGTCCCTCGAACGTTTTCGCAGTACGGACGGCTTGATCGAACCCTCCGACGACCTGTTGCCGAATTTGCATAGCCGCCTGCGAAGCCGGCGGGCTAAGGCATCGATGCGTCAGCGCGGAGAGGTGGCCGCGTCGGCGCGGCGCTCTCGACACTCACCTGGAAGTAAACACGGAAGGAACAAGCTATGAGGATTCTTGGAACTTGCCTGATCGCGGCGATGGCACTTGCCCCGTTCACCGCGTTCGGCCAATCGGCAGACGCGAAGTATTGCCAGTCGCTCGCCGACCTTTATCGGACGACCAACAAGCAAAACATGGATGCCAACGTGCCCGAGGCCATCAACCAGTGCAACAAGGGCAATACGGCCGCCGGCATTCCGGTGCTGGAAAAGGCCCTGACGGATGCCAAGGTCACGTTGCCGAAAAAGTGACATCCCCTGACGGCGGGCGGTCGACTGCGGTGTCGGCCCCCGCCGATTCATGGTCGCGGCAACGCGGTCTTCGTGCGCTTCGACCGGCCGATCGGTGAGCAATGTGTAACCTCGCGAGTTCCCAGGCGGCTGGCCCATGAGATACCTCTTCAGGAACAATCTGCGGCTCAAGCCAAGCATTCTGGCGTCGTTCATCTTTCTTACCGTTCCCGTCTTCTTCACGATCATCGCGGTCACGTATCTCTCGAACGACAACATTGCCCGGACGAACGCTAAGGAACTCGTCGAGCGCTTCCGTACCGAGGCCATCAACAACATCCAGGACGATTTCGAGCCGCTCAAATCCCTCGTCAGGTCCGCGGCGTCGATCGGCGAGCAGGATCCAGGCTTCTACGCCGACAGCCGGTGCCTGAAGTATTTCTACAGCATCCTGCTTCACAGCCAGAAGATGGTCAGCGTCTATGTCGGCCTGAACGACGGCTCGTTCCGGCAAACGCGGCGTGTCGACCCGACCGTGGAGATCCAGGACAAGCTGCCGCCGGAAGGCGCCAAGTATGCCTACCGCTGGGTCCTGCCGTCGGCGGGATCGCCGCTTCTCGATCACTATACCTTCCTCGACGCGAAGCTGAAGGAGCTCGGCAGCACCGAGGAGCCCACGACTTACGATCCGCGCACGCGGCTCTGGTATCGCAGCGCCGTACAGGCCGGCACGACCATGATCTCCGATCCCGACGTCTTCGCGGCGTTGGGATTGATCGGCTTCACCGTCGCCGCGCCGTTCTATTCCAGCGGCAAGCTGCTGGGCGTTGCCGCGGCGGACATTACATTGGATGGTCTCGGCACTTATCTTGCGGAATACAAGGTGAGCCCAGGGACGCTGAGCTATATCCTCGACAACCAGGGCCGGGTGATCGCGGCCTCAGACCTCTCGAAGACCTATGCCAGCGACCAGGGCAAGGTCGAGTTGCAGCACATCACCTCGCTCGACAACGCGCTGCCGGCCATGGCGTTCAGCGCGCATCCGCGGCACGGCGAGGGCGTGTTCTCCGTCACCCACGACGGCAGGGACTATGTGGCGAGCCTGTCGACTCTGGCGCCCGAGTTCGGCAAGAAGTGGCAGCTTTTCGTCATCACGCCGCTGTCGGATTTCACCGGCACGTTCCAGGCCAACAACATCCGCCTGGCCATCTTCGGGCTGGTCGCGATGGTGCTGCAGATCGTGGTCATCTATCTACTCATCGGCGTGATCTCCGCACCGCTCGAGCGGCTCGCCTTCAAGGTCGGCAAGATTCAGGAACTTGGGACGGAGCGGCTGCCGTCCATCTCCTCGCCGGTCCGCGAGATCTCGGTTCTGTCGAAGGCCATCGACACGCTGGACGCCACCGTGAAGTCGTTCTCGGCGTTCGTGCCGGTGGGGTTGGTCACCCAGCTCCTGCAGGCGGAGCAGAAGCTCGAGCTCGGCGGCCACAGCCGGTTCCTCACCATCTTCTTCTCCGATCTCGAGGCTTTCTCGACCTTGTCGGAGGAAGTGCCGTCGCAGGAGCTCCTGCTCAGGGTGTCGGCCTATCTCGAGCTCGTTACCAAGACCGTCAACCAGGAACACGGCACGATCGACAAGTTCATCGGCGACGGCGTGATGGCCTTTTGGGGCGCTCCGGCGCTGCTCGAGGATCACGCCTGGCGCGCCTGCGTGGCGGCCCTGCGCATCCAGCGCGGCATGGTTGCCCTGAATGGGCGCTGGGAAGCCGACGGGCAGAAGCCGCTCAACATCCGCATCGGCATCCACAGCGACGCCGTGCTGGTGGGCAATATCGGTTCCAAGGAGCGGATGAGCTACACCGTGATGGGCGACGGCGTGAACATCGCGGCGCGGCTCGAGGGCATCAACAAGGAATTCCGCACCCGCATCTGCATCAGTCACAGCGTCTTCAAGGAGGCCGGGGAACGGCTCTGCGTGCGGCCGATCGACGACGTCACAGTCAAGGGGCGGCGGTCGAAAATTCCGATCTACGAACTCGTGGGCGTTTTCGGCGCCGACGATCCAGGCCTGGAACCCGATCCCGCCGCCCTCAAACTTTGCAAGATGACGCGCTTGGCCTATGAGGCCTTGATCAAGGAAGACCACGTGCTGGCGTCCCGTCGCTACAAGGAGATATTGAACGAATTTCCGGACGATCCGGTCGCTTCGGCATTGATCGGACGGCTCGTTACGGCATGACGATGGCCGCGCTGCGGTCGAAGGGCACTTGGGGAGTGCGCTTGGGGAGTGATGGTGTCGAAGCCTAGACCGGTGCCGGACCCGTCGTCCGGCCTGGCGCTTGCCGCGTTGCGGCCGAGCGAATACACCGCGGCGCTGATTCAGGTGCTGCAGGCCAGGCTAGGCCATGTGCGCGGCGCCGCCGTGCTCGAGATCGGCTCGGGCAGCGGCGTCGTGCTGGCGGCGCTGGGCGCGCTGGGCGCCGCCTCCCTGTGCGGCATCGACATCGAGGAGGACGCGGTCACGTCGGGCATGTTGCTGCTGGACGAGCTCGGCCACGGCAAGACCGCCGAGTTCCATCGCGGCGACATGTGGCTGCCCGTCGCCGACCGCCGGTTCGGCCTGATCGTCGCCAACCTGCCGCATTTTCCCATGCTGGACAGCAATGTGCCGGGCCGCCTGCCGACCTGGAGCGCCGGTGGACCGGACGGGCGCTGCCTGCTCGATCCGTTCTTGGAAGGTCTCGGCGAGCATCTCGTACCGGGCGGCCGCGCGATCATCACCCACAACGCCTTCGTCGGCCTCGAGCGCTCGCGCGAAATCGTCGCCCGCCTGGGATTTGCTCTCGCCGTCGTGCTTACCACCCTGGTCAATGTGCCTGAGGAGAAGCTGGAACGCATGACCAAGAGCGTGCTCAGCGGCGAGGAAGGCCGGTCGATCCATCGTTACGGCCCCTACGCCTTCGCCGAGGTGAATATCGTCGAGATCGGCGAGCCCGGGACGTTGGCTTGATGCGCCCTGTCATCCTGAGCGCAGCGAAGGATCTGAAGGATCCAAAGGATCTAATGACGCTGGCGATGAGGTCCCTTCGGCTACGCTCAGGGCAGGCCTTCGCTGCGCTCAGGAGGACAGTTTTAGTTGCGCTGGCAATCGTCACCTGCGTTGCCGCCTTGCCCCTGCAGGCGCAACAGAACAAATCGCCCGACGCTGCCCTGGCGCGGCTCTTGAAGGAGGCACACGCCACCCTGCCGGGCGCCTGCTCGCAGGCCAGTGCCGACCGCTTGATCAAGATCCTGTGCGCCAAGAGCATCCGCATCGGCATCCGCGACTACTATCCGCTCTTTTCCACCCGCAGCGGCGAGACGCGGCAGGGCTACGAGTTCGACGTGGCGCTCGCCATCGGCCGCATGCTGAGCGTCGAGGTCGAGTTCGTCCGCGTGAACGCCGCCAACCGCATTGCCCTGCTGGCCGAGGACCGCGTCGACCTGGTGATCGCGACCATGGGCCACAACACCCAACGCGACGGCCACGTGCGCTTCATCCGGCCGCACTACTATCAGTCGGAGACGGCTGTCATCGGACCGCGCGCGCTGCCGGTGGCGAACATGGCGGACCTGCGGGGACGGACGGTGTGCGTCACCATCGGCAACGGATCGAACGCCGAGCTGGTGTCGCAAGGCGCGCGCCTCATGCTGTTCGACGAGGCAGGCGTGCTGCCGGACCGCCTCAAGGACGAGACCTGCACCCTGGCGGCGCAGGACGACAGCTTCTTCGCCAACTACTTCACCGATCCGGACTTTGCCGCGCGCTATTCCCAGAAGTTCGGCTTCGCCCAGGTGCCGTGGGGCATGGCGGTCGCCCGCCAGGGCAGCGAGGAGCTTGCCCGTGCGCTCGACCTGATCAGCCAGATTTTCCATCGCGACGGCCTGTTCATCGACATCGCGCGCCTGCACCGCATCGGCATGAACTTTCTCGAGCAACAGAAGGCCGTGTGGCAGAGCCCGGCGTGCAACACCGACACCGGCCCCACTAACCCGGCCTGCGTGCTGCCCGCCCTCAACGCCGAGCTGAAGCCCACGCCGTTTGCCAGGCAAGTCTCCGCCTTCGAGGCCTGGCTCGAAGCGTGGTCGGACATCGACCTGTCGCTGCCGATGCTCAAGACCGCGCCGGCCTGGTCGATGTTCAAGGACGGCGTGCTGAATTCGCTGATCCTGATCGTGGGCGCGCTCGCCGCGACCCTGGGCTTCGCGCTGCTGTTCGGCGCGGCGATGGGCTCGCGGTCCGGCCTGCTGCACTGGCCGACGCGGGCGCTCACGGTGACGCTGCAATCCTCGCCGATCGTGCTCACCCTGGTGATCGCCGCGTCGATCGCCCGCGCCCTGTTCCCCTTTTCCGACGCCGTGGCGCTCGGCGCCTCGATCGTGGCGCTGGGGCTGAGCAACGGCGCCAACGCCGGCCAGGCGATCTCGGAGGCGGTGGTGACGCTGCGGGCCGAGCGCGGAGCCGGCGCCGGCCTCTTCGTCGGCGCGCTCGGCCGTGCGGCGACGCAGATCGTGGCCTTCCTGGTCAATGCTGCGAAGGGTACGCCGGTCGCGAGCTTCATCGGCGCGCCGGAGCTCCTGAGCGCGCTCACCGACATCACGTCGTTCTCGAGCGGGCGGACGACGACCTACACGCTGCTGCTGGTGTTCTACACCGTCGTGGTGATGATCGTCGTCTGGCTGTGCGGCAAACTCCGGCTCTGGCTCGAAGGCCGCCAGGTGCCGGGCAAGGTGCGGGCATGACGCCGCTGATGGAACGTCTTTCGTCCGACTTCCTGCCGCTGGTCCTCGGCGGCATGGCGGTGAACTTCGAGATCGCCGTCATCGCCATCGCCGTCGGGCTGGCGTTCGGCCTGCTGCTCGCCGTCGGCCGCCTCGGTGGCGGCATGGCGGGCGGCGCCGCGGCGTCGATCATCTCGGTGATGCGGGCGGCGCCGACCTTCGTCGTCATGTTCTTCCTGCTGAACGCCATCCCGCGTGACGCCACCGTATTCGGCACGCCGATCGCGCTGAGCGGCATCATGACGGTGGCACTCTCGCTGGTGCCCTATTCGGCGGCCTACATCGCCGACGCCGGCGTCGACGCGTTGCGCCAGCTGCGCGGCGGCTCGACTCTGGGCGCCTTGCTGTTCCTGCCCAACGTCACGCGCGCCTTCTTCGTGCTGGTCATGTCGTCGAGCGCCGGCGTGGCGATCGGCGTCACCGAGGGCATCACGGTGATCCTGCGCCAGGCCGAGCAGCTGCCCACGCTCGACGACCGGCTCGCGCTGTTCGCGATCGGCATCGTGCTGTTCGGCACCCCCCTGCAGGTCGGCTTCGCCATCATGAGTTTCGTGCAGCGTCGCCTTGGCCGCATGGTGGCGCGCAGTCCGGCCGACGCGGCGTGATCCGCGGAGCGAGGCGAGTCATGGGACCCAGGAGGCGAGCTCTGATGCTCGGCACGGGCGCGGCCATCGTTGCCGTACGCGCCTCCGGCATGATCGGCGCGGCCGTCTTGCGACGCTGCATACCTCGCTTCCCTAGTTCGAGTTAAATCCGTGAGATGACGATCGGTTGGATGCCAGATGCTTGACCACAAGCCCGGGCCATATGGAAAGGTCAATTGAATGATAATCGGGCGCAGAAACCGGCCAAAAATAATTGGATACTCGCCAAAACGGGGAAATACATACGTTTCTCTTTTTATGCTTATTTTTCTACTCGTTCCCATGGCGGCTTCCGCATCCGACACAATGGAACGCATCAGCAGGGATAGGGAAATCAATATTGGATATAGAACTTCGTCCGTTCCGCTCTCCTTTGTCGAAAAGGGCGATCTCAAGCCGCTCGGCTACAACATAGATGTCTGCATGGCAATCGTGGAGAGC
>WNFJ01299408.1_pt1 | contig 10944 bp, 6 predicted proteins | sample 5400461 | NCBI WGS metagenome assembly WNFJ01 (sample SAMN13153349, study PRJNA577476) | soil metagenome | isolation source: 115 cm saprolite on Douglas fir-dominated hillslope | place: USA:California | collected 2013-09-17 | reverse complement strand
CAGGACGAAGGGGTCGTCGCGGACGAACGCCTCGGCCGCCGCGCGGGTGGTGAAGATGGCCATCGAGCCGTCTTCCTGGGCGTGGGCGAAGGTACCGATCATGAGCAGCTCGCCGCGGTCGGCGAACACCTTCCAGCGGGCGCAGTGCGCGGCGAAGTGCGGCCGCGCCCTGGTCGCCACGTCGTCGGCCGACTCGTAGAACACCACGGCCTTCATGCTTGCCCCCAGTCGACCTCGGTGCCGTCCTGCCACGTCTCGTAGACCCGGCCGCCCGCTGGCGGAAGCCAGTATCAGCTAGCGCCGGACTCAGGATACAGACGGCGACGGGTGGCCTCGTGAGCGGCCCATAGCTCGTCCCACACCGCGGCGCGGGCGGCGTCGGGCACGGCGGCCACGCCGACCGCAGGGAACGCGGCATCGGGCCAGCCGCCGTCCACGGCCAGGGCCGCGATGAGCGCGGCGCCCCTGGCCGAGTGGTCAGTGTCGTTATCACGCGGCAGCGAGACCAGCCGGCGAGTGGCATCCGCCAGATCGGCGCGGAAAGACGGGTCCGCGGCGCTGCCTCCGGCCACCTCGACGGCGCGGCCGAACCCGCCGGTCTCGTCGAGCACGGCCAGGCAGCGCCGGCTTTCCAGGACGATGCCGTTGATCAGTGCGCGGGCCAGATGCTCCCGGCCGCAGCTGAGGTCGAGGCCGACCACGGCGCCACGCAGCAACGGGTCCCACAGTGCGCCCTGTTCGCCGGGACTCAGGTAGGGAAGCAGGATGGGAGCCTGGGCGGGTTCTATCGTCGCCGCGAGGCTGACCAGTTCGGCGGCGCTCAGCCCGCCCCCGAGCAGGCCGGCCAGCCAGGTGATGGCGCCGCCGGTGGCGAGCAGGTCCATCTCGACGCCCCACCGGCCGGGTTCGGCCAGCGGCGTGACCAGGAACCGGTGGGCCGGATCGAGGACGAGCCGGTCGGTGATCCCCAGGATGACGGTGCTGGTGCCGGCGATGTAGGCGACCTGGCCCGGCTCGCGGACGCCCAGCCCCATCGCACCCAGCACGGAATCGGCCGCACCGAGGACGACCGGGATCGGGGCGGTGCCCAGCCGGGCGGCCACCTCGCCCCGCAGCGGCCGGCGGTAGGCCGACGGCCGCACCGGCGGTAGCTCCGGGCCGGCCGGATCCGCCAGGCCCGCGACGGCCAGGGCCGCACCGTTCCAGCGGCCCGTCTCCAGCTCATAACAGCCGTAGCCGGCCGCGGTGCTCGGGTCGGTGGCCAGCTCACCGGTCAGCCAGGCGAACAGGTGGTCCTTGGCCGAGGCGATGGCCGCGGTGGCCGCCTTGCGGCCGGGATCGGCCCGCGCGATCCGGCCGAACATCGGCAGCAGGTACCGGCCGTCCACCCACTGGCCGGTCAGCCGGTACAGCCCGGCCGCGTCACAGCGCTCGCGGAACTCCTCGCCGACCTCGTCCGCCCGGCTGTCCTGCCAGGTGATCGCGGGCCCGGTCGGCTGGCTGTCCGGGCCGAGGGTGACCAGCGTGGGAAGCATGCCGGACAGGCCCATGGCCCGCCAGCGCCTGGCCGGGATCACCTCGGCGAGCTGTGCCACCGCCCGTTCCACCGCGCGCTGCCAGTCGGCCGGGTCCTGTTCGCACGCCCCGTCGGCGGATCGGTGCGTCGGGTACGCCGCGCTGCCCCGGGCGAGGATCGCCCCCGACGCGGCGAGCGCCACCGCCTGGAGCCCAGACGTGCCGAGGTCGAGACCGATCCAGACGTCTCCGGCGGCGCCCGTGCTCACGGAGACTGGCGTCCGGCGAGCTGCGGCACCTCCGGCAGCGCGCGCACGTCCCAGTCCTGGACGCCCGGCGTCGGCAGCAGCTGCCGGGACGTGCGGCCGGAGATGGCGAAGGCGAACTCCGTGGCCCGGTAGAGCTGCTCGAAGCAATCGAAGGGGACGCCGGAGGAGTCCATGCTCAGCCCGCGGATCCGCACCACCGGGGTCCGGGGCGCGATGCCAAGCAGCCGCCGCTCCTCCCGGGCGGGCGTGACGACTACCTCGAGGTACTGCTCCTCGTAGGCGTCCTCCAGCCCGCACTCGCCGGCCAGCAGGTCATAGAGCGAACGCCCCAGCCGCGTCACCAGCCGGTCCAGGTCCGGGGCGAGCGTGACCGGGATGATCGAGGTCTCGACCACGGCCGGCTGGCCGTCGATGAGACGCTGCCTGCGCAACAGCCATACCGGCGCGTCCGGCCCGATCCGCAGCGCGCTGGCCACGTCGGGCGAGGGCAGGCCGCGGCGCATCTCCACGATCCGGGTTTCGATCGAGTCGGCGGATGGCCCGGTCTCATCGTTCCTGAGCGTGCCCAGCAGGCTGCCCGCCCTGGCCGGCTCGGTGACGATCCGGGGCCGGGCCAGGAACGTGCCGAGGCCCTGGTGACGGCGGACCTTGCCGGCCCGTTCCATCTCGTCGAGGGCACGCCGCACCGTGATCAGGCTGACACCGGTGCTTTCGGCCAGCTCGGCGTAGGTGGGCAGGCGATCACCAGGTGCCAGGGCGCGCTCGGCGATCAGCTCCTCGACGTAGGCCACCACCCGCTCGTACAGCAGCCCCGCGCCGGGCCGGCCCGGAGCCGCCTGGTGCGCGCGGCTGTCGCCAAGATCCAGGACCATGGCCTTTCACCCTAGCCGCCTGCGCCCGATGACGGCGAAGGCCTCCTGCGCGACGCTGAGCGTTTCGTCGACGTCGTCGGCGGTGTGCACGAGCGACAGGAACAGGTTCTCGTACTGGCTCGGGTGGAACAAGATCCCGCGCAGCAGCATCTCCTGCCACCCCGCGGTGAACAGTTCCTGGTTGGCGTAGCGCTGGGCGTCCCGCCAGTTCCTGATCGGCCGCTCGCTGAACCAGACCTGGAAGACGGTGCCCAGCCCCTCGACGATGACCGCAAGGCCCGCCTCGGCGGCCAGGTCGCGCAGCCCGCTCATCAGCGTCTCGCCCAGCTTGCGCTGCCGCTCGAACAGGCCGGGCTCGGCGAGCACGTCCATGGTCGCGCTGACCGCGGCGCAGGCGACGGTGTTGGCGTTGTAGGTTCCCGAGTGCGAATAGCGGCCCTCGGCGATCATCGACATCGCCTCGGCGGACCCGCCGATGGCCGCCACAGGGAACCCGCCTCCCAGCCCCTTGGCCATCGTGGTCAGGTCGGGCGTGACGCCGAAGTACTCTTGCGCGCCGCCGCGGGCGAACCGGAATCCGGTGATGACCTCGTCGAAGATGAGCAGCGCGCCGTGCCGGCTTGTCTGCTCGCGCAGCAGCTCCAGGTAGCCGGGCTCGGGCAAGATGCACCCGGTGTTGAACACCGCGGGCTCGGTGATCACCGCGGCCACCTGATCACCGCGCTCCGCCATGACGGCCAGGAAGCTGTCGGGGTCATTCCACGTCAGCACGATGAGCGTGGCCTCCAGCTCAGCCGGGACACCAGGGCCGGACGGGACCGGACGAGGCCGGAGGGCCGGGCCGGCCAGCTCCGGATCCACGTGGTTGCTCCAGTAGACGGTGTCCTGCCAGCCGTGGTAATGCCCCTCGAACCGGATGATCAGCGGGCGGCCGGTGTGCGCGCGGGCCAGCCGGACCGCCGTCCCGACGACCTCGCTGCCCGAGTTGGAGAACCGGACAAGCTCCACCCCCGGCACGGCCTCGGTGACCTTGCGGGCCGCCTCGATCTCCAGCTCGTAGGGCAGGCCGAAGCAGGTGCCCAGCTCGCTGACGGCGCTGATGACCGCCTGGGTCACCACCGGGTGCCGGTGGCCCAGGATCATCGGGCCAAGCCCCAGCAGGTAGTCGACGTACTCGTGCCCGTCGACGTCGCGCAGCCGCGACCCGAAGCCCTCGGCCATGAACGGCGGATACGGCTTCCAGCCGAACTTGACGGTACGGGCGCTGCTGCCCGCGCCGCCGGGGATGTAGCGGCTCGCCTCGGTGAAGAGCTCGCGAGAACGCGATGTCCAGTGCCGGTACCGCTGGTCGAAGGTTCGCTCGTCCACGGTGGTGGGCTCCCATTCGTTAGCTGATCACGCCGCCTCGTGGACATACTAAGCATACTTTGTATGTCCAAAAGCGGGAGCACTCCCGAGGGGCGAGCGCGGCTAGCAGTGCGGGGAAGGGCTCGGGGCCACGTCGAGCGCCGGATTCTGGTCGAAGAACCCGACCGGCTTGAGCATGAACCCGGCCCGTTCGGCTGGCATGACCGGCCAGTCCTCGGGCCTGGTGATGTGGTGACTGCCGACGGTATACCAGAGCACCACGTCGGTGTTCTCGATCGGGCGGTCGGCTTTCGTCCAGGCGGGGAGCCCGGCGCCACCAGGGTGCTGGTTCGGGTAATCGCCTGCCGGGAACCGCTCATCGGGATGGAAGGGGGTGACCCACAGGTGCTTCGTCGCGAATACGGCGCGCTGGTTCGCCGACGAGTCGGGGTGACTGAACGCGAGCACGCTGGGGCCCGGGACGAGCTTGTAGGCGGGCTCGTGGCCTAGTCGCGTCCGGCGGCCCGGGTTGGCCACCAGCCAGTACCGGCCGTGCGACGGGTCGATGACGCGCTGCGCCTCCGACTCCCGGCGCAGCGGCCGCTTCACCGGCCGGAACGCGTTACCCAGCGGGTTATCGGGTCCCGGCGGGACGGCTTCGGTTTCGACCTCGTAGACCGTGTTGCTCAGTCCGTCGACGGCCGTGTCCAGCCGGACGGACAGAAAGTGCTGGTGATGGGCGGCCAGCGTCTGCGGTGCGACCAGCGAGCCGAAATCGCTGGTCTCGCCGGGCGGCAAGGCGCTCGTCAGCACGATGCCGGTCAGCTTCACCTCGAACTCGATGCTGCCGTCCTGGTAGAAGTACCAGTAGACGGCGTACTCATAGTTGTCCGCCGTGATGACGAACGAGACGACCAGGCGGCGGCTGCGCCGCGTCTCGGTCGTTCCCAGCGTGGCGTCGAAATGCTTCCACAGCAGGCCGAAGTCTTCCTCGTGCAGGCAGATGGCCTGCTTGATCGTGTACGGCTGGCCGTTGCCGTCGGCTAGGTCGACGTCGAAGTAGCGGATCTCGCCGAGGCAATCGCAGCCGAGCTCGAGGGAGTTGGTCAGGATCCCGATGCCGAGCTCGCCGATGTCGAACGCGTTCCGCCAGCCCTGGTAGGGCCGCGGGTCGGCGTAGGGGATGAACAGCTCGGCCACCGAGGCACGCCACAGGACCGGCCGGACCCGGCCCTGGTCCTCGTATCCGACGGTGTGCAAGACCAGGCCCTCGCGGGCGTTGAAGCCCAGCCGCAGTCGCCAGCGCTGCCAGCGAACCTCCCAGCCGCGGACGTCGAAGCTCGGGCCCTCGGGCTGGACGATCTCAAGGGGCCTGAGGTCGTCTCGCAGCGGGCCGACGCGGTCGGCGGCGTAGGCACCGGAACCCGGCGGCAGCGGTACCGGGCCCAGGTCCTCTACCCGCAGGACCGTCATGTCGTCGAGGTCCACGATGGCGTGCAGGCCGTGGATCGGCTTGGCGTAGGGGTTGTCGTCCGGCCGCTCGCGGTAGTACAGCAAGGTCCACACCACCCGGCGGCCCGCTTCCTCGGGTGCCGTGAACGTGCCGATCCCCCACGGCTCCACCCGCACGTGCTCGGGGTCGGTGATGCCGCGGCGCCCGAGTCCGGCCCGGATCCGCGCGTCGGCCTTGGTCACGTCTCCGCACTGGACGCATTCGGCCGGGGTGAGGGGCGCGCGCGCATCAGGGACGGACCGCCAGGACAGAACGGAGCCGGCGGTGAGAGACAGCACCGCCTCGTAGGTTGCGTGCTGCCGCGGTTCCAGCAGGACGACGAAGGCCAGTCGTGGCACCGCGGCGGCCGGGTCCTGGCCGTCGGGCGCAGTGAACGGCACCTGGTCCTTGGGCGGTTCGTGCAAGGTCACCGAGACGAACCGGGCCTCGGGAGTCACCGGCCGTTCTCGCCGCAAGATCTCGACCGCCCGCTTGATCTCGGCGGCGTCCAGGGGATCGAGCGGATGGCGGACCCGGGCGGCATCGTGGTCGTCAGCAGCGGCCGGGCTGCGGCGGTCCTCCTCCTCTGCGTGCTGGCGCGTTACCACTGGCGTTCCCTCCCGCGGGCCAGCGCCGTCTCGGGCGATGGCTCAGCTCTATCGTTCAGCTCAGCTTTATCATGACGGTGCTGTGACGTGCCTGCCGCCCGCAGTGGCTTAGTTTGGGAAGTTTATGATGGTTTCAGCCGATTTGTGGCACCCTTGGGATGCTGCCGGACATAGGCCGAAGTTGGATCAATAACTCTCAGGTCATCGATCAAACGGATCTAGTCAGACAAAGAAGCCGGTCACGTTGCTATTCGCAGCAGGCCACAAATCTATTCAGTTACAGCAGATTACGGCAGAACATTCCTCCCGCACGAGACGCCTTCTGCCGTATCCTGCCCTTGCCCACCTATAGGGCATTTGCCGAGAGGAGAGCACGTGGAACGATCCGCGGCCGCCCTAACGGGGCTTACGCCGGCGCCATCGGCCAAGCTGGAACCCGACGCTATCGGGACAGTGCAGGACACGATCATCGGCATGGCCTCGTCCGCCCCGGCAGCGACGATGGCGGTGACGATGGCGGGGCTGGCCGCGGCGGCCGCCTACGGCGGCGGGCCGGTCATCCTCTTGTGCGGCATCCCGATGCTGATCATCGCCAACTCCTACCGGCGGCTGAACCTGTGGAACGCCAACTGCGGCGCTTCCTTCGAGTGGGTCGGGCGCGCTATCAACCCCTACCTCGGCTTCATGACCGGCTGGCTGATGCTCGCGGGCTACGTGGTCGGGACGATCTCCGTCGTGGTCGTTCTCTCCCCGGCGGTGCTGGCCGTCTTCGCCGCCACCGCCACCACCGCGTGGCCGAATATCGGCATCAGTACCGCTCTCATCATCGTCATGCTGGCGATCGCGGTGGCCGGTATCAGAATAACCGCGCGCACCCAGGTCGCCATGGCGGTGGTCGAATACACCGTCCTCGTCGGCGTCTCGATCTGGGGGCTGGTTTTCGTGCTCAGCCACCATGCCGGAACCTTCCCGATCACCTCGGGCTGGTTCAGCCTGAGCGGCATCGGCGGGAAGGGCGACCTGACCGCAGGCCTGCTCATCGCGGTCTTCATGTACTCCGGCTGGGATGCCACCATCTACGTCAACGAGGAAGTCAAGCACCGGCGCGTCAACCCGGGCCGTGCTGCCGTCTTGGCGGTCGCGATCCTCGTCGTCCTGTACATCCTGCCGCAGATGGGCTTGCAGGGCGTGGCGTCTCCGGCCAAGCTGCAGGCCAACTCCTCCTCGGCGCTGATCTACGTCACCCAGGTGATCGGCGGCAACACGTGGGCCAAGGTGATGGCCTTCGCGCTGGTCCTGTCGGTGATCGCGTCCACCGGCACCGGCATCGTGGCCAGCTCGCGGATCGCCTACGGGATGGCGAGCCACCGGGTGCTGCCGCCGATCCTGGGCCAGATCAGCCGCCGGTTCAACACCCCGGCGATCGGCAGCATCATCATCGCCATGATCCTCATCGCGGCCACCTGGGCATACCTGCTCTCCTCCTCGATCGCGACCGTCTTCACCGACGTGGTCTCCGTGACCGGGCTGCTATTCGCCTGCTTCTACGTCCTGACTGCGCTCGCCGCGATCGTGTACTACCGGCGGCGCATCTTCAGCAGAGTGTGGGACGCAATGCTCGTCGGCATCCTTCCGCTCGGCTCCGCCGCGTTCCTGGCCTGGGTGGTCGTCAAGTCGCTGCAGAATGCACCGAACGCGCAAAGGTACGCGCTGACCGGCATCGTGGCGGCTGGCCTGGTCATGATGCTCGTCGCACGGTTCGTCCTGCAGTCGCTGTTCTTCCAGACCCCGCGGGAGAGCGCCCCCAGGGAACCTTCGGTGACCTAGTACGGAGATGCGGGCGCTGCGATGAGCCTCGGGTTGCTCTGTAGCCACCCGAGGCTCATCGCCGTTGACCATGAGTGACACCCAGGCTCGTTCGGTAGTGTGATGTGGTTTGCCGAGGACTTCGCGGGGATGGGTGGCCGCGGTGCTCAGTCAGGTATCCCAGTTCAAGATCTTTCTTCGGCACCAGGATTTGCCGTTTCGCTGGCAGCGGCCCGGCCTTCGGTGACTCCCCGCTGCAATCCGGTCAGCCGGTCACGAGCCTCGGCGGCTGACCGGCTCGGCGCGGCCACCGGCGGCGCGCTCGGGATGGCGCCCGGGACCAGATTCGCGTTCGGCAGCCGTCTGGGAAGCCCAGCTGTCGTCGGGGCCCCCGTGGTGGGCGTTTCGACAGTCTTCGCGGCACGCCAGCCCTCATCTGCCGGTGACGACCAGCGGTTCCCGGCGGTACGCGGTGAACCGGGCGTCCGGCGGCCGCCTTGGAACCAGTGCGACTCGATCGCGTCAAAGATAGGCAGCCTGCGCTCTTCCGCTGGGTTCCCGGTCGGCGGCACGACCACGGCTTCGACGGAACCCGTCTCGTGCTGCCGGCCCTGCCTTACGGCGTGTGCGCCCGCGGCTTGTCCGCCCGCGGCTTGTCCGCCCGGCACGCCGAGCGGACCGGGGCCGGACGATCCGGCCGCGGCAGGGTCGTCCGGAGGTGCGGACCGCGAGCCCGCCGCGACCCGCGCGGAACCAGGCGGCCGCCTTACGTCAGGTGTCAAGGCCTGACGACCGAACGACACGTTCTGTGTTGCTCCCTCTGACGCTGCCTCAGCCAACCTTGCCTCAGCCAACCTTGCCTCGGCGAACCGGGCCGCGGCCACGCTCCGCTGCCCGGCGCCGCCGCCGGGCCCCATGACTGCCTCGTGTGTCCCCCGCCTGGATCCGCCCGGGCCAGAACCTGCGAGTCCCACGGGCACAGGCACGGCGACGTCCTGGCGGGCAATGAGCTCATCCGGGAGCCAGACAAGTGCCGTGAGGCCACCGAATTCGGCCAGCTGGAGCCGGATCCTGGCACTGTGCCGTCCGGCCAGCCTGGCCACTACGAACAGGCCGATCCACTTCGGCACGTCGATGTCAGCTGACGGCGGATTCTCCAGCCGCCAGTTTGCATAGGCTATTTCCTGTGCGCTCATTCCGACGCCGCGGTCGGTGATACTGATCAGCACACCGCCGGTGTTCAGCAGCTGGCCGGAGATCTCCACTGGCATGTCCACGGCGGAGAACGACGTCGCGTTCTGGATCAGCTCGGCGAGCAGGTGCACCACGTCATGGACGGCAGGTCCGGTTACCGCGATTTCCGGCTGCGCGTACACCGAAACACGTTCGTTTTCCTCGACCTCGGACACCGCGGCCCTGATCACGCTGGACAGCTCGTGACCGGCGAGAACCAGCAGGTTCTGCGAATTGCGGTACATGCGGGCGGCGGTGCGGTTCATCCTGAACAGGCTGGCCCGCCGTTCTGGGTTCTGCTCCCCGTGCTCCAGGTGCTCGATCAGGCGCATCTGGCGCTCGGCCAGGGACTGACCGCGTTGGGAAAGGTTCACGAACATGGCGTCGAGCCTGCCGCGCAGGCTCGACTCGTCACTCGCCGGCTGCGACATCTTGGTGCGCATGTGCTCGAGGGCACGTGCGATGTCACCTATCTCGTCTGGGGACGCCACCTCGGCGGGCGCGACGCTGACGGGCCTGCCGTCGGCCAGCGCGAGGGCCCGGGCGCGCGCCGCGTACAGCGGCCGCAGAACAGACCTGGCCACGGCGATCGTGGCCCGCGCGGCCAGGACGAGGACAACGATCATCACGATGCCGAGCGCCGCCGCCCCGACGATGGCCTCGTCACGGACGGAGCTATTTGATGAATTGATCCGCGTGCGGTTCAGGGCATAGGCCAGGCCGACGATGCACGCTGCGATGGCGGCGGCGGCGGCCGCCGGAATGGCGACCAGCCACCCCAGCCGGGTGCGGACATGCCGGCTCCCCTGCTCACCGGGCACGCCGTCCCGTCCGGTGGACGGGCTCGGGCCCGTCGGCACATCGGGGCGCGAGGGCTGCACATTAGCGGGGGACGGGTCCATCGGCCCGGGACGACGGCTCGGGTCAGAGTCGTATCCGGCGGGGGAAGCTCCGGCCCCATAGCGGTCCTGCTGCGAGGTTCCGGTGCGGTCACCGCGCCTGTCGCCGGCGATCCGCGGCTGGAGCTCATATCCCGACCCGTCGGGCTGCCCCAGTGGGCCTTCAGTCTTGATCTTGGCCAGATCCCTGGCCACCATGACGGCCACCGAGACGACCAGGACAGCCACCAGAACCTGCGTCACCATGGCGCGTCCGTCCGGTCGATGGCCGGGGTCATGCGCGCGACACCGCGCCGGTGACGATCCCGATGCTGTCCGATGTTTCCCGGACTGACGCGCCCGGGCTCAAGGGCGGCCGGGAGCCGACCCGACGGCGAAACCAACATGGCACCTCTCCCCGGCAGCCCAGCTCCGCATGGGCATCATATAACCGATCTAACTCTAATCCGTATCCGCCTTGCGCATACCTATTACTACATAGAGGACAAATCAGTACTCATTACGTTGAGTGCCGTAACATTACAACCTGTCAACTTTTGGCCAATCAACTGAAGTTATATCCGGCAAATTCGGTTTACCCCGTTCGGGCCCGCCTTGGCTTCTTCCGTGGGGCGCCCGGCGTCCCCCGGCCTGATCAACTGCCCAGGCCGCCGACGGCGGCCACCGCGTAGCGTCAGGCGAGGTCAACTGTCTCCGAGATTGATCAGGCTTTGCTGTACCGCCTGTGTCAGCGGGTCGCCGGCCGGGAGGACCCGTTCGCAACGGGTAACGGTGTCGCGGAGCAGGGCTATAGCGTCGCCGACCCGGCCCGCGGTGTAGTACAGATGAGCCAGGCTCGCAAGCCGCGCGAGCGCGTCCGCATGGTCGGGGCCGAGCACTCGCTCCGAATTCGCGCAGCACTGC
>WNFJ01069825.1_pt2 | contig 10944 bp, 7 predicted proteins | sample 5400461 | NCBI WGS metagenome assembly WNFJ01 (sample SAMN13153349, study PRJNA577476) | soil metagenome | isolation source: 115 cm saprolite on Douglas fir-dominated hillslope | place: USA:California | collected 2013-09-17 | reverse complement strand
GACTTGCTCGACCGTGCGGAGGATCATGGAACCTTAGGGAATCGGCTTTCTGGCGGAGAGGGTGGGATTCGAACCCTGCTAGCCTAAGAAATTTCCATCAATATTGGTAAACCTTAACCTTCTTTGTTGTCAACAACGAAAGCCGGCGAGCGATGCCAATTAGAAATTTTCCCATCAACGATGGGAAAACTTCTACTCGGGATTTGGCGCGATGTCTTAGGAGGCTTAGGATGCCTCCAACAATTCGAAGTGCGGCCCCACATGGGGGAGCTGGCTCCAGAAGCATTCGGTTAACAGCCTTGAGACCAACTTAATCACAATTTGCCGGAGCCGAGACAAATCGACGGGAATCAGCAAGTTCTGATCAAATGGGGCTAACTCAGATTCACCTTCTCTTTTCAGTTTTCATTACGATTTGCCGCCATTCATCACTATTTACATGGATAGGAGCAATTCACGGCTCAGAAACGGGCTAGCGAATTTTGGTCCAGCCTGCCGTGCTACCCGTGCGGCCCGAGATCGTGCAGGTCGTTCAACTTATCCAGCGCGAGGACTCTAAGTCTTTGGAAGAAGCGCCGGGACGGTGCGCGAGCAGCAGCACGTGGCGAAGGCACTATGCAGGAAGTGCTGCTCAAGTCGGTTCCCAACCTGCCAAAGTACTCTATTCCGGCACTTGATAATTCCATATTTGCGCTGGTTCCAATCCAGAGGCTGGCACGCCGACGTACAAGCTCGTTCCAAAGAAAATGCCTGTGCGCACGCCTATCGCAGAGGGAATATTTGCGGACAGCGCATAGTGGTCCGGGTCGTTCTGTTGGACGACGCTGATAAATCCTTCGCCGGCGATCGCATAAATGCGCTTGCGCTCCGCGTCGTAATAGACATCGTCGCACGATGCCCCCACCGGCACCCTCGCAAAGTCCTTTCCGGTGTTGGTATCAAGCACCATTACGAACGGAGGTCTCCGAGTAAAATCGCCGATATTAAGGACCATGAGTTCAAGACCATGGCGGAGTATGTTGCCGCTTACGCGCAGGTCGAACCGCTGCTGACCGAATACGATCAGAAGTTGCAGGAATACAGCGAACTTTACAACACGGCTCAAGAACGAGATCAGAAACGAGGGCTGATCAATATTCAGCGCTTGCACAATCGCAACAACCCCGAAATCTGGCGGAACACATCGGAACTCATCGCCCTTATTCGCCAGATCAACGACGTCATGAAAAAGGAAGCGTCCGTCATTCGAGATATGGGTTCGTTGCCCGAACAGGAACAAGTCCAGTTCTGGCACGAGGAGTTCATGCCTCTCGTGGCGCAAGAGCATGCTTTGCGTGAGCGGTTGTTAGTCGCGGGACAGAACGTTTCTCAGGAGCGGTCCACGCAATGATGCAAGAGCGGATCTCGCGCTCAACCCGGGTTTTCCTGGGAATACCGCAGTAACAACCAAACAAATAAACTCGCGAGTCTGTCGGCATTTGGACCTCGTGTCTAGTTGGCTGGCAGCCCACGATGCGCTGTCACTTGCAGTCGGCCCTTTTTCCCTGACTTACGCCTGCACATGTTGGCGGTCGCGTTGTCCTCCTTCCATTGTGTCGCGCCATGCTCCGGGTAAATGACGACACAACGAGGAGAAACGAAATTCGCCAAGTCCCTTCGAGCCTTCACGAGATACAGTGAACAATTGACATAAGTTTGTTAGAGATCTAACATCACAAGGAAATGGCCGTACACAGAGAGGCGAGCGCGGCTTGGCTGCTGCTCACGTTTACGCTGCCCACCAAGCGGGCGAGCCAACGAGTGGAGATCTGGCGGAAATTGCAACGCTACGGCACGGTGCCGTTGGGGAACTCCGGTTACTTGCTGCCGAACAGTGCGGTGAATGAAGAACGCTTTCAGTGGCTGGCCACGGCTATTCGGAAATACGGGGGCGATGCTTCCATCGTTCACGTCCAGGGGATCGACAACATCTCCACCCCGCAATTGATCGGACGGTTTGCGGAAGCGCGCGCCCGAGAGTACCAAGAGCTGATTCGGCAACTTGATGAGTTTTCCGCTCTGCCGCTACAGAAGCGGGCCGTCGGTCGTCTCAGCCGGTTGCGGAGCCGCTTCCAGGAGATTGTCGACGTCGATTTCTTCGAGAGTCCGCTGCAGAAGCGTGCAGGGGAATTGCTGGCGAAGGCCGATGCCGCGCGGGTGACCACGCGGAAGCCTGAGACGCCAAAGATCGACCCGCGAGACTACAAAAGCAGGGTCTGGGTTACGCGGCCGAGACCCGGTGTGGACCGCTCCGCATCCGCCTGGCTGATTCGACGCTTCATCGATTCCAAGGCGGGATTTGCTTTTGCTCCGGAAGAAAAAGTTCCGGACGCATCCGTGCCGTTTGACATGTTCCACGAGAGGGGCTTCGGGCACCGCGGCGACGACTGCACGTTCGAGACACTAACGAAGGACTTCAGGATTCGCGACCGAAGTGTGAAGGTCATTTCCGAGATTATTCACGACGCGGACCTGGCGGATCAAAAGTTCGGGCGGAAAGAGGGTTATGGAATCGACGAGGTCCTCAAGGGCTGGGCCCGACAGGGAATCTCGGACCAGGAGCTGCTGGATCGGGGAATGCAGTTGATTGAGGGGCTTTATCACTCGCTCGCCTGAACCGGTGAGTCGGCACTGAGGGTTTGAAAATGGGAAAGAGAAAAATTGTCTTTGGCAGGTATCGGGCGGACCTGAAAAGGATCGCCATCGTTTTTGTTTTCCTGCTGGCCCTTGGGCCAATGACGGTGGCGCAATCCTCCAGGGTACTTACGCTGGAACAGGCGGTGGACTTTGCTCTCAAGAATTATCCGGCGGTGCGCGCGGCACTGGAGCGAGTTAACGCTGCGCAGGCGGGCGTTGGCTTGGCACGTACGAGCTATTTGCCTCGCGCCGACATGCTGTGGCAAACGAATCGAGCAACCGACAACAACATCACGGGACTCCTCCTTCCGCAATCGGTCATCGCTCCGATTACCGGTGCCGTGACACTCTCGCCGTCAAATCAAAACGCATGGGGCAGTGCGGCGGGGCTACTGTTCTCCTGGGAACCGTTCGATCTTGGATACCGTGGAGCCAAGGTGGACGCGGCGCGTGCCGTTCGGAATCGCGCAAATGCAGAGTCTTCTCTGACGCGTCTCGATGTGGCCGTCGCCACCGTGAACGCCTATCTGACAGTGCTGGCTGCCGAGCAAACCGTGCAGGCCGCCCGGGCGGATGTGGAGCGGCGCGAGACGTTCCAGAAGGCGGTTCGAGCGCTGGTCGATAATCAGCTTCGTGCCGGAGCGGACGCTTCCCGCGCCGACGCGGAATTGGCCCGCGCCAAAGTCAATTTGGCGCGAGCCCAGCAGCAAGAGCAAATCAGCAAGGCAGCTCTCGCGGACATTCTCGGAATCGCCGATACCTCGGTAGAAGTGAGCGCGGGATCTGTGCTTGGGCCACTGCCGGATGCGTCTATCCAGACGAGCGCATTGAGCGCCCATCCCGCCGCGCAAGTTGAGCAAGCGCGCATCGGAGAGGCCGAGGCTCAGATCCATGCCCTGGACCGAGCCTACTATCCAAAATTCTATTTCCAATCGGCGGTCTTCGGACGGGGGAGCGGCTTCGCTCCCGCTGGCACCTTGCTGGGTGGGACAAGCGGCTTGGGTCCGGACCGCTCCAACTGGGCGGTGGGCGTTACCGTTACTTTTCCGCTGTTCGACATATTCACGATCCGGTCGAGAAAAGCGATTGAATCCGCGAACGAACGCGCCGAGCAGGCTCGCTACGATCAAACCCTGCAAGACCTGACCGGCCAATTCCGGAAGGCGCAGGCTTCTCTCGAAGGGGCCCGCCATGTTGCCGAGAACACTCCCCTGGAACTCGACGCCGCGCGTACCACCGAGAACCAGGAACGCGTGCGTTACCAGGCAGGGTTGGCGACGCTGGTCGATGTTGCGGACGCGCAGGGCCTCCTCGTGCAAGCCGAAACGGACGACGCTCTTGCGCGGCTCGCCGTCTGGCAAAACTTGGCGTCCGTCGCTGCGGCGGAGGGTGATCTCCAGCCGTTCCTGCAGTTTCTTCATGACAAGACCCAGGGAGGACCGTAGGTATGTGGCTGCTGCGCGCCGCTCTTCGCCGCCCACTTACGATCATCATATTCGTGATCGGAGTGGCTCTCTGTTCCATTCTCGCTCTTGTGCGAATGCCAATCGATATATTTCCGAACCTGAACCTGCCCGTCATTTATGTGGCGCAGCCATACGGCGGCATGTCGCCCGCGCAGATGGAAGGCTATCTCGTCTACTACTACGAATACCACTTCCTGTACATCACTGGGATTGAATCTGTCGAATCGAAATCCATTCAAAACGTAGGCTTGGTGAAGTTGACGTTTCACCCGGGCACGGAGATGAGTCAGGCGGTGGCACAGACGGTGGGCTACGTGGATCGCGCTCGTGCGTTCATGCCTCCTGGCACCGTGTCGCCGTTCATTCTGCGTTTTGACGCCGGCAGTGTGCCGGTAGGCTATCTCGTATTCTCAAGTCCGACGCGCACGGTGGGAGAGATTCAAGACGTCGCGCTGAACCGCGTGCGCCCGTTGTTTGCCACGTTACCGGGTGTTTCGGCGCCGCCACCGTTTGGCGGAGCTGCTCGAACGATTGTGGTCAGTGTGGACACCGATCGCCTGCGTGCCTACCGCATGGCACCCGAGGAAGTCATCCAAGCGCTGAATTCGGGCAACGCCATCGTGCCGGCGGGAAATGTGCGAACCGGGGATTTGTTGCGACTCGTGCCGATCAATTCGGTCGTGTCGAACATTAAGGACCTGCAGAATCTGCCCATTCGAACTGGCGCAGGCCCGACGGTCTTTCTCCGCGACATCGGTAGGGTCGAGGACTCCAGTGATATCGTCACCGGCTACGCGGAGGTGAACGGACGCCGGACCGTGTACATTCCGGTGACCAAGAGGGCGGATGCCTCAACCCTCGCGGTCGTAAACGAGGTGAAGGCGAACCTTGCGCAATTCCAATCGGTTGTTCCCTCGGACGTCAAGATCGACTATGAGTTTGATCAATCTTCGTATGTCCGAAACTCACTGCTCTCCGTTGTAAAAGAGGGCTTGCTGGGAGCTTTGCTCACCGGACTGATGGTCTTGCTCTTCCTGCGCGATTGGCGCAGCGCGCTCATTGTGGTCACCACAATCCCCTTCGCACTGCTTTCCGCCGTCGTGGTGCTCTGGGGCGCGGGGCAAACCATCAACATCATGACTCTCGGCGGATTGGCGCTGGCCGTGGGGATTCTTGTCGATGAATCCACCGTAGTGATGGAAAACATTCACAGTCACCTGGATCAGGGGCGAGGACGTGCGGTTGCTGTATTGGAAGCCAGTAAGGAAGTCCAGATTCCGCGCCTGCTCGCGATGCTTTGCGTCTTAGCAGTTTTCGTGCCCTCTTTCTTTATGGTCGGTGTTGCGCGCTCTCTCTTTGTTCCTCTCTCTCTAGCCGTGGGATTCGCCATGGCCGCTTCGTACTTGCTGTCCAGCTCCCTCGTGCCGGTTCTGTCGACGTGGATTCTTCGGGAGCATGGCGCTGAGCAGATGGAGAAGGGGCCGACGCTACTGACCCGATTGCGGGAAAAGCTCGGAAGGATTCTCGACAAATTGACGCGGCATCGCGGACTCGCTGTTTCCATTTATCTCGCAGCCGCGGTGCTCATCATTGCCTTGATAGGCCCGTATATCGGACGAGAGATTTTTCCGCGCGTTTCCTCCGATCAATTGTTGTTGCGATTCCGCGCACCGATTGGAACGCGAGTGGAAACGACCGAACGATTATCGCTCGACGTGCTGCGATCTATCCAAAAGGCGGCGGGGCCTGGGAATGTGACGATCACTTTGGGCTATGTTGGAGCTCCGCCTCCGAATTACCCCATCAATACGATCTATTTGTGGACCAGCGGCCAGCACGAAGCTGTTTTGCGAGTTGCCCTGAATCCAAAATCTGGCATTCGTTCGGATGAATTTGAAGAACGGTTGCGGAAGACCCTGCCGCCCGAATTTCCAGGATGTCAATTTTCATTTGAAGCTGCGGATATCGTTACACAGATCATGAATTTTGGAGCCCCGACTCCCGTGGAAATCAATGTAAGCGGGCCGGACTTGGTCGCTGATCGCGGCTTCGCGGAAAAGGTGCGGGCAGAGCTTGGTAAGATTCGCGCTCTTCGCGATCTGCAGTATGACGAACCTTTGGATTACCCCAGCATGGACGTCAATGTGGATCGCGAACGTGCCGGACAATTGGGTGTGACGATCGACAAGGTTGGGCGGTCGTTCCTAGCCGCGACATCGTCCAGTCGCTTCGTAGTGCCGAATTACTGGGCGGACCCGAAGTCCGGTGTAGCCTACCAGGTCCAAGTGCAGGTACCGCAGGCCGAGATGACCTCCATCCAGGACCTTGAGCATGTCCCAGTGACACTGGGTAGCTCCGCGCATCCGCTCTTGGGAGACGTGGCCCAGGTTACCTACGGCAATGCGGTCGGTGAATATCACCGCTTGAATGGGCAGAGAATGGTGACGCTCACGGCAAACGTTTCGGGTGAAGACCTTGGGCGTGTGGCAAACCGATTGGACGAAGCGATCAAAAACGCCGGCGCGCCCCCTCGCGGTGTAAAAGTCAGCGTGCGCGGCCAGATAGGTCCCATGAAGCAGACTTTGACCAACCTCGGCGTCGGCCTCCTGCTGGCCGTATTGGTCATCTATCTCCTGCTGTCCGCGAATTTTCAGTCCATGCGACTGGCTTTCATTGTTCTTTCCACGATCCCTGCCGTTATCTGCGGTGTGATATTTGCCTTGCTGCTTACCCGCACGACCTTGAACATTCAGTCCTTCATGGGCGCCATCATGGCTATCGGCGTAGCCGTGGCGAACGCGATTCTGCTTATCATTTTTGCCGAGGAGCACCGGCGGGCGGGGAACGCTTCGAATGTCGCCGCTGTCCGCGGTGCGCAAACGCGCATGCGACCTATCTTGATGACCAGCATGGCAATGATCGCCGGAATGATTCCCATGGCGCTCGGAATCGGTGAGGGCGCCCAACAGACAGCGCCCCTCGGACGCGCGGTGATCGGCGGTTTGTTTTTTGCCACGGGAGCGACGCTGCTGATCCTGCCCCTTGTGTTTTCGTTGGTTCAAGAACGAGCGGGGGTGGAATCTCCCTCGCTTGATCCTGAGGATCCACGAAGCGCGTTCGCAGGGCAGCACGCTGGAAATCAGAGTCCTCAAGGTGGAGAGGCTATATGAGTCGAACTGTTCTATGTGGTTTTGCCCTGGCCGGTAGCATCAGTGCGTGCGTCTCGTGTGGCTCGAACTCGGGTTCCTCCGCAACTGCGGCGAGCGCACAAGGCCCTGCCGCTCCAGCTCCCACTGTAGAGGTGACGAAGGTCCTATCCAAGAAGCTTGCCATCGCCGTTCGTTTACCGGGAGAGCTACAGGCATATGAGGTTGTCGCGGTTTTCCCCAAAGTTACAGGATTCGTGGATTCGATCAGCGTGGACCGCGGATCGGTCGTGAAAGCTGGGCAACTTATGGCACGCCTCGTTGCTCCTGAACTTGCCGCGCAGCGCGCCGAGGCGCAATCGAAACTCCAAGGAGCGGAGGCTCAACGCGTGGCATCCGAGGCGAAATTAGCCTCCGACGAGAGCACGTATCAAAGACTCAAAGCGGCTTCCGCCACGCCTGGTGTGGTCGCGCAAAATGACTTGGAGGTCGCCCAGAGGACCGTCGACGGTGATCGGGCACGCCTGGAAGCCGTCCGGGAAAGTGCGGACGCCGCAAAGTCGGCATTGAAGTCGGTCACGGAGATTGAGCGGTACCTGCACGTACGAGCCCCGTTTGACGGGGTCGTCACAGAAAGGAATGTGCATCCGGGCGCCCTCGTGGGACCCGCTAGTGGCTCCGGCACAAACGTTCCGTTACTGAGAGTCGAGGAAACAGCCCGACTACGGCTGGTCGTGCCAGTTCCGGAGAAATACGTCGCGGGTATGACTGAGGGCGCGGAAGTCGAATTCAGTGTTCCGGCATTTCCGAATCAGACGTTTTCAGGAAAAATCGCGCGCATAGCGCACTCGGTCGACACCAAGACGCGAACCATGCCCGTCGAACTGGATGTCGCCAATCGTGACCGACGCTTGGCTTCCGGCATGTTTCCGGAAGTGCTCTGGCCCGTTCGCCGATCGGGACCGACTCTTTTCGTTCCCACGTCAGCCGTTGCCCGTAACACAGAAGCTACCTTCGTCGTTCGCATCCGGAATGGGAACGCGGAATGGGTAAATGTCCAAACAGGCGAAATGGATGGAAATCTGATCGAGGTTTTCGGTGACCTGAGCGACGGAGATGACGTCGCCGCTCGGGGTACCGATGAATTGCGTCGTGGGGCTCATGTCACTGCGAAGCAAATCTCACCGGAGTCGAAAAGTTCAGGGAAGTGATCTCTGAGGCCCAATCGGCGCTTCGAGGAGGTTATTTCGATGAAGTGGGTAACGCGGAGTAACGTCAAAGTGGACAGGGTTGCTTGCCTTTGGCTCATTCGGCGCTTTATCGATCCGGATGCCGGATCCCTCTTTGTACCCGAAAACCAGCCTCTTCAGACGACCCATAGGGAGGGCGCGATCCCCTTCGATGCAAACCGGATTTCGGAAGTAAAACTCAATCACCGAGGAGAACGCTGTACGTTTGGGGCAATTCTCGAAGATTTCAAACTCGTTGACCCAGCGCTTCACCGTCTGGCGCTGATCATCCGAGGGGCGGATGTCAAAGGACAAGAACATGTCTGTTTCGACCACGGTTTCGCGCTATCCGGGCTCAGCGACGAGGAGCGCCTGGTGCGGGAGTTTCCGCTCTACGACGCACTATACGAATTTGTTCGCCACCAGCCGAACTGAACGTTGAACGTCGTTAGACTCGAAAAAAGGAGACCTTCACATGAATAGTTTTGTCAGGAAGAGTAGAATATTTTTCCTCGCTTGTTTGTTTTTTACGCTGCTCGCCATCCGTGCCGAGGCGCAGCAGATGCCCACCGACTATGAGGAAGTGCTGAAATCCCTCGATCGCAAAGGGGATTTCAAAGCAGGCGTGCTCAAGGTCAACATCCCTCGCAACGACTTGAAAATGACGATCCAAGGCGTATCCACCCCGACCCCTTTTGGTTTCGGAGGATGGGTTGCCATGACGAAAGGGATAGACGGCACCGAGGTGATGATGGGCGATTTGGTGTTGCTCCAAGAAGAGGTAAATCCCGTCATGTCCGCCCTCTTGGACAGCGGCATCGAAGTGACCGCGCTTCACAACCATTTCTTTTGGGATGATCCGCACGTGTATTTCATGCACGTTCATGGGATGGGAAAAGCAGCAGATCTTGCCAAGCGCATAAAAACCGGGTTGGATCTGATCGGCCATTCGCCGGCGGCCGCCGCCGTTCCCGGAGGCGGTGGTTCGCCCGAGACCCTGGACACAGCCAAGATCGCAAAGATCGTGGGACATGAAGGCGAGAAATCGGGCGCGGTTTACAAGATTACCGTGGGACGGGACGATCTAAATATGAAGGAACACGGCGCGACCATCAATGCGCGCATGGGCCTCAACACTTGGGCAGCTTTTGTGGGTACCGACGAGGACGCCGCGATCGCTGGCGACGTAGCCATGCTCGAAAACGAAGTCACTCCTGTCTTAAAGACCCTTCGGAAGAACGGCATAGACGTAGTCGCAATCCATAACCACATGATCGAAGCTAGGCCCGTGGTGATCTTCCTGCACTACTGGGGCAGAGGCCCCGCAGAAAAGCTGGCCACTAGTTTCAAAGCGGCTCTCGACGAGCTCGGCAGGGGCAGAGCTTCGAACGCGATGGCGCAATAGCGACTGACAAGTTCTGACGAGATCAGCGGAAGAAAAGCATGCGAAACCAACGTACTCTGGTGATGCGGCTCCGGAATCCGAAAGAACTATTACGTTTTTATGACAGCACTTCTTGATTTCGAATGGGCGACCGAAAAAAGCTCTTGGTGCAGCAACTTGGATTACCACTAATTTCACTTCGCGTGCCCAAGCATTCGGTCACGAGCCGAATGCATGGTTTGACCGCGATTGATCTGATAAACCGCAGAGACACTGCCCCAATTGACTTTCCTTCATCTTCATTGATCGCGATTAATCGCGATTCGCGCACTCGAACATTTCATCGTGGAAGGTCAGAGTTCCCTGAAAATGTTCGCAACTCACTGCAAGACAAGGGAGTTGGCTCCCCGGGGAGGATTCGAACCTCCAACATTTCGGTTAACAGCCGAACAACTAATTTAATCAGAACTTGCCGGAGCTGGCGCTAAGCGGGGGAAATCAGCAAATCCAAGGCAGAAAACCCGTGTTCGGATCCAGTTAAGTTGACCTGACAAAATTATCTACAGTTGGTTTTCGTCGGATTTGCCGCTACGTGTTTTGGCGAAGAACAACATTTGTGCCCGTCAAGCTTTTTTGGCGCGCGACTTTGGAGTTTCACCTTCTCCGAGGATTTTGCGAATGTTTGTCGCTGACAGGAATATATGCCGAAGTGGCTCTTCAGCAGGCAGGGAATTCGCCAGCTTCATAATTGTCTCGCGGCTGAGTGCCAGTTGGCGTTCCGCCAACTCTCTCGATTTCATCCGGCGGTAAAGCTCAGCCGCGGTGGCGTGAACGCGCCAGGCGGCCAGCGGAACCTCAAAGCCTTCCATCGCAGAGAAACCCTTGGCGATGCAGTCTTGTGCTCTCGTCAGGTCAAGTTCCGCAATAGCTAAGCGGGCATTTACTTCCCAGGCCAGCGCCTGCCACGTGTGTTCCGCAGTCGCCAACGCGGTCTTCAGAAAACTTTCTGCGTGCGTTCGCGCTTGGGCTAGATCGCCTTTCGC
>WNFJ01744128.1_pt1 | contig 10945 bp, 9 predicted proteins | sample 5400461 | NCBI WGS metagenome assembly WNFJ01 (sample SAMN13153349, study PRJNA577476) | soil metagenome | isolation source: 115 cm saprolite on Douglas fir-dominated hillslope | place: USA:California | collected 2013-09-17 | reverse complement strand
TGCGGGGCTTTTGATGTCCTATTCGGCCGACCTGCTCGACGACTTTCGCCGCGCCGGGATATATGCCGCGAAAATCCTTGGCGGCGAGAAGCCGGGAGAGCTCCCGATCGAGCAGGCGAGCAAGTTCACTCTGGTCGTCAACGCTAGGACTGGAAAGCAGCTTGGCATCAGCGTGCCACCAACATTGCTAACGCTAGCCGACGAGGTGATCGAGTAGGCCTCACCTTGCTGCAGCGCACGAGTCCGGAAGTGGCACCTCTGAGACGCCGACCTGACTTGGAGAATGTCCGCTGATCGGGGAAGCCCCGGAAGTCGCCGGCGCACGGCCGAAGCGACGCGATTGACCCAACTCGGACATTGGCCCCAAGGCCCGGTGCGCCATCCTTTGATATATTGGGCTGAAACTGGGTATCGGGAGGTACGACAATGAATATCTCCAGGTATCCGCGAGACATGCGATTTATTCGCAGACGATTACTTGGGGAGAGAAAAAATGGCAAGAATTGCTCAGGTCGTTTTCATAGCTCTGATGTTGATGTCACCCGCTGTAGCCGTAGCTGGTCCAGCAGAAGACGCGAATGCGGCGGTTGACCGTTAGTCAGCCGCATATAACAGCAATGATCCAGAGACCATTGCCAAGAACTATTGTCCGGATGCAATTCTTCTCGGAACTGTTAGTCCCGTCATGTCTGAGGGGACTGAAGCGATCATAACCTATTTTACGCCCTCAAAAGGAACCGGCAACAAAAACGCGATCGACGAACGACGCACAATCACAATCAACGATAACGCCGTCGAAGTCGCCGGCTTTTACACGTTTACCCGGATGGTAGAGGGCAAAGCGGTACCGGCTCCATCGCGCTTCACCATGCTTGTCACCAAGCGCGGAAGTGAATGGTGCATAGCGCACCATCATTCTTCACCACGAGTTGTGCCGAAGAGCTGAGGCCGTTACGGACGTGAGGCCACCACCGCGATGTCTCCTCATGGCGCCTTTGAGACTTGCCGATTTCATCGGCCTCGATACCTGTCTTTCGATCATGCAGGTGCTGCATGAGGGGCTGGCGGACTCCAAGTATCGGCCGTGTCCGCTGCTGGTGAAATATGTCGAGGCCGGGGTTGAGCCAACGGGTCGGAGCGGTTTCGGCTCGTGATCAATCTCAAGACGGCGAAGGCGCTCGGCCTCACCATTCCACCCTCGCTGCTCGCCCGCGCCGATCAGGTGCTAAAGGCGACGTTCAGGCGTCTGGGTAGCGCAAATCCGACAACTTGGCTCCGGCACCTCGTTTGAATGTGCCAAATCGGGGCCAATGAGCTGCGAGTTAATCCGCTCGAACTGGCGGTGTCCCAGCGGTTCGGAGATGGCGGGAGGCGTGTACCGAACCGTGGCGATAAGCCGTTGCAACAGCAGCCTCGAATGCGGCCTCCTTAGTTGCGAGTGATGCCGTCGTGCAGCACACCACCCATGCCTAGGCGTCGAAGACCACTATAAGGACGGCGAAGTCTTATCGGCGCTTTCGCAGCTGAACGCGACCGACCGCCGCCAGGATAAATCCGCGCGGAAACAGCCGGAGCAGAAACGGAACAATCTTCATGCCGAGACCGGGCAGCACGGCGCGCTTGTTGGCCATCAGCCCTCGATACCCTGCCTGCGCGACATCAGATGCCGAGACGTTCAGGATTGCATGCTCAAATCCGGGTTTAATCCCGGCCCGTGCCTGAAATTCCGTCGACACCGAACCGGGACAGAGCGTCGTCACGCGCACTCCGCGCGGAGCGAGTTCCTGGCGCAGCGCTTCGCTGAACGACAGGACGTAAGCCTTGGACGCATAATACACCGCCATCCCCGGGCCCGGCAGAAAGCCCGCAAGCGAACCGAGATTGAGGATACCGCCACGATGCCGGATCAAGCTGTCGGAAAACCGTAACGACAAATCCGTCAACGCGAGGATGTTGACGGCGATGATGCCGAGCTGCTCTGCCCGATCGAGTTCGATCGCATAGCCGAACAGACCGAATCCCGCATTGTTCACGACGAACTCGACCTCCACCCCTTCCGCGGCCAAGGCCGCGGCAATTTGGTCGCAGGCATCGGGGTGTTCGAGGTCGCAATGAATTAAGATCGGCGCCGTGCCGCCTGCGGCGACGGTTTCGCTCGCCAACGTCGTAAGGCGATCCCCGCGTCGGTCAACCAGGGCCAGTCGATGGCCCTTTGATGCGAAAACTCGCGCCAGTTCGGTGCCTATTCCCGCCGATGCACCGGTAATCAGCGTCACACGATCGGTCATGCATTACGCTGTTAGGCGGGATAAAGGTCACCGGCAAGCACGATATCCATTGGCGGAACCGCCGCTTATAATGTCAATGGAAGGCTACTCAAAGTGAAGCGCATATTGGGTTTAGGGAGCTAAGCGGACGGCCGCGCAGCCCTACAGTTCGGTTGTGCAATCTATACAGCATCGGGCTGACTTCCGCTTATGGCACCTATCGGACCTCCCGCGATGTCCGCTCTGCGGTCGCTATGAGGGGATAAGCGGATGTATCGCGGACATCGCATTTCGGTTGTGATTGACCCGCAAGAGACATGAGCCAGACCGGAAAAAATTGCGATTTCACTCTCCCGACGCGAAGACCGCAGGCCCACGGCATGATATCGTTTGCCTTAAAAGGCAGCCCTCGCAGGGGAGGGGCATGTGCCGGTCACTATCCAGCGCCGGGAGTTGATAGCCGCACTCGGCGGTGCGGTGCTCGCGTGGCCGCTTGTGGCCCGCGCGCAGCAGGCGACGAAGCTCCCTACTATAGGTTTCCTTGGCCCCTCAACGCTTTCGGACGCAAATGCGTGGGTGACCGCGTTCGCGCAGAGACTGCGCGAGCTCGGCTGGATCGAGGGTCGTACCGTCGCGATAGAGTATCGTTGGGCGGATGGGCGCGACGAGCGTTATGCCCAAATCGCAGCCGAGTTCGTCCGGCTGAAAGTGGATGTTATTGTCACGCCGGGTGGCGCCGCCCTTACAGTAAAGCAGGCTACATCGGGGATCCCAATCGTCTTTACCGTCACCTCGGACCCACTCGCTAGCGGCCTAGTCGCGAGCCTGGCGCGACCCGGCGGCAACGCCACCGGTCTGTCGCTCCAGACGACAGATACTGCCGCCAAGCGGATTGAACTTTTGCGCGAGCTAGTGCCAGGGCTGCGCCGGCTAGCAGTCTTCTTCAATGTTGGGAGTCCCCAACCCGTATTGGAGATGCGTCAGGTTCAGAAAGCGGCCAGTGCGGTTGGTCTTGAGGTAATCACTCTCGAAATCGCACGAGCAGAGGAGATCGTGCCAGCCTTCCAAGGGCTCAGGAGCCGAGCGGATTTTCTCTATGTCTGCGGCGATCCGCTGGCGTTCGCCAATCGGGTTCTGATCAACAACTTGGCTGCTGCCGCGCAAGTGCCGACAATGTACGGTTTTCGTGAGCACGTCGATACAGGAGGTCTAATCTCTTACGGACCCAATTTCCCGGACCTATGGCGGCGCGCCGCCGACTATGTCGACAAGATTCTGCGTGGGACGAAGCCGGCCGACATCCCGGTCGAGCAGCCGACCAAGTTCGACCTGGTGATCAATCTCAAGACCGCCAAGGCACTTGGGCTGGACGTGTCACCGTCGCTACTCGCCCGTGCCGACGAGGTGATCGAATGAAAGGCCATGTCTGTTCATGGCACGTTTGAGACATGCCGACTGTATTGAGCAGTGTCCGCTTGGAAACCGTTTGCTCGTAGTGAGTTCTTCGCATTTTGACCCAAAGCGGAATTCGACTGCCGGTCGCGTGACATAACCTGTATATCGAAAAATTGGAATCGAACCCCTGTTAGAGTTCTTCTGCACGAAATCCGTTCACCAGCTGAACTTCACAAAGATTAGATCGATGGGATGGCGTGCCGCTGACAGGATCGCGAACGGCGATGTCGACCGTCATGTTGAAGTTCGTGCCGTTCGGATTGAACGGATCGGAATCGCCGGCTCCCAATTCATCGCAACCTTGCCACCAGCCGTGCTCGCCGACGACAACGCGTGGATCGAGTTTTTCGCTGAGACGCGCCCGGGCTCGCATGCCGCCGGCCGGGGTTCGCACGTCGACCCAATCTCCATTCTTGATTCCGCGTACTGCGGCGGTCGCAGGATGCAGTTCGATCTCCGGATTCAATGCGCGCTTGCGCAGACTCGGCAGTGCCCGATGCTGGCTCTGACAAAACAGACTGGGCTTGGCACAGGTCAAGATCAAAGGGAAGGACGCGGCCAGGTCAGGGCGCGCAACCGGGCCGATTGGCGGTTCGACAAAATCCGGCAGGGCCGAATAACCGTGATCAAGGAAGGTCTCTGACCAGAATTCCACTTTCCGCGACGGCGTCGGGAAGCCGCGTGAATTCCCCTTGTCGTCGTTGGCGGCGTGTTTGGTGTGATCGGCCTTCAGCGCTTTTCGCAATCCGGCAGGTTCGGCCCGAAGCCGATCCAGGGTAATGCCGCTCGGACCGAGCTGGTGTCGGTAAGCCGCATCGACGTCACCGTTCCAGAAATGCTCGCCAAGCCCAAGACGCACCGCGAGGCCGAAAATGAAATCGGTGTCCGACCGTGCCTGGCCTGGCGGAGCAACGATCGCCCGCCGAAGCTGAACGAGCGATTGTGCATCTTCGTTGATCTCAAATCCGACCTTCAGCGCTTCGCGTTCAAAGCAGGACGCCACAGGCAGCACGATATCCGCAAGCGCGGCCGTGGGCGTCATGAACAAATCGGCATGGGCGTAAAAATCGAGCGCGGCGAGCGCGGCACGCCCCCCAACAGGGTCGCCCTGAGCGAGCAGGAGATTGGTGCCGAACCCGATGAGTCCGCGAACCGGATAGGGTATACCTTCCAGAACAGCGCGGTAAAAGTCCTGAGTGGAGGCAAAATTCCAGCGCGCCGGTCCAAGCGGACGTTCGGTAAAGCCGATCGCGGGAGCAAGCCGCTTTGCCGCCGGCAAGTCTTCTCCGGTGATTGACCTGGCCGGTACAGCGGGGAACAGCACGTTTCCGCCGGCCGCATCGAAGCTGCCGGTCAGCGCATAGAGCATCGCCATCGCGCGCGCAGTTTCCGTGGCGTTGGCGTGATGCTCGTGCCCGCTATAGGCGTAGTAAGAAACCGGCCGGGAGTGCCAAATGATGCGCGCGGTTTCCTCCAGTTGCCCGCGAGGAATCCAGCATGTCGCTTCAATCACTTCGGGCGTATATCTTTTGCATAGCGCTGCATAGCGCTCGAAGACAGGCCGGCAGCTGATTGCACCGTCGCTTGTTGCGATGATGTATTCGCCCCGCAGGGCAAGATGCTCGCTGGGTGCCGCGTAGCGGCCAGCGACCGGATCATAGCTGACGAGGCAGTTGGTCAGTGAATCCCAGGCAACAAATTGTCCTGGGCCGCTGCCGGAAGCCAGATCTTCTGCCTTCAGCAACCTGTTGGTATCGGAGCGCACCAAGAGAGGTCCATTGCTCCAGGCACGGACGAATTCCTGATCGTACCACTCTCGCTCGATCATGATGTTGGCCAGACCTAGCGCCAGCGCGCCGTCTGTTCCAGGACGCACGCGCATCCAGACGTCAGCCTTGTTGGCAAGACCGACATTGCGCGGATCAATCACGATCAGCTTCATTCCGCGTTTCAGGCCCGCGACCGTCGCCGTTGCGTGGGTAATGCGTGAAAACGAAGGATTATAGCCCCACAGGATGAGGCAGCCGGATTCGCCAATGTCCGCCATCGCGCCGCCGCCTCCCGTGGCAACGCTGCCAACCCCGAAGACATAGCGCGTCGCAAAACCACGTCCCCAGCCGCACAGCTCGAGGTGCGATATCATGTTGGGCGTGCCGAAAGCATTCATCAGTCTGCGAACGTAGCCGGCGGAATCCGCTATAGCCGTTGTGGAGGGCGACGACTGGCTGAAGGCGACCGCTTCAGGCCCATGCTGCTCCGCGATGCCCCGCATGGCGGCGGCGGTCTCCTCGAGTGCGACATCCCATGAAATTTCTTCCCATCCCGGATCCACATCGCCCTTCGGCCGTGTTCGACGGAGCGGCCGCGTCAGCCTATCCTTGTGATAGACCAGCTCGGGTGCGGCTCGGCCCTTGGCGCAAATTGCTGCGCCGGTAGGATGCGTCGGATCGGGGTCTAGACGTGTAAATCTACCATCCGTAATTGTCGCGACGGTTCCGCAGCGGGCGATGCAAAGACTGCAATACCCTTGCACCTGCTGTACGTTCGGGGTCCCTGCTGACATACACAAACTCCCTCGCTGCAATGGATCCTGCAAGTGGCCGGATCGTGCCTACCGCAATCGTGCCGGTTGCTGGGTTAATATCAGGCGGCCGCCATCAGACTATCTGCGCACGGATCTGGAGTGAAGCACTTGATTGAGGGATCCGCTCCGACCAATGTCCGCTTCTGGCACTTTTCGGACATGGCGTTCCTTACGATGAATGTCGGTTTTCGCGGGTAAAGCGGAAGTAACGCGGACATCGCCGAACCGTCGTTTTTGACCCGGAACGGACATTGAGGTTGCCGCTCGGGCCAACCGAGTTCGGATGAGCCCTGATGCTTCGGGCCATAGTGCCTCATCCGACGTATGACTTGGCCGGAGTTTCGCGCTACGCTAGTCGCGGTGGGGAGAACCAGGCAGGAGAAAAATGCGATGCCGACGATCGAGGGAGGGTGCCTCTGCGGTGCCGTGCGCTACCGCTCTGACGCCGAGCCTGTGATGCAAGTGGTCTGCCATTGCGAGACCTGCCGTAAGAACTCGGGTTCCGCATTCTCGATGAACGTCGCCGTGCCCCAGGACAGGCTCCGCATCGAGAGCGGCAGTCCGCGCCGCTACGAGGATCATAGCGGCGCGAGCGGCAAGGCGTTCTACCGGTTCTTCTGTGGCGACTGCGGCTCTCACATTTACAGCCACGGCCCGGCATACGGCGCGATCGCGTTCATTAAGGCCGGCACGCTCGACGACCCGAGCTGGGTCGCGCCCAACCTGCATATCTGGTGCGCCGAAAAACTGCCCTGGGTCAATATTCCCGAGGACGTCACCCAGGCACCCGCGAACCCGAGCTGAGAAGGACAGCAATTCGCCCGCATCGAGCCAGCGAAACCCATTAACGCGCTTCATCGCCGTCCTCGATGCCCGCGCCAACACCCTCGCAACTCAGTACACCAGCGAGCGAAAAGACGTCAGACAGTCCGGTGATGGCACCTTTAAGACATGCCGACAGACTCTGAAAAGGTCTGCTTATAGGGGTAAACCGGAAGTGGTTGGCGGGCAGTCAGAACGACGCGATCAACCCATAGACGACCCCGGGTTCAGCGCGTGCACAATCTCACTTCCGTCAACAATAGTGTCCTTCTTCGAGCGCGGTGCGTGTAGCTTCATCAAGCTTACTCGGAAAGTTCATAGCCGTCCGATACTCGGACCAAAAAGGGGTAAGGACGCACGGCTCGATCGCGATTCTCGACTGTGCCAAACCCGATATTGATGTAGTGTTACGCTTTTCCAACCATGCAAAGAAGCGGGCAGCCAACCCGCCAAGTGATTAACGTAGGGAGGAAATGGTATGACAAAGCGGGTCACCAATCACCCGACGACACGGCGGGGATTTCTCAAGCTTGCGGCCGCGGGCACCGCGGCGGCGTTGAGCCGGCCCGTGCCGGCAGCCGCTGCAGAGAAGACCATCACGATCCTCCACGAAAGCTCGTTCATCAAGCCTTTCGACGAATATGTCGCGAACACGCTCGCCCCGGCCTACGAGAAAGAGACCGGCATCAAGGTCGTCTACGAAGTGACCAGTGTCGGCAGCCTGCCGACGCGGATCAGCACGATTGCCGAGACCGGCTCGGGCGCCGACATCACGATGAACGGCCTGCTGCAGGTGATCCAGTTCAGCAACAAATATCTCGACGTCGGCGACATCGCCGACGAGGTCGGCAAGGCGCAAGGCGGCTGGTACAACGCCGGCAAGGAGGCCGTTGTCGTCGAGGGCAAATGGAAGGCGATCCCCTTCGCCAATATCGGTCAATTGATGAACTGGCGCACCGACTGGTTCGCCGAGGTCGGCGTCAAGAAGTTCCCGGAGACCTGGGAAGAGCTCTACGAAGTCGGCAAGAAGCTGAAGGCCAAGGACCATCCCTTCGGCTTCGAGCTCGGCCACGGCTTCGGCGATAACCACGGCTGGCTCTATCCCTTGCTCTGGTCGTATGGCGGCTCCGAGGTGGCAGCCGACGGCAAGACCGTGGTCATCGATTCCGACGAGACCGCGCGCGCCGTCGATTTCTGCCGCAAGTTCTTCAAGGACACCATGCTCGACGACGTCCTCGGCTGGACCGACGTCAGCAACAACAAGGCATGGATGGCGGAGCAGATCTCGTGCACCAACAATGCCGAAAGCATCCTGTGGTTTGCCAAGCGCGAGTTTCCCGAAATCGGCAAGGTCACCGACCAGGCCATGAACCCGGCGGGACCGAAGGGACGCTTCCACCTGCTCAACTCGATCAGCCATTCGATCTTCGATTTCTCGCCGGTCCGGCAGGAGGCCCAGGCCTTCATGCGCTGGCTGATGCAGCCGAAGCAGTTGGGCGGCTGGTACGCGGTCGCGGATTCCTATTACCAGCCCCTGGTGCACGGCTATGAAAATGCGCCGATGTGGAACGTCGAGCCGCGCAACCTGCCCTATCGCGATGCGCTCGCAAGCGCCCATTTGCCGGGGTGGCCCGCTCCGGCGAGCCGGCAACTGGCCGAAGTCGTCGCCAAATATGTCGTCATCGACATGTTCGCCAAGGCCTGCGCCGGCGCGTCGACCAAGGACGTCATCAAGGACGCCGCGAGCCAATTGAAGGACATCTATCGCTCGGCCTGACACATGACGATAGCATCCGAGCGCCTACTCGTACCTGCCCGTGCGGCGCGCAAGCGTGCGTCGCTCGCGGTGGTGCTCGACCGTGAAAGCGTCTTCAGCTGGCTGATGATGGCGCTGCCGCTCGCCTTCCTGGCGGCGCTCGTCGGCTATCCGTTCTGCTACGGCATCCTGCTCAGCCTGCAAGACCGGCCGGTCGCGCACACGGGCACCTTCGTCGGGCTGAAGAATTTTATCACCGACGCACACGATCCGGTGTTCTGGCGGGTGGCGATCAAAGATGATCGGCGGGCTCGGTCTGGCGCTGGCCATGAACCAGCACTTCCGCATGAAGAACTTGGTGCGGGCGCTCCTGCTTCTGCCGTTCATCGTTCCGACCGTACTTAGCACCGTCGCTTGGCTGTGGATGCTCGACCCGGCCTTCAGCGTCGTGAACCGGCTGCTGGTGGCACTCGGATGGCCCAAGCCCGGCCCATCGTGGCTCGGCGATCCGACGCTTGCGATGGTCTCGATCATCATCATCAACACCTGGCGCGGGCTGCCGTTCTATGGAATCACGCTGCTCGCCGGCCTGCAGACGGTGCCTTCCGAGCTGTATGAAGCAGCCTCCATCGACGGCGCCGGCGGATGGGAGCGGTTTCGCTTCGTCACCTTGCCGCTGCTGCGGCCGATCATCCTGATCGTCACGCTGTTCTCGGTCATCTTCACCTTCGCCGACTTCCAGCTCATCTACGTTCTGACCCATGGCGGGCCGGCCAACGCCACGCAGCTGTTTGCGACCTACGCGTTCGATATCGCGATGGGCGCGGGCCAGCTCGGGCTCGGAGCCTCGATCGCGCTGGCGATGCTGCCGGCGCTGGCGCTGCTGATCGTGGCGCTGACCATCTACTTGCGGAGGGAATGATGGTCAGCGGCGAAGGACGCATCCGTCAGGCGTTGCGGGTATGGCTGCCGGTCGGCTTCTTTCTCGTGCTGGCGTTGTTTCCGTTCTACTGGATGGCGATCACGTCGATCAAACCCAACGCCGAGCTCTACAACAAGAATGTAATGCCGCTGATCGTGCATGCGCCGACGCTCAAGCACTATGTCGACCTTCTGACCAAGTCGAGCTTCCTGTTGTGGACGTGGAACACGATGCTGGTGGCGGTGGTGGCGACCGCAATCTCGCTGATCCTCGGCACAATGCTCGCCTATCCGCTGGCGCGCATGCGCTTTGCCGGATCGTCGCTGATTGCAATGACGATTGCGGCGATCTACCTCGTGCCGCAGCCGCTGCTGTTCATACCGCTTGCGGACGTGATCAACCACCTCCACCTCGGCAATACGCTCACCTCGGTGATACTGACCTACCCGACGATGCTGGTGCCGTTCTGCGCTTGGTTGCTGCTCGGTTATTTCAAGACCGTTCCGAAGGAGCTCGAGGAGGCGGCGCGGATCGACGGCGCCAGCCGGCTCCAGACAATGTGGACGATCTTCCTGCCGCTGTGCACGCCGGGGTTCATATCCGCCGGTATCTTCGCCTTCACGCTGTCGCAGAACGAGTTTCTCTATGCCTTGATCTTCCTGACCAAGAGCTCGGTGCGCACCGTGCCGGTCGGCGTCATCTCCGAACTGATCCGCGGCGACGTGTTCTATTGGGGCCAGCTAATGGCCGGGGCGCTGCTCGGGTCGATCCCGGTCGCGATCATCTACTCGTTCTTCGTCGAGCACTATGTCGCCGGCCTCACCGCGGGTTCAGTCAAGGCATGAACCGGCAACTCTGATTGCTGAGTCAAATCTTATCTGAAGCAGCCCATCGTTAGTTGAGCGTGCAGAAGCAGTCGCGTCTGTTGCGGTGAGTAGGTCCGCAATTGGCACGAACCGGACCAACCGGGCCGGTCTGATGATGTCCGTTGATCGGGGTAGACCGGAAGTGGCTGGCAGAGGGTCAAACCGGCGCGATTGACCCTGGCTGCGTAAAAACGTGCACGCGCCAAAAATGCGCAGAATTGTTTTCTCTATCGTCTTCTCCTAGTAGTAGTCGCAAGCACTTTTGGTTTTCAA
>WNFJ01599869.1_pt2 | contig 10945 bp, 8 predicted proteins | sample 5400461 | NCBI WGS metagenome assembly WNFJ01 (sample SAMN13153349, study PRJNA577476) | soil metagenome | isolation source: 115 cm saprolite on Douglas fir-dominated hillslope | place: USA:California | collected 2013-09-17 | reverse complement strand
AGCGTTCGAGCGACGCAAACGCCACATGCGGCCACTGCCACGGACGTTTCTCTACACGGCGCGCCGGCATCCTTTTCGCTTCGCCATGGCCGATGGACAAACGCCGAAGCTGACGTTTTTCGCGGTGCTGGCGAGAACGCTCTTCTTGGCGCGGCGCTTAAGAAAAACGTGGCAAGGCCAGGAAATGGTGGGCGTCCTGCTGCCACCTTCGATTCCCGGCGCACTGGTCAATTTTGCGGCGATGCTCATGGGCAAAGTGCCCGTGAATCTGAATTACACGGCTTCGAACGAAACGCTGGAGTCTTGCGCAAAGCAGTGCAACCTGAAAACGGTGATCACGGCTCGTGCTTTTCTCGAGCGCGTGCGCGTGCAGCCGCCCGCGGAAACAATTTTTCTCGAAGACCTTGCGCAAAAGCCCCGTTTCACCGAACGTCTCGGTGCTGCTTTGGCTCTTTTCCTTCCTCCGCAGCTCGTCGAAAAGTACGCCGGGGCTGAGCGCAAGACGCAACTCGAAGACATCGCCACGATTATTTTTTCGAGCGGCTCGACGGGTGAGCCCAAAGGCGTGGTCCTTACGCATTACAACGTCGCCTCGAATGTCGAGCAGCTGAACCAGGTCTTTCTGTTGCACTCCAATGATCGCATCATGGGCATTCTTCCTTTCTTCCATTCGTTCGGCTTCACCGGCACGCTTTGTCTTCCTGCCGCGACCGGGATCGGCGTTGTGTTTCACCCGAATCCGCTCGACTCCCGCGTCATCGGCGCGCTCGTCAACAAATACGCGGTCACGATGCTTCTTGCCACACCGACTTTTCTGAATGCGTACACGCGCCGCTGCGAGCCGGAGCAGTTCGGAAGCCTTCGCTTTGTCATGGCCGGCGCAGAGAAGTTGCCGGACCGCATTTCCCAGGCGTTCGAGGACCGCTTTGGCCTCCGTCCTCTGGAGGGCTACGGCTGCACAGAGTGCTCGCCCGCTGTGACCGTGAATACCATCGACTTTCGCGCGGCATCCTTTCGCCAAGTGGGCGCAAAGCGCGGCAGTATCGGGCACCCGCTGCCGGGAATGTCGGTCAAAATCATCGATCCCGAAACGCTACAACCTCTGCCCGTCAATCAGCCCGGATTGTTGCTGGTGCGCGGACCGAACGTGATGCAGGGTTATTTGAACCAGCCGGAAAAAACGGCGGCAGTTTTGCGCGATGGCTGGTACAACACCGGCGATATCGCCATGCTCGACGAAGATGGCTTTCTGCGCGTCACCGATCGTTTGAGTCGTTTTAGCAAAATCGGCGGCGAAATGGTCCCGCATATCAAGGCTGAGGACAAGCTCCATGAGCTCGCGCACGCGACGGAGCAAGTCTTCGTAGTGACGGCCGTTCCCGATGAACGAAAAGGCGAACGCCTGATGGTGCTGCACACGCTTCCGGAAGATAAATTGAAGGAAACTCTGGAGCTGCTTGCAAAATGTGACCTGCCGGCCCTCTGGCGCCCCCGCCCGGACCAATTTCTGCGCGTGGAAAAATTGCCCTATCTAGGCACCGGCAAGCTCGATTTGCGAAAGGCGCGCGAGCTCGCGCAGGAAGTCGCGAAACAGGCATGAGCGCCCCCGTGCAAGTTGCGCCTGCCAAGACCTTGGATTCCCCGGAAAGAACCAATGCTGAAAGTGCGCGAAAATGGCGCCGCCTAGTCCGCAGGATGGTGTTGACTGTCCTGGCGCTGGGGATCTGGTTCTGGACGCAATCGCTGATCGCGCAGCGAGCCGTGCCCGCTGCAGGGGTCGGCGACGCGCTTCACACAATGACTGCCGGCCTTAATTCCTACTTTTTCCATTCACCGGCCGCCGCAAACGTGCTGTTGATCTTGAGTTCTGCCTTGATCGACGGGCTGGGCCTGTTTTTGCTTGGGCGCTGGCTCTTCGGGCCAAGCGTGCGGCCGTTCCTCGGACTCGTGCTGCTCCTCGGCCTGCGCCAAATCCTGGAAGCCATCTGCGCGCTCCCAGCGCCTCCAAACATGATCTGGCACTATCCCGGATTCCCTTCCGCGCTCGTCACCTACAACGTGGGCAACGACTTTTTCTTCTCAGGACACACGGCCATCGCCGTTTTTGGCGGAATCGAATTGGCGCGCCTCGGCAAGCGCTGGCTCACGATCGTGGCCGTAGGAATCGTTTTATTTGAGATCGCTACTGTGCTGGTCCTACGCGCGCACTACACCATGGATGTTTTTACAGGTATCCTTGCGGCACTCTGTGCTGCACAGTTCTCGACCACGGTTTCGTCGCGCATCGACACCTGGCTGACTCTCGCCAAATAAACTCGCCCGTAGCGGCTACCTCCTACTCATAACGAAGTGCGACCATCGGGTCGACACGCATGGCGCGCCGCGCAGGTACGTAGCACGCCGCGAGCGCCACGATAACCAGCACGATGGGCACCACAGTAAACGTAAGCGGGTCGGTCGCGCTTACCCCGAAGAGCAGGCTGGCCATCAATCGGGTCAATCCAAGTGCAGCCAAGGAGCCGATGATCACGCCTGCGAGCGTCAACTTCATTCCATCCTGCAACACCATGCGCAGCACATCTTTTTGTTTTGCGCCGAGCGCGATACGGATGCCGATCTCCTGCGTGCGCTGGCCGACGAGATAGGAAACGACGCCATAAATTCCCACGGAGGCAAGCAACAAAGCGAGCAAAGCGAAAATTCCGAGTACGGACATAGAAAACCGCTGCGAGGCAAGTGAATCGGAAATAATTTGCTCCATCGTTTGCGTCTTGGACATCACGTACTCACCACCGATCCCCTTGATAGCCGACATGAGGGAGTCTCCGATATTTGCCGCGCTTTGATCGTATCGCACCATCACGCCTGTCCCGTTCCAAGATAGAAGCATCGCCGCGTCCGGCAATTGCATGTATGGAAAGTAGAGTTCAGCGCGTAGCGATTCACTATCGTCGGAAACGAGCCCCCATTGTTTGACGTGCCCGACGACTCCCACGATCTCCGCGCGCCCGCCTTTGTTTTGCAAAAAGACATGCTGCCCGATGGGGTCTTGGTCGGGAAAATATTTTCGCACGAAGACCTCGTCCACCACGATGACATGCGAAGAATTCTCATTGTCTTGCGCCGTGAAAAACCTTCCGCGTTCGAGTGAAATGCCCATCATCTTCAAATAGTCTTCCTCCACGACGTAACTGAGCGCCCAGCTCATGTCATTGTCAGTCGCGGGTTTGGGCTTTCCCTCAATCCAGAAGAGATCCTCGTCATCGCTGCTCAGCGGCACGGCAGCCCATGAAAGAGACAAGGCCTTCACTCCGGGAACCGCCTTCAATTGCTGATCCACATTTCGAAGAGTTGCACGAATAGCTCCAGCGCTTGCGTTTCGCATGGAAGGAGGTGGAGCCACGCCGAAAGTCAAAACATTGCGCGAATCAAATCCCGGGTTGATGTGCCAAAGCGCCGTCAGGCTTCGCACCATCAGCCCCGCCGAAATCAACAAGACCAAAGCCATCGCCGTTTCCACGACAACCAAAATCCCCTGCGTGCGGTTGCGAACTCCAGTACCGCTCCGCCCACCTTCCTTCAGCCTGTCGTGCAGATTTCGCGCACCCGTATTCACCGCAGGCGCCAAACCAAAAAAAATCCCACAGCCCACGGAAATAGCCGCGGTAAAAAGGAGCACACGCGCGTCCAGTCTGACTTCGCTTGCGCGTGGCAGTCCTTCTGCCAGCAGGCGAAGTGCAGCCCGCGTTCCCCAACCCGCGAGCAGCGCGCCGAGTGCCCCTCCGACCACAGCTAGCAGCAGGCTTTCCGTGAGAAGCTGGCGCACCAGTCTCCCCCGGCCTGCTCCTATCGCCGCCCGGATCGCGAATTCACGCGACCGCGCTGAAGCGCGCGCAAGCATTAAGTTGGCCACATTTACGCACGCAATCAAGAGCACAAATCCAACCGCCGCGAGCAACACAAGCAGTAGCGTACTGACTTCGCCGACCATCGTCTGCTTCAGCGGCCGTAGCGTGGCTCCGATTCCTGTGTTCGTATCGGGATAAGCCGCGGTAAGGCTGCTCGAGACCTGCGACATGTCCGCCCGCGCCTGCTCGATAGTCACGCCCGGCTTCAGCCGTCCAATTCCGTGAAAACCCAGGCCGGCCCCACGCTTCGGCAGGATCGGATTGCTCCACTGGCCCACAGGCACATAGATATCGATGTTGCGGAAGCTCCCCAGTGAAAGGTCGAAGCTGGCCGGTATTACGCCGACGAGGGTGTAGCCCGTGCCGTCGAGGCTGAGGGTTTTCCCCAAAGCGTCGGGAGAAGAGTTGCATTTCCGTCTCCACAACTCCTCGCTGACCATCGCGATGGGTGCCGCGCCGATATCATCCTCATGCGGCGCAAAGGTGCGGCCGATCAGCGGATTCACTCCGAGCACTGTGAAAAAGTCGGATGTGATGAACCGAGCCCGTAACTGCTCCGCTTCGCCAAGGCCCGTAAGATTGAAGTTGTAGCCGCGAGAAATAGCCATTCCGGAGAAAGTGCGGTTGTCTTTTTGCCAATCGCGAAAATTCGGAAACGAAATCGACCCAGTTTCAAAATTCGGCTTGCTCTCGCTCAGCGCGACGAGTTGCTCGGGATGCGGATACGGCAGCGGTTTTAGAAGCACGCCATTCACCACGGAGAATAACGCGGTGTTCGCTCCAATCCCTAGCGCTAGCGTCAGAATCGCGACCGCTGTGAATCCGGGCGACTTGGCCAGCATGCGCAATCCATATCGAAGATCTTGCATAAGCCGCTCGAGGGAAGCCCAGCCCCACATTTCCCGCGTGACCTCCTTGATCAAACCCAGGTTGCCCAACTGCCGGCGCGCGGCGCGGCGCGCCTGCTCTGGCGTTTCGCCGCGGTCCGCGCGATCCTGGGCTGCCATTTGCAAATGGCTTTGGAGTTCTTCATCCAGTTCGCTTTCACGTTTTTGGCGATGCCCAAAGGGAAATGTCACGCTTCACTCTCCCTCTTACCAGGATTGAGCACGCCCGCGATGGCATCCGAAACCTGCGCCCAGTGCGAGCGCTCCGATTCCAATTGCTTTTTGCCCTTGGCCGTCAGCCGGTAAACCCTGACGCGCTGCTTATTCTCAGAAACTTTCCAATCCGCCGAGATCCACTTCTGCCGCTCGAGCCGGTGCAGCGCCGGATAAAGCGAACCGGTGTCCACCTGCAAAATGTCTCCCGAATTTGTGCGAATCGCCTGGCTGATGCCGTAGCCGTGCTGCGGCCCCCACCGCAGGGTTTGCAGGATCAGCAGATCGAGCGTCCCTTGCAGCAGCTCGATTCGGTTCTGATAGCGCGGACTCATGTTCACCTCGGGCTGTAGATGTTCTACATCCATGGCATGTAGGATGTCTACACCCATTGAACCAGCAAAAGAGGGGCCACGCGTCGAAGTCCGCCAACTGCTTGCCGCTAAAGCTCTTAGCTAGACTCTTAAGGCTTGTGGTACGCCAGGCCCATGACCGCTCTTGGGATCTATTGTCGCGAAACCGGTCACCCACTCTCTTTCCCCTTTACTCTTGGTCCGCTCACGGAAGTTATCCGATTGTGGCGCTCGCTGGCCGGTGCTACGGTTTTAAGTACTTGGTGGCGAAAAGAAAATATGCAGCCTTTGCGGTATCGATTCCTGCTCTCCCTATTGATCATTGCGGTCTCTCTCATCTACCTCGCAAAAGGACCAAGTGCTTCCGCCCAAGACGCGCCTCTAAAAATCGGCTACTTGATGGACTCCCTGAAAATCGAGCGCTGGCAAACCGATCTCGACACCTTCCAAAAGCGCGCGAAAGAGCTCGGGGCCGAAGTGCTCGTGGAAACCGCCGAGGGCGACGACGATTTGCAATTGCAGCAATCCCACAAGCTGATGGATTCCGGCGCGAAAGTTCTCGTCCTCGTGCCGCACGACACGGACAAAGCCGCACGAATTGTGAGCGCGGCAAGAGCTCGCCGTGTCCCAGTGCTGTGCTACGAACGCCTGGTGCGCAATAGCGACGTCGACTTCTTTGTGGGCACGAACGCGGAGGTAATTGGCGAGTTGCAATCCTCGACGCTCGCGCGGCTTGCCCCTAAAGGGAATTACGTTCTGATTGGCGGCTCCCCGGCGGACAACAACGCCAAAGTCTTGCGCGATGGACAGATGCGGGTACTGAGGCCTTTGATCGATCATGGCAAGATCAAAATCATAAGTGCCGGCTGGGCAAAGGATTGGGATCCCGCCGAAGCTTATGCCCTCATGTCCAAGGCCATTGAGGAGACAAAGGGCGATATCACCGCGGTAGTCGCTTCGAATGATGGAACCGCAGGAGGAGCGATTCAAGCGCTGCAGGAGCACAAACTCGCAGGTAGAGTTCTAGTGTCCGGTCAGGATGCGGATCTGGCGGCCATCATCCGCATACTAGATGGCACGCAGACGATGACGGTCTATAAACCAATTGGACTGCAAGCCAGATCGGCCGCCGAGGCTGCGGTGAATTTGGCGGCCGGCACTCCCGTCAAAAATGCTGCCTCGATTGGCAACGGAACGAAGACGGTCCAAGCGATCTTTCTAAACCCGGTGGTGGTCACCAGGGACAACGTCAAACAAACGGTTATCAAAGACGGCTTCCAAAACCTGGAAACCATTCAGAAGAGCTTGCCGATGGAGAAATGGCCCCATTGAGGCGAAGCACTCGAGGCTCACCAAGCTTGGCGTCTAGAATCCTCTCAGTTTGCACGGCAAGCGGGGAGGTCGGTTCGCTCACTCGGCCGCCGGAAAGGAACCTGGTCGTGCACCAACTAAAACTTCACGCCCCAGAAGGATGAGTCCGGCTTGACGAGTTCCAGACCGACGTCCCAGGCCTCGTGATCTCGCCAAACAACATGCGCTTCGGCGGTTCTTCCGCTCATAGGATTGATCAGGCGGACTCGCTTGCGCAAAGGAAGTCCCGCGCCGACAACCGCAAGACATCCGGATTTGCTTACATCAACGGTTACGCCATTAGCGTGCTGCCGTTCGGAGCCTTCTTCCCATTCAACCTGGAATTTCACTCGAGAGACTATGCGGCGATGGGTGCGTAGACTCTCCCATCGCTCTTCAATAGACTTGCCTAAAGTGTTGCTGGCGGTGTTTGTAGCAGTTTCGGTGGCCATGCCTGCCTCGCAGCGTGTGGGGTTTCGAATCTGGCCGGATACAGCAAAAAACAAGATATTTCTCCGCCGATCCCTAGTCAATAGTACTTTTTTACACTCTTCTCCGGTCGAACCTCTGATTGTGCATAAGTTGAACCCTGTAGAAGCCAAACTCCGACTCGTGAAAAACTCGCCTAATCGCTTGAACACACAGACTTTAGCTTGTCATGGTAAGCGAGATGTAAACGCGATCGACTCCCGCTTTCCCTTTTTCTTCTCTATAGATTCGCTCGGATCGCAAAAAAGCGTGCGGCCTTTTTTGATGCTCGCTAGCGAGAAAATGCATGCAAATAGCAGGCTCGCGAACCGCAGATCGTGATAGTTTGTGTGCGGCTAGCCCGCGAAATGCGAACTGCTTGTTGGAGGTATGACCATGCCAGTGGAAGAAATTCCCGCCTGTCGTTCTCGTCGCTCGTTTTTGCAAGTTTCCGCTACGGCTGCGGCCGCGGCTATTGGATATCGCATCGTCACCGAGCCGATGCTGGCCCATGCCGCCTCGCTTCCTTATCCCCGCCCGTATCCCAAAGATGCGGTGCTCATCAATGCAAACGAAAATCCTCTGGGCCCCTGCGGTATAGCTTGCGATGCCGTCAATGCCGTCGCTTCGCAAGGCGGTCGCTACTCCGATTGGATGACCACTGATCTCATAAAAACATTTGCGGCCGCGGAAGGCGTAAAGCCCGAGTATGTCCGCGCCTTCCCGGGCTCCAGCCGGCCGTTGCACTACTCCGTGCTGGCTTTCACCGCCGATCCGGGTTATGAAGCCGGTGCCCATGCCGCGAAGATCTCTGGCGCGCGTGTCGCAAGAGTGCCGCTGACCAATACCTACACGCACGACACGAAAGCCATGTTGGCGGCGGCTCCGGACGCAGGCATGTTTTATATTTGCTCGCCCAATAATCCCACTGGCACCCTCACGAGCCATTCGGACATCGAGTTCCTCCTCGCCAACAAACCGAAAGACTCCATCCTTCTGGTCGACGAGGCGTACATCCATTTCTCCGACGCTTCGAGCGCCCTCGATCTCGTGAAAGCCGATAAAGACCTGATCGTTCTCCGCACGTTCTCAAAAATCTACGGCATGGCTGGATTGCGCTGCGGATTTGCCATCGCCCGTCCGGATCTCCTCGAGAAAATGACCGCTTTCTCAGGCTGGAGCGCCATGCCCATCACCGCCGTGGCCGCCGCAACGGCTAGCTTGAAGGATCCGCGGCTCGTCCCCGATCGCAAGCGCATCAACACAACAATCCGCGAAGCCACGTTTCAATGGCTCTCCAAGAACGGCTATTCCTTCGTTCCGTCGCAATCCAATTGCTTCATGCTGGACGCCAAGCGCCCCGCTAAAGAAGTCATCGCCGCGATGTCCGCGCAAAATGTTTTTATTGGGCGCCCCTGGCCCGTGTGGCCCACCCACGTCCGCATCACCGTCGGCACACAATCCGAGATGGAGCGCTTCCAGGAAGCCTTCCAGCACGTCATGTCTGTGGCGGCCGTAAGCACTCTGCATCCGGCACCCGAATCTTCCGCCATCCATCTGGACGGCCTATCAATTCCACAACCCTCTGGAACACACGCCGGCTGATAGGTGTCGTGTGAGAGACCTCGACTATTCAGAGAATCGAGACAAGTTGTTCGACCGTGATTCGCGCGTCTCGCAGGATTCTTCGTAATGTCCCGAACGCAATTTCATTGTGCAGGGAATTGTGACAGCCTGACGCTGCACATCGGAGGGCTGTTGTAGACGCACGTGGCTGCCCTTTTGGCGGACTGCCACATATCCAAATTTCGAAAGAGCACGAATCAACTGCTCTCTCGGGTACAACAGCCAGAACAAAAAGGCCGTCTTGGTTTCTCAAGACGGAATGGACTGCTCCGCCAAGGGCCACTTTGAGTCGCGCATCGGGCAATTTCCTGCTGCATGCAATTACAGACGCCAAAATCAGGCGAATACCCGATTGAGGACATGTCTTTTGTAATTAACTATGCGCCAGCCAGGGGACACTTCCGCGCCCCGGAAGCTGCGCTTAGTCTGCGCCCTCGGTTGGATGGCATCCCATATTGCTCTTTGAAAGGAGAACTCACAGGCATGTTCCGCCCGTCTACAAGAGGCCTACTCTCTCTTTTCTCCATGCTTGCCGCGGCCTTCCCTGCGTTTTCAGCTACTCCGGCAAGCGGCAGCCTTTCAAGTACTGCAACTCCCGTAAATTGGTCAGGCGGGCCTTACACAGCCGTCGCCACGGACACTAGCTCCTGCACGACCCTCAACTGCGACACCTTCTATCTGACCATCAACACGCCCGCTGGCTTTTTCACTATCAATCCCAAGGACGAGGTCCAGGTCCGCATTGCCTGGCAAGGAGCCACCAACGAATTTGACCTCTACGTCTTCGACCCTTCAGGAAATCTTCTTGCTTCGTCCGTGCAAGCCTTCGAAACCTATGAGGAAATTGATGCCGGACCTCTTCCAAATGGCGCCTACAAACTTGTCATCGTGGCCTCGCAAACTGTAAATGTTTCGTATTCTGGAACCGCACAGATCGCTGCGGATCCGACCGTCGCCAATGGCAAAGCTCGCTACCAGCCTGGCAAGATGATTTTTGGCAGTGCATTCGAGCTCGCGCGTCCTAAAGATCCCGCCAATTCCGGCGCGACTCTCGTCGCCGATCAGGACGTCGAGCCTCGCGTTGTTCATGACGCTCTCGGCAATTTATACGTCGCCTCAATTCAGGGCATCCCGGGCGGCGTGGACGTCTGGAAGTCTTATGACAACGGCAAGACATTCACATATCTTGGCCAGCCCGATGGCACGCAGGTTGTGGCCACAACTGGTGCGACAACGGGCGCCGGCCTTGGTGGCGGCGATGAAGATCTCGCTGTCGGCACCTCGGGCAATGTGTACATGAATTCGCTCTGGCTGGGATCGACGACGCAGGCCAGTACCTTTAATGGCGGCAACTCTTGGGCCGTCAATCCACTATCCTCAAACATCCCTGGTGATGACCGGCAATGGATCGCCGGCTACGGCAATAAGACTCTCTATTTGACTTACAAACAGCTTGGCGCTGATCTTCAGGGCACCGTCAGTATTGTCGCGGTCAAATCTACGGATGGAGGACTTACTTTTCCGCAGATCGCTCAGGTTACCACCCCTGTCGCGGGCGTGCAGCCGGGAGACCAGGGCAATATTGTGGTCGATCCATCTAACGGCTACGTATACAGTCTTTTTCGACCAGACCAGCACACAGGTCTACATTGCGCGCTCGATCGATGGTGGCGTGACCTTTGTTCTCAAACTGGTCTACCAGGGTCCTGCGGACACTTCTCTAGCGCACGTTTTCCCCGCTGTCGCCGTGGACAGCGGCAGCAACCTGCACGTCGTCTTTTCCGATGGCGTCAACACCTATCTGACCGCTTCGCAAGATTTCGGCGCAACCTGGTCTCACGTTGTCCGCGCGAACAATGGGGCCTCGACGCGCACGGCCATTCAGCCTTGGGTAGTAGCGGGTGATCCGGGCAAAGTGAACATCACGTGGCTGGGTTCCTCTGCCACCAATTTCATGGACAGTTCTGCTCAGTGGCAAGTCTTCCTTGCGCAATCGCAGAATGATTTCGCGAGCGTTCCGGCCTTTGCGCAGACTAGCGTTACCGGCGTCGTCCACGTCGGCCCTGTCTGCGTGAACGGTCTCGGTTGCGCCTCAGGCACGCGCACTCTCGCCGAGTATTGGGCGCCCGACGCCTTTCTC
>WNFJ01720064.1_pt2 | contig 10946 bp, 10 predicted proteins | sample 5400461 | NCBI WGS metagenome assembly WNFJ01 (sample SAMN13153349, study PRJNA577476) | soil metagenome | isolation source: 115 cm saprolite on Douglas fir-dominated hillslope | place: USA:California | collected 2013-09-17 | reverse complement strand
TATCGATTTAACTTTTCCTTGGGCTACGTAATCCAGGGCTTCGTAAAGGTATTCAGGGCCATTTTGCTGGCTGCCGATGATTTTGATGCGCTTGAAGAGTGAAGGGTGGTGGTCACACTGGTGCTATGACAGGCGCTATGATCGGGACTGCCATCGTGTTCTTTCCCGCCGCCCCTCTGTTCCTTTTCATGCACGGCAAGGACATCACGATACCCAAAGGTACGGAAGTTACCGCGTACATCAACGGAGATATTCCGCTTGACCCCGCCAGGTTTAAGGCACAGGCGAAAGCTGCCGATCAATCCGCTACTCCGGCTCAGGGCGCAGACTCGACGCTTTCCTCGGTCGATGTGAAATCGACGCCCGATGGGGCCGAGATCACAGTCGATGACAAATACATGGGCAGCACACCTTCGGTCCTGAAACTCGCGTCGGGCGATCACAAAATTAAGCTGGAGAAGTCTGGTTTCAAGACTTGGGAGAGGACAATGGCCGTAGCCGCTGGTGGGAATGCGAACATTAATGTCACGCTGGATAAAGAATAGAAATGTCGCAAACCCAACGAGGACACCGTTTATAAAGATGGCCCCTCGTTTTCCGTCGCATCGTCGTTAGTTTCGGCCCAGAAGCTGCACACAGCTAGAACTATCGTTTGACAAGTCCGGAGGCACCATGTCGCTTCGTTACAAAATCGGGGTGAGCAAAGACCACGCTCAGGTGACGGCCAATTGGGACATCAGTGTGGACATGTCAGACACGGAAGTGATTGCGAGTTTTACGTTGACCGTCGACGGCAAAGACTTGAATACCCAATGTTCCGGCGGCAACAAGGCGTGCAAAAGCGCCGCCTACGCGACCCTCTCCAATCCAGGCGTGGACTGTCCGGTAACGTTCGTCGTCACGACGAACCAGTCCGATGTGCAAAATGGCAGCGATATCCTTCGTGGCGATAAGACCTACGATGATGTCGATTTCTCCGGCTGAACGTCCACTTTAAAGCTTCACTGCTCGTTCGAATCTGGTGGAATCCGAAGTCTCGCTTCTGCCTCTCCTCACCTTTTGTTTTGGGGCACAGCGTTGACCTCAGTATTCACCTAAAAAAAAGACTTAGTGATATTCTCACCGTCATTTCTTCGGGGAGGTGAAAGTGCGAACCTGCATTCGATTGGTCGTCTCGTTTTTTATAGTCGCGACCCTATTTCCTCTGTTTAAGGTATCCAAGGCCGACGAGCAGACGGCCACGCTGTCGAGAAAGAACGATCTCCCAGCCTGGGAGGCTTGGGAGATACCGAGACGCGGTATCTCTTTCCTGTTTGGATTGGGCGGGGGTCTTCTTGGGCTTTACGCCTTCAAGTCTTCTCAAGCAAAAGGATGGGCTGTGGCGAGTCGGGACATCTTTCTAGGAGGTGTGACTGCGGCAATTCTAATTACGAAAACACCAGATGCTGGTGAGATCTTGTCGCACAGTCTAGCCATGGGTGCTATGTGGCAGACCGTGTTGCAGGCTACATTCCAAGCAGCAGTTAAGGGTGAAGTTCCTAATGTGTAATAGGCGCTCAGTTCTTTACGGCATGTTTGGGATTGCACTTTTGATAGGGCTTTCAGAATTGGTGGGTAAGCTGCTCGAAAAACCAGTTCAGGAGCAAGTCACGGTTGATTATGTCAAATCTGCAGATGCATTGGCGGAACGTGGAGACCGTAACGGTGCGATTGCACAATATAAGTTGGCAATCCTTCGCGGCTCTGCGCCGACACAGGCATACGGAAATCTAGCGAATGTGTATCTTTCGAGCGGCGACTTTTTGAATGCGCTCAATAACTTGGATAATGGTATAGAGGTAGCTCATCGACAATCAGACCCCTTTGAATCGCAATTAAAGGTAAACCGTATCAACGTTCTAAGAAATTTGAAGCAAGATGAATTGGAACGTTCACCCGCACTTAAGGACTATGTCTGCCTCCACAATTTCTATGTCGTTGCCGCTTCGGCGAAGGGCGACGGTGAGCCTGAACTGTCAAAAGTGCGATCGGTTTTCCCTAATGCCGAGATCGGAGAACCTCATCCGGCACCCATCGCGCCTATTATCGCTGAGGCCTTCCTCACATGCGATCAGGCCCAACATGTAGTAAACATAGCTGAATACAATCTCAAGACGCACCCCTTTATCGAACGCTGGTACGTATGCGATTCCCATTGCCCATCGACGAAGGCAGCGACTCGAAACGAACACTGATCGGGTCGAACTATTTAAAGAAGGGAACCGCCGGTAACTCTGTAACAAGGACTTGAAGCGGAGTCGGGATGCGATATTGGTGGGTCAACCAAAATCAAACATTCCGCCATGAGATCGCAGGCGGCTATCTGTGGTCGCCCAAGCGCAACGCTAACGGCGGACGCAATCCGTTCTACGAGTCGATGCGTGAGGTTGCGCCCGGCGATTGGATCTTTTCGTTTGTTGACACGAGAATCGCTGCTGTCGGTATAGCCAAGTCCTACTGTTGGGAATGCCCGAAGCCAGCGGAGTTTGGCTCGACAGGACAAAATTGGGAGAACATCGGATGGCGCGTGAACGTATCGTTCGCTCCGCTGCTGAACAAGATTCGCCCAAAAGACCACATGGATGTTTTGAGGTCGGTCTTGCCGCAACGCTACTCACCTCTTCAAGCTAATGGCAACGGCATCCAGTCGATCTATCTAACAGAGCTATCTCCAAGTTTCGCTGAGGTACTCAGCGGCCTGATCGGAAACGAGGTTCGACCGTTGCTTGCAGGTACTTCAGTCGATGCCGCTGTCGAAGACGGCAGAATCGTGACGGGCGATGATCTGGATGTCTGGGAACGACGCCTCGAAGAACAAGTTGAGACCGATGTTTCCGTGACCAAGACAGATCGGGAGGCCATCGTTCGTGCACGAGTTGGCCAGGGTCTTTTCAAACAGCGCGTAATGCAGATCGAGACCTCCTGCCGCATTACGGGCGTGAACAATCTCAGTCATCTAGTGGCCAGCCATTCCAAACCGTGGCGAGATTCCACCAACGAAGAGCGATTAGACGGAGAGAACGGTTTGCTCCTGACTCCTAGCATCGACCATCTTTTCGACCGTGGCTTCATTGGCTTCGAGGATTCAGGCGATCTCATCATCTCGCCAGTTGCGCATAGGCCGTCGTTGCGGAGGATGGGAGTCGAAACAAACCGCTCGGTCAACGTCGGACAGTTCACCGACGGTCAGCGGCAATTTCTTGACTATCACCGCAACAGTGTTTTGCTCCAGATAGCCCGATGAACTTCTTTGTCGCAGTTACCGACTACGACTGGTTCGCACTGCATGCGTCTAAGCCTGGCGTGGAGGAAGTTAATTTCTGGCGTCCATCGTCGGCAGCACTCTTCAAGGCTCTACAGATTGGTGAAATGTTTCTGTTCAAGCTTCACGCACCGCGCAATTTCATTGTGGGCGGAGGATTCTTCACGCGGTTCGTCCAGTTGCCAACGATCTCTTTCGGAAATGCGCGACAGAATCGCGAGATACAGACGATCACCTATTGGACCAATGGACAACCCATCAGTCGGCTGCATCCTGCTCGCAGAGCCGTTCTTCTTCAGCGAGACAAATTGGATTCCGATTCCGTCCGATTTCAGCCTCAACATCGTTCAAGGAAAAGGTTACAGCAGTCAAGACGCGTCCACGGGCGAGGCACTCTGGCGAGCGGTTACGGAGAGGCTGAGCATAGATGCCAATGCAAACTTCAATCCGGGTCCCGCGACTCTCGCAGCGGCCGAGAATCGCTATGGACAGCCAATGGTCGTGCGGCCTCGGCTTGGCCAGGGCGCATTCAGGGTGATCGTAACGGAAGTGTACGAGCGACGATGCGCGATTACCGGAGAGCGTACATTGCCAGTGCTCGAAGCGGCTCACATCAAGCCCTATGGCTCAGGTGGTCCGCATCAGCCCGAAAACGGTCTGCTGTTGCGCAGCGATCTCCACACGTTGTTCGACCAGGGTTATATGACTGTGGATGCCGCCGATTTGAAGGTTGTCGTTAGCGGTCGAATCCGGGAGGAGTTCGAAAACGGGCGAGATTACTACCAGTTGCACGGTGAGCCGATTCGACTGCCGCGTGAAACGAACAGCGTACCCTCACGGGAATATCTTGCGTTCCACAACAGTCTTTTCCGTTAGGAAGATCATTTTTGCACTGCGGCTCACGGGCGATGGGCAGCGAGTGCTGGACGATGGCCGTGAAACCGTTCTGGCTGTCCCGGACCTTGACGTAGCCGTTCTTTTCGAGGACATAGACCGCAGCCTTGTCCTTGACTGTCGCTGGGCATGCGCTAAGAAGCGGTTGCACAGGTGGAGCGACTGCCTGCCAAGCAGGCGGCCTAGGCTACGGTTCGCGCAGATCTCCGCCGATCGCTGCCGTGAAAGCGGTGGCGCCAAAGGCGCATTTGTATGTAAGTCAATCCGGTCACAGAAACGAGCGCCATCCGTCGCAGCAGTTCAATGGTCGCGAACTGATGACGCGCCGAACGTGGGGAGATTGGACACATTCCAGCCTCCTCCCAGTGCCTTGACCAGAAGCACACTCGCATCCAACCGGCGGCGCAGGATATCAATAGCGTTTCGTTCGTTCGCGAGCTCGATCGTCTGCGCGGTGATGACCTGGAGGTACGTATCGACCCCGCCCTTGTAACGGTTTGTAAAAAGTTGCAGAGATTCCTGCGCTGAGGCGACCGCCTCCTGTTGCTGTTGCGTTTCGTTCTCGAGAATGCGCAAGGTGGCGACGTTGTCTTCGATTTCCTGGAACGCCGTGAGTGAGGTCTGACGACGTAGTCCGCGCGCGCCGATTCGGAAGTGGCGCGACGGCGCCCCGCGTCGAACAGAGTCTGCGCGACGGCTGGACCGACGGCCCAGAAGCCGCTCGGCCAGTCGAACCAGTTGGAAGCCTGCGTGCCTGCGAATCCCGCGGTCCCGCCGAGGGTCACGGTGGGAAAATATGCCGCGCGGGCGATGCCGATCAGTTGGTTCGCCTCCGCCACTCGGCGCTCGGCAGCGGCTATGTCCGGGCGTCGCTGCAATAGTTCAGAAGGGAGGCCAATCGGAGTGTTGGGAGGTTGGTAGTTGAACTGTACTGCGGCGAGGCTGAATTCTGCGGGCGGCTTTCCGATCAGGATCGCAATGGCGTGCTCGAATTGCGCGCGTTGCACGGTGACATCAGTGTCCTGCACGCGCGTGGTGTCCAACTGGGTTTGCGCTTGCGCAACATCGGCCCTTGGGGCCACGCCTCCTTTGAAGCGGTTGAGCGTGAGCTGCACGTTGTCGGTATAGGCTTTTACCGTATCGTCTAGAAGTTGTTTCTGAGCATCGGCACTGCGCAATTCGAAATAGTCCAAGGCGAGCTCCGCTTCGAGGCTAAGCTTCGCGGTCTCATAGTCGGCAGCGGTCGCCTGCGCTTCTTCTCGCGCGGCAGCGACGGTGCGCCGGACGCGGCCCCAAAGGTCCAGTTCATAGGAAAGATCAAAGGGCAGGATGAAATCGCCCTTGCTGGACTGCTGGATCTTCGACGGAAAGTTCGGCGAAACGTCCGAACTCTTGACATAACTAGCGCTCGGCGAAGTGGAGATGGTTGGAAACTGTGAAGCCCGATTGAAGCGAATCGCTGCACGAGCTTCGCGAAAACGCGCCTCCGCCACTTTTAGGTTCTGGTTGGAATCGGCAATTTGCTCTTCCAGGGTGTTGAGTTCCGGATCGCCAAAAATCTCCCACCAGTTTCCGCGGCTGGTTTGATCTGCGGGATTTGCGGGCTGCCACTGGTCTGATTCTTTAAATGAGTTTGGCGGTTCTTCCTTATAGGTTGCTGTTGTGGGCGTCGTGGGCTTGATGTATTTGGGGCCGACCGTGCACCCCGCGAGCAGCAGCACAAAAATCAGTACGACGACGCTGGTAAAAATGAAACGGGCCGCTCCCAACATGTAATTCATTGCTTCGACCCGCCCGCTGGTTTGCTGCTCAGGAGCACAGACATACCGTTGACCAGAGAGTCCGATGGGTCCACGATGATTTTGTCCGTCGGTTGCAACCCTGAAACGATTTCTACGCTATTGCCGTAGTCGCGACTGATCTTGACCGGCACCAACTCAGCTTTGCCGTCGCGAACTAGTCCGACCTGCAAGCCATCCTTGCGGAAGATCAAGGTATTCGACGGAATGGTCACGGAACGAGTTTGGTCGGGGAGCTTGAGGTGCACAAAAACGTATGCGCCTGGCAGGAGCTGGCCGGTGGGATTGTCGACCTCCACTTCGACGAGCAGCGTACGCGAAGCGACGTCAATGGAGTTGGCGTTGCGAACGAGAGTGCCATGGAAAGTTTGGCCAGGGAATTCATCAAGGGTCAAGGTGGCTGGGGCGCCGGGGCGCGCTGCACGGGAGTACACTTCGGGAACCGCGACGTACAGGCGAAGCGTGCGGATGGCAGCCATGTGAAAGAGCTCTCTCGGTTGTGTGCTGGCCCCGGCATCGATGAGCGCTCCGATGTCTGTATTGCGGGCGGTGATGATGCCGTCAAAGGGAGCGTAGATCTTTTCGAACGATTGCAGCTGTTCAAGACGCCGGACGTTCGCGGCACTAGATTCGGCCGCGGCTTTGACCGCGCTCAGATTGCTGAGCGCCTGGTCAGTTTCCTGTTGGGACACGGAGCCTGTGCTCACCAGATTTTGCCAGCGGCTCGCGGTGATTTTGGCGATGTTCAGGTTGGCTTGCGCGGTATCCAGGTCTGCTCGAGCCTGCTGTAGTTGCTGGTCAAGTTCAGGGGTTTCGATCTCGGCGAGCAACTGGCCTTTTTGGACATGAGCGCCAATGTCGAAATGCCAACGCTTGAGATAACCGTTGGTTCGCGCATAAATCGGTGCATCGCTGAATGCCTGCGTGTTGCCGGGCAGGACAATTTCCTGTGTAGGGGCGCCTTCTTTCGGAAAGATCACGGCGACGGTGGGAATGGCGGCTTCTTGCGTTCGTTGCGTAAGCCGCGATTCAGCCACCGCGCGCGAATGGATGCCGGAATAAATCAGGAGAGCGAGAACGGCTAGCGCGAGGGCCGCGACAAGGATTGAGGTTCGACGCCGGGGTCCAGGGCGAGCGTGAAATCCGTCTGGACTCGGTGGCACGGTCTGCACTTCGGCGATTTTTGGTTCGGGAGCGGCCGTCAAATTTTCGTCGCGCGATGTCATTGGTTTCCTCGTAACTTACGCTTGTATTGGTTCGGAATTGCCAGCCGCCTGTTGTTGGACAGAAGAAGGATTACGCCGCCGGTGTAACAAGCTGAAGACCGCAGGCACGAAGATCAGAGTGGCCACGGTGGCGCACAACAGCCCTCCAATGACGGCGCGGCCAAGGGGCGCATTCTGCTCGCCGCCTTCGCCGAGCCCGAGCGCCATCGGAATCATGCCGATGATCATGGCGAGAGCAGTCATGAGCACGGGGCGGAACCGGGTGAAACCGGCTTCGATGGCGGCTTCGATCGGGTCTCCATGATGCAGGAGCCGTTCTTTCGCAAAAGACACGACCAGAATGCTGTTCGCGGTTCCGACGCCCATACACATAATGGCGCCCATTAAGGCGGGAACGCTGACGGTTGTATGCGTTACAAACAAGAAACCGACGATGCCGGCGAGCGCGGCAGGAAGCGCGGTGATGATGATGAAGGGATCGAGCCACGATTGAAAGTTGACCACAATCAGGAGATAGACGAGAACGACGGAGAAGACGAGTCCACCCAGCAAACCGAGGTACGAGGTGCGCATGGTTTGCAGTTGACCCTTAACGGAAACGAAGCTGCCGCGCGGCAAGGACTTTCGGTGGGCATCTACAATGCGCGTGACCTCGCGGCCCACGGCTCCCAGGTCGCGGCCTTGGATATTGGCGTAGATATCGACGACGCGCCGGATGTTGTAATGATTGATGACCTCCATCTCGTTCGAACGTGTAATGGAAGCGACATCCGCGAGAATCTCGGGGCGCGCCGCAGTAGAAGCATTGAGCGGAGTGTTCTGGAGGTCTTCGAGCGATTGAATCGAATATTGTGGAGTTTGGGTAACCAGATTGTAGCTCACACCGTTCTTCCAATTCAGAAAGAACATTGGCGTGATCTGGAAACTGCCGCTGAGCGAGTTCAACAGGCTATTTGCCACATCGCGCTGCGTGTAGCCGCCCTGGGCTGCCTTAGTGCGGTCCACGGCCACATCGAATTCCGGGTAATCAAATGCTTGTTGTATGCGCGCATCGGCGATACCCGGAACGCGCTCGACTTCTTGCAGCATCCGGGCGGCGACTTCGCGATTGCCATCGATATCTGCTCCCTCGATTTGGATATCGATAGGAGCCGGCAAACCGAAGTTCAAAACCTGGGTGACGATGTCCGAAGGCAGAAAGTAAAAGGTTGTGCCCGGGTATTCGCGGGGCAGCGTCTCGCGCAGGCGCTGAACATAGTCTGCGGTCGCCTGGTGATTTTCTCTGAGCGACACTAGGATGTCAGCATCGCCAGTTCCTATAAGACCCGATGTGCTGTGCATGAAATTGATGGCGCTGTAGGGCAGTCCGATATTGTCGAGAATGTTGTCGAGCTCTTGCTCGGGGATCTCGCGACGTATGGCGCCCTCAACGAGGTCGCACAGCTTCGCGGTTTCTTCGATTCGCGTGCCGCTCTTGGCGCGGAGATGGAGGATGAATTGACCGCTGTCCGTGTTCGGAAAGAAGTCCTGACCGAGCCACGGCACGAGGGCAAACGCCGCAACGCAGGTCAGAAGAAACGCGGGGATGAAAAGGGCCCGCCGGCGAACAAATGAAGTGAGCAGAGAGTGGTAAGCATTCCGAAGGCGTTCGAATGCGCGCTCGAACGCTAGCTGGAACCGCACGAGAGGATTCCGCGACCCGGCGCGGTCGTGCTGTTTTGCTTTCAGCAAATACATCGCCAGCGTAGGAACCAGCGTTCGGGACAAGATATACGACGCGAGCATGGCGAACACTACCGCCTCAGCGAGGGGCACAAAGAGATATCTGGCTACGCCGCTCAGAAGGAACATGGGCAAGAATACGATGCAGATGCAGAGCGTGGACACCAGGGCTGGAACGGCGATTTGCGCCGCGCCTTCCAGGATGGCGTCGCGTTGTGCAAGCCCTTCCTCGAAATATCGCTCGATGTTTTCAATCGTAACCGTAGCGTCGTCCACCAGAATTCCAACGGCGAGCGCGAGGCCCCCGAGCGTCATGATGTTGATGGTTTCTCCCAAAAAGCTGAGGATCATGACTGAGGTCAAAATCGATAGCGGAATGGAAACGGCAATGATCAAGGTGCTCCGCCAACTTCCCAGGAAGAGCAAAATCATCAAGCCTGTCAGACACGCGGCGATGACGGCCTCGCGGATGACGCCATTGACAGAGCCTCGGACGAAGATGGACTGATCGGCCAGAGGCAAGATCTTCAGTTCCGGGGGCAGCGTTTGGGCAACACGCGGAAGAAGGCCGCGAATGCCTTTCACGACGTCGATGGTCGAAGCATTGCCAGCCTTGAGGATAGAGACTAAAGCGCCGCGACGACCGTCCTGGCGCACGATGTTGGTCTGCGGCGCAAAGGCGTCGCGCACATTTGCTACATCGCGAAGATAGATCGTGGAATTCCCAACGACCTTGACCGGTAGGTCGTTGAGTTCGGGGACGGTCCTCATGCTGGCGTTCAGCCGAACGTCGTATTCGAATTGACCCATCTTTGCCGTTCCGGAGGGCAAAATCAGATTTTGCAGCTGGATCGCAGTGAGAATGTCTTGGGGAGCAAGCCCTTTCGACTGCATCAACCCTGGATTCAAATCGACCATGACCTGACGTTGTTTGCCACCGTATAGGAAAGGAACCACGGCCCCGGGCACTGTCACCAACTGAGGCCTCAAGAAATTCTGTCCCAGGTCGTTCAACTGCTGCTCGGAAAGACCGCTTCCGGATAGGCCCAATTGCAGAATGGGCACGCTCGAAGCGCTGTAATTGATAATTAGGGGAGGCAGAACGCCCGGCGGCAATTGGCGAATGGCGGTTTGCGATATCGCCGTCACCTGCGCATTCGCGGTATCCAAACTCGCACCGTGTTGCAGGTAAATCCGGATGATGGCTTGACCACTTACCGTGGTCGATTCGATATGTTCAATGTTGTCTACCGTAGTAGTAAGCACGCGTTCAAAAGGGCTGGTGAGCCGGCCTTCTAATTCTTCGGGATTCATGCCGGTGAACTGCCATGCGACCGCGATCACCGGAATATCAATGTTCGGGAAAATATCGGTCGGCGTGCGCAAGATCATGATTGGGCTCAGAACTAAAATGAGCACGGCGAAAACGATGAAGGTATACGGCCGGTCCAGAGCGACTCGAACGATCCACATAACTAGAACTCCTTACATTCCAATCGCGGCTTCCACGCGCGATCTGATGCAGTGTGGGCAGTGCAACTCAGGAACGCCGTCGGCTAGCGGGCCAGCCATAATGCGTACCGAATCGCTTGGAAGACACTGCAGTGATATTGGGCTCTTAGAATGTGATACCAACGAAAAAGAGAAGACGGCTGCACGGTTGCGCTCCGCTCGCGAATTTCGATATCGTCTCGATGATGCATTTCATTGCTTTGTTGTTTCTCTTTCGTTGTCTTTGAACTTTTCTTGAAATTGGCGTAAGCCTGCTGCCAAGTATCCAGGGCGGGACGGTGAATTCCGCCACGCTCGACACGCATCTCGATGACTCGCAAACGGACTTCTGCTCGAGTCGGTGCGCTCTTTCTTCTCTCTTTTTCCACACCGTTCGGCTGAATCGTGATTTTTGTCATAACCACGTCTTGCGATTTCATGGCTTCTATCCTCCCGGTGAACCTTTGGCTGGTCTTCCCTTGGCCCTCACGATCCCAATCAAATGATGCGTCG
>WNFJ01421912.1_pt2 | contig 10946 bp, 10 predicted proteins | sample 5400461 | NCBI WGS metagenome assembly WNFJ01 (sample SAMN13153349, study PRJNA577476) | soil metagenome | isolation source: 115 cm saprolite on Douglas fir-dominated hillslope | place: USA:California | collected 2013-09-17 | reverse complement strand
ATAGCGAACGACCTTCCAACCTCCACAATACGCGCTCCACACGAATCCTTCGCTGTCCACCGTCAGACCATCCGGTATTCCGGCATCAGGAGACGTCTGCACGAACGTCTTGCGATTGGAGATCGTTCCGGTTTCGGCGGCATAGTCGTAAGAGTAAATGCTATAGCGAAAAGAATCGGTAAAATACATGACTTTCCGATCGGGACTCCAGCCAATCCCGTTTGCCACGGTAATGTTTTTATCCATCAACCGATACGAACCATCGCCCTGAATGCAGAACAACTCACCGTCCGGCCCCTTGGGATTGGCATCATTCAGCGTACCCACCCAAAACCGGCCCTGGAAATCGGTGGCCGCATCGTTAAAACGATAACCCACCCGGCCGGCAAGCGGATCGCAAAGTGGCTCAAACGTTTTGCGCTCGGTGTCCCAAGTCGAAATTCCCTTGGCAGTAGCCGCAATAAATCCCCCAGCCTTGCGAATCCCCAGCGCCATTACCGGTATGCCCGCTTCAAACACCTCCAGGCGCCGCGTTTGCGGGGAGAACCGAAGGACTTCGATGAAATTTACCCAGTACAGGAACCCTTCCTGCGAATGCCAGACGGGCCCTTCCCCGATCACATTACGCACTTCAAGAATATGTTCGACTTCGGCCATAGATTAGGAACCTTCTTCCTGATTCCTCGGAACATTGAGGGCGTAAAAGGCTTTGTCGTCCCAAGGTGTCGATTGGACATTTATCAGCCGCACCGGAAATTGTCAACAATGATGTTGACTATGCTGAATGGGTTCGGTGATAATCTCGAGTTGGCCCTCAAGCTCTTCCCATGAAAATTACGGCTGTCGAAACCATCTATCTTCCACGCGGAATTAGTGTTCATGTTGGAGCGATTACCTACCTTTGGGTTCGTATCCACACCGACGAGGGGCTCATCGGCTTAGGAGAGAGCTATCCAAATGCGGAAGCGGAAGCGGCCATCGTGCATTCCCGGCTCGCCGCCGTGCTGTTGGGACGGGATCCAAGTGCCATAGACCGCCTGTGGGCGGATATGTTTCTGGCCGTCTCCTATAGCGGTTGGGCCGGCGCCGAAATTCGGGCGATCAGCGCCGTCGACATCGCCCTGTGGGATTTGTTTGGCAAGGCTACGGGCCACCCGATCTACAAGCTTCTGGGCGGCGCATCCCGGCAATCCATTCGCATTTACAACACCTGCTACGACCGCGTGGATTTCACCCGCGAACCCGCCCGGCTCGCCCGAGAACTGCTCGCAAGCAACGTTCGGGCTATGAAGATCTGGCCGTTTGACCCGATCGCTAAAGAAACCAGCGGGAATCACATTTCCGCGGAGCAACTGCGCCGCGCAATCGAACCGTTGCGCCTTATTCGCGAGGAATTTGGCGACTCGATCGAGGTCGCCATCGAGTTTCACGGCTTCTGGAATCTGCCCTGCGCAATCAAAATCGCCGCCGCTTTGAAGACCTATCAGCCGATGTGGCTGGAGGAGATGTTGCCGCAGGATAATCTGGCTGCCTATGCCGAACTGGCGCGCTCTACTGAACTTCCGCTCTGCTTGAGCGAGCGACTGATGACACGTTGGGGGTTTCGCGAGCTTTTTGAAAATCGCGCCGCGGGAATCATCATGCCGGACATCTCCTGGTGTGGAGGGATTTCCGAGGGCAAAAAGATCGCAACCATGGCCGAGACCTATTATCTTCCCATCGCTCCGCACAATTGCGGCGGTCCCATCCTGCACTTTGCGACGGCGCATCTAGCCGCCAACGTTACCAACTTCTACATTATGGAGTCCGTCCGACGTCACTACAACGAGGAGTATGAAGGATTAGTCACGCAAAAGCTCGTTCCAGGAGAAGGCGGGGAGTTGCCCTTGCCTCCCGGTCCGGGCTTGGGCGTTGAATTGAGTGCAGAAATGCTCGCACGCAAGGATGCAGTGGTGAGGCGAACCGCTCTCTAGCCACTCGTCGACTCCGTGCGTCTCGGTCAGCAGGCTACGGGTTAGACCGCTGTGTCGGGTTCATCATTCAGCGTTGCGAGCAAAGTACCAACAGGTACCTTAACTCCAAGTTCAACCTGGATTGCTCCCAGATATCCCTTTCCCATCGCCTCGACTTCCATTTCGATCTTGTCGGTCTCTACAATAAAAAGGGCATCGCCCTTCTCGACCCACTCGCCTGGCTTCTTAAGCCAACTCGTCACCGAACCCTCCTCCATGGTGAGACCGAGCTGCGGCATGACAATCTTGTATGCCATCTTTAAGACTTTCTCCCTGACTGTTTCATCATGTTGTGTACCTCACTGACGATTCGGTCGACTGACGGAATCATTTGATTCTCCAGAACTGGGCTGAATGGATTCGGAACCGCCAACGAACAAATCCGCTTCGGGATAGAGCGCAATTCGTCGAAGCAATCCTCTACCGCAATCGCTAGTAGCTCCGCCGCGAAACTGCAAGAAGATGGCGACTCATCAATCACCACGAGCCTTCCGGTCTTCTTGATGGAGTCGGTGATCTTTTTCCGATCAAGGGGAACGATAGTACGCGGGTCGATTACTTCAGCCGACATTCCTTCCTGGGCGAGCGAAGCCGCAGCTTTTGCCGCCAAGTCCACCATGCGGGACATGGCCACAATGGTGAGATCCTTGCCTTCGCGTACTATGCGAGCGTCTCCTAATGGAATCAGATACTCCTCTTCGGGCACAGCGCCCTTGGTGTTATAGAGAGACTTATGCTCCACGAAGACGACCGGTCCGGGTTCTCGGAGAGCACTCTTGAATAGCCCCTTCAGGTCGTAAGGTGTGGCCGGCAGTACGACTTTCAATCCTGGCGTGTTGGCGAACCAGTTATAAAAGGTGTGCGAATGGTGCGCTCCGGCACTGCGCACAGATCCCATGGCTCCCCGAATGAGTACAGGCGCTTTTATCTTTCCGTTGGACATATAGGAAATATTCGCCGCCTGCTGGACAATTTGAGTGATGGCCTCGAGAGCAAAATCAAGAAAGACTTCGTCCACAATCGTCCGAGTGCCTGCCATGGCGGCGCCAATCGCCACGCCCGTGGCTCCTAACTCGCAGATGCCCGTGTCACGCAACCGGTCGTCGCCAAATTCTTTCCAAAGCCCGCGAGTCTGACGGAAGTTTCCGCCGCGCGGGCCAATGCCTTGCCCGATATAGACGATGCTGTCGTCCCGGCGCATCTCCTCGCGCAGAGCCTCGACTCCCGCATCTGCGTACGTAATCACCCGGCCCTGCTCTGACATGACTTCATTCCTCTTTCAAACAGAATGCTCAAAACACATGCTCATTTACGGAGTCCGCCGATGGCTCCGGACTGTTCTCGGCGAATTCAACCGCTTGATCGATCAGTTGTTCCACTTCCTGATCGGCAGCCTGCAACTTGACTTCGTCCACTCCATGGTCAAGCAACCGCTTGCGGGAAAGCCTTACTGGGTCCTGCTGTTTCCACTGTTGAATTTCGTCGCGGGTTCGATAATCCGTGCCAGGATCGCCTTCGTGGTGGCCCACGTAGCGATACGTTTTGCATTCGACCAGGGTGGGGCCGCCACCCTCGCGAGCACGGCGGATCGCCGCTTCCGCGGTGGCGTCAACCGCCTCCACATCCTGCCCGTCAACCTCGACGCCCAGCATTCCGTACGCTGCCGCACGACTCGCTACGCTGGTGTTCTTCGTGGCGCGACTGAAGGCCATTTCCGTCGCGTACAAGTTGTTCTCGCACACATACACGACGGGCAGGTTCCAGACCGCACCGAAATTAACGGCTTCGTGAAACGAACCACTATTGACCGCACCCTCGCCAAAAAAGCTGACAACCACTTGGCCCTTCTTACGCAGTTTGGCGCTAAGGGCGCCGCCGGTCGCGAGGGGAATGGGAGCGCCCACAATTCCGTTGGTGCCCATAAACCCGTATTCGGGCGCGTACATGTGCATGCTGCCGCCACGTCCCCCTGAACATCCCGTGGTCTTACCCCAAAGCTCGGCCAGCACAACACCGGGAGGTACGCCTTTGGCCAAGGCGTGACCATGGCCGCGATGCGTGCTGAAAACCAGGTCGCCAGCTTCGAGATTCGAACACACTCCCACCGCGACCGCTTCTTCTCCTACATACAAATGGACGAATCCTGGGAGCCGCGCGTTGCGGTACAGTTCTTGTACCTTGAGCTCGAACAATCTTAGTTCGAGCATCTTCTTGTAATACTTCAGAAGCAGGTCCTGATTAATTTGCTCCGCCAGAACTCGTTCCGTCATGGTCGAAATCTCCGAGGTTCACTGCGATATCGGTAAATGCATGGTCGCGTGTTCGAGTTGCGAACGGTAGACGCCAGTGAATAGCTCAACCACACGGCGTCCTGCTTCTCCGTCTACTAGAGGTTCTCGGTCTTCTAATACCGCACAAAGAAAATCCGCTAACTGTAGCTGGTGGTAATGGGTCATCACATTCAACGGTCGCGAGCGATCCTCGCGATTCCAAGTCTCGAGATTTTGTTCCTCCCCAGGGATTGTCCAGATATCATTGAAAGGCGGATCCATCTTTTCGGTGACGCCCGAAATGAAAGGAGATCCGCTGTCGATCTCGGCGCCCACCGATGCACCAGAAGAACCGTGAATATGAATTTTTCCAAACAGCCCAGGGCGCTGTGAATTACTCAGGACGATGGAACCCATCCCGCCGTTATGAAAGCGGACGGAAGCGACGACGGTATCATCCACCTCAATGCCAGGATGGTTATAGTTATCCCAATAGGCATGCATTTCCGAGGCTGGGCCCATAAACCAGCTGAGTAGATCGAGATAATGAGGAGCCTGACTCACAACAACCCCACCTCCCTCGCCTTTCCGGTTCGCGCCAGCCAAGCATAGTTACAATTGCCAGCACTGGTTTACCCAACTTGCCGGCATCGATAGCATCTTTCATTCGCTGCACCGGCTCGTACCAACGGCGTTGGCTGATCACTCCCAGTTTGATTCCGGCGCTTCGGGCGGCTGCAAGCGCACGATCGCAAGAAGCAAGGTCGATGGCCAGCGGCTTCTCGGACATTACGTGCACACCCGCCACCGCCGCGATCTCAACTGCTGCAGGATGTTGCGTATGCTGTGTGCATACTGACAGCACATCGACTTTTTCGCGCTGCAACATTTCGGCGAGATCCGTATAACCCCGCACCTGAAACTTGTCTGCAAATCCTTGCGCTCGCTCGGGAGCAACGTCGCACACCGATACCAATTCTGAGTCAGGGAGAGCCCGATATGCCATGGCGTGAGTGGCGGCAACTTTGCCACATCCGACAATGGCAGTCTTCAGACGGGTTGTACTTGCTTTCGGCATAATCATTTCGACTTCAAACGCGACTTACTGCCTCAGGATCAGTCAGGAATAGATGTGCCATCCGACTCACCTCGGCGGTGCCGCAATTCCACATAAAATCCGAGCATCTCTCGGGTATCCAGAAGTGCCCAGCGGGTGCCTGGGCGAATCCCGGTCCCGGCCTGCAGCACAGTCACTCCAGATTTGGCCAGCTCCTCAACAACGGGATCGAGATCATTTACCTCAAAAAGGACGTGGTGAATTCCGCCGCCAGTTTGCTTGAGGAAATCCCCGTAGCCACTGCGCCCTTCCAGAGGCTGGATGAGTTCGACCTCCACATCTCCCAATTGGACGAACGCTTGCTTGATTCGAATGTGCTCTTCCACACCGCGGTAGTAGTACTTGGAGTCAGCGCGATCAGGCCACTCCACTAGACGAAACGGCCCGATACCAAACAGGGAAGTCAGTAGCTGCGTCGTTCGATCCCGGTCGGCAATAACAATTCCGATCTGGACGAGCCGTTTAAGCTGCAGTCCGCCTGGAAGCGACGATGACAAACTCGATATCATGCGCAAACCCTATCTTTCCCCCTCGAAATCATCGCGCCAGATAACCCCCGTCCACGGGAAGAATCACACCTGTCACCATGGAGGAAGCGTTCGACGCCAAAAATAATGCGGGTCCAACGATTTCGTCGGGCGCGCCCACGCGGCCCAGAGGGATATTGGAGACCCAGGTTTGCATCAGCTTCGCCGGGTCGAACTGTGGCTTAGCCATGACCTCCTTGAGCCCGGGCGTGAGGAACTGGCAAGGGGCGATCGCATTCACTCGAATTCCTCTGTCGGCCCACTCCAAGGCGTTGACCCCGCCTTTGCTTGCGCAGTAAGCATTCGCGCCACGGCCCACACCTACCACGCCTGCGATCGAAGAGAAATTGATGATCACGCCACTGCCCTTCTTCAGCATGACGCGCGCCGCCGCCTGGCAACACAAGAACGTGCCACGCAGGTTGATGTCCAAAACTCGATCCCAGGTTTCGAGTGGAGTCAGTTCCGCAGGATCATGTTGAGGAATCCCGGCACAATTCACCAAGATGTCCACACCGCCAAATTCGCGAACGGTCGCGTCCACCATTGCAAAGATGTCCTCGGGAACCGCGACATTCGCCTTCAAGGCAATGGCCCGCCTTCCCGTTTTACGTACTCTTTCGGCCGTGCGCTGCGGATTCTCGATGTCGAGATCGCAAGCGGCTATGTCGCAGCCGAATTCCGCGAAGCCAAGCGAAATCGCTTCACCAAAGCCCACTCCAGCCCCAGTGATGAGTGCGACCCGCCCGCTAAGATCAAATAGTTTCCGAAACGCAGCCGGTTCAATATCCATGGTTCAAATCTCGGGGAAGTTCTTCGCTTCCCGCTCTTCCGTTAGCGACTCTTTACGTTCGCAGGCACGCTTTCGAATAACAACATCTCCGATGTTCCCGTTGTTTCAAGTCTGACGGGAATTCCATCCGTCATCAACTCAATGCCGGACAACTCCACCGTCTCACTCCTGTTTTCGAATGTGACCTTATAAGTGACCGAGGCATCGAGGCCGCGGGGCACAAAATGGTAGATAGCGTCCTCAAGGTTAGAAGTGCGGAATAAGGTCGCAACATCGCGCCTCTTGTCCGGGCTGGCATATTCGAGGACGAGCCACGGCGATTGATTGAAGTACGGCGTCAGCGGCGTGTGATGGTATACCACACTGTCGCGCAGAATCGGCCGTAGGTTGCGTTTATAGAGTTCCACTCCGGAACGGATCTTGTCCCGCAAAGTAGGATTTAGCTCCGCCAGCGATGGGGCTATCCCGCGGAAAATCGGCAGCGACATCTCTACTTGCCGCAACTGATAGTCGATATCGCCATCGCCCGCCAAATCGGGAACTTCCGTGCCGAAGGTGCGTAACAGGATTTCTGGCGGAAGCACCCATGTCATCCCATTCAAAATCTTTGTACCTCGCGGTGCACGCATCCAGTCGGAGAGTTCGGTGTTGTCAAAGTGGTGCAGGATGCCCCAATCCAACCGCCCGCCGCCCCCGGCGCAATTCTGAAAAATAACTCTCGGAAACTGCTGGCGAAGGAGATCAAACATGGCATACAGATTCTCGACGTGACGCCACGACGAATTCTCAACGAAGCCGTCGCGTACCTGATTTCCGTCTTCTTCGGTCGACATGTTGTAGTCGATCCGGAAAACGTCAAGATCGTACTTGCGGATGATGCGGGCGATTTCCGATTCCATCCATTTGGCGACCACGGGGTTACCCACGTCAAGGTGGCGGCCATTGGCGACGGATTGACCGTTGCGGGTCAGAATCCAGTCGGGATGGTCCTTGCGTAGTTTGGAAGCGGTTCCGGCGCCCTCAATCTCAACCCACAGCCCAAACCGCATGCCCTTTCTGCGCGCATATTCGCGGATCGGCTGGATGTCGTTCGGCAACCACGCGCCGGCGTACCAATCACCGACGTTTTGATACCAGACGTTCGGCTCTGGTCCATACCAACCCGCGTCAATGAGAAACGTCTCGGCGCCGATGTCGGCGGCCATGTCGATCTCCCGCTCAATGCCCGCCTCGGTCTCGTGATCTACGATATAGCCGCGATGGTTCGCTTCCACATCAAAAACATGTTCCGAAGGGGGGCTCGGAAGAACATCGCGACGCACGTGATTCAAGAGCGCTTGAACAACGTGGTCCAGATCCGCCTTCATGCAGAGAATATGAGTCTCCGGCGTTTTGACCGTCTCACCCGGCTCGATCACTCGCAGGGCCGGATCGACTGAGCTCGGGCCCATGTCGAAGAACAATCGAGCGTCATTCACAGGTCTGTCGATTGCGTCGCTGCGGTCAACCGGCGATTTCTCTACCTTGCTCGTAACACGGATTTTCCAGTTGCCGCTCCATCCCAGTGAAGCGACGAACCATTCTCCGGTTGCATTGTTGCGGGCGAAAAACGTCGGGTGGCCCCATCCGGATTTGCCGCGCTCACCGGAGATAATCTTGGTTTCGTTGACGACAGGATCGAAGCGCCATGCGCCTTCGTATCCCCACTTACTGTATTGCGGGTAGGCCACGTCATAAACGTTTTCGGAATCAGGTTGAAGCTTCTCCGCGAAATTGGGAGTGTGCCAGAGTTGTCCTGCCCAAGGAGATATATTGGAGATCGCCGTGGGGCGTTGCCCCGTGTTCACAACTTCGAGCCAGCGCATCATCACTGGACCGCCGCCTAACAAGGTGTGGACCCTCACACGAATGGGACGGGCGCTACTCTCAAGATCCACTGTAACCAGCAATCCGTCCGGATTGTGAACTTCGGATTTATTGGCTCCGATCCATTTCCACGTTCCCGAAAGCTCCTGCTCTTCAATTTCAAGCCTGAAGGCGTCAACGGGCAGATTGTCCATCTGTGCGCGTTCCGCATCGATTTGAATATCCGCGACGATTTGGCCGCTCGATTCCCAATAACGACTTAGCCATCGACCGTTGCGCAGCTCTTCATCGCAAATCGTGACTGTCCTGTTCTAATGACCGCCGAGCGTGGGCCCTGCTCCGTTGCGACTGCCGCAAATAGATATGAATGCGGAAGTAAGAAAAAAAAGAAGGCCGCAACCGTATAGGCGAAGGAAGTCCAAACACCACGAGCTTGCAAGAAAGCGCCGGTGTCCAAATGAACTCTGTTATCGCCCACAAGCAGGTACAGATTGCGGTCGGCGACTGGAGATGCGATCTGGTGGACGTTTTGGAAGATTTTCATAATGCTGCCCAGCCAGCCACCGGAAAGTTGCTAGCCCGGTAAATGCAGAAGTGATACTTTGTCCGCGATGCAGGGAGACCTCAAGGAGGAGCCAGGCAGTTCACAATGCCCTGCACTCCCTTACGTTCCAAATGCCACTCGCACCATACTAAACTTAAAAGACGATCGTCAACACTTTTGTTGACATAATTCAGGTTTTCAGTCGACTCACCGAGCGCCGCAACCTAATCTATGCCCGAAAAACGCCATTCCCAGGAAGCCGCAGTAAAATATTTCGCCGCATACCAACTACATCCGGGAGTTACGTCCGTCCGGCATAACTGAGAATCGCAATCGCTAACACCAGAAAGCTCACTCCCAGAATCATCGTACGGATGGGGCGCGTGCCGGTGCGAGCCCATTCGCCCGTTAACGCGCCAAAAACTGTGCTAGCAACCACGATAGAAGCGAGGAACGACGGCCATCCGATTGAAGTGCCCAGAGCACCCAGTTTGACGGTCGAGATACTGTAGAGGATGATGCTGCCATACCATAGAAACCCCATGCTTGCTGCCGCAAACCAGTAATACCACGTACCCGGCAAGCGAAGCTGGCTCACACTACCTTTCTTGCGCATCAGGATGTAACAGTAAATTGCACCTGGAAGGAACCCGGCGTAGAGACAAGGCAGCCACACAGCGTTCGACATCATGGCGAGGCTTGCGCCATGTTGCTGAGCGGCGCGCTGAATGCTTCCCCCGTATGCGAGCCCCAGATTCAGCATCGAGCCAAGAATGCCCGAAACAAAAGCCAGTAAATATCCCCACCAAAAACCGTGCCGCACGCTGGCGCTGGCCTGTTGCAGGGCGGCTTCTCTGTGCTTTCCCGCCAGCCCGCACAGGGCCACGCCCACTATAATCATCAGTACCCCGAGAAAAATCAGGCCGCCTTGTCGCGTCATGATCTGATCGGCATGCTGAGCTATCAGCGGGGTGAGCGCGCCTACCGCAGCCGAGGTTCCGAGACACACCGCGAAAGTGATCGCCAGTCCCAAGCGAGTGAGGGCCAGACCAAAAAACACCAGGGACACTCCCCAACTACCGCCGAACAGCACCATGGCCGCCAATGTCCCGCCGGAAACCGTTGCATACGTCGACCACAGCTTGGGCACAGTAATTTGCGCGATCACGGTCGGAACAACGGCTACGCCAAGGATGGAAAACGCAAACCATGAATGCTCCCACTCCCATTTCTTATTCAGTTTCATGGGAAGCGCGTACGCGGCATTCATGATAGCAGCGCACAATACCAACAGGACTGCCTGGACGGTGTTTGATGTCATGACATTTCCTACGTATTCTCGAGGACTCTGGGCCTGCTCAGTGAAAGGTGAGCGCTTTCCGATATCGGTCGGTTACGTTCAAGCGGTGGCGTTCAGGCCGAGCCATTGAACCACCCCGCCTCCACTCTGTCAACAACTTTGATGACATCGGATATTGTGGAGAGATTAAGAATAGGTGGGGGAGGGATTGAGAGAGGTTTCCAAATCGTCAAAGCCCGGGAAAGCAGAGCCGTGCTCGAAGATGCGGGTATACAACCCGCCGAAGTATCGCTCCACTTCATCCTCGATTCTATCTAGCGGAGTTTTCAAGACCATTCGGACATACTGCTCATGGTTATCGCAACGGTTGGACAGCGGGATGCGAGAAGAATACGCGCGGGCGATAATAAAAATGTACGGATTCATGAGCAGATTGAGAGTCCGGTAAAGGAGCGGTTGGTTGGCCGCCTTCCAGATCGTACGGTGCAGTTCCATGTCGGCATTAAAAAATTGTTCT
>WNFJ01058232.1_pt2 | contig 10947 bp, 10 predicted proteins | sample 5400461 | NCBI WGS metagenome assembly WNFJ01 (sample SAMN13153349, study PRJNA577476) | soil metagenome | isolation source: 115 cm saprolite on Douglas fir-dominated hillslope | place: USA:California | collected 2013-09-17 | reverse complement strand
GCGGCGCGCAGCACGGTCTGCACCGCCTCACCCAGGACTTCCCAGGTGGCGGCGAGATCGGCGGCCATGCGCTCAGGATCGGCCTCGATTCTGGCCAGTCCCCGTCCGAGCGCACTCCAGGCGATCAGCGCATGAGCGAGCGCGACGCCCAGGTTGCGCAGCACGGTCGAGTCGGTGAGATCCCGTTGCCAGCGCGACACCGGCAGCTTCTCGGCGAAGTGCCGCAGCAGCGCATTGGCCACGCCACAGTTGCCTTCTGCGTTCTCGAAGTCGATCGGGTTCACCTTGTGAGGCATGGTCGATGAACCGACCTCGGCGGCGAGGGCGCGCTGGCGCAGATAGCCGAGCGAGACGTATCCCCACAGGTCGCGGCTGAGATCGATGACCATCACGTTCACGCCCGCGAGGGCGTCGCAGTATTCGGCGATCCAGTCGTGCGGCTCGATCTGGGTGGTCCAAGGGTTGTACTCGAGGGACAGCGAGGGGACGAACGTCTGGGAAACGGCCGGCCAGTCCACCCCCGGCAGCGCCGCGGCGTGGGCGTTGAAGTTGCCGACCGCACCATTCCACTTGCCGAGAATGCTCACTGCCGCGAAGCGGCGCTGCGCGCGCTTGAGGCGCGCCACGAAGTTGGCGAACTCCTTGCCGAGGGTTGTGGGGCTCGCCGGTTGTCCAGCGGTGCGCGAGCGCCGTAAGCTCCACCGTGCGGGCCTCGAGCGTGCCGAGGAGCGTCGCGCGCGCCGCGTGCAGCAGGCGCGCGTAACTGAGGTTGTTGATGTCTTCCGAGGTGCAGCCGAAGTGCACCAGCTCGAGGGTCGCATCCGTGGCCCCGACCGCGGTCAGTTGCTCACGCAGGTAGTATTCAACAGCCTTGACGTCGTGATTGATGCGCTCCTCGATGGCCTTGACGGCCGCCGCCGCTGCCGGCTCGGGTGCGACGGCAAGCTGACGCGCGCGCTCGCGCACCGCGGGCGTGAACAGCGCGCCGGGCAGTTGCGGCACCGCCGCCGCCAGATGCAGCAGCCACAGCGCCTCGATACGGATGCGCTCGCGGATCAGTCCGCCCTCGGTGAGCAGGCCGCGCAGCGGCGCGCTCGCGGCGCGGTAGCGCCCATCCACCGGCGACAGCGCGTCGAGCGCCGACAGTAGATCGCTGGAGCTCGCGGACATGCGTTACCATGATAACGCATACGGTCGTCCGGCTTGGGTCTGGTTGCCGCAGCCGGCGCGGAAGTGCGCGGAGTGCCTGCATGAGGACTTCCTTTCGGGTGGAGCGCGACAGCATGGGCGAGATCAAGGTACCCGCCGATGCGCTGTGGGGGGCGCATACCCAGCGCGCGGTGCAGAACTTCCCCGTAAGCGGCCTCACCCTGCCGCGGCCTTTCATCGGCGCATTGGGCCTGGTGAAACAGGCCGCGGCACGCGTCAACAGGGAGCTGAAGCTCCTCGAGCCCAAGGTGGCGCAGGCGGTGGAGGAGGCCGCCGCGGAGGTGGCGGCGGGGGTGCACGATGAGCAATTCCCCATCGACGTCTTTCAGACCGGCTCGGGAACCAGCAGCAACATGAATGCCAACGAGGTCGTCGCGTCGCTGGCGAGCCGGAGGCTCGGCAGCCCGGTGCATCCCAATGACCATGTCAACATGTGCCAGAGCAGTAACGATGTGATTCCGACCGCCATCCACGTGAGCGCTGCGCTCACGGTGCGCCCATCGTGAAGACCGGCCGCACGCACCTGATGGACGCCATGCCGGTGACGCTGGCACAGGAGTTGTCCGGCTGGCGCACCCAGATCGAGAGTGGCGTGGCGCGGCTGAAGTCCGTGGAGCCGCGCCTGCTCGCCCTGGCACAGGGCGGCACCGCCGTCGGCACCGGCATCAACGCGCATCCGGAATTTGGCCGGCGATTCTGCCAGCAACTCGCCGTGCTCACCGGCGTTGAGTTTGCACCGGCGCGCAACTACTTCGAAGCGTTGTCGGCGCAGGACACCGCGGTGGAGCTGTCGGGCCAATTGAAGGTGATCGCCGTGAGTCTCATGAAGATCGCCAACGACCTGCGCTGGATGAACAGCGGCCCGCTGGCGGGGCTCGCCGAGATTGCACTGCCGGCCCTGCAACCGGGCAGCAGCATCATGCCCGGCAAGGTCAACCCGGTGATCCCCGAGGCCACCACCATGGTGGCGGCGCAGGTGATCGGCAACGATGCCACCATCACCCTCGCGGGGCAGTCGGGTAACTTCCAGCTGAACGTCATGCTGCCGCTGATCGCACACAATCTGCTGCAGAGCATCCGGCTGCTGGCAAACGCGGCGCGGCTGCTGGCCGACAACGCCATCGCGGGCTTCAAGGTGAACGAGGCGCGGCTCGCCGAGGCGCTCGAACGCAACCCCATTCTGGTGACCGCGCTGAATCCCGTGATGGGCGCCGCCATTGCCAAGAAGGCGTACGCGGAAGGTCGGCCGATCCGCGAGGTCGCAGCTGAGCTGACCGATCTGCCACGCGAGCAACTGGCGCGGCTGCTGGATCCGGCCGAGCTCACCAGCGGCGGGATCAAGGGCGGCAGCAGCGGCGGAGGCTGAGTTGGCAGGTGCCGCAGCGAAGCGCGACTGGGCGCAGATCATCCGCACGCGGCTCGCCGGCTCCACGCCCCGACACGAGGTGTCGGATTGGCTGGTTCCGGGCATGTTTGAGCCCATGACTGCCTCGCAGCGGCGCCGGTTGCCGCCGGACCCGGTGCCTGCCGCGGTGCTCATACCGCTGGTGGAGCGGCCCGAGCTCACGGTGCTGTTCACGCAGCGCGCGACGCAGTTGCGCAATCACGCCGGCCAGATCAGTTTCCCGGGCGGACGCATCGAGAGCGCCGACGGGAGCCCCTCGGCGGCGGCACTGCGCGAGGCACGCGAGGAAATTGGCCTCACCGGGCGCTTCGTGTCGGTAATCGGCTACCTGCCGGATCACGTCGTGATCAGCGGCTTTCGCATCACGCCGGTGGTGGCCTTGGTGCAGCCGGGCTTCGAGCTGAGGTGCCGCTCGATTACCTGTTCGATCCCGCCAATCACCACCGGCACCGCCACACTTCCGCGATCAGCGGCGAGGAGGTGGAGTTTTGCGAGATCCCATACGGTGATCGCAACATCTGGGGCGCCACCGCCGGGATGCTCCTCACCCTGTATCGATTGTGTGTCGGACCCGCCGATGAGTGACGCCGAACGCGCCCTCGGCGCACTGCTCGCGCTGATGGCGCGCCTGCGCGATCCGCAGCGCGGCTGTCCCTGGGACCGCGAACAGACCTTCAGCAGCATCGCCCCTTACACCATCGAGGAGGCCTACGAAGTCGCCGATGCCATCGAGCGTGGCGAGCGCGACGCGCTGCGCGATGAGCTCGGTGACCTGCTGTTTCAGGTGGTGTTTCACGCCCGCATGGCCGAGGAGCGCGGTTGGTTCGACTTCGCCGCAGTCGCCACCGCGATTCACGACAAGCTCGTGCGCCGCCATCCGCACGTGTTTGCGGGCACCTCGCCCGCACCCGACGAACTGGTGCGTGTGTGGGAGGAGCAGAAGGCGCAGGAGCGCGCCGCGTCGGCCCGGGCTCGCCCGGCGGGGGAGGGTACGGTGTTGGCCGGCGTCCCGCGGGCGCTGCCGGCGCTGGTGCGCGCGGCGAAGCTCGGCCGCCGGGCGGCACACGTCGGCTTTGACTGGCCGGATGCGCGCGAGGTGCGGGCCAAGGTGCTGGAGGAACTGCACGAGATGGATGGCGCGCTCGCCGCCGCCGGCGCCGCGGGCGAGGCGGGCGCCGATGCGGGAGCGATCGCGGATGAGCTCGGGGATCTGCTGTTCTCCATCGTGAACTGGAGCCGGCACCTGAAACTCGACGCGGAGACCGCGCTGCGGGCCGCCAATGCCAAGTTCGAGCGGCGCTTCGCCACCATGGAATCACGCGCGCGCGCACGTGGCCTCGATCTCAAGAGCCTGTCGGCGGCCGAGTGGGATGCTCTGTGGCGCGAGGCAAAACTGAACGGCACCTGAACATAACAGGCGTGGCCGAAAGTCGCAGCGCTACACACGAATGCGCTACGCTTGTCCGACGCATGAACGGGTGGCGCGCTGCTCTCCTCATCTTATGGCTGCCCGTGGTGGGCACGAGCGCGGCCGCCGCCGCGCCGGCGGAGCCGGCCGGTCGCACGGTGGTGGCGCGCGCGGCGGTTTCGATGGACCAGGCCGTCAAGATGGTCGAACAGCGCTTTCGCGCGCGGGTGGTGAAAGCCGAGGCGCAGAAGGACAACGGCCGCACCGTCTACGTGTTGAGGCTCCTCAACGACTCGGGCAAGGTCTGGACGGTGCGCGTGGATGCCTCCGACGGGTCGCTGCAGTAGCCGCGCACTGAAGGGGCGGCATGCGCGTACTGGTGGTCGAAGACGAAGCGGCGCTGCGCGACTCGCTGAAGGAGCGCCTCGCCGCCGCAGGTTTTTCCGTGGACGTGGCGCGCGACGGCAACGAGGGGCTGTTCGCGGGGCTCGAATACCCGCTGGACGTCGCCGTCATCGACCTCGGGCTGCCGGGCCTTCCCGGCCTGGAAGTGATCCGCCGCCTGCGGGCGGCGCGCAAGACCTACCCGATCCTGATCCTCACGGCGCGCGACAACTGGCAGGACAAGGTCGAGGGGCTGCAGGCGGGGGCGGATGACTACGTCGCCAAGCCGTTTCACTTCGAGGAAGTGCTGGCGCGGCTGCAGGCGCTGCTGCGCCGGGCGGGCGGCTGGGCGAGCCCGCAGCTCAATCAATTGCGGACCGGTCGTGCTGGACACCCGCGCGCAAACCGTGGCAGTGAGCGGTGCACCCGTGGAGCTCACCACCTTCGAGTACCGCATCCTCGAGCACCTGATGCTGCGCGCCGGGGATGTGATCTCCAAGACCGAGTTGACCGAGCGCCTGTACGACCAGGACTTCGAGCGTGACAGCAACGTCATCGAGGTGCTGGTCGGGCGGCTGCGTCGCAAGCTCGACCCGCAGGACGAGTTGCGTCCCATCGAGACGCTGCGCGGCCGGGGTTATCGTTTCGCGCTGCCGCGCGACGCCGCCTCTTAGGCGGCTGAGGCACCGCGCCACCGTGCACTCGCTCAGTCGGCGGCTGCTGGTTTCGGTCTCGGTGCCGCTGGCGTTGTTCTTCGGTGTGATGATGGTGGTGCTGGACACCGGTTTCCGGGCGCTCTCGGAGCGCTCGCTGCAGGAGCTCCTCGACTCGCAGATGGTGTCGCTCATTGCGGCGGCCGAGCCGCAACCCAACGGCGGCTACGCCCCGGCCCCGCATACGCTCGATCCACGGCTGGCGACCCCGCGCTCGGGACTGTACGCCGAGATCCGCTCGCAAAATCATCTGTGGCGCTCGCCTTCGACGGCGGGCCTCTCCAGCGATTTCGGAGCGCTGCTGGTGCCCGGACAGCGCAACCTCGTGTATGCGGCCTTCGGTCACGACCGCGTGGCCATCGAGAGCCGTGCGATCCAGTTCGCGGATGACCCCAGTGGCAAGCGCACGCTCACCTTCAGCGTTGCCGTCAGCCTCAGCCCCTATGAGGAGCAGCTGTGGCGCTTCCGCCGGGAGCTGATCGGGTGGTTCGCCGGACTCATGTTGGTTCTGCTCGTGACGCTTGCCGCGCTGCTGCACTGGGTGCTCAGACCGGTGCGGCGCATGGAGCGGGAGATTCACGAAGTCGAGGAGGGGCGCTGCGAGACGCTCGGGGCCGGGTACCCGCGCGAATTGTCCGGCGTCGCGACCAACCTCAATGCGCTGCTCCTCGGGGAGCGCAAGCGCGTCAGCCGCTACCGCGACACGCTCGGGAATCTGGCGCACAGTCTGAAGACACCGCTCGCCGTCATGCGGGCGAGTCTCTCCAGCTGCGCGCCCGCCGGCCCAGTGGGGGCGGAGATCGACCGCATGACCGGCATCATCGAGCACCAATTGAAGCGGGCCGCCGCATCCGGCGGCGCACTGCTCGGGCAGGCGCCGGTGGAGGTGGCGCAAGTGGCGGCCGAGCTGCGCGGCACGCTGCTGAAGGTGTACGCGCACAAGGATCTGTCGCTCGAGCTCGCGATCGCGCCTGCAACGCTGTTCGTCGGTGATCGCGGCGACCTTACGGAGCTCATCGGGAACCTGGCCGACAACGCCTGCAAGTGGTGCCAGAGCCGGGTGCGCCTCACGGCGAGCAGTGATGAGAGCGCAGGGCCGCGCGAGCGCCTGAACCTGGTCGTAGAGGACGACGGGCCGGGCATTTCCGCGGACGACCGCGCGCGCGTGCTCGAGCGCGGCGTGCGTGCCGATCAGAACGTGCCGGGCCATGGGTTGGGTCTCGCCATGGTCCACGACACCGTGGACCTGTACGGCGGGCAGCTCTCGATTGACGCCTCCCCGCTCGGTGGCGCGCGCGTCTCGGTGCGATTGCCGGGACGCTGAGGGCGCAGCGCCTAGCCTAGGGTGCGACCTTGAACTCGATCCCCTGCGCGAGCGGCAGCTCACGGCTCCAGTTCACGGTATTGGTCTGGCGGCGCATGTAGGCCTTCCAGGCATCGGAGCCGGACTCGCGCCCGCCACCCGTATCCTTTTCGCCACCGAACGCCCCGCCGATTTCGGCTCCCGAGGTGCCGAGATTGATGTTGGCAATACCGCAGTCGCTGCCGGCGGCTGACAGGAAAGCTTCCGCGCTCTGCAATCGATCGGTGAACAGCGCCGAGGACAGGCCGTGGGCGGAGGCGTTCTGCGCGGCGATCGCCTCGCCGAGCGATGCGACCGGAATCAGGTACAGAATGGGTGCGAAGGTTTCGGTCTGCACGATCGGCCAGTCGTTGCGGGCGCGAATGATCGCGGGCTCTACGAAGTTGCCGGGGCGCTTGAGCGTGTTGCCACCATAGAGCAGTTCGCCGCCGGCGTTGCGTGCGCTCACGACGGCGGCCTGGTAGCGCTCGACGGCGTGCGCATCGATCAGCGGACCCATGAGCGTGCCGCCCTCGAGCGCATCACCGATGCGCACCTGCTGGTAAGCATGGATCAGGCGCCGTTCCAGCTCCGCGGCGATTGCCTGGTGAGCGAACACGCGCCGCGTGCTGGTACAACGCTGGCCGGCGGTGCCGACGGCGCCGAACACGATCGCCGGTACCGCGAGGTCCAGGTTGGCCGTCTCGTCGACAATGACGGCGTTGTTGCCACCGAGCTCGAGCAGGCTCTTGCCAAGGCGCGCGGCGACCCGCTCGCCGACCCTGCGGCCGATCTCGGTCGAACCGGTGAAGGAGATGAGTGCCACGCGCCGGTCTTCCACGAAACGCGTCGCCAGCTCCGTGCCGGTCTCTATGAACATCTGAAAAATCGGCGGCAGGTGGTTGGCTTCGACCACGGCGTTGCAAAGCCGCTGCACGGCGAGCGCACTCAGCGGTGTCTTGTGTGAGGGCTTCCACACACAGGCGTTGCCGCAGATCGCCCCCAGAAACGCGTTCCACGACCACACCGCGACCGGAAAGTTGAAGGCCGAGATGATGCCCACGACCCCGAGAGGGTGCCATTGCTCGGACATGCGATGCTGCGGACGCTCGGAGTGCATCGTGAGGCCGTAGAGCATGCGCGACTGGCCGACCGCGAAATCGGCGATGTCGATCATCTCCTGAACCTCACCGAGCCCTTCGGCGAGGATCTTGCCGTTCTCCAGCGACACCAGCGTGCCGAGGTCGCTCTTGTGCTGTCGCAACTGCTCGCCGAGCAGGCGCACCGCTTCGCCGCGCTTGGGTGCGGGCACCTCGCGCCAGGCGGCCGCGGCCTCGACGGCGGAGCTCACGACATGCTCGTAGTCCTGTACGCTGGCGGGCCGCACCTGCGCGAGCAGCGTGCCATCTGACGGATTGCGCACGTTCATGAGCGCGGCATCCGTGGCGTCTGACCAGCCGTGCGATCCGGACCAGGCGCCGGGGTTGACGGCCCCGAGTCCCAGGCGCTGCAGGAGCGCATTGATGTCCATGCTGCTCATCCGTTCGCGGCCTGCTGGCGGCGCTGGTGGCCGGCTTTGCCCGACACGACGACCTCGCCGGAAACGTGCTTGGTGCCGCCCGGCGCGTAGTAGCGACCGAAGCGGTTCGCGAGAATCTCGGTCAGCTGGAACTGCTCCTGCGCCACGAAGCCAAGGTACCTGCCCGGGTGCTCGAGCACGAGGTCCACGACCGCGGTGATTCCGGCGGCCGTCGTGACCTGAATCGCTGACCACAGCCGTCCGGCGATGACCTGGGGGTAGATCTTGTTGACGTAGTTTTCCTCGCGCAGCTGTCCGTCCTGTATCCCGGTGACCGCCGCATACACGATCACCACATCCTGCAGGGTCTGCGGCACGGCGTTCTCCAGGATGCGCTTGAGCGTGGCGCGGTCGTGATTGAGCTTGAGGTCGTTCATGAGCAGGCGCATCTGCTGGCAGTGACCGGGGTAACGCATGGTCTTGTAGTTCATCGTTTCGATGTGTGCGCCGTGCGTTTCGGCCAGCGACCCGAGGCCCCCCGACGTGTTGAACGCCTCATACAGCGTGCCGTCGATTTCGATTTCCTCGAGTCCCTCCAGAGGCGCAACCTCGAGCAGCCGCCCGTCGCTCACCGCCTGACAGGGATTGCCGTACTCATTAATGAGTCCCTCGGTGGACCAGGTGAGCGAGTACTTGAGAACGTTGTTCGGGTGCTGGGGCAGGGCGCCGACGCGCAGCTTCACGGCCCGCAGCGCGTCAAAGTGCGTGATCAGCTCGGCCGCGGCGATGCTGATGAACCCGGGCGCGAGACCACATTGCGGCACGAATGCCTGGCCCGCCCCCGCGGCAAGGGTGCGCACCGAGCGCGTGACGTCCACATCTTCTGTCAGGTCGAAGTAGTGGATGCGCGCTTTGCGGGCCGCTTGTGCGACGCCGAGGTTGCAGTAGTACGGCAGGCTCGAAATGACGGCATCGACCGGGTGCTTGGCAAGATGCCGGGCCAGCGCCACCGCATTGGCCGCATCCAGTGCGAAGGCGAGGAGGTTGTCCGTGTCATGGGCACGCACCACCGCCTCCGCTGCCGCCCCGTCGATATCGCCCAGTTGAACCTTGTAACTGCCCGATTCGGCTAGCAATCCGGAGATCAATGCGCCGATCTTGCCGGCGCCCAGAACCAATACGCGGTGCATAGAGCCCCTCGCGGAAAAGGGGCGCATTCTGCCCGCGAAGCGCCCGCAGCGCCAGCTGCGCGGCGCAGCAGCCGGCGAGGGCACGCCGGGCCCCCTGAGGCTCACGGAAAGCGTGCTAGGATCAACGACATGCGATCGCCCGAAACCACCTCCTGGCACAGCGCCAGCTGGCAGACGCGGCCGGCCCAGCAACAGCCGGTCTATGCCGATCCGCGCGCGCTCGAGCGAATTGTGGCGCACATCTCCCGGCTCCCGCCGATTGTCGTCTCCTGGGAGATCGAGGCTTTGCGGGCGCGCCTGGCTGCCGCCCAGCGCGGCGAAGCTTTTCTGCTCCAGGGTGGCGACTGTGCGGAGGTGTTTGCCGATTGTGAATCCGACACCATCGCCAAGAAGCTCAAGATCCTGCTGCAGATGAGTCTCGTGCTGCTGCACGGACTGAAGAAACCCATCATCCGCGTGGGGCGCATGGCCGGTCAGTACGCCAAGCCCCGCTCGGCGGACACCGAGACACGGGCCGGGGTCACGCTGCCGAGCTATCGCGGTGACCTGGTCAATCGTCCGGACTTTACCCCCGAGGGGCGTGCGGCGGATCCGGAGCTGCTGCTGCGCGGTTATGAGCGCGCGGCGCTGACACTGAACTTCGTGCGTGCGCTGGTCGAGGGCGGCTTCGCCGATCTGCACCACCCGGAGTACTGGGATCTGGGTTTCGTGCACCAGGCGCCGCTCAAGGACGCCTATCAACGCATCGTGAGCTCGATCGGCGATGCGCTGGATTTTTTCGAGGGCATCAGCGGCCGCCAGGTTCACGAAGCCACGCTGGTGGACTTCTATGCGAGTCACGAGGGCCTGCACCTGCACTACGAGCAGGCGCAGACGCGTTTCATCCCCCGGCAGAACCGCTGGTACAACCTCTCGACGCACATGCCGTGGATCGGCATGCGCACCGCCGGGCTCGAAGGCGCACACGTCGAGTACTTCCGCGGCATCTCCAATCCCATCGCCGTCAAGGTCGGATCCGCCATGGACGCGGCGTGGCTGCAGGGCCTGGTGACCTCCCTCAACCCGCAGAATCAGCCCGGCCGGCTGACGCTCATACACCGCTTCGGGGCGAAGGAGGTCGCGGCGGCGCTGCCGAAGGCCATCGAAGCGGTCCGCCAGACCGGACAGACGGTGTTGTGGGTGTGCGATCCCATGCACGGCAACACCGAGACGACCACCGGCGGCATCAAGACGCGTCGTTTCGAGAACATCCTCAAGGAGCTGGACCTGGCGTTCCGCATCCACGGCGAGCTGGGATCCTATCTGGGCGGCGTGCACATCGAGCTCACCGGCGACGACGTGACCGAGTGCACCGGTGGTGCGCGCGGGCTGACGGACCATGACCTGCAGCGCGCCTATCGCTCGACCGTGGACCCGCGCCTGAACCACGAGCAGGCCCTCGAGCTCGCCATGCTGATCGCCGAGCGCAGTCAGAGCCGCCGCGCTGACAAGCGTGCCGGGTCCGTGTCTCCCTGAGAGCTTTGCAGCGCAGCAATCCCGACCCGGCCGCCACCTACGATCCAAACTGCCGGCGCTGCCCGCGACTCGCGAGGTTCCTCGCGCAAGCGCGCGCCACTCATCCCGACTACTGGGCGCGACCCGTGCCCTCGTTCGGCGCGCTTGAGCCGCGCATTCTCATCGTGGGTCTCGCGCCCGGCATGCATGGCGCCAACCGTACCGGCCGGCCGTTCACCGGAGATCACGCGGGGATCCTGCTCTACCAGACGCTCTACGAGGC
>WNFJ01046849.1_pt3 | contig 10947 bp, 10 predicted proteins | sample 5400461 | NCBI WGS metagenome assembly WNFJ01 (sample SAMN13153349, study PRJNA577476) | soil metagenome | isolation source: 115 cm saprolite on Douglas fir-dominated hillslope | place: USA:California | collected 2013-09-17 | reverse complement strand
CGCAGCGCGATCACCCGCATGTCGAAGGCCCGGGCCTTCTGCGCGATCGCCCGGCCGATGTCGCCGTAGCCGACGATGCCCAGGATGCGACCGGCCAGGGGCGTGAGGTCGAACGGGTCCCACCGCCCCTCCGCCTGGCTGCGGAGCATGCGCCGAACCCCCTTGGCGAAGAAGAGGAGGGCCGCGATCGTGAACTCGGCGAGGGCGGGGCTGTACACGCCCCGCGCGTTCGTGAGCACGGCGGGGCTCGCAACCAGACCCGGGAACAGCACCTCCTCGATCCCGGCGGAGCGCGAATGGACCCAGCTCGCCCCGGCCGCGAGGTCCCACACCGACTCCAGGGCGGCCCGGCGCATCGAGCAGACGAAGACCGCGTCGGGGGGGGGAGCGCCCGCGAAGTCTTCGCGGGCCGCCCCCCGCACGAACGTGACCCCCGCCGGCGCAGGGTCGAGCACGTGCAGGCCGGGGTCGCGGGGCGAGGCGAGCACCCACACGGTGACGGGCCGCATGGGTCCAGACGGTACCACGGTATCCGCCGCGCCGGCCGGAGGGCTGACTTTCTAAGTGCTACTCTTTTCGGGGGCAGGTCACCGGCGCAGCCCATTCGGAAGCCAGCGCACGCAAGGGTCGAGCAGGTGGGGTGGGCGTGACGCAGTCAGCATCTCGACGCACGATCGATCGCGTGAGCCCGACGCTCCGCCCGCCCGGGCGCCCCGCGATGTGCATGACCTGGTCTGAGCTCGGGTTCCTCCACTGGGAGGTCGAGGCCGCGGCGCTGCGGCCGCTCGTCCCGAACGCCCTCGAGATCGACACCTTCGAGGGCCGGGCCTACGTGGGTCTCGTTCCGTTCACTATGCGGGGCGTGCGGCCGATCTGGGCGCCGCCCCTGCCGTGGCTCTCCCGCTTCCACGAGGTGAACGTGCGCACCTACGTCCACCGGAGGGGCCGCGATCCCGGGGTGTGGTTCCTGTGCCTGGAGGCGGCCAACCCCGTGGCGGTGGTGATCGCCAGGACGTTCTGGAAGCTGCCCTACCACCTCGCCCGGATGCGGCTCACCCTGGAGGGCACCGCGATTCGATACCTCTCGGAGCGCCGCTGGCCCGGGCCCCGGCCGGCCGCCTGTGCGCTGCGTTACGAGGCGCGAGGGCAAGCCGCGCCGGCGGCGGTCGGCACCCTCGAGCATTTCCTCGTCGAGCGCTACGTCCTCTATGCCTTCGCGGGCGGAACGCTTCTCGCTGGGCGCGTTCACCACCGCCCGTACCCGCTGCAAGCCGCGAGCGTGGACGGCCTCGAGGAATCGCTCTTTGCGGCCTGTGGGATCGCGCGGCCCGGGTCCGCGCCCCTGGCGCACTACGCGCGAGGGGTCGCGGTCGACGTCTTTCCCCTGCAACGGGCGACCTGAGCCCATGTTTGACAGCCCGGAGGCCGCGGCATAGTCTGGGCGCCAGCGGTCGTCGGCTCCCTTCTCCAGGACGGAATGACCCGAGCCCAGGATATGCGGTTACCCTTAACTCTTTTGGCTCTTATGCTTACGAACTCGAGCGCCTCTCAACCCTCCCTCGCCGACCCCTTCACCGAGGCTCCCCGGCCCCCGGTGGCGCGCACGCTCCCCAGGGTCGACGAGATCCACGGCGAACGACGGGTCGACGACTACTTCTGGCTGCGCGACAAGAAGGACCCCGAGGTGGCCGCCTACCTCGAGGCGGAGAACGCGTACACGGACGCGGTGCTGAAGCCCACCCAGACTCTGCAGGAGGCGCTCTACAAGGAGATGCTGGGCCGGATCAAGGAGACCGACATGAAGGTCCCTTATCGGAAGAGCGGCTTCTACTACTACTCGCGCACGGAGCAGGGCAAGCAGTACCCCATCTACTGCCGGAAGAAGGGCAGGCTGAGCGCGCCCGAGCAGGTGACCCTCGAGCTGAACACGCTCGCCGAGGGGCGGAAGTTCATGGCGCTCGGTTCTTACACCGTCAGCGACGACACCCACCTCCTCGCCTATTCGACCGACGACACGGGCTTCCGCCAGTACACGCTCTACGTGACGGACCTCCGGACGGGCGAGATCCGGGAGAAGGTGGCGGAGAAGGTGGTCTCGGCGGCCTGGGCCGCGGACAACCAGACCCTCTTCTACGTGATCGAGGAGGAGTCCACCAAGCGTCCCTACCGGCTGTACCGGCATCGGCTGGGCGCGCCCACTCACGAGCTCGTCTACGAGGAGGCCGACCAGGCCTTCAACATCGGGGTGGGCCGGACCCGGAGCGATCGCTACCTGATCCTCGGGATCGGCAGCCACACCACTTCCGAGGCGAGGTTCCTGCCCGCCGAGGCTCCGGAAGGCGAGTGGAAGCTCGTCGCCCCCCGAGTCCATGACCAGGAGTACGACGTCGACCACCACGGCGAGTCGTTCTACATCCGCGTCAACGACACCGGCCGCAACTTCCGCCTCGTCCGGGCGCCGGTCACGAGCCCGGCGCGGGAGAGCTGGCGAGAGGTGGTCCCCCATCGGCCCGAGGTCATGCTGGAAGGGGTCGATCTCTTCAAGGACCACTACGTGCTGTTCGAACGGGAGGGCGGCCTGCCGCAGCTGCGGGTCACCGACCTGCGCACGGGCGCGTCGCACCGGATGGCCTTCCCCGAGGCGGCGTATTCGGCCTTTCCCGACGCGAACCCGGAGTTCGACACCAGCACCTTCCGATACAACTACCAGTCGCTGGTGACGCCCAGCTCGGTGTTCGACTACGACATGGAGAAGAGGACCTCCACCCTGCTCAAACAGACCGAGGTGCTGGGCGGCTACGCTCCGTCGCGCTACGCGACGGAGCGGCTCTACGCGACCGCGAAGGACGGCGTCAGGATCCCCCTGTCCGTCGTCTATCGGAAGGGCTTCCGGAGGGACGGCAAATCCCCGGTCTACCTCTACGGCTATGGGTCCTACGGGTTCCCGCTGCCCATCACCTTCTCCTCGAACCGCGTGAGCCTGCTCGACCGCGGCTTCGCGGTCGTGCTCGCCCACATCCGTGGAGGGGGCGAGATGGGCAAGGCCTGGCACGACGACGGTCGGATGATGAAGAAGATGAACACCTTCACCGACTTCATCGCCGCCGCGGAGCACCTGATGGCGGAAAAGTGGACCTCGCCCGACCGGCTCGTCATCGAGGGCGGGAGCGCGGGGGGCCTTCTCATGGGCGCGGTCGCCAACCTGCGCCCGGATCTCTTCAAGGCCGTCATCTCCAAGGTCCCTTTTGTGGACGTGATCAACACCATGCTCGACGAGTCGCTGCCCCTCACGGTGGGCGAGTTCGAGGAGTGGGGGAACCCCAAGAAGAAAGACGAGTACGACTACGTCAAGGCCTATTGTCCCTACACCAACCTCGCGCGGAAGAGCTACCCCTCCATGCTCGTCAAGACCTCCTTCAACGACAGCCAGGTCATGTACTGGGAGCCCGCCAAGTACGTGGCGAAGCTCAGGACCCTGAAGACCGACAAGAACGCGCTGCTCCTCAAGACGAACATGGCGGCCGGCCACGGAGGGGCCTCGGGGCGCTACGACGCCCTGCACGAAGCGGCCCTCGACTACGCCTACATCCTCAACGAGGTCGGCATCCACGACTAGCATGCGGACGCTTCCCAGCTACGTTTGCGGGGGGTGGGCCGAGGGCAAGGGCGACCTCGAGACCCTCGTCAACCCCGCCACCGAGGAGCCGCTGGCCAGGGCAGGGGCGGGAGGTCTCGACCGCAAGGCGGCCCTGGAATACGCGCGCCTGAGGGGCGGACCGGCCCTCCGCGCCTTGACTTTGGCGGAGCGGGGGGCGCTGCTCCAGGCCATGGGCGATGCCCTGCTGGCCCACCGCAACGAGCTTCTCGACCTGTCGGTCACCAGCGGCGGCAACACCCGCAGCGACGCCAAGTTCGACGTGGACGGGGCGACCTTCACCCTCGCCGCCTATGCGGAGATCGGGAAGGGCCTGGGCGACGCGCGGTTTCTCGTGGACGGGGAGGGGATCGCCCTCGGCCGCAGCCCCCGCTTCCATGGGCAGCACGTCGCGGTCCCCCGCCACGGAGTGGCCGTCCACATCAACGCCTTCAACTTCCCCGCCTGGGGGCTCCTGGAGAAGTCGGCGGTGGCGCTGCTCGCGGGGATGCCCGTCCTCACCAAGCCCGCCACCGCTTCCGCCCTCCTCGCCCACCGGATGGTCGAGATCGTGGTGGAAGAGGCGGGTCTGCCCGCGGGAGCGCTCTCGCTGCTGGTGGGCGGCGTGGGGGACCTGCTCGAGCACCTCGGACCGCAGGACGTGGTCGCCTTCACCGGCTCCAGCGAGACCGGCGCGAAGATACGCGCCCTTGGGTCCGTGATCCGCCACTCGGTGCGCGTGAACGTCGAGGCGGACAGCCTGAACGCGGCCATCCTGGGCCCCGACGCGGCGCCCGGGTCCGAGACCTGCGACCTCTTCATGAAGGACGTGATGCGGGACGTGACGCAGAAGGCCGGACAGAAGTGCACGGCCATCCGTCGCGTCCTGGTTCCCGCCCCGCTGGCCGCGCACATCCGGGACGAGCTCGTGGACCGGCTGCGCTCCGTGGTGGTGGGCAATCCGGCCGAAGACGCGGTGCGCATGGGGCCCCTGGCCACGGCGCACCAGCTCCGCGACGTGCGGGCGGGCATCGGCAGGCTGGCCGCGGACGGACGGCTCGCCCTGGGCTCTGCGGAGCCGCTTGCCGGCGTGGGCGCTCCCCCCGGCAAGGGGTTCTTTGTAGGGCCGTGCCTGATCGAGGTCGAAGGGGGAGCGGCGGCCCCGACCGTCCACTCTCTCGAAGTGTTCGGCCCCGCGGCAACCCTCATCCCCTGGTCGGGCGTGCCCGCCGAGGCGACCGAGGTGGTTGCGCGCGGCCAGGGCGGGCTCGTCTCTTCCGTGTACTCGGACGACCCGACCTTCCTGAGCGAGGTGGTGCTCGGCCTCGCCCCCTTCCACGGGCGAGTCTTCCTGGGCAGCGGGAAGATCGCCGAGCAGTCGCCGGGGCCGGGCACCGTGCTGCCCCAGCTCGTCCACGGCGGCCCCGGCCGCGCCGGCGGTGGCGAAGAGCTGGGCGGCCCGCGTGGTCTCGGCTTCTACCTGCAAAGGGTGGCCCTCGAGGGAAGCCGGCCGGTGATCGAGAAGATCGTGGGGATCAGGAGCGGCTGAAAGGAAGGCAACCATGCCTGGCTCATCGGTGTCCCCGGGGAACCTGCCTGTCACCGTGGAACGAGTGCTGGGCGACTTCCTGGAGGCGGCCCGCGCCGCTTTCGAGGAGGACCTGCACTCCGCCGTGCTCTACGGGAGCGCGGCCGAGGGGCGCCTGCGCGCGACCTCGGACGTGAACCTGGTGGTCGTGCTGGCGCGCTTCGAGCCGGCGGCCGCCGACCGCCTGCGCGAGCCGCTGCGGGTGGCCCAGGCGGCGGCGCGCCTCTCCCCGATGTTCCTGCTCGCGTCCGAGGTGCAGGACGCGGCCGAAGCCTTCGCCGGGAAATTCTCGGACATCCTCCGGCGGCGGAGGGTGCTCTTCGGGCCCGACCCGTTCGCCTCCCTCGCCATCCCCCGCGCGGCCGCCATCGCTCGGCTGCGCCAGGTGCTGCTCAACGTTACCCTGCGGCTCCGCGCCTTCTACATCGAGCGCAGCCTGCGCGAGGAGCAGCTCGCGCTGGTGGTGGCCGACGCGGCGGCGCCCCTCCGTTCCTCGGCCGCCCTGCTCCTCGAGCTCCTGGGCCAGCCCGCGGCCTCGCCCCGGGATGCGCTGGAAGCGATCGCGGCCCAGGAGGGCGGGGATCTGCGAGAAGCGCTGCCGCGCCTCAGCGAGGCGCGCACGAAGCGCCTCCTGCCTCCCGGGATCGCGGGACCCACGCTCTTCCGCCTGCTCCGCCTGGCCGAGGGGATGCGGGCGCGGGCGCAGAGCCTCCGCTAGGGCCCATGAACCCCTTCGACCTGCGCGGCCCAGAGTTCCTGGCCCTCTACCTGGGCCTGGGCCTCGTCACCCTGCTCGGGCTGCGCGTCTGGCGCTTCTTTGCGGAGGCCGGCTCCGGGCGGATCAACCTGTCGGATCCCTACCTCATCGCCTCCCTGCGGGGCGGCGCCCCGGAGGTGCTGCGTCTCATCACGGTCTCGCTGATCGACCGCGGCCTGCTCAGGGTTGAACCGGGTCAAGACCTGGTCTTCGCGACGAGCCCCGCGGCGGCCGACCTGGTCCGCCGTCCCCTCGAGAAGGGCGTTGTCGAATGGTCTTCGAGTCCACCCGCCTCCTCTCCGAGGCGCAGGCCCTCGAGAACGACCTCGCCCGGGTTGGCCTCTTGCCGGACGAAGCCACCCGGCGCTTGCGCACCGGCCGCCTCCTCCTCGCCCTGGGGCTGCTCTGGTCCGTCGCAATTGTGAAGACCGGGATCGGACTGGCCCGCGGCCGGCCCGTGGCCTTCCTCGTGATCCTCGCGATCCTGTTCGGGGTGGGCGCCTGGCGGGTGGTGAACCCAAGGCGCACAGCGCGCGGCGACTCTCTCCTGGCCGACCTGCGTACCCTCTTCCGCGACCTGAAGCAGCGGGCCTCCAGCCTGCGCCCCGGGGGAGCCACGGCGGAAGCGGCGCTCCTGGCCGCCGTGTTCGGCCTGGCCGCCCTCCCCAGCGCCTGGGACTTCACGAAGAAGATGTACCCGAAAGCGAGCACGTCCTCGGGCATCTCCTGGAGCTCGTCGTGCGGCTCGTCCTGCGGCTCCTCTTGCGGGTCCGGCTGCGGGGGCGGCTGTGGTGGCGGTTGTGGAGGCTGCGGGAGCTAGGGATGAGCGGCTGGGAAGGCGATCGCATCGGCCTCGGGTGGCGCCCCGAGCTGGCCGCGGGCATCCTCGCGCACCTCGACCGCATCGACGTGGTGGAGGTGATCGCCGACGACTTGTTCGGCGCCCCCAGGCATCAGCTGCGGGCCATGCGGACGCTGGCCGAGCAGGTGGCGGTGACGCTGCACGGCGTGGGCCTCGGCCTGGCCTCGTGCGCTCCCGTGGAGGGCCGGCGGCTCGAGCGGATGGCCCGGGTGGTGGACGCGATCCGACCCCGGTTGTGGTCGGAGCACCTGGCCTTCGTGCGCGCGGGGGGGGTGGAGATCGGCCACCTGGCCGCGCCCTCGCGCAACGAGGCGACGGTTCACGGGGCGGCCAGGAACCTCGAACGGGCCCGCGCCACGGTGGGCTGCGCGCCCCTCGTGGAGAACGTGGCCACCCTCATCGACCCGCCCGGTAGCGATCGCGACGAAGCGACCTGGGTGGCGGAGGTGCTCGGGGCCTCGGGGGTCGGCCTCCTTCTCGACCTGCACAACCTCCACGCCAACGCCGTCAACTTCCGCTTCGACCCGCTCGCTTTCCTGGAACGGCTGCCCGCGGAGCGGATCGCCGCCATCCACCTCGCGGGCGGGCGCTGGGTGGCGGGCCCCGGGGGTGAGCGCCGGCTCCTCGACGACCACCTCCACGACGTGCCTGATCCCGTCTACGCGCTCTTGCGCGAGGTGGGCCGGCGCGCGCCGCGGCCGCTCACGGTGGTGCTGGAGCGGGACGGGGCGTTTCCCTCGATGGGCGAGCTGCTGGGGCAGCTCGAGCGGGCGCGGGCGGCGCTAGCCGATGGGCGCGCGGCGAGGCGCGCATCCGCCACGGACGGGGCCGGATGGAGCGCCGCGTGAGTCCCGGCTTCGAGGCCTTCCTGGCCCGGATCTACGTGGACGCGGAGGCGCGCCGCCGCTTCCTCGCGGACCCTCAGGGAGAGGCGATGCGGGCCGGCCTCGCGCCCGGGGAGGCCGGTGCGCTGGCCGCGATCGACCGGGCGGGTCTGGAGCTGGCCGCCCTGAGCTACGAGCGCAAGCGGATCCGGAAGCCCGCGGGGGCCAGGAGGGGCTGAGGGGCCGCGGTCACCTCGAACGCGCGGACGCGGTCCGGCTGCGGGACGCGGAGACAACGCGGGCTCCGGATCGCGACCCAGACCAGAAGGGTCAGGTCCACGGCCCGCTCTTCGAGGGACGGCACCTCGACCACGAGGTCGGGAGAGCGACGTCGAAAAATGCCCGTCCCGGCGAGCGCCAGCCTGCGGTCTCGTGGGTCAGGAACGGCACGCCCACTCCGCGCATCCTGTCGAGGATCGCCGCGTGTGGAGTCCCACCTCGCCGGTGTGGACCGTCCCCCGGCGGCGCGGGGCGGACGACGGCGTCCATGGCCGCGGCGATCCGAAAACCCGACGAACCCCTGACCGCAATTCGTAGGGCTCCTGCGGATGATCCTCCCGTCGATCGGCGCGGCGCCCGATGTCGCCCATCCACCCGCTCTTCGCCCGGGGATGGGCCGCTCCTCAGGGACGAAGGCGGGCTCGACAGGGATCATCTGAGCCCCCACCCTCCGGGCTCAGGACTTGCGGGGGTCCTTGAGCTTGGCCAGAACGGCGAATGGGTTGTTGAACGCGGGCTTGGCGGGAGGCCGGCTCGCGGTGGTCGGCGGAGACCGCCGAGGGGGCGGGGCCGGACCACGCTCGGGACGCGGCGGGGGCGGGCCCTTGCGGCCAGCCGATGTGCCCCCTGAGGGCGGCGGTCCCGCCTGGGGCCGGGGCGGACGAGCCTGCCCCTTGCCCGCGGGGGCGGCGCGCGGGGGCGCGGGCTGGCCAGCGGGGGTCCGGGCCGGCTTTCGCGCCGGAGCCGTCTTGTGCTCGGGCGGCGCGCTCCGCATCGACAGCGAGATCTGCTTCTTGTCCAGGTCGACCTTCAGCACGCGCACCTGGACCCGGTCGCCCGGCTTGACCACCCCTCGCGGGTCTTTCACGAAACGGTCGCCGAGCTGCGAGATGTGGACGAGGCCGTCCTGGTGCACGCCCACGTCCACGAAGGCGCCGAAGTTCGTCACGTTGGTGACGACCCCGGGGCAGACGAGCCCCGGCTTCAGGTCTTCGAGCACGCGCACGTCCTCTCGGAAGCTGAAGGGGACGAAGTGGTCGCGAGGGTCCCGCCCCGGCTTCGCGAGCTCCCGGAGGATGTCCTCGAGGGTGTAGGCACCCACCTCCTCGCGGAGCTCGGGGGCGCTGCGCAGCAGCTCCACCCCGGGGCCGAGCACCTCGGAAACCGAGCGCCCGAGCCGTGCGGCCAGGCCCTCGAGCACAGGGTAGGTCTCGGGATGAACCCCCGTGTTGTCCAGGGGGTTCTCGCTCCCGGGGACCCGCAGGAAGCCGGCCGCCTGCTCAAAGGCCTTGGCCCCGAAGTGCTTGACGTCGAGCAGCGCCGCGCGGGACGGGAAGAGCCCCTTACGCTCGCGGTGCTCGACGATGGCCCCCGCCAGGGCGGGACCGATCCCGGAGACGTGGGCCAGCAGGTGGCGGGAGGCGGTGTTCAGGTTGACCCCCACCTGGTTCACGCAGGAATCCACGGCCGCTTCCAAGCTGCGCTCCAGGGCGGCCGGCGAGACGTCATGCTGGTACTGCCCGACCCCGATGCTCCGGGGTTCGACCTTGACCAGCTCGGCCAGGGGGTCCTGGAGGCGCCGGGCGATCGAGATCGCTCCCCGCACGGTGGCGTCGAGGTCGGGGAACTCCTCGCGGGCCACATCCGAGGCGCTGTAGACGCTCGCCCCCGCCTCGCTGACCAGGACCACCGGGGTGCTGAGCCCCGCCTCGCCCAGGGCGGCGCGTGCGAACACCTCGGTTTCCCGGCCCGCCGTTCCGTTGCCCACCGCGACGGCTTGCGCGTCCCTGCCGAGCTCGGCCAGCCGCGCGCGCGCGGCGGCCTTGCCCTCCTCCGTGTGGAGGTGGATCACGTCGCTCTTGACGAAGGCTCCCGCGGCGTCCACCGCGGCCAGTTTGCAGCCGGTGCGGACTCCGGGATCGATCCCGAGGACCGGCTTGGGCCCGAAGGGAGCCTCCAGGAGCAGCCGGCGCACGTTTTCCGCAAAGACCCGGATCGCGGCGTCGTCGGCCGCATCCTTGAGCGCGCGATGCACCTCGTTCTCGATGCTGGGCAGCACGTGCTCGCGGAGCGCGCTGCGCGCCGCCTCCTTGAGGACCTGGGCCCCCGGCGAGTCCGGTACGGTGGAGGCCGCGGCCTCGAAGGCCTCGAGGAGGCGGGCCTCGAACCCCGGGTCGTCCGGCGGGCCCTCCACCGCGAGGGCCAGCTCGCCCTCCGCGGTGCCGCGGCGCGCCGCGAGATAGCGGTGCGAGTTCTGGGATTCCCGCAACGAGCCGACCTTCTCCCGGAACGCGAAATAGGTCTCGTACTTGCTGTGGGGCTTCGCCTTGTCCGTGCGGGTCGCGCGCAGCCACCCCTTCTCGAACAGGGCGTGCCGAACCCGCGCCCGCAGCTCCGGGATCTCGCTGAGGCGCTCCACCAGGATGTCCCGCGCCGCCGCGATCGCCTTCTCCGCGGTGTCCATCCCCTTCTCGAGGTTGCGGAAGGTGAAGGCCCACAGCTCGAGGGTCTGGCCGGGGAGGGGCGCTTCGGTGCCGTGCCCGCAGTTCCAGATCCAGTCTGCCAGCGGCCCCAGGCCGGCCTCCCGGGCCAGGACCGCGCGGGTCTTCCGCCTCTGCTTGTAGGGGAGGTACAGGTCCTCGAGGCCTTCGAGGTCGAAGGTGGCGAGGACCTGCTCCTCCAGGGCGGGGGTCAACTTCTTCTGGCGCTTCATGGCCTCGAGGATGATCACCTGGCGGTTCGTGATACGGTCCCACAGCTCCCGGGCCGCGAGGGCGCCTCGGATCGCCACCTCGTTGAGGTTGCCTGTCCTCTCCTTCCTATAGCGGGCGATGAAGGGCACGGTGGCGCCCCCCGCGGCCAGCTCCAGGACGGCTTTGGCTCCTTCGAGGCGGATCTCCGGGTGCCGGGCGCGGAACCAGGAGTCGAAGTCGGAAGAGGCGGGGATGGTCAAGACTCGGCTCGGGGGGGCTCCCCTATGCTGCCATCATCCGGCGGACCTGG
>WNFJ01393457.1_pt2 | contig 10949 bp, 7 predicted proteins | sample 5400461 | NCBI WGS metagenome assembly WNFJ01 (sample SAMN13153349, study PRJNA577476) | soil metagenome | isolation source: 115 cm saprolite on Douglas fir-dominated hillslope | place: USA:California | collected 2013-09-17 | reverse complement strand
CGTCTCCAGCGTCATTTCAAGGTGCTTGGTGTCAGAGGACATCTTTGCGTTGCTGCTGCCCCGGGAGCCCCTAATGTGACCGCTTTATGGTTAACATAGCAACGGAAACGGAGTCAATGGAGCAAGACCACCATCTCCCAAGTAATTAAGACGCTGGCTAAGGAAAGAAGGCAACCGCCGATTGGCGGTCTGCATTGACGAACTTCACATTCCAATCGCCAATGACAATTTGCGTTGCAGCTCAAGCCCAGTAAGAGCGGTCTAGCGTTCAGTATTGAATCGCCTCGCTGAGATGACGCGGCTGACTCTGATCTACTCGGATTCCTTCGTTGCTACGCCGTAAAGCGCCAAGACGTCCGGCAACATTACGACGCCCTCTAGGTGATGCACGTTGGCGCGGCTCACTACCGGCAAGAGGTCCAGATGACTCGCGCCCATGCGCTCCAGCGCCAAGTTGAGAGGGTGGTCCGAATGGACGTGCGGAAAATGGTCGGCGTCTCGGAATTCACTCAGCCGATTACTACCAAGACCATCGTTGTTGAGACGTTTCAGTTTTTGCAAGCTGATGACGCCAATCACACCACGTTCATCGCATACCGGCCAGGCGTGAAACTCGCTCGACTTCGATTTCTCTAGAGCCTGCTCAACGGTCATCCCCGCGCTCAGCACTTCTGTGGCATCGCGCATGGCATGAACCACCTGCCGCTGAACTCCCTGCTGGCGCGTCTCAGCCGTCGGCAGGTGGATGCCATCCTGCTGCGCGAGAACCTCGTAGATGGGCTGCTTTTGGAATCGCGAGGAAATGAAAAAACTCAGGAGATTGGAAATCATCAGCGGCACGATCACTGCATAGTCTCTCGTAATTTCGAAGATCATCACGACGGAGGTCATCGGCGCGCGCACCATCCCCGCAAAGGCCGTGCCCATCCCAACGAGTGCGTAAGCCCCGGGCGTGCCGGCGTAATTTGGCAAAAAGTGATTGGCTACGTTTCCGACAATCCCACCAAGCATGGCTCCAAGAAACAAGCTCGGTCCGAAGATTCCGCCAGCGTTACCGGAGGCGTAGCTGGCGACCACGGCGAAGAACTTCAGCACAAGCAACAGGATCATCAACTTCAACGCCATGTTGCCGTTGAGAGCTTCACCCACGTGTTTGTATCCAACGCCCGGGAGCTGCGGCACGAACCAGCCCATCATTCCCACCGTCAGTCCGCCCGCCACCGGTTGGAACCACACGGTCTTTCTCGGAAAACGTAGAAAGCGCGCTCGCATCCAAAGCAAGAGCTTCGTAAACGCCACCGAGACGAAACCGCCGGCAACCCCGAGTAGCGCATAAATTCCGAATTCGCCCGGATGAACCAATTGATACTGCGGCACCTGGAACAGCGGATCATTTCCCAACAGCAATCGAAGCATCGCCCAGGAGGTCGCTGATGCCAGCACCACGGAGCCAAGCACCGGCGCGTGCAAATCTCCGACAACCTCTTCCAGCGCAAACAAGACCGCAGCGAGCGGAGTGTTGAACGCTGCAGCGATGGCGGCCGCAGCCCCGACAGGGATCAGCGCCTTCATTTTTTCTGGGCGCAACCCAAGTTTTCTGCCCAGCACCGAAGCGATTCCCGCGCCCACTTGAACCGCAGGACCTTCGCGGCCGAGCGGAATCCCGCTGGCAAGCGTCGCAGCAGTGCAAAAGAACTTTCCGAAAACCGTGCCGAGTGAGATGCGGCCTCCCCGCGCATACAGGGCGGCTTTCGTTTGCGGAACTCCACTTCCCCGAGCATCGGGAAAAAAGCGGTAGAGCAAATACCCCATGAGGGCTGAGCCGGCTACGGGAACAAGCAGTCTTCGCCATGCCGCTCCGCCTGCGGGATAGAGCCTGGCTCCGAATCGCTCCGTCAAGAGAATGAACGCGACAACCACGATGCCCACCAGCGCGCCGATGAGCAGCGTTAGGACCAGAAAAACTTGTTCCTCGCGATTCTGGAGAAACGATGCCCACTGCTGCGGCCAAGAATCCCTCCATTTCTTATGGGCCGGTTCTCGGGCTTCGCTCAAATCCGTACTGGGAATGTCACTCACCGCGACTTTCCCTGCTTTTCTTGGAAGATCCCCCGGCTTGTTTCTTCCCTGGCGACGGGCGGCCGTTTTCCAGCAAGGCGCTGATGGCATTAACGAGTGTCGCACCGCTTGCGCGCAACTCGCCGATGCGGTCCCGCGCCACCAACTCGAGCAACTTCTCGCCGCGCGGCAACAGGGATACCAGTACGCGCCTGCGGTCGTCACGGTTGCGGCTCCGGCGATGAGTTCGACGGCGCTGTGATGTTTCAGAGCCAGCCGGTCCGCCAAGGCCCGGATGGTAGCCTCTTCGCCTTCGGGAAGGCCGCGGATGGCCAGCAAGAGCAGATATTGCTGAGGCTCCAGGCCCGCCGTCTGCGCCACCGCGTCCCCTTCGCGGACGAACTTGCGAATGAGGTAACGGAGCTCCGCGAGGGCCTGATACTCCGCCGTGGTGATTTCTTTGGCCACCAAATAACTATATCGCAATGCGATATATGTTTCCACTCGCGCGCACGCGTAGATTCATACGGAATTCGCATATCCGCAAGCACTTGTAGGGGCGCAGCATGCTGCGCCCCTCTTTGGCAACCAGCTGACGTCATCGCCGCTCTCGATTCGCGTGGAAACGTTGAGGTAAGAAATTGCTCAGCGGAAAATCCGGGGTTACAGCGGTTTGCGGAACGATTTCTGCGTTTTGTAATGCTCATAACCGTTGCGTTCGTAGAACTTGTGCGCGCGCTCACGAATTACATTCGACCGGACCGACATGCTCTTACAACCGTGTTTGCGCGCCCAATCTTCGGCGGTGGCCAGCAGCCGCGCGCCCGCTCCGAAGCTCCGTTGCCTTTCGGCGACGACCAGGCCGTTCACTTCCGCCCGAATCTCAACTTCCAGAAGAGGCTGCTTGCTCACATGCACCCAGCCGATCACTCCATCCTCCGGAGCATCTGCCACGAATACGGCGTGCAGCGAGGCAGGCTTGATTCCCAACAGCCTTTTGCGCATCTCCGGCGTGGTCGCGGGATACCCGAGCTGGCCCGAGAGCACCGCAAGCTGCGCAGCATCGCCGCTTTTCGCTCGACGGATTTTCAATTCTCCATGCATCGTTCGCTTTGTCATTCCTTCTTCTCTGCGATTCCTCAGCGCGCTCTGCGTCTCTCCGTTATCGTTTCTCTTCTCTGATCTTTCCAACTCTAGCACCCTTTGCGCCGCAGTCGTGCCTGCACGGCGGCACTCTTCAATTCGCGCAGCGCGTCCGCGGCAATCCAGCGCGCCGAGCGTGAATCCTGCCGTCGGATTTTTTCCGCGGCGCGGATCGCCTGCCGGTTGAGCCGTACATTTCTTTTCCCGATGTTTCGCAAGGCCCAGTCGACCGCTTTCTTCACAAAATTTCGCTCATCGTGCGCTTCGCGCTCGATCGCGCGCAGGAATCGCACGAACAGCGCATCCGGGGCCGCTTCATCTTTGTAACTAAGATACGCAACCAGGGAAAAGCTGGCGCGCTTTACGAACTCTTCGCGGCGCCGGCTCCACGCTGCTGCCTTGCTCCATGCAGGCTTCGCATGCGCGTAGAGGTAACAACACGCCGCATCGACCACGTCCCACGCGTCGAAATCGCGCACCCATCGATCCATCTCCGCCGAGCTAACTTTTTCCGTTTCGCCAATCAGCGTTGCGAGGATTCGCGCTTCATGAATGCCCGTCGTCCACAGTTGCCGGGCAAGCCGATGATTCTTGCCGATGTGTTTCGCAAATTGATGCAAAACTGGCGCGGAGATTCCATAAGCCTTCGGCGCATGCACGCCAAAGTATGCCAACTTCGCGCGCACCTTCGGGTCTGCCAACCGTGCAAGTTCACGCAAGACCGCCGTCTAGGTCCATGGCGGCAGCTTCTCTCGAGTGCCGTTGTTCTTAAAACGTTTTTTCGGAATCAAGGAGGATGGTGACCGGGCCTTCATTGACCAGCTCCACGGACATCATCGCCTGGAAAACACCGGTTGCGACGTTCACGCCAAGCTTGCGAAGCGCTTCGCAAAATTCTTCGTAGAGAGCTTTCGCTTGTTCCGGCGGCGCAGCAGAGATAAAGCTTGGCCGCCGCTGCCCGCGCGCGTCGCCGTAAAGCGTGAACTGCGAAACCACCAGCGCGCTGCCTTTCACGTCCAGCAGCGACCGGCTCATCTTACCCTGATCCACTTCGAAGATGCGCAGGTTCGCGCACTTTTCCGCCATCGAGGCGGCCACAGTTGACGTATCTTCACGGCCGACGCCGAGCAGAATCATCATCCCGGCGCCAATCTCGCCCGTCACACGCCCTTCGACGGCAACCTTAGCTCGACTGACTCTCTGAACCACGGCGCGCATGCCCGCGGCTCAATTGTCTCCTTGCTTGGCCGGCTTGCGCGGCAAGCTGCGCCACGTTGTAGGCGAAAACCGCCAGCACTTGCGCCCCTTCCGTCAGGTCATCCCAACGCACGCGGTCCAGCGTGTCCGCCTGGGAATGGTGCGTCTTGTCGTAAACCACATTGTCCTGCACGCACCAGAAACCGGGCACGCCAGCCTGATCGAATGGCACATGATCGCTCCCGCCTTCGGACCGTAGCGTCGGCTCCGCCAACCCGATTTCCTTCGCCCGCGCTAGCGGATTGAGCGCGCGGTCGATCGTCTCCCTCACCGCGTAGTTTCCCATCAACCCGATGGTCAAGACTTTTCCGGTTCCGCTGTCGTGCACGAGCACTCCGGAAATTTTCTCCAGTTCTTTCTGATGTGTTTTCACGTAAGCCTTCGAGCCGTTCAAGCCCTGCTCTTCGCCGGTGAACAGCACGAACCGGATCGTCCGCTTCGGCTTCACACCCAGCTTTTGCAGCGCCCGCGCCGCTTCCAGCACGGCCATCGATCCCGTGCCGTTGTCCGTCGCGCCCGTTCCCAAGTCCCACGAATCGAGATGCCCTCCAACGATTACGACCTCGTCCGGCTTTTCGCTTCCCGGAATTTCCGCCACGGTGTTGTACACCTCGACGGGTTTCCCGCTGAAGCTGCTCTCCATACTCACTTCCGCTTCCACGGCTCCCGCGTCCACCAGGCGCCAAAGCAGGGCGAAGTCTTCTCGCGTGGTATAGGCGGTCGGGACCGCGCCCGCAACGTATTCCCTTCCGCTAACGCTCATGTTCAGCAAGCCGTAGGATTTATCCGAGCTGAGCAGTACGGCAGCCACTCCTTCTTCGGCAAAGAATTTCGTTTGCATCTGCCGCATTTTGCGGTAGGCCTCGAAGTCGAACGGCTTTTGTTCGTCCGATTTCGGCCGGGCGACAGGAATCGTATTTTCTGCCCACGGTGTTAACAGCGGATTGCCGGGAGAAACCGTTTCCCGGATGCGACCGGCGAGTACGATAGCACCCTTTAATTTGTCCTTGTATTGCTGCAACTCTTCCGCCCTCTCCGCGGTGATCCCCATTAGCGGCCCGTGCACCATGCCCTTTGTGCTTGCGGACCAGCCTGCCGTCTCCAGCGTCAAGCGGTGCTGCGTCGGGACTGTAATGCGGCCGCTCGCGGGTCCGCGCGTCCAGCTATTGGCGATGGTCCACGGTTCGAGGTGCACATTTGCGAGTCCTGCTTCTTTGAAGCGCTCCATTGTCCAGTGACTCGCTTTGTCCAGTTGCGGTGAGCCGGTCAAGCGCGGGCCGATGAAATCGGCCAAGTGCTCCAGGTTGGATTTCAGCTCCCCCTGACTGGTTTTCACCTGTTCGACAATTTTCGTATCCATTTCTGAAATCGGATCGGGCTTCGGCGCCTCCGCCTCCGCCTTCGCCGCCTCAGCGGACGGCCGGTAGGGCAGCGGGCGCCGCGGCAGCATGGCGGGCAGTTGCGCCGTGTTATACGCCCAGGCCGCAAGCACCTGCGCTCCTTGGTTGAGCTCGTCCTTCCACGCTTTGTCGAAGGTGTCCGACTGGCTGTGGTGCGTCTGGTTGTATTCCGCACCGTCCTGAACCACAAAGAACCCCGGCACACCGACGTCGTCAAACGAGGCGTGGTCCGTTCCGAATGTCCTCCGCATGGTCGGCTCAAGCAGCTTCAGTTCCTTCAGCGGCGCAAGCACCTGGTCCACAATTTCGCGGTCCTGATAGTTGTCGGGCAATCCGAGCGTCAACACGCGGCCCGTGCCCGTATCGTGAACCAGCACGGCGGAGATTTTCTCCAACTCGTCCTTGTGGGCATCCGCATACTTCGCGGAGCCGACAAGTCCCTCTTCTTCTCCGGTGAACAGCACAAACCGGATGGTCCGCTTCGCTTTCAAGTTTAATTTCGCCAGCGTTCTCGCCGCTTCCAGCACCGCCATCGATCCCGTGCCGTTATCCGTTGATCCGGTCCCGAGGTCCCACGAATCCAGATGCGCGCCGAGGATCACCACCTCGTCCGGCTTCTCGCTTCCTCTAATTTCCGCGACCGTGTTGTATACCTCCATGGGCTTGTCGCCGAATGAGTTCGTCATCTCCATCTCGACTTCCACTTTCCCGTGCTTCTGCATGCGGAACAGCATCCGGTAGCCTTCGCCGGTGATGAACGCCGTCGGGATCACACCGATATCGAACTTCTCCCCGCCGATGCCGGTCATGTTCAGCAGGCCGTGCGGCTTGTTCGAATCGCGCAGCACCACGGCGACGCCTTCCTGCTTGAAAAACTCGTTTCGCGCGCGCGCCACTTCCTGCAACGCCGCAAACGGCGACGGCAGCGGCGGCTGTCCCTTCACGGGTGGCGGCGCCTGCATCGGGCGAATCAACTCTCGATTCAAACTCTCCGGCCTGGGCGGCGAGAGACTCTCGGGCTCCTGGTAGATAACGATCGCACCCTTCAGCTTCCCGCGAAACTTTTCGAAATCCTCTTTCGTTTTCGCGTCAAAGTATACGACCGGCCCGCGCACCACTCCGTTGGTGCCGGGCGACCATCCCGCAGATGCAATCGTCAGCGGATGAACGGCGGGACTCACCATGCGCGCGTGCGCCATCCCGCGCGTCCAGGAGCGCGCGATGGTCCAGGGCTCCAGCTTCACGTTCGTCAGGCCGTACTCGCGGAACTTGGCCGCCGTCCAATCATTCGCCTGCTTCAGTTGCGGCGAACCCGTCAGCCGAGACCCGATCTCGTCCGATAGGTACTCCAGGTTATCCATGGCCTGGCTGTGATCGTGAATCTCGCTTAATATTTGCGCGTCCGCGGCAGCGAACGGATTGGTATCGTCCGGCGCAGGCTTCGCCGACCCCGCCCGCACTCCGGCCAGGACGAGCACCGCGACGCACACCAGCATTGCCACTCGACGTGAGTTCATGCGATCTCCCTCGAAGTCTTCAACAAGATTTCATTGAAAGAGTTTCATCATCCTCGCGCAGCCAATTCCACTTGGTTCCCGTCATGGCCGTGCGGTCCACTCTCTGGACTTGCTCTTATAGACGTGCGGAGCCGCTCGCTTCGTTTCGTTATTTTTCAGCGACTCTCGGGTCTCACTGTGATTTCCCATCTCTTCTCTGCGGTTTCTCAGCGTGCTTTGCATTTCTGCGTTTACTCTTTCTTCCGTTTTTCCCGGCTAGCGGCAATGCAATAAAGGCGCGCGGCGAGGGCTGGCACCTTGGACAAAAATAGCTGCTTCGTCCCGCAACAATCGCGCGCCGGATCAGCGTCTTGCAGCGATAACAGTTTTTCCCCTCGCGTCCGTACGCGCGATGGTGCCGCTGATATTCTCCGGGCTTGCCTTCGGCGTCAAGAAAATCGGAAATCGAGGACCCGCGCAACACAATCGCTTTCCGCAAAATGTTTTGCAGCACGTGACGCAACGTCTCTGATTGTTTCCTGCTCAGGTTGGCTCCCAGCCGCGCTGGATGGATCTTGGCCCGCCAGAGGCTTTCATCCGCATAGATATTGCCGACGCCACGGAGCACGCTCTGGTCCAGCAGCAGCGCCTTGATCCGCGCGCGTCTCCCGCAAATCCTGTCCGCAAATTCCTGCTTGCTCACTTCGAGCGGATCGGCGCCGAATCCGGTCAGCTCTTCGGCAAGCAGGGCTTTGGTCAGGTAGGCGATGCGCCCGAACCGCCGCGCATCCGTGTAGCGCAGTTCGCGTCCGTCATCCAGAAGCAAGCAAACGTGCGTGTGCTTTTCCAGAGGCTGCCCCGCCGGACTCGGCGCGATCTGGCCAGTCATCCCCAGATGCACGAGCAGCGACGCAGGAGCCGCATCCCCATTAGTGACAACGCTGGTTTCTCGATTCACCGCCGACAGCCGCAGCAGCATGAATTTACCGTAACGCTCCACCGCCTCAATCTGGCGCCCTGGTAAATGCTGCTCAAGGGCTGCCGGATCGTCAATAAAATCTGTTTTACGCAGCGTGACAGATAGAATCCGCCGGCCGAGAATCGCTTGCCGCAATCCTCGCGCTACTGTCTCGACTTCGGGAAGTTCCGGCATAAGAAGAGAGCACCGTTAAAATATCACAGCGCCACGCGTAACGCGCTTGGCAGCACGGGAAGAGCTCGCGCGCCTCAAAGCGGAATTTTCTGCAGAGATATGTCCGAAAGCCCTGTGCAGAAAATTTCTGACTTTTCAATGAACCTGCGAGGGCGTAGAGTTCCGCGCCCTTGCGGCCATGGACCTTGCCCAATCTACTTCTTGTGATAGGTCGGATACGGCGGATGCTCGGGGATCACTACCGGATTCTTCTTCAGCGACTCCAGCGTCACCTCGACCGCCTTTTCGAGTTGCCGGTCGTGGCCCGCCGCAACGGACGCAGGATCGTTTTCCACTTCAATATCCGGCGCGATTCCGCGGTTTTCCACTTCCCAATCGCCTTTTAGGCCATAGATGGCCACGCGCGGCGCCGTAACGTAACCCCCGTCCAGCAGCGGCGGATAGCCATAAATCCCCACCAATCCGCCCCAGGTGCGCGTGCCGACCAGCGGCCCAATTTTGTCCTGCCTGAACATCCACGGCAGCGCATCGCCACCCGATCCGGACATTTCGTTGATGATCATCGTTTTTGGCCCGTAAATTTGCGCCAGCGGCGAGCAGAACGCTTCGCCTTCCCGGGAAATCGCGCAGTTCCGCAACGGGCGCTTCAGCATGTCGATGATGTAATCCGCCACTTCGCCGCCGTGGTTGTAGCGCTCGTCGATGACGGCACCTTGCTTGCCAACCTGGGCAAAGTAGAAGCGGTTGAAATTGAGGTAACCGCCAACGGCCGTATCGGGAACGTGCACGTAAGCCAGCTTTCCTCCGCTTAGCTCGTCCACCTTCCGCCGGCAATCTTCTTCCCAAGCGCGGTTACGCAGCGCGAATTCACTTGGCAATGGCACTACCGTGACTTCCCTGGCGTCTTTGCCGTCCGCGTTCGGGTCCACCTTGATTTTGATCTGCTTCCCTGCGGTGTTCTCAAAGAAGCTGTAGACCTCTGCCGGTGGCCGGACCTCTCGCCCTTCCACCTCCAGCAAATAATCGCCTGGCTTCACGTCCACACCCGGCTGGGTCAGCGGCGCGCGCAGATCGGGGTTCCAATTCTCCCCATTGTAAACACGGGCAAAGCGGTAGCGCCCGTTCTCCATCTTGTAGTCAGCTCCGAGCAATCCGCCCTTCACCCGCTTCGGCTCCGGCACATCCCCGCCCCCAATGAACATGTGGCCGATGGTGATCTCCCCCAGCATTTCGTCGAAGAGATAATTCAAGTCCCCGCGCCCTGCCAGGCCCTTCAGATAGGGAGCGTATTTCTTCTCCGCGGCATTGATGTCCAGTCCGTGATGATGCGGATCGTACAGGAAGTCGCGCTCGATGCGCCAAACCTCGTGGTACATCTGGTTCCATTCGGCGCGCGGGTCAACGTAAACCTCCATCTCGTCCAGCTTCAGGGCGCCGTCGCCGGGCTTTACTACTGCGGCCGTGCCGGTGATGAACCATCCAGGCCCCAAGTGGTAAAGCACTTTTTCGCCATTGGCGGAAACTGCGAATCCGTTGATCCCGCTTACGAACGGCTCGGTCTTTCGCGTTGTGAGATCGAATTTAGAAACCGTGACAGGAGTGTGCTCCTCGAATCGCGGCACATCCACAGTCTCGGATAGAAACAGAATCCCCCCCTTGCCGGTGTCCAGGCTCCCGAAGTTCGCAGGCTTAATCGGCAGCGCTACGATCCGCTGTCCGATGCCCTCGAGGTCGATGGTGACCTTGACGGGCTCCTCCTTCTTCTTCTCGCCTTCTTTACCCTTCTCATCTTCTTTGCTCTTATCGTCTTCCTTGCTCTTCTCCCCCTCTTTGTTCTTGTCGGCTTCTTTGCCTTTGTCCACCGAATCTTTCTTCTCTTCCGCCGCTTTTTCTTCGTCGCTCTGCGGCTCCACAGGCGAGGGATCGTCCTTCTTGAGCACCGCCGCGTAAACACTCCGCAAAACCGGGTGCTGGAAGCTGGACAAATCCAGCCAGCCCGCGGAAAGTCCCACATCCGTGCTTACCGCAAAGAACAGTGATTTCCCGCCTTTGTCGAATACCGGATATCGCGCATCACTGATCCCGTCCGTGACTTGCGGTTCTTTGCTCGTTTCCAGCGAGTACACGAAAACTGCACGCAAATGGTTCTCGAGCAGCTTGGCATACGTCAGCCATTTGCTGTCCGGCGACCATGTCTCACCGAAACCAGACGTCGGATCATCGTAGCGATCCGTAGTCACTTTCACCGGCGTGCCTTTCTCCACGTCGACGTACCACAGGTTTAGTCGCTTGTCCGTGTAAGCAATCTTCTTGCTGTCCGGCGACCATAAGGGAGAGTAAAAATACGAAGGAGGATTGCCCAGATTGATCTTCTTCACCGTTTTGGAGCCCGACTGATCGGCTATGTGCAACGCATACTCGCCGGACTCATCTGAAAAATAG
>WNFJ01036569.1_pt1 | contig 10949 bp, 8 predicted proteins | sample 5400461 | NCBI WGS metagenome assembly WNFJ01 (sample SAMN13153349, study PRJNA577476) | soil metagenome | isolation source: 115 cm saprolite on Douglas fir-dominated hillslope | place: USA:California | collected 2013-09-17 | reverse complement strand
GCGATCTGGCACAACGACAAGACCGCTCAGCCAGTCAAACGATCACTGACCGCCTTCGACCACTAACCGTCACGGGACCTCCTGGAATCATCCATCTAGGGATGATCACGGACGACGGCCATCCGCATGTGCACATCCCGGAGTCGCGTTGCGATCCCTCCAGGGATGATCACGGACCTGTGCGCGGCCCCTGAGGCGCTGAGAAGGAATGGGTTGCGATCCCTCCAGGGATGATCACGGACCGGCGCCGGCGGCGGCTACGGCGGGCAGCTGTTCTAGTTGCGATCCCTCCAGGGATGATCACGGACCGGTACGGCCGCGCCACCCGGCCAGCCGTTGGCGAACACGTTGCGATCCCTCCAGGGATGATCACGGACCTGCGACGAGAACTTCCGCGTCTTCACGATGACCCCGTTGCGATCCCTCCAGGGATGATCACGGACTCGAGGATGGCGGCGAGGTTGCGGCGCACCTCGGGTTGCGATCCCTCCAGGGATGATCACGGACCAGGGGAACCTCTGGTCCAACCAGGGCACCGCGGAGATCACGTTGCGATCCCTCCAGGGATGATCACGGACCAGTTACGGCTATCACCAGCAGGCCGCCTGGTATCTGTTGCGATCCCTCCAGGGATGATCACGGACCCGGCCTCGGGGCCGCGGCGCCGCTGCTGTGGACCACGTTGCGATCCCTCCAGGGATGATCACGGACCACCGAAATCCCTACATTCAACGGCAACGCAACCGGGTTGCGATCCCTCCAGGGATGATCACGGACCCAGCGCCCGCACCGTCACGGTCACGGTGCGGCAGTAGTTGCGATCCCTCCAGGGATGATCACGGACCCGCCGCCGCCCGGGTCGCGCACGCTGCCTGGTCGATCTGTTGCGATCCCTCCAGGGATGATCACGGACACGGGGTGCGCGGGCGCAAGAGCGCCGAAGAGATGGCGTTGCGATCCCTCCAGGGATGATCACGGACTCACCCCTGCGGCCATTGTGGGCGCGGCCAGCACGTTGCGATCCCTCCAGGGATGATCACGGACTGGATGCCACACGCGGCATCCACAGCAGGCACACGTTGCGATCCCTCCAGGGATGATCACGGACTCGTGGGCGACGCCCACTGGACAGCGACGATCCGGCCGTGTTGCGATCCCTCCAGGGATGATCACGGACTCGTCACCCGGTCCGTCAGCCGTGAGCACCGCCCGCGTTGCGATTCCTCCAGGGATGATCACGGACGGGGATGATCTCCTACCTGAACGGGGTGGCCCAGTGAGGTTGCGATCCCTCCAGGGATGATCACGGACCGCCACGCTGTTCCTCATCGGGTATTACTAGGTTGTTGCGATCCCTCCAGGGATGATCACGGACGTGACGATCACTCAGCAGGCGTTCGGTGTCCCCTCACCCTGTTGCGATCCCTCCAGGGATGATCACGGACAACAGGTCGCTGACACCGGGCGAATCCGGCCGGGGCATCACGTTGCGATCCCTCCAGGGATGATCACGGACCCCGCACCGGCAGGGCGGCCCGTCGTCACCCTCACGTTGCGATCCCTCCAGGGATGATCACGGACCTGCGGGAAACAGCTTTTCTCCGGACTGGGGGACTTTGTTGCGATCCCTCCAGGGATGATCACGGACCGACCACGGCTCCGGCTCGTAAGGTGCGTACCGGTACTCGTTGCGATCCCTCCAGGGATGATCACGGACCGGGGTGTGGCGTGACCCGCGGGACGCGTCGGCGTTGCGATCCCTCCAGGGATGATCACGGACTCACCGAAGTGCGGGAACTGATCGCAGGCTCCCTGTTGCGATCCCTCCAGGGATGATCACGGACTCCTGCAGGTCACGCCAGGACCAGGAGATCCGCTCCCCGCGTTGCGATCCCTCCAGGGATGATCACGGACCGGACGGCCAGCTCGGCCTCGGCGACTGCCTGATGACCGGGTTGCGATCCCTCCAGGGATGATCACGGACTTGCTGAACCGCAGGTCGGCGGGGACCTGGCGCCGCTGCTCGCGTTGCGATCCCTCCAGGGATGATCACGGACGCGAGAAGGGTGGGCGGGACGTCGCGGTCGTCGTGTTCTAGTTGCGATCCCTCCAGGGATGATCACGGACTACAGCAACTCAGGGGCGATGCCCCCGGTGTTCTACCGTTGCGATCCCTCCAGGGATGATCACGGACTGGACAGCTGAGTCATTTGGCGGCGACCCGGGTAAGGCGTTGCGATCCCTCCAGGGATGATCACGGACGAGGAGGGCGGCATCATCGCCAACGAGCTTGAGAAGCTGTTGCGATCCCTCCAGGGATGATCACGGACATCACGGACCTCGCTGGGTCTGTGGGGCTGGTGCCTGTTCCGGTTGCGATCCCTCCAGGGATGATCACGGACGCGGGCTGGGAGTTTCAGCCGAGGGACATTTAGTTGCGATCCCTCCAGGGATGATCACGGACGCGCTCAGCACAAGCCGGTCATCGAGATCCCCACCATGTTGCGATCCCTCCAGGGATGATCACGGACCCGATGGTAAAGCCGCAGGTCAGAGGTGCCAGTTTCCGGTGTTTTGGGGACGGTTTTGCGGCAATCCGGCGGTTGTGCATCAGGCCAGGTCAGGGCTATGGCGACAGGGTAGTCGATGGTTCCGCGCCGATGCGCGGCCGCGCGGAGCCAGAAGGCGCACTGCCGTGGACCGATCACTGCGTTCCGTGCGGCCGCCAGGTCAAGGTTTGAGATTTCCGAATTCAATCCTCCGAACGCGCTCAGGGGTCAATAATCCATCTCAGCGCGGAAGCAGCGCATGGCTTCGGGGACGGTTGCCGGCACTGGCGGAGAGCCACCTGCTCACAAGTGTTCGGGCAGCGGGGTGCGAGCCGGTTTTGTCAGCGGGTGCTGCTATCACATTGCTCAGCACGGGTGGATTCTCGGGGCTCGGAGGTGGGTTGTGCGTTTGCGGGTGGATGTGGCGGCGTCGTTACCGGACATGCCGTGGCGTGATGTGCACGGCCCGGCCCGCGCTGTGGTGTATGGGCTGATCAAGAGGCGTGATCCGGGCCTGGCGGCCGAGTTACATGGTTCGGGCTGGCTGCGCACCGGGATGCGGCCGGTGGGTATTTCGCCGCCGCTGTTTGTGGGTGCGACGGCGCGGCGGGGTGTGTATACGACATCGGGCCGGGGTTCGGTGTGGATGGGGTCACCAGTGCCGCAGATCGCGGCGGCGTTACTGCCTGCGGCGGCGGGGTGCGGGGAGATCTCCTGGGGTTCGGTCACGCTTGGCGTCAAGGGAGTGCATCTGGAAAGCACACCGGATCACCGGTCCGGCGAGGCGGTGTTCACGTCCATATCCCCGGTGCTGGTGCGGCATGAGGACCGGTTTCTGCTGCCGGATGATGCGATGTTCACCGACCGGCTGGTGCACAACGTGCGGCACAAGGCGAGCGTGCTGGGACTGCCGGACGAGGCCGAGGTCGAGGTGCTGGACGCCGGGCACCGGCGGCGTTTCGACGTGGGTGGCGCGATGCGCATTGGCGCGGTGACCCGCGCCCGGGTGGCGGCTGCCCCCGCTGTGCTGGACGCCTTGTACGACCAGGGCCTGGGCTTGTACACAATCCAGGGGTTCGGGTGGCTTCGGTGACGTTGGCGACCGCCGTGCCCGGGGTGGCGCTGGTGCTCTCGGCGACCCGGCACCCGCTGCAGCGCTGCGGAGCCTGGGCGGTGGCGGTACTCGCCGGGCGGGACTGGCCGACCGCGGTGACTCAGGAGGACGTCGGCAAGGTTGCCGAGCGGCTGACCACCGATTGCGTGCGCGCTGGCACCGCGCGGGACGGCGACGGCGTGTACGACTGGTGGAAGGTGCTGTTCGCGCTGTACCCGAACGCCAAGCCGACGCACGCCGCGCGGTCGCGTGACCGTGAGGAGCTGCGGCCCGCGGTGGCGGCAATGTTCGCCCCGGATCCGCCCGGAGCGGTGTTGCGGCCGTGCGTGTTCTGCGCCCGCCCATCTGCGGCGCTGTGGGCCAAGGCGACGCTGCCGATGTTCGATACGACGAAGGCGCTGAACACGCTGCCGCCGCAGGTGGCGGGCTGGCCGGTGTGCCGCGCCTGCCGGGTGGCGATGTGGGCGCTGCCGTACGGCGCGTGGGTGACGGCCGGGTCGGCGACGGTGCTGACCTGTGACAGTGCGCTGGTGGAGCGGGACTTCGCGCGGCGCAACGTAGGTAGGGCGGCGCGGATCCAGCAGCTGGGGTTCAGCGGCCTGGCGGCGGGCGCCTCGGCCGAGACGGTCACCCTGGCCGCGGTGCGGGCCCACGCTGACCAGGCTTGTCACAGCGCGACGTTGTGGACGTTCAAGAACGACAACCAGGAGCCGTGGCTTCGGGTCACCGCGACGCGGGGCGGGCTGACCACGTTCGTGGTGCGGATGCTGGCCGATGCGGAGTGCTGGCGCGGCTGGCGGGCGCTGCAGCATGCCATGCACAAAACTGACAAGGCAGGCGCGGTGGCGGTCAGTGGCGCGGCCGCCGCGGCCAGGTTGCTGTTCGACCGGGAGGACCAGCCTGCGGGGCGGCTGGCCGGCACGTTGCTCGGCGGACGGTGGTGGCGTGGCGGTCGCTGTGCCGCCTGTATCTGGAGGTGATATGTGGCATGGACGATGATCAGTTAGGCCGGCTGAAGCCGGCACGTGAGCTTATCGCTGAGTGGATCACCCAGGAGGCCAATCCCCGGGGGCGTTTCAACGACTATGTGCGCGCCGCGGGCAGCGACTATCTGCTGCAGAAACTGCTCATGACGGCGAGCGCCCGGCTCCTGCTCGACGGCCGGCAGCCGGCTGACATTACCGGGGTGGCGCCGGCGCTGCTGGCCCGTGGCCCGGACGGGCGGCGGCTGCGCGGGCTGCTGTTCTTCGATGTGGTCGCCGACCTGGTGGCGCGCGGCGCACAGATCGGGTTCAAAGACGACGGCGGCCAAGACAGCGAGCAGGCAGATGACGCGGTGGCGGCCATGAGGTTCGGCGACGAAGAAGAGAGCGAGGCGTACGCCTGATGAGCTACCTGGCTGGCAAGATCGTGCTTCCGGTGACCGCCGGCGCGCCCAACAACGCCAAGGGGGACGGCACGACCGTCCCGGTGAAGAAGACCTATATCCGCGGCCGGGCCTACCCGTACGTGTCGGCCCAGGCGTTCCGCCGCTGGCTGCGGGACACCATGACCGCGATGGGCGTGGAGGCTTCTCCTACCGATCGGGTCGGCAAGGCGCAAAACAAGGCACAGAAGGCGACCACCGCCGCCGACCCTATCCGATATGCCGACGACGACCTTTTCGGTTACATGAAGGCCGCGGCCAAGTCAGCGGACGAGGCCACCACACTGCGTGACTCACCGTTCATGACCGGCACGTTTCTGGCGGTCGAGCCCGCCCGGCCGACCGAGGACTACGGCGTGATGTCGCGTGGCATCAGCGAGCCGGTGCTGCATTTCCACGAGTTCTACACCGCCGATCTGGCCGCGCCGTTCCTGCTGGATTTGCCGCGCATCGGCACGTTCACGCTGCCCGAGCCCGGCCGCACCGCCAAACCTAACTACCTCGACGAGAAGAAGGCCCTCGCGATCGCCGCGGCCATCAGCGAGGGCGCGAAGACCGTCCAATTCCGCGGGCAGACCGCTGTCCGGCTGCCGCTGCCCACCCGCCGGGATCGGGCTGCGATGCTCCTTGAGGCGCTGGCCGAGCTGTGCGGCGGCGCGAAGAAGGCCCTGCATTACGGCGACCGCACACCCGCGCTGATCGCGATGGTGCCAATGGCCGGCGGCGTGAACCCGCTGGGTTTCATCATGGACGGCGCCGAGGACGGTTCGGGGCTGCAGATCCGCGCGAGCGTGCTGCGCGAGGAACTGGCGGCGTGGAAGGGTGAGTGGGAAGCGCCGGTGCGGTTCGGCTGGCGGCCTGGATTCCATGACCGGGCTCGTAAGCAGTTCGAGACGGATCTGGCGGATCTGGCTGACACCGGGCAGGTCACTGTGGGTCATCCACGTCCGGTGCTGCGCGGCCTTGCCGCCGAGATCCGCGACGGGCAGCACGACGGCTGGTTCGAGGACCGGCGCTGATGGCTGATGATTGCTCCTGAACGGCGGCGCGTGGTGGCGGCGGCCCGGATCGAGTTAGCCGCGCCGTTGGCGTCGTTCCGCGATCCGATGTTCCCCGGGGTGACCCGCTGTTTGCCGGTGCCTCCGCTGTCCACGTTGCGGGGAATGCTCGCCGCAGCCACCGGGCGCGTCGCCGAACATGTGGAGCTCGGCGTGTGCGCCCATGCCGATGGCAGCGGTGTGGACACCGAGACCTACCATCCCGTCGCCTCCGATGGGAGCAACCCCGCCGTGGCGGGCCGGGTTGCGCCGGTGAAGGGTGGCATGACGATCCGGGCCCGGCCGTTCCTGTCCAGGGTTCACATCACGTTGTGGATCCCGGATCCCGAAGCGGACCGGATCGTCGCCGCGCTGCGCCGGCCGGTGTGGGGATTGCGGCTCGGCCGCTCACAGGATCTGGTGCACATCCGCGCCATCGCCGCCGTGACGCTGCACCCTGCGGACGAGGCGGTCGTCGGCCATGCGCTCGCCGTGCCGGGCGGGCACACCGACCCCCGCGGCGTCATGCTCCGGCTACCCGGCATGGTCAGTACCGACCGGCTCACCACCGCGTACGGCGAGTACCTGTGGTGCGCGGAGCCAGGAGGCTGGCAGCGTGTGACGGGTGCCTACCGCGACGGGGACCAGGCAGTGTGGCTGCACGGCGCCCCGTCCTGCGCTGAGGGCGCCAAAGCGGGCGAAGGAACGTCCGGATGGCCGGGATGAGTGACGACGGCGAGGAGCTGTCACGAGTTCTGGCCAAGTCGGCAAGCGGCTCAGGCCTGGGCCGGGCCGAATTGCTCACCGAGCACAGCGCCGCGACCCGTGCCGCCGCCCGCGCGATCGCGGCCCGGATCGGCCCGGCCGGCGTGCTGGCGACCTGGCCGCAGTTCTGGCCGCTGGCAGAGCGTGCTGCGCTGCTCCATGACGCGGGCAAGGCCGCCGAAGGTTTCCAGCTTCAGCTCGGCGCCCCGGGCCAGTCGTGGGGGGAGCGGCACGAGGTGTTGTCGCTGGCTTATGTGGATCTTTTCTGCGCGGGCCTGCCCGCCCGCGACCGTGCGATGGTCAGCGCCGGGGTTGGGTTCCATCACCGCTGCCTGGTTTCTGGCAACGTCCGCAGTCTGCGTGAGATGTACCCGCCGGGCGCGGACTGGCGGGCCAAGTTCGGCCTCGACCGTGATCCGCCGCCCGGCCGGCCGAAGGTCCAGGTCAAGCCCGCACGTCATGCTGCGCTGGCCCGCTGGCTGGCCACCCAGCTGGGCTCGCAGGCCCCGCCCACGGGCGGGCCGCGGCTGTGGGAATACGCCAGGGACGCGTTCGCGAGGCTGGTGCGGGACTGGGTGGGCCCGGTCACGGCCGAGGACGGCTTGATCGCGGTGCTCATGCAGGGAGCGGTGACGCTGGCCGACCACGCGGCGTCGGCGCACGTGCCGTTCCAGCGTCACATGCCGGCGCCGTTCGGCTTCCTGGGCCGGATCCCCGGCCCCTACCCGCACCAGCGGGCGGCCGCCACCACCGACGGGCCGCTGGTGCTCATCGCCCCGACCGGCAGCGGGAAGACCGAAGCGGGCCTGGCGTGGGCGTCGCGGCAGTTGGAGTCCATGCCCGGCGAGCCGCGGCTGGTGTGGGTACTGCCGTACCGGGCATCCATCGACGCGGCGCGTGACCGATTCCGCGCCGTCCTGGACCCGCCGCCCGGTAGCGCCGAGCCGGACATCGGTGTTCTGCACGCGACCGCCGCCGCGAGCCTGCTGGCCCGCGCCGTGGCCGACGACTGCGCCTGCGGCCCCCGCGACGCGCGCAAGGCACGCGCCCGGGCCGGGGCGATGCGGCTGTTTGCGCAGCGTGTCAGGGTTGCCACCCCCCACCAACTGTTGCGTGCGGCCATCGCCGGGCCCCGCTACGCGAGCGTGCTGCTGGAACAGGCGAACGCGTTGTTCGTCCTGGACGAACTGCACGCCTACGACCCCGCCACGTTCGGCCGGATCTGCGCCGCGATGCGGCTGTGGGACAAGCTTGGCAGCCGCACGGCGGTGCTGTCGGCGACGCTCGCGCCGCCGATGACCGCCCTGATCGCAGACTCCCTCACCGAACCCGTCACCATCGAGCGGGCCCCTGCCGGCACCGCTCCCGACCGCCACCGGCTTCGACTCGACGACCAGCCGATCACCGGCGCGAGCAGCCTGAACCGCATCCGCGGCTGGCTCGCCGACGGGCAGAGCGTGCTGGCGGTCACCAACACCGTGGCCACCGCCCAGCATCTCTACCGCGAGTTGCTGCCCGCGGCCGCCGATGTCCTGCCCGGCGACGACACCGCTGCGCTGCTGCTGCATTCCCGCTTCCGCGCCCGCGACCGGGCCAACCGGGAAGCCCACATCAAGGCCCGTCATCCCGAACGGCTACCGGGCGAACCGGCCGCACGGGCGGGGGGCCTCGTCGTCGCCACCCAGGCCCTCGAGGTGTCGCTGTGCCTCGACTTCGACCGCGGCGTCACCGAACTGGCTCCCATCGAAGCCATCGCGCAGCGGGCCGGGCGGGTGAACCGGCGCGGCCGGCACCCGGACGGGCCGGCCGAGTTTCGCGTGCATCCAGCCGAGTCGCACCGTCCCTACGACCAGGAGGCCGTCGGCGCGGCCCAGCATGCCCTGCGTTCCTTCCCCGGCCCGGTGATCAACGAGGAAACGATCAACCGCTGGCTCAGCTGCGCCTACGCCACTCCCTGGGGCCGGCGCTGGGCTGAGGTGGCCCGCGAGAACCGGGACGCATTCAGCGAATCTTTCCTGACCTTCACCGAGCCGTTCCACGACCGCGCCGAGTTCGCCGCCAAACTGGACGAGAGCTTCGACACCACTGACGTTCTACTCCCCGGCGATCTGGACGAATACCGCAGCCTTGCCTTCGGCCCCGACGGGGACCCGTTGCTGGCAGCCGGGCTGCTCATCCCCATCCGCTGGTCACAGCGCGCAGCGCTGCACAAAGCCGGCCGCGCCGTCTTCGACCCCGGCCTGGGCGTATGCGTCATAGACGCGCCCTATGATCCGCTCACCGGCCTTGACCTGGCCAACCGTGTGCCACGTCTGGTACCGGAGACAATCCTGTGAACGGCGAGACGGGCGTAGCGACCAGCAGCCCCGTGTCATCCACCGACGGTGCGCAAGCGGCAGACGACGAGAGCGTCGGCGGCCTGCACATCAAGTACCTATTTCACTGCCCGCGGCAACTGTGGCTGTACGCGCGTGGCTACCGGCCAGAAGAGCGCAGCGCTTCCGTCGCATTCGGTGAGTCGGTCGACGAAACGACCTACACCCGGCGCCGCGAGATCGACCTGGGTGAAGCCAAGATCGACTGGGTCACCACCAGCGCGGTCGTCCATGAGACCAAATCCTCCCGCATGCCGTCACCCCAGCATGCGGCGCAGGTGCGGCACTACTGCCTGCTGCTGGAACGGCGCGGTGTTCATGTTCGCGGCGGTGTGGTGCACTATCCGCTCATCCGGCGCACCGTGGAAGTCACGTGGGACACCGCGGCCCGTGCCGAGGCGCAGGCTACCGAGCAGCGGGCGCGGCAGATCATCGCCGCACGGGACGCGCCGCCCCGGCTCACCCGCGCGCTGTGCCGTGGGTGCTCATATGCGGACTACTGCTGGGGGGACTGGTGACCGCCGCCAGCCGCACCTACTGGCTCACCGAGCCGTGTCGGATCCGCCGCGAGAACGACAGCGTCCGGATCGAGCGCACCGGATCGGACGCCGTCCACGTCCCGATCACCGACATCAGCGACCTGATCGCCTTCGACCACGTCGACATCAACACGTCAGCCATTTCCCTGCTCGGCCGCCACGGCGTCACCGTCCACATCCTCGACCACTACGGCAACTACGCCGGTGCGGTCGCCCCTGCTGACGGGATGTCGTCAGCCCTTGTGGTGCGCGAGCAGGTCGCGCTGAGCGCCGACCCCGAACGGCGGCTCGCGGTGGCCCGCGCCATCGTCGCAGCGGCGGCCAGCAATGTCCGCTGGGCGCTCGACAGCGATTTGCTTGACGCGCCGCTCGCCCGCCTCGGTGACCAACTCGTCGACTGCCGCGACACAAACGGCCTCATGGGGTTGGAAGGGAACTTCCGGCGTACCGCCTAGGGCGTCCTGGACACCATGCTCCCGCCCTGGCTGCGCCTTGATGGGCGTAGTCGGCGACCGCCAGCCAACGCCGGCAACGCCTTCGTCAGCTACGCCAACGCGATCACCTACGCGCGCGTACTCACCGCGCTGCGCTGCACCCCTCTGCACCCCGCGTTGGGTTTCCTGCACGCCGACACCGACCGGCGCCGCAACACCCTCGCTCTCGACATCGCCGAGGCGTTCAAGCCTTTATTCGCCGAACGGATCCTCAAACGGGCCGCGGCACAGAAGACCCTGCACGGTGGCGACTTCGAGAGCTCCGCCGGATACGCCTCCCTCTCCCGCGCTGGCCGCAAGAACGTTGCCAGGCTCCTCCGCGCCGAGTTCGCTGCGACCATCTACCATCGCGCCCTGCGGCGCAAGGTCAGCTACGACGAACTCCTCCACCTTGAGGCGCTCAAACTGGTCCGCCTCTGCCTCGAAGACACTCCCTACAAGCCGTTCAGGCCCTGGTGGTAGCGCGCATGTTTGTCATCCTGGTCTACGACACGCTCGCCGAGCGCAACCCGGCCGTCCTCAAAACCTGCCGCCGCTACCTGCACTGGGTACAGCGCAGCGTGTTCCAAGGCGAGCTGTCCGCCGCCCAGTACCGCCGTCTCACCACCGACCTGCGCGCTGAGATCGACACCAGCTACGACAGCATCCGT
>WNFJ01752021.1_pt1 | contig 10950 bp, 14 predicted proteins | sample 5400461 | NCBI WGS metagenome assembly WNFJ01 (sample SAMN13153349, study PRJNA577476) | soil metagenome | isolation source: 115 cm saprolite on Douglas fir-dominated hillslope | place: USA:California | collected 2013-09-17 | reverse complement strand
TTATTTTGCTTCGCTTCGAGTGGGCGGCTAGCTCAGTTGGGAGAGCGCCTCGTTCGCAACGAGGAGGCCGGGGGTTCGAGTCCCCTGCCGTCCACCAATTCCTTCTGACCTCCCCGCGGAGAGCGTCCCGGTGACAACCGGGAAGGCCGGGGGTTCGAGTCCCCTGCCGTCCACCAATTCCTTCTCACCTTGCTGTGGAGAGCGTCCCGGTGACAACCGGGAAGGCCGGGGGTTCGAGTCCCCTGCCGTCCACCAATCTTTTCGAGGGGCTTCCCGGTTGCGCCAACCTCGCCTCACGCGTCCAGCGCCGCCTGCCACGTCTCGGGGTACTTGTAGCCGCAGCCTGTGTTGAACAGCACCACAGTTTCCTCTGGCTTGATCCACCCGGACTGCGCGAGTTTCTGCGCCGCCACGACGGTCGCAGCTCCTTCCGGCGCCGCAAATATCCCCTCGGACGCCGCCAGTTGCTTCGCCGCGGCCAGCATTTCCGAGTCCGTCGCGCTCACCGCCGTTCCGCGCGTCGCCCGGACCATCGCCAGGATCAGGAAATCGCCCAGCGCCTTCGGGACGCGCAATCCCGACGCCGCCGTCGCCGCGTTTTCCCAAAATTCCGAAGCGTCGCTTCCCTTCTCAAACGCCCGCACAATCGGCGCGCACCCTGCCGCCTGCACGCTCACCATCCGCGGCCGTTGCTTGCCGATCCAGCCCATCGCTTCCATCTCATCGAACGCCTTGCACATCCCGATCAATCCCACGCCGCCTCCGGTCGGGTAAATCACCACGTCCGGCAATTTCCCGTCGAACTGCTCCCACAGCTCGTAACCCATCGTTTTTTTGCCTTCGATGCGGTAGGGTTCCTTCAGCGTGGAAACGTCGAACCAGCCCTCCCGGTCTTTGTTCTCCGCGACGTACTTCCCGCAATCCGAAATCAGCCCGTTCAGTTTCCGCACATCCGCGCCAAACGCCCGCGATTCGATGACGTTTGCCGCCGGAGTGTCCGCCGGCATAACGATCACCGCCGGCAGCCCCGCCGCCGCGGCGTAAGCCGCCAGCGCTCCTCCGGCGTTCCCCGCCGTCGGAATCGCCAGCGTCTTCGCTCCCAGCGCTTTCGCCTGCGTCACCGCAGCCGAAAGCCCGCGCGCCTTGAACGAGCCCGTGGGATTCAGCCCTTCATCCTTCACAAACAGGTGCGTCAGCCCCAGCCGCTGCCCCAGCCGCCGCGCCGCGATCACCGGAGTCATCCCTTCGCCCAGCGAAACCGCCGGATTCCCCGGCAGGACCTCCGCGTATCTCCACATCGTCCGCACGCGATTCGCCAGAGCCTCCCGCGTCAGCGTCCGCGCCGCCTGCTTCAAGTCATACCGCGCCAGCAGCGGCTTCCCGCAGGTGCACAAATTCTGCAACGCTTCGTGCGAAAACTTTTTCCCGCACGCCGAGCATTCCAGATGCGTCAGCGCAGATTTCCCCTGGCCATGCGCAGCTTTAGCTTGGCTGTTCATAGATTTTGCGAGTCTAGCACATCCGAATTCCTCGCTTGGGTTTTCAAGGATTCTCGCTCGTGTTTACCCTGAGCCCTTTTTGCGACGAGCGTTTTTCGTGAGTCCCGACTCTGTCGGGACAAACGGTTTGGGTGAGTTCCGACTCCGTCGGAAAGGGTTTACCCTGAACGCCGTGGGTGAAGGGTCGTAAACGACTTACCTTGAACTGGTGGCAGGCGGAGTGACGCGACCGACGCCGCGCCAAAGACTCCGCACCCCAGTCAGCTCGTGCTGGCTGGGGCGCGGAAGTCAAAAAACTACTACTTCATCCGTTAAGCGGGATTTTGACCGACTTGGCGAGCCTGAATTTCAGATGACTCTCGGCCGGCAAAGTTATGTCCTTTTTCCCCTTCGCCGCACCGTCTTTGGCCTTGCTTTGGCTTGATTGACCAATCGAGTTGGTTTCCAGCGGGTAGGATACTCCGCCGATTTGCACCGAAGCCAGCGCCACAGTCAATTCTGCCGGACCCTTCTTCTTGGCAGTCACGACCCGGCCGGTTACCTGCGCGCCCTTCGGAATCACGGTCTTTCCCCCCACCTTGACGGGCGCGGCGAGGTTTGCGGTAAAGGAATCACCGGCGTGACTCTTGTTGCTGGCCAGCGTTTGGCCCACGGTCGCGCTGATGGACGTGCCTTTCGGCACCGTCACCAGCTTCCCGGTCTGGACTTTCTTCGCGGTATGGTTAGCTGGCGCCGCCTTGCTGCCGCCAGTTTTCTTGGCCGGGGCAGCGGCCGGCTTCCGGTTCGTGGCTTGCTGCGTGGCCTGGTCCGAGCAGCCCGCTAAAGTCAATAAGCCCGCCCCAGCCGCAGCGAGCCAAAGTCTGCGATGGCCCCTAGAGTTGAACATCTTAGACCTCCAATCCCCTCGATAAATTGTATGAGCTTCAGCACACCCCGCCAGTGCACATTTTCCCTGCGTGTCCTTCCCGACACCGGCCGAAAGGCCAGTAGTCAGAGAACCGGCCATCCCGCGTGTAACCACGGCCGATTCACCCCATCTAAGTGAAACAGGTGTGCCCCTCGTCAAGGAGGCCGGCGTGACCCAAATAGTGCATCGGGATCCCGCGCCGCAAACCACCGGCAAAGTAATCCATTGGGCTTTCGCGTATGACCTTCTCGTTTCCGTGTTATGGCTCGGCAGAGAGGGAGCTTTTCGCAAGAGAGTGGTCGCTTTGGCGAGTCTCAAACCCGGCGAGTCCGTGTTGGATGTGGGCTGCGGAACCGGAACCCTGGCCATCGCTGCCAAGCGCTGCGTGGGCCCGCAGGGTAGAGTGTCTGGGATCGACCCCTCACCGCAGATGATCCACAGAGCGCGCAAAAAGGCCGGGAAAAGTGGCATCGAAATAATTTTCGAAAATGCCGCTGCCGAGAAGCTGCCATTCCCTGACGCCACATTCGACTGCGTACTGAGCACCGTGATGCTTCATCACCTGCCCGAACAGGCCCGCCGAAAGTGTCTTTCGGAGATACGCCGGGTTCTGCAGCCGGGCGGCCGGCTGCTTGCGGTGGATTTTGGAGGACCCGCTGAGCACAGGCGCAGCTTCGTCGCGCACTTCCGTCAGCACATGAATTTCGATCTTCGCAAGGTGATTCCCCTGCTGGACGAAGTCGGCTTGCACGCTCTCCAAAGCGGACCCGTGGGATTCAGCGACTTGCACTTCGTTCTCGCTGCCGCCCCGTCCGGCGCGTGATCGCGCGCGGGCTCCGGGCCATAGGTGCCAGGCAAAAGAATAGAGCCTGCCTCGACCCTGTCGGGGCGTCTCTGCGTTTCCTACCGCTGAAGTGCCGAGAAAAACGCCAGGGACAGTCAAGGGGCGGTCGGGCACTGTTTGATGTTAGAATTTTCCCGCTTTGTCTGAACCCGCACCCAATCCAGAATATCGGTTGTTGACCGAATTTCGGCGGCTGTTCGAGGGGCACATCTATCGGCATCGCTCGTCGAATCAGGGCGATTTTGTGGCGATGCATCTCTACGAAGACTTGTATACGATAAACCGCTCACCGAAGTTGGTCGAAGCAATCCGTCTGCAATCGAGCGTCCTAAACGCGCAGAACCGCACGCGCGGAATCAAAGCACGCAGGGGGGACGGAACTTTCGGTGAAATCATTCCTGGCGAAGAGCCACTTGTCGATGCTGGATTCGTTACAGCTCGAGGGCCGATTGCGACAGTTGAAATCGGCGTGGAAGTGAAGATTCTTGCCAAAGCAATGATCAAGCAGATTGACCGTGTAACGGGCGACCTTCGGAAGCAGGTCGCGCATTTTAAACGCGGCGGCGAAACCGCGATCAGCGTCGGAATCGTTGGCATCAATCACGCAGCGTACACGGTTGGCTACGAAGGAGACCGCACTACGCGAACAACAGGGACGGGCGGATTCATGCATCCTGTTCAGGAAGCAGCAGAGGCGGAACGTCGGTTGCGTGCTGATGCTCTACCCGCCTTTGACGAGTTTGTCGTACTCCGATATCGCGCAACGAATGAAGCCCCTTTCCCTTTTGAGTGGGTGGACTATGACGCAACGAGACAGGACTACGCGGCGGCGCTAGCTCGCATCAGCAGGGAATACCAGCGCAGATTTTCGCAAAACCACGTTTGATCCGAAAAGCACACTCAAGGTGGGTAGAGGAGATTCGAAAGGCCAACAGCAAGAAAACTTAACGGACGGCCGAAATAGGCCGCAAGTCCGCGAGTAGGCTGCTTTGACTTGACTCAACCCTTGCCTTTGCCTTCCTGACGTCTCCGTCTCCACACCGATGCTGTTTCTACCGCACCGTGCAGAGGCTACCAATGTAGTACCCAGGCCCATGAAGGGATCGAGCACCGTATCTCCGACAAACGAAAACATGCGCACTAGTCGAAATGCAAGCTCCTCGGGATACGGGGCGGGATGTTCTCGGGTGGACTCACCAGGAATGGTCCAAACTTGCTGGAACCAATCGTGGTGCTCTTCCTTTGTCAGCCGCGAGGCATCTCGCTGCTCTTCTGTTGGCTGCCGATAACCGCCCGGCTTGCGGAGCATTAGAATGAATTCCATATCATTCTTGATAATCGCGTTCGGCTCGTATGGTTTCCCCAAGAAACTGGAACCGTTCTCAACCTCGTAGGCAGCGTTTGAAATCTTGTACCAGAAAATGGGACTGAGATTGTCGAAGCCGATTCTTCGGCAGCGAACCACGATGTCGGCATGCAGCGGCATAACCATGTGCCGCCCGTGCCTGCGGCGTGAGAGGCAGACATCACCGACAACACAAACGAGCCGCCCGCCAGGAACAACGACGCGGAAAGCGTGCCGCCAGACCTTGTCTAGTTCGTCGTGAAATCTCTCGTAGTCTTCAACAAGACCGAGCTGGCTCTCGTGAGCGGGATACTCTTTCAGCGTCCAATAGGGCGGCGAGGTCAGAACGAGATGAACGGATTCGTCGGGAATCCAAGCCAACTCTCGGGCGTCGCCGCAGCGCAAAGTTTGTATGGTTTTTGTTTGGGTCCTCGCTCTGGCGGGGGCGCTCGACATCCTGGGGATGATACGGGAAGGCTCGCACCTTTTCAACGAGTCAAATACGCTCTGGCTCACGTCTCTCCCTCTTGAAAGAAACTACACGGAACAGCAATCCAACGCAAGCAAATTATTCGCTTTTTCATCGCCCAGGCGTTACGGCCCCGGACGGCGGTGCTATAAGGCTCAGCCGCCGAGGTGGTCAAGAATAGAATCCAACCATGCGTAGTCTTTTGCGACATCCCTCCTGAGTCCCGACAGATTTACCGATCCTTTCGAGAACGTGGATGCATGGCACCGGTTTTTCGGAGCCAAGCGAACAGACGACATAAACAACTGACAGATTACGATGCGGCACTAACTTTGCAAGATTCTCCGGCCCGGACACCCGGGTAAAGTTCACGGGGGGCGGTCCACTTTCCAGTTTCCACCTTCTGAGTCGATACGGCTCTCGCACTGTTGGCTTGTCTGGCTGAGGATTATCTTTAGATTTTCTGGCCTTCATATCTGAGGTCAAGGGTCTCGATTGGAACCTGGCAGCCGTGACGATTAAAAGCTGCTTGGAGACCTGCAGAATGCTCCCCGGCATATATTCGGCGCTCAGCACAAATCATGATTCTCTTGTTGATGCAACGGGCGACGAAACCGGATGTTGTGCCGATACCAGGGGTCAGTCCCTTTTGCATTATCAGACAGACAGTCTGTGTCAACGGAAACCAAACCGCTACATTCGGAAGATTTACGCCCATACGGAAGTGTATCTCTTTGGAACCGGGCTCACTGGCCTCGGAAACGAGGGGATTATCCGACGTAATAAACCGATGGGCTTGCGGTGCATGAATAAACCGCCAGCCCATTTCCATTAGCACGTCCGCGACGATCTGCCCTACCTCGACGATTGATGCCAGCTTGAAATCCGGTCGTGCCTCTAGATCTTCACCTCGACCCGCCAATATGTCCTTTCGCACTTCTTCGGCCATTTCCGCGTCAGGAATGTCTGCTTGCATAGTCACACAAAGCTCACGAAATCGGGCCGGGTCAGCGGCTGCTTCCTTCATCAACCTCGAAGTCGCAGGCCCAAAACGTTCGTCCGAAAGTCTTCTCCCCATCGGAGTGCGCGTCTGCATTGTTCCCATGAAGAGAGCCAGCCATTCTCTCTCAGGGCCTGTGGGCTCCCGTCTCAATCTTACGAGCTCAGGAATGATAGAGGACACCTGTCCTTCAAGCCGTGCGAACCACCCTTCGACTTCGACATTACGCGCGCCGCCATCCTGAAAACTATAAAAGTCCTTCTGACAAGCCTCAGCTTCAGGTGTGGAGCACCGAATGGCCCGGTGCTTCTCATAGACCCAGAGGAGTGGCTTGCTCTTGTCATTCTTAGACGAATGCGCCGCAAAACCCGCGAGGTAGAACCGCGGGATATAGTGATGCATCCGCGGAGGCTTGCTTTGCGACTTCACGTTCGCTCGTGACCCCTCCAAGGGTAGCCTCATCCAAAATGAGGTACGGGAGCTACTGTGATTATAAACCGTGAGCGCCCAACAGAGGCCTATGCATGTGGACATTCCTGGCGGGCGCACTCCCCGTGCTAGGCGCAAGCCAGATCAGCAAAATTCCAGGCAAGTTTCTCATTCCTGACGACATAGCCGACGATTCGATCATCGCGGACCCGCGCAGCGAATGAACGACGCTCTGCTAACCTCCTCATTTCATGGGACTTAACTTTCTATTGACTTACCTCATGGATTATGGTAGAATAGTCTCCGGAAAATGGACGACGACCACTGAGAGCCGCTAGTGAAGACTGAGAACTGAAGACTGACGCCTGCCCTAATCCCCCATGCCCTCCCCTAACTCACCCGTCATGATGTCCAACCTCCAACTTCTGACCTCCAACCTCCGTAATTCCTTTAGATTCACACTCTTATCGAAAAACGCGTCTGCAAATCATTTAGAATCACACTCTTGCAAAAACAAAGGACTTAAAGTGCCCTGTTTTCACACTCTTACAAAAAACATAGGGGGTAGGGGGTGCCTTGGGGTTTCTCTGTCCGACTTCGTACTTCTGATCTCATACCTCCGTTTTTCGTTAACTCCCTTAGATTCTGCACTTACGTCAAAACGAGCACCTAAGCCCTTTAGATGCAACACTTACGAAAAACATACCCAGGGGGAGGGGGGATGCCTGCCGACCCTTCCTCTACTTCCTCTACCTCCTTTACTTCCTCGACTTCCTGTACCTCATCAACCTCCTTTGCCTGCTCTACCTCCCGGTGTAAAATACTCCCATGTCCGTCAAGCTCATCGCCATTGATATAGACGGGACGCTTCTCGACAGCCGCTACCAACTGTCCGAGGCCAACCGCAAAGCCGTCGTCGAAGCCACCGCGCGCGGCATCGAAGTCGCCCTCGTCACCGGCCGCCGGTTCGACTTTGCCCGGCCCATCGCGCTTCAGTTTGATTGTCCTCTCACGATGATTGTGAACAATGGCGCGCTGGTGAAGTCCAAGGACGGCGCCACTCATCTCCGCCACCTTCTGCCCCGCGAAGTCGCTCGCCGCGTTCTCGACGCCACTCCCGAAATTCGTCTCGGAGCCGCCGTCGTTTTCGACCGTCCGCTCGAAAACCAAGTCATTTTCGAGCGCATTGACTGGGACGATCCCCGCCAAAAAAGCTACTACGAACGTAACCGCGAATTCATCGCCCAGGTTTCGCCGATCACCGATTGCCTCACCGAAGACCCCATTCAGGTGATGTTCACCGGCAAGTGCGAGCCCATGCGCCGCGCCGAGCCCGCGCTCCGGTCGCTCCCTTTCGCGGACCTCTACGCGCTCGCCGTCACTGTCTACGACGACCGCGATTTTGCTATGATTGACGTGATTCACCCGGCCTGCTCGAAGGGCGCAACCCTGGCGGAATGGGTTCGCCTGCGCGGCTTTGCCCGCGAAGAGGTGATGGCCATCGGCGACAATCACAACGACCTCGAGATGCTTACCTTCGCGGGCCTGCCTGTCGTGATGGCCAACGGCGTCGAAGAATTGAAGAATCTCGGCTGGCGGCAGACCCTGAGCAACGACGAAAGCGGTGTCGCCGCCGCCATTGAGAATTACGCTTCGGAGGCGCCCGATATAAAATGAGACATAAAATGACGCCTAAAATGACGCGTAAAATCGCGCGCCTGAGATTTTTCGCGCTGTTTCTGCTTCTCTCCGCGCTCGCGCCCGCCGCGAACGCCGAGTACGCCGTGCTGCGCAGCGGTCAGCGTCTGCACATCACCGGCTACGAAAATCGCGGTGCCACCATTCTCTTGCGCCTCAAGGGTGGGAAAATCGAAGTGCCCGCTTCCGAGTTGGTCGCCATCGAGCCGGAAGATGTATTTACTGCGCCGCCGCAGCCGCCCGCGGCAACCGCCACGCTTCCCGTGCCCTTTGCCGACCTGATCCGCGCGGCCTCGCAAAAATACGCCGTGGACCAGGAACTGATTGCCAGCGTCATCCTCGTCGAATCGAATTTTAATCCGCGCGCCGTATCGCCGCGCAACGCGCGCGGGCTCATGCAGCTTCTCCCCGAAACCGCGCAGCGCTTTGCCGTGGCCAATGTGTTTGACCCTTCGGAAAATATTGATGCCGGGACGCGCTATTTGAAAGAGTTGCTCGAACTCTATAAGCAGGATCTTCGCCTGACGCTCGCGGCCTATAACGCCGGGCCGGACCGCGTCGAACGGTTCGGCGGCGTTCCTCCATTTGCGGAAACCGTTTCCTACGTCCACCGCGTCACGCAAACCTACAGCGCCCACAAGACGCGCACCGTTCCGCCCAAGAAAAACTGAGAGTCACACATGCGCGCTTATTCTTTAAGGCCGGTTACTGCGGGTTCTTCGGAGGGGGATTTGGAGAACCCGGCATTATCCCGGAAGCTGGATTCGTTCCTGGAGTTTGGTTATTCGGTGTCCCGACCACGACGCCCGTCTGTCCAATCGTCGTCACATCCTTCGACGGGTTGTAAATAAACTCCCATGCGAGATACGTCGTGCCGGAATCGTAGATCTTGATGGAGGCTCGGTTCATCTTGCTCGCCACGCCGATGATCTTTCCGCCGATAATCGTTCCGTCCGTTCCAAGACCGGAAGGCTGCTGAGAAGACGTGTTTGCCGTTTGCGGACTTCCACTTCCCGCCGGCTGCGCCTGTCCCGGCGCTGTGCCACTCGAAGGTTCGCCGCCGGCGTTGCCGCCCGTCGATCCCAGCGGCGCTGGAGTTGCGCCAGCTTGAGCTCCGCCCGGCGCCGGCGCCGCGGGAAATATACTTCCGCCAGGATTGGCTTTGACGCTTCCAATGATCTGTCCCGCGGGCCCGACATACAGCAGCCGCCAGGAGCCGTCCACAGTGTTCATAGGCTCCTTGTAGGCTTTGCGCATGTAGCGCACGCCGACGCCCGGCTTGATCAGATCATCCAGGGAAGTCGGGAAGCGGCCGTTCTTCCGATAAAAGAGGCGCACGCCGCGCGCGTACTGCTGGCCCCGCCAGATCAACTCGTCTTCCTTTTCGCGGCGCCCTTGGGTCAGAAAATTGATTTGAATCGCCGCCGCCGCGATGATCATGAGGGCGGCCATAAACACCACCATCAGCAGCGCATATCCCGACTGCGCCCGTTTCCGATCCGCCTTTGGTTTGGCTTTCATAATCCCGCCGGCCCTTGCTGCTCAATCGCCGCGTTGGCGCGCCGCCCGGAGCTTATCTCTTCGAAGTCTAACGCTGTGCTGCTGATTCGCAACACGCGGTACTTCCCCAACAGGGCATCGCCCTCCTCCACGATAATAACCTCATCTCCGTTGGTAAAGCACGCGCGGCGATGATTGCCGTGGGCGTCGGCCGCATAGCCGAAAAATTTCACGGGGAGCACCAGCGGCGGCGGAGCGACAGGCACAGGATCAGGAACCGGCGCGGGTTTTGGAATCGGTCGCGGAGGCAGCGGCGGCGGGGCCAGGCTAAAAATATTCCTGCGTGTCCCAGAGTAATTCGCCGCTCTTATCCTGGCAATCTTATCCATCCGGATCTGCGGATTATCCACGGCGAGGATCGCCGCGGTGTCGCTGGCGGAAAAAGCGCCGCCCGGCCCGGCGCTTTGTCTGCGATTCAAATAAACGACGGCGCCCAGTATCACTACCAGACCGGCAAAGGCAATCCATTGGCTGCGTCGCGACATTCTCAGGACCGGAAATATGTTTTTAGATGCAAAGTCAGTTTCAAGCCGTTGCCCGAGGTTTTCGCCTCGGACGCCAGCGAGAGCTCTTCGAGCACATAAAAATTCTCGGTGCGTTGCAGTTCATTGATGAACTGAACGATGCTGGCATAATTGCCTGCCACCGTCATCTCCACATAAACCTCAGCCAGACCCCGCTCCTTGAGATCCGTTTCCCGGAACGTCTTCCCCTCGGTTTCCAGACCTGCTTTCTTCGCGAGTACGCCCAGGTCCGTCAGGATGCTCGAGTATTTCTCTGACACGGGCTGCAGCGCCTTCTCGAAATCGTCGCATTGCTTGGCAACTTCGGGATAACTCTTTCGGATCTTTAAAGCCCGCTGCACGGCTGCATCCAGTGTCTTCTCCCGGAGCCGCGCCTGCGCGAGAACCGTCTGTGGCGACGCCAGTTCGCGATTGAATCGCCAACTTACAATGCCGAGGACCAGGTCGCCCAACAGAACCACGCAGAGCGTGGAGAGGATCAGCCGCTTCTGAACTTTGAAGTCCCGGCTCATAGGTCCGTTACAGGTACCACGCCGTCAATTCGATCTGAACTCGCTCGCTACCCTCGGACTTGGTCGGAGAACGCTCTCCCAGAACCTTTATTTTCGAGAAATTCCCGGATTGCTCGAGCGCCCGCAGGAACTTCAGTTTGCTTTCATCTCCGCTGGCACCGAT
>WNFJ01074224.1_pt2 | contig 10950 bp, 9 predicted proteins | sample 5400461 | NCBI WGS metagenome assembly WNFJ01 (sample SAMN13153349, study PRJNA577476) | soil metagenome | isolation source: 115 cm saprolite on Douglas fir-dominated hillslope | place: USA:California | collected 2013-09-17 | reverse complement strand
GGTGTGTTCACGGCAATCGCGTGCGGAAGTCCGGGTGCACACTTGAATCCAGCCGTAACTTTAGGCGTGGCCATGCGCACGGGTGATTTCTCATCGGTGCTTCCATTTGTTGCCGCACAGATTTTAGGCGCGATCGTTGGCGCTACGCTCGTCTGGGTGCACTATCTGCCGCATTGGCAGGAGTCGCCGGATGCAGCAGCAAAGCTGGGCGTATTCTGCACAGCGCCGGCCATCCGGAAGTATCCCGCAAATTTCGTGAGTGAAGTCATCGGAACATTGGTGCTGGTGTTTGTGGTCGCAGCGATCTTTTCGAAGAATGTGGCTGCCATGGGACCGGCAGCAGGGAGCTTGGTGTGGGGCATCGGTCTCTCGCTGGGTGGCACGACCGGCTATGCGATCAATCCGGCGCGCGATTTGGGCCCGCGCATCGCTCACGCCCTTTTGCCAATTGCCGGAAAAGGCGGCTCCGACTGGGGCTACGCGGCAGTGCCTGTTTTCGGACCACTGGTGGGAGGCGCGATGGCCGGATTGCTCGCCAAATTTCTTTCTCTCTAAGGAACACACATGGCCGCCTATCTCGGAGCTCTCGACCAAGGCACGACCAGCACGCGCTTTATGGTGTTCGATCACGCCGGGCGCATCGTTTCGCAGGCCCAGGAAGAGCACGAACAGATTTATCCTTCTGCCGGGTGCGTGGAACACGATCCGGAAGAAATCTGGCGGCGCACGCAAAACGTAATTTCGCGAGCGATGAAGCACAAGGTTCTCGCGCCGAAGGATCTGGCGGCCATCGGCATCACCAACCAACGCGAGACGACCATTCTCTGGAACAAGCAAAGTGGGCAGGCAGTTTGCAACGCCATCGTTTGGCAAGACACGCGCGTCGAAGGAATGGTGTCGGAGTTCTCCAGGCAAGGTGGCATCGACCGGTTTCGCGCAAAGACCGGGCTGCCGCTCTCCACATATTTCAGCGCGCTGAAAATCCGCTGGATTCTAGAGAACGTTCGTGACGCGCGCAAACAGGCCGAAGACGGCGAACTCCTGTTCGGCACGGTCGACACTTATTTGCTGTGGCGCTTGAGCGGCGGAGTGAATGGCGGGCTGCACATCACAGATGTAACCAACGCCAGCCGCACGCAACTGATGAACCTGGCCACCCTCGATTGGGATGCGGAAATGCTGTCCGCCTTCGGAATTCCGCGGAACATCCTGCCTCGCATCGCGTCCAGCAGTGAAGTGTTCGGAGAGGCGAAGGTCGATGGTATTTCCGGTGTGAAGATTGCTGCGATGCTTGGCGATCAACAAGCGGCGCTGTTCGGACAAACCTGTTTCCGTCCGGGAGACGCGAAAAACACCTATGGCACCGGCTGTTTTATGCTCATGAACACGGGGGAGCGGGCGGTGGCTTCGAATTTCGGGCTACTCACGACCGTGGGCTATAAGCTTGGAGCATCCCCGGCGAACTACGCCCTTGAGGGAAGCGTGGCCATCACTGGCGCGCTGGTACAGTGGATGCGCGACAATCTCGGGCTGATCCACAAGAGCGCAGACGCAGAATCTCTCGCGCGCACCGTCAAGGACAATGGTGGCGTTTATTTTGTACCGGCATTTTCCGGACTGTACGCCCCCTATTGGCGGAGCGATGCACGCGGCGTGATTGCCGGCCTGACGCGATTTGCCAATAAGGGCCATCTGGCGCGAGCGGTATTGGAGTCGACGGCGTACCAGACTCGCGAAGTACTGGAAGCCATGGAAAAAGATTCCGAAATCCAGCTATTCTCGTTGCGGACAGACGGCGGCATGGTGGAAAACCAATTGTTGATGCAATTCCAGTCCGATATCTTGAACATTCCGGTTTTGCGGCCCGTCATCAAGGAAACCACGGCACTCGGCGCGGCCTATGCGGCAGGATTGGCCGTAGGCTTTTACAGCAATCTGGAAGATTTGCGCCAGAACTGGGCGGTGGAAACGACGTGGGAGCCGCGCATGGACGAAGACCAGCGCGAGCGTCTTTACCGGGGATGGAAAAAGGCCGTGACTCGTTCATTTGACTGGGTCGACTGAGACAGTTCTTCTGGTCAATAATTAACTTGGTGCAATGAGTTTGGGCCCTGCTGGTATTCCGGCGACAATCAGGCGAGGAACATCATGAGTCGCAAAGTGAGCTGGGGCATTCTCAGCACCGCAAGCATCGCCACCCGACGTGTTATCCCGGCCATGCAGAAATGCGAATTTGCGGAAATCGCCGCGATTTCCTCGCGCTCGTTGGCCACGGCAAAAAACGTGGCGGCAAACTTTGCGATTCCGAAGGCGTATGGTTCTTACGAGGAACTCCTGGCTGACCCGGAAATCGAAGCTGTTTACAACCCCCTGCCGAATCATCTACACGCGGAATGGACATCGAAGGCCGCGCGAAGCGGCAAACACGTTTTGTGCGAGAAGCCCATTGCGTTGAATGCCGCGGAAACACGGAAACTGCTGGAAGTGCGCGCTGAATCGGGAGTGAAAATAGGGGAAGCATTCATGGCGCGCACGCATCCCCAGTGGCTGCGCACGCACGAACTGGTGCGTTCCGGGCGCATCGGCAAGCTGCACTCCGCGGCCGGTTTGTTCAGCTATTTCAATATTAATCCCCGGGATGTTCGCAACATCGCGGAATTTGGCGGTGGCGCGCTGCTCGATATCGGTTGCTACGCAATCAAGACCACGCGCTTCATCTTTGGTGAAGAACCGGTTCGCGTCATCGGCTGCATCGAACGCGATCCCAGCTTCAAGATTGATCGGCTCACTTCCGCGATTCTTGAATACCCCTCGGGCCAGTGCATCTTCAGCGTGTCGACGCAAATGGTGTACTACCAGAGGATGCAATTCTTCGGCACGGAGGGGCGCATCGACGTGGAAATTCCGTTCAACGCTCCTACCGACAAACCTACGCGGATCTTCATCGACAATGGTAGGAACCTCTACGCCAACGCCAGCGCCGTGATCGAGACCGTCCCCATTTGCAACCAGTTCACCATTCAGGGAGATCTCTTCTCAAAGGCTGTGCTGGAAAATACAGAAGTGCCGAACGCGCTCGAAGACGCCTTCGGCAATATGGCCGTAATCGATGCGGTGTTTCGCTCGGCGGAAACCGGCAAATGGGAAGTTCCCGAACGGCTGTAGCGAAAAACCCGCTGAGTCTCAATCAAATCACGAAAGCGAATCGGGCTAGTCGTAATACTCCTGGCCAAGATGCGTAATGAGGTCTTCCCCCACCATCCAGCGCAGGGTGTTTTTCAGTTTCATCAGCTGAATGAAGAGGTCGTGCTCCGGGTAAAGCTCAGGCGCGGTCATCGGCGACTTGAAGTAGAAGCTCAGCCACTCCTGAATGCCCCGCAAGCCGGCACGCTGCGCAAGATCGAGGAAAAGCACCAGGTCCAGAACGATCGGCGCCGCCAGGATAGAGTCGCGGCAAAGGAAGTCCACCTTGATCTGCATGGGATAGCCCAGCCATCCGAAAATGTCGATATTGTCCCAGCCTTCTTTGTTGTCCCCCCGCGGCGGGTAGTAATTGATGCGGACCTTGTGGTGAATTTTCTTATAGAGCTCGGGATAGAGGTGCGGCTGGAGAATGAATTCAAGCGCGCCGAGTTTGGACTCTTCCTTGGTCTTGAACGAACCGGGATCCTCCAGAACCTCTCCGTCGCGGTTGCCCAAAATATTTGTGGAGAACCAGCCGTTCAGCCCCAGCATGCGCGCCTTGAACGCCGGAGCCAAAACCGTCTTGATCAGCGTTTGGCCGGTCTTGAAGTCTTTGCCGGCGATGGCGACGTTGTGCGTGAGGGCCAGTTGTTCCAGGGCTGGAACGTCAACCGTGAGGTTCGGTGCGCCATTGCCGAAAGGAATGCCGCTGGTGATTGCCGCCCAGGCGTAGAGCATCGATGGCGCAATCGCCGGGTGATTGCTCTTCATCGCCTCTTCAAACTTTTCCGGCGTCGCGTGGACATCGTCGACCTTCATAAACACTTCGGTGGAGCCGCACCACAGCATTACCAGGCGAGTGCACCGGTGCTTCTTTTTGAAGTTGGCGATGTCGGCCTTCAGTTGCAGCGCGATCTCGTACTTGTTCTTCCCCTTCTTGACGTTCTTGCCGTCCAGCATCTTCACGTATTCGCGATCGAACGCCGCCGGCATCGGTTTGATTTTTGACAAGAACGACTTGACCTCTGCCAGGTGGTGCGGATCCAGCACGCCCGCCTTCGCCGCTGCGTCGTAAGAACTCTCCGGAAAAATGTCCCAGCCGCCGAACACCAGATCTTCCAGCCGCGCCAGTTTCACCAGATCCTTGATTTTTGGCGAGCGCCCCTCGGTGCGCTTTCCCAGGCGGATGGTCGCCATCTGCGTGAGTGAGCCCACGGGCTGCGCTTTCTTCGTGCGAACGAGTTCAACCCCGGCCATAAATGTGGTGGCCACCGCGCCCATTCCCGGAAGCAGAACGCCGAGTTTCCCCTTGGGCGCAGCAATTTTCGTTGGCTTTTCCATGAATACCCTCAGTTTTCAGTTGGTAGTCCCTGTGTTGGACACAGCAGCGCAGAGCGAAGGCTGTGACCCAAACTAATCATGATGGGGGATGCGAGAGAGATATGCAAACAAAAACGGATGCAAGACAAAACGGTCTGTTCAGTAAAGCGCCAATCTAACGGTGAAATTGCCGGGAGCTAGTTAAGGTTGAGAAGACTTCAACGAGCCGGCGAGTTCGAGATCAATATCCACGTTTGGCTTTACCTTCAAAAGAAAATTGCTCGGATCCTTTAAGCCCCACTGGATATAGGGCACCTGGAATTTCGCGCATCCCTTCCAATGGTCACCGGTGATTTCAGCGTGGACCGGAACGACAAGATCGTGATCGCCGCCGTGCAAGGAAAATACGCCGTGCAACTTCACATCGGAGGTACCGGAAAGCGCGGGTTTCCCATCCATCAGAGTGGGTTGGAAAACGATTTCAGAATATTTTGCGGATTCCAAAACTGCTTTGTGCATCTTTTCGTCGCGAGAACTGTTGCCTGAATCACCGCTGGTCGCGTAGACGATGATTTCTCCGTCGGCTTTTCCGGTCGCGGGGTCAATCCGCAGAATGCCGCTCTTGAGATTAAAGGTGCCGTGAACGGTGTGCAGCGTGCTATCCACCGTGTAGTGAACCTTGCTCTGAGATTGATCGAGCGAAAAAACTAATTGCTGAGTAGGCGCTTCGAGTGCTTGACGCGGTGGCGCGGCACTGGCCGAGAGAAACACAGCGATTCCGGCGATCGCGCCTGCGGTGATGCTCCAAGCTTTCCAACCCGTCACCTGCATTTATTTTTTCTCCTGTCTACGTCGCCAGGAACCGCCAACCAAGCAGCAAGCCTGCCGAAACAACTTCCCCGGGCGTCGAATGCCCAACGTGAATGGCCAACAGCTTGCCAAATAGTTCGGGTTTGGCAGCCAAGCTGCGAATGGCGCGTTCGCGCAGCATGTCGTTCCCAGCTAACAGCAGAATCAATTGGCCCATGCGAGTAGGGCGCAGCGCCAGTTTTTTGTGTGCGCGTTCGTAAAGTTGCAAATCGCCTGCTTCCATCGCATCGGCCAGCGCAAGTGCCTGGCGGAAGCAGAGCCGCAGACCCTCGCCCGTAATTGCGTCCACACCACCGGAGGAATCACCGAGCAGCGCGACATTCCCATTGGCGACGTGGCACAGACGATGCATGAAAGAAACCGCGCCTCTTTCGCGGCTGCGCAACTCCGCCCCGGCAAGCCGCTCTCGCAGTTCGGGCCAATTCTGCAAGGCAATGTCAAAATTCGGGTCCTGTGCAGAGGCAGCCATAAGCACGATGCAGACTTCCTGGCTGGAAATGGGAGTAAGGTATGCCTGGCAACGTTGGCCCCAATAGACCTCCACGAAATCGCTCCAGGGAGTCACGGCATAGTGGCGTCGCGTAGCGTATCGAAAACTGCGAGTGCGGCTTGCTTCCAACCCGGACCATCGTCGCACGCGTGAGCCGCTGCCATCCGCCCCGACGATCCACTTCGCGTGGACCAACCCGCGAGAAGTTTGTACGCCGCCCTGCAAAATGCCGGACACCGGAGTGTTCCACAAAAACTGGACTCCGCAATCCCGGGCTCTTTTTAGCAACACTTCATGAAGAGTCGTGCGCCGAATTCCAATTCCCTTCCCTTTCGGGAACGCAGCGGCGACCTGCTCGTGGCGCTGCACGAAGCGAGTTCCGCCAAGAGCATATCCGCCCAAATCGCCTGCCGAGACGCCCAAATCCCGCAAGGCCGCTAGAGTTTCCGGCATCAGCCCTTCGCCGCATGGCTTGTCGATTGGCGGCTCAGAACCATCCGCCACGATGGCGGGGAACTGGCAGCAATCGCCGCCGCCAGCCCAGCCGGACCGCCTCCAATCACCAATACATCAGTAGCATCAACCGTTGCCGCCACTCTTGCCGCCTTCCTGGAACACCAATGCCGATAGCGAAGCAAATGCGCACGCATTGCTGCTTAGATTTTGGCTGCGCGCCGAGCCAGCGCGAGAGCCTCTGTCCAAACCGCGGGAGATAAATCGGCAAGCGCGACAACGTCGCGAATCGCCGCGACGAACTCATCCAGATGCGCCTCACTGATCACCAGAGGCCGCGCAGCCTTCAAAACCATGAAATTATTCCCGCAGATTTGCGTCAGGAAATGCTCGCGGAACATGCGCATCACCATGACTTGGCCAAACATGGCCGGATGGATTGCGGGGTTCTACAGCTGCTGCCAACCGACTCGCCATATGCATCAATGGATGCCCTCGCGGGCGCAGAAGATGCTCTAACCTTCCGATTTGGCTCGCCGGAAGGTCGCGTGCGAGCCGATGAGGAACCCACAGGAGCCGAGCGGGGCAGTTATAGCATAATCAGCGCTTATTTTACTCAACACTTCTATTAATTTGACTAATTCGAGGCTCTTGCCTCAAGCTAGAATTTCTTCGGCGAGACTTGTGTTTCCAATCGCCATGCTGGATTTGCGTACCGTCCGGCCGATGCATCCGCCGGACTTCGCGTATGGTGTAGCCGAAGAGACATGGGCGTCATGAGGTGGAACGTAGGATGATGGCATTGCGTTACGCCCAAGAGGAATAATTCTCCGGAGGATCGCTGCTGTGACCGATAGCAAGCTGAAACCTCGCAGTACGGCACTGACGGACGGCGCCCACCGCGCGCCCGCGCGAGCCATGCTTCGCGCCGTCGGCTTGAAAGACGAAGACTTTTCCAAGCCCCTGATTGGTATCGCCAATACCTGGATCGAGATTGGTCCCTGCAACTACCACCTCCGCGAATTGGCCGAGCATGTTCGGGCCGGAATTCGCGCGGCGGGGGGCACACCGCTGGAGTTCAACACCATTTCGATTTCCGATGGCATTACCATGGGAAGCGAAGGAATGCGGGCTTCGCTGATCAGCCGCGAGGTGATTGCCGATTCCATCGAACTGGTGACCCGGGGAAATCTGTTTGACGGGCTGGTGGTACTGGTGGGTTGCGACAAAACGATCCCTGGCGGGGCGATGGCCTTGGCGCGCTTGAATATTCCAGGGCTGGTTCTTTACGGTGGCTCGATCGCTCCCGGCCAATACGAAGGCCATTCCGTCACGATTCAGGATGTATTTGAAGCGGTCGGCGCGCATGCACGCGGCAAGATGAGCGATGCGCAACTGAAGGAATTGGAATGCGTGGCGTGCCCCGGAGCGGGTGCGTGCGGCGGCCAGTTCACCGCGAACACCATGGCGCTGGTGTGCGAGTTTCTGGGGCTGGCTCCGATGGGGCTTTCGAGCGTGCCAGCCACAAACGAAGGCAAAGGGATGGCCGGCGAATTGGCCGGCAGGCTGACTGTGGAATTGCTGAAGAAGAATGTCACGCCGTCGCAGATCATCACGAAATCTTCAATCGAAAACGCCATTGCTGGGGTAGCCGCAACCGGGGGCTCCACGAACGCGGTGCTCCACCTGCTCGCGATCGCCCGGGAAGCTGGGATTTCCCTTTCCATCGACGACTTTGACCGCATTAGTTCGAGTACGCCCATTCTCGCTGACTTGAAGCCAGGAGGACGATTTGTCGCCACAGACCTTTATGCAGCAGGCGGTACTGCGCTCATCGCCAAACGGATGCTCGAAGCCGGTCTCCTCCGTGGCGATTGCCTCACCGTCACCGGACGAACGCTCGCCGAAGAAGCAGCGCAAGCAAAAGAAAAAGCGGGCCAGCAAGTCGTGCGCAGCAAAAACGACGCGCTGAAATCAACGGGCGGGCTGGTGATCCTCAAGGGCAATCTGGCTCCTGAAGGCTGCGTGGTGAAGGTAGCCGGCCATGACACACAAATGTTTCGTGGGCCCGCGCAAGTTTTCGATGCAGAGGAAGCCGCGTTCGCCGCAGTCGAAAGCGGCCGGATCAAGGCAGGCGACGTCGTAGTGATCCGTTATGAGGGGCCTCGCGGCGGACCCGGCATGCGGGAAATGCTGGCCGTGACGGCAGCTCTGGTGGGCGCTGGGCTGGGCGACGCAGTGGCTTTGCTTACGGATGGGCGGTTTTCCGGCGCGACGCACGGACTTATGGCCGGGCACGTAGCGCCCGAAGCGGCCAACGGCGGTCCCATTGCTGCGATTAAAGATGGAGACGAAATTGTGTTTGATCTGCCGAATCGCAAACTGAATGTCGAAATCACCGACGCGGAACTTCAAAAACGGCTGACGTCCTGGAGAGCTCCAAAGCCGCGCTATTCCCACGGAGTCATGGCCAAGTATGCCTTGCTGGTGTCGTCGTCATCGCTCGGCGCCATCACCACCGTGCCCGCCAGCTTTTCGTCCGGTGTAACACCGGTATTTTCGGGGAGAACACTATGAAGCTGACCGGTGCGGAGATTCTCTGCGAAACGCTCACGCGACTCGGCGTCCGCCACATTTTCGGCTATCCGGGAGGCGCGATTCTTCCGGTGTACGACGCACTCGGCAAATCCAAGCTCCACCACATTCTGGTGCGTCACGAACAGGGTGCGACCCACATGGCCGACGGTTACGCGCGCGCGACAGGCGGCGTGGGCGTGGCCATGGCAACCTCGGGCCCCGGCGCAACGAACATGGTGACCGGCATTGCCACGGCGATGCTCGATTCTTCTCCGGTCGTGTGCATCACCGGACAAGTAAGCAGCAAGCTTCTGGGATCGGACGCGTTTCAGGAAGTGGACATCACCGGCATCACTATGCCGATCACGAAGTACAACGTGGTGGTATGCAGAGCGGAAGACATTGCGCGAAGCGTGCGCGAAGCCTTTCTGATCGCCAACTCTGGGCGGCCCGGACCGGTGCTGGTGGACATCACCAAGGACGCGCAACAAGCCACTGCCGATTTTGACTGGGATGCTTGCGCTCCCAAACTGCCTCCCAAGCGCGTGCGCAAAAACCACGACCAGATCGAATTTGACCGCGCCGTGGAACTTCTGAACTCAGCAAAGCGTCCTGTGATTCTGGCGGGCCGCGGAATCATCCTGTCTGGCGCGATGCAGGTGTTCGAGAAGTTCGTGCACACCAGCAACATTCCCGTGGCCATGACGCTTCTCGGCATTGGCTGCTTCCCTGCCCAGGATCCGATGAATCTCGGCATGATGGGCATGCATGGCGAAGCGTGGGTGAACACGGCGATTCAGGAAGCGGATCTGTTGATCGCGGTGGGCATGCGGTTTGACGATCGCGTGACTGGAGACCTGCGCACGTACGCGCGCAACGCTCGCAAAATTCACATTGAGGTCGATCGTTCCGAGATCAACAAGAACGTGAAGGTGGATGCGGCGATCGTCGGAGACGCGGGCGAAACGCTTGCCCATGTACTTCCGCACATCCACACTCGCGACCATAGTGCATGGCTTTCTCACATCAAGGAACTGAAGGGCGATTCGGCGGTGCGCGACATCCAGTCCCTCCCCGACAGCGGGCATCTATACGCCGCGCATGTGATTAACGATCTTTGGAAAGCCACGAAAGGCAACGCCATCGTGGTGACCGACGTTGGCCAGCATCAGATGTGGGAAGCGCAGTATTACCACCACAACGAGCCGCGCACACTGATTACTTCCGGTGGATTGGGCACGATGGGCTTTGCGTTGCCGGCCGCAATCGGCGCGAAATTTGCCAGACCCGATGCCGAGGTGTGGGTGGTCGTCGGTGACGGCGGATTCCAGATGACCTCGTGTGAACTAGCGACCATCGTACAAGAAAAGATCAACATCAAGATCGCGATCATTAACAACGGCTATCTTGGCATGGTGCGGCAGTGGCAGGAGTTCTTCTACGACAAGCGGTACGTCGCAACGCCGCTGGTCGCGCCCGATTTCGCCGCGCTAGCCAACGCCCACGGCATCCGGGGAGAGCGGGTGACCACGCGCAAGGAAGTGGTCCAGGCGATCGAATCGGCACGCCAGTCCGACCAGGCTGTACTGCTGGATTTCCGCGTGGAGCAGGAAGATTCGGTTTACCCAATGGTGCCGGCGGGTGCGTCGCTTCATGAAATGATTCGCAGGCCAAACAACCCGCTGGTGGAAACGGCTACAGAGCCATAGAATTTAGTCTCAGGAGTCGAGGAAACCATGCAGACGATTGTCGCGTATGTGGAAAACAAGCCTGGGGTGCTGAACCGAGTGGCGTCCCTGGCGCGCCGCTTGGCCATCAACATTGATTCCCTGACAGTAGGCCCGACGGAAAACGAAGAAATCGCGCGCATGACGATTTGCGCGCACACCGACGAGCGCGGAGCACTGCGCCTGGAAGCCAGCCTGGAAAAGCTGGTTGATGTGCTGCTGGCCGAGAACATTTCGGACCGCTCGGTGCTGGAGCGCGACCTGGCGCTGATTAAGGTCGCTGCCGACCAGCAAAACCGCCCGCATTTGATGGAGCTGATCAAGGTATTT
>WNFJ01664502.1_pt2 | contig 10952 bp, 11 predicted proteins | sample 5400461 | NCBI WGS metagenome assembly WNFJ01 (sample SAMN13153349, study PRJNA577476) | soil metagenome | isolation source: 115 cm saprolite on Douglas fir-dominated hillslope | place: USA:California | collected 2013-09-17 | reverse complement strand
AATCTCGAGAAGGCCCGCGCGGCCGCCGCGAGGATCGTGAAAGACGGAACCCGGGCGGCGGATATCATCAGCCGAATTCGGCTGCTCTTCCAAAAACGTACTCAGCCGTTGGAATTGGTCGACGTAAACGCCGTGATTGAAGAGATGATCGTGCTGCTGCGCGGCGAAGCAACGCGATATTCGATTTCGGTCAGGACGGAACTGGCGGCAGATCTTGCTCAAGTCATGGGGGATCGCGTGCAATTGCAACAGGTCATGATGAACCTCATGACGAACAGCATTGATGCGATGAAGGCCGCGGACGGGACGCGGGAGTTGGTCATCAAGTCGCAGCCTGCGGAAGACGGGCAGCTTCTGGTGTCGGTTAGCGATAGCGGAGTTGGCCTGCCGCCCGGACAGGTAGATCAGATCTTCAATGCGTTCTTCACCACCAAACCTCACGGCACCGGCATGGGATTGCGCATCTGTCGCTCCATCGTAGAATCGCATGGCGGCCGCTTGTGGGCTGCCGACAACTCTCCGCGTGGCGCAAGCTTCTACCTCAGCTTGCCCGCCAAACTCGAGACAGGTGCATGATGCCCGCCGGCGCTCCCATCGTATTCATCGTTGATGACGATGCCGATGTGCGTGCATCCATCCAAGACCTGCTGGAGGCAGTGGGCTTGCGTTCCGAGTCCTTCGGGACAGCGGAAGAGTTCCTTCGAAGCGAGCGGCCGGACGCACCAAGCTGCCTTGTCCTGGACGTGAGACTTCCGGGAGTCAGCGGTCTGGACTTTCAGGGCCGATTGGCTGACGCGGGGATCCAGATTCCTATCATTTTTGTCACCGGCCACGGAGATATTCCGATGACGGTAAAGGCCATGAAATCAGGTGCCGTAGAGTTTCTGACCAAGCCCTTCCAGGAGCGCGACCTACTGGGTGCGATCCGCCAGGCTTTAGATCGTGACCAAGCGACGCGGCAACAGCAGGCTAACGTCGCCGAGTTGCGAGCACGATACCAGACGCTGAGCGCACGCGAACGCGAGGTGATGCGCCTGGTGGTTTCGGGCTTGCTCAACAAGCAAATCGCTGGGGAACTTGGGACCAGCGAAGTGACCGTGAAGATTCAGCGAGGCCGTGCGATGAAGAAGATGAAGGCTGGATCGCTGGCGGAATTGGTGAAAATGGCGGGGATGTTGGGGGTTGCCTCTGGCGGGAAATAGCATAATACCAACGTGTGATTGCGCCGCTTTCCCAAATACTGGTAGGTTTCCGATATGGACACTATGGGAGCCACCAAATTTATAGCGATCGTCGATGATGACGATTCGATGCGCAGTGCCGTCCAGGACTTGCTGGAAGCGGTTAATCTGCCAGCACACGGTTTTGCGTCGGCGGAGGAATTCCTGAGGTCGGGCAAGCAGCACCACACGGCATGTCTGATCGCGGACATTCGTATGCCGGGGATGTCCGGTCTGGAGCTGCAGGCCGAGCTGAACGCCGAACGTTGCAGGATTCCGATCATCTTCATCACGGCACATGGCGACCAGAGAATGCGGATGCAAGCGCTGAGAGCAGGCGCGGTAGAGTTTCTGGCCAAACCATTTGACAACGAAGCATTGCTGGATAGTGTTCGAGCGGCTCTGGAGAACTAAGTAGCGCAAGTGCGAGTGGCCCGCAAGGAGGTCCTCTGTGGCAGCATCAGCAACAATCCGGGCCGGAGACCAGGACCGTGATTCGCGTAGATTCGAGCAGATCATAGGCCAGAGCCCTGCCCTGGAAGCGGTGCTCGGGCAAGTCGAACAGGTTGCGCCAACCGATTCCACTGTTCTGATTCAGGGAGAAACCGGTACCGGTAAGGAACTCATCGCTCGCGCGATTCACAATCTCAGCTCGCGTTGTGGACGCCCGTTCATAAAGTTGAATTGCGCTGCTATTCCCTTCGATCTTCTGGAAAGCGAGCTTTTTGGCCACGAGAGGGGCGCTTTTACCGGCGCTATCGCGCAAAAGATTGGTCGCTTCGAAATGGCCGACAAGGGAACCCTGTTCCTGGACGAGGTGGGAGATATTCCGCCCGGCTTGCAGCCCAAACTCTTGCGTGTTCTTCAGGAACAGGAGTTCGAGCGCTTGGGCAGTACTCGCACGCATCAGGTGGATGTTCGGCTGGTGGCTGCGACCAACCGAATCCTGGTCGATATGGTCAGGCGAAACGAATTTCGCAGCGACCTCTACTATCGCCTGAATGTGTTTCCAATCGCGTTGCCGCCTTTGCGTGCCCGTCGCGAAGACATTCCCGGTTTGGTGGAACATTTTGTGGAAATCTATGCCCGCCGCATGGGTAAACAAATCGCCGAGATTTCCTCGGAAACCATGTCTGAATTGACGTCGTACGCTTGGCCAGGAAATATTCGCGAGCTACAGAATTTCATCGAGCGCAGCGTAATCCTCAGCTCGGGCAGTGTTCTGCAGGCGCCTTTCGAGAGCCTGAAGGCTGCCGCTACTACGCAGGCCCAGGAGGCGGTTACGCTGGAAGAAGCGGAACGAAATCACATCCGCAAGATTCTGGAGCAAACCCGGTGGGTTGTATCTGGTCCCAATGGAGCTGCAGCGCGATTGGGAATCAAGAGGTCTACGCTTTACTTTCGCATGCAAAAACTTGGCATCTCGCGTTCCAAGAAGGATCTCCTTACCGCATAACCGAGTTGCAATCATCCTGTGATTGATCGAAGCCTTCAATCGATTGACATTCGCTGTGGCGCGGCGACGCTCGCTTCTTCGTTAGGCCAAATCCCAAGCCGTTCATAATACGATCAGCAAATAACCTCGCCTGGACTGCCAGCACTTGGACGCCCTGTTTAATCGGCTGGCATGCGGGCTCCGCGATCTCTCGTAGTCAGCCTTCATTTTCCGTCACTTACGACGTGGGATGTTTGGCAGGCCTGTTGCATTTTCAGGTTGCGTCGCTCGCGCATCAGTTTTTTCGCGCCGACAGAAATGAGGAAACATCATCAATGTTCATTCAAACCACCAACAACCCTCATGAGGGCCGCAAGGTGACAAGCCGGCAGTACTGGCTGGCGTTGTTTATCGCCGCGGCGTTTGCTTTAACGATTATTCCGAGCAAGACACAAGCGCAAATCGTTGACGACATCGAAGTCAACGTCCCATTCCAGTTCCATGCGGGCAACGTCAAACTTCCGGCAGGCCAGTACCGCATCCACCCGCTCGACGATTCCGATCTGACAGTCATGGAAATCAGCAGTGCCGACGGGTCCACTTCCGCTCTTTTCCAGGTACAGGACACCAAGACAGACTCCACACCAGCCAAGACCGAGTTGATCTTTAACAAATACGGGGATCGCTACTTCCTTGCGAAGTTGTTTGAGGAAGGCAGCTCTAGCGGCAGCCAAGTACCCCAGTCCCGCTACGAAAAGAAAATCAGTCAACAAACCATGGAAGCTCAGCAACACGTGCCGGCACACCGTAGGGAACAACACGGAAACTAAGGCTCGCTGGGGCGGCAGTTCGCTGACAACAGCAGGCCGCTGCCTCAGGCGGAGTGGTTTACGAAATTTCAGAAAAGGATGATTTATGAAAATACAAGAAGCTGCATTTGCTTTGATGGGGATGATTTTGCTCGCGAGCGCGGCGTCGGCACAGCAGGTGAAAACCGACTACGATCGCGGCGCAAGCTTCGCCCAATATAAAACCTATTCGTGGGAACAGGTTAAGACGAAAGATCCATTGGATGTCGATCGCATCAAGAGTGCCGTCAATGCCGCCTTGGCAGCAAAAGGCTGGACCCAGGTGGATTCCGGCGGCGACGTTTCCATCGTCGCGATGGAGATCACGCGCAATCAGCAGACCTTGAACACCTTCTACGACGGGTTTGGTGGAGGTTGGGGTTGGCGACGCTTCGGTGGCGGCGGTTTTGGTGAGGCAACAACTACGACCGACACGTACAAGGTGGGCACGGTGGTGGTCGATCTGTTCGATACCAAGACCAAGCAATTGATCTGGAGAGGCAGTTCAAGCGACACCCTCTCTAACAACTCCGACAAAAACATCAAGAATCTGGACAAGGGCGTGGACAAAATGTTCAAACACTTCCCCCCAGACTCTTCGAAGAAGTAGCGGAGCGCGACGATGATTCGCGACTTTTGCATCCGCATTTGTTGGGCGCTCGTTACGGCGGCTATTCCTCCGCGTGCGGCCACGGGCCGCACGCGGAAGCAAAGAGTTCGCCAGCGTGTTGACAGCAGGCCTATGAATTTCATTGACGGGCACCTGACAGCAGCGATGGCCGCAATTTTAGTACTGGAGAATGTGCGATGAAAATTATGAAACTTTCCAAGCAGGTGTTTGTTGTACTTCTCAGTTGTTTACTTATGGGATTCACAACCCAGGCAGATGACGCGCACGGATCCATGGGCCAATCGAACAACCAGCCACCAGTTGCGCCGGGTAAGCAGTCCCCTCAGGAACTGCAGCAACTTGTCGCGCCAATCGCCTTATACTCGGACACTTTGCTGGCGCAGATTTTGGCCGCTTCGACGTATCCAACCCAGATCGTCGAGGCCGACCGCTGGATGCAAAGTCACACCAACCTCAAGGGTGAGGAGCTAGCCAAAGAAGTCGACAAGCAGGAATGGGATCCGAGCGTGAAAGCCATCACACAGTTTCCCTCGGTTCTCGAAAATATGGACAAGAACCTCTCCTGGACCTCGTCGCTTGGCGATGCGTATATCAACCAGCCGCAAGAGGTCACCGAGGCGGTGCAAACCCTGCGCCAGCAGGCCCGTAACGCTGGCCATTTGAATAGCAACGAACAAGAAAATGTGACCACGCAAGGCAGCACGATCATCATAGAACCCGCCAACCCAGAAGTGGTCTACGTGCCCGCCTATGATCCTTGGCTGGTGTACGGCGCGCCGATCATCGCTTACCCGGGCTGGTATCCCGTGCCCGGGATTTTTTGGGGTGGCGTCGGACTGTCGTTCGGTATCGGATTTGGAATCGGATACTTTGGAGGATTTCGATGGGGTTGGGGTCATTGGGGCTATGACTGGCATGGCCGCAGTGCATTCTTTGACCATCACGCCTTCGTCTCACATAGCCGAGACTTCGGCCACGACGGGTTTCATGACCGTGATTTCGGCCATGGCGGCTTGGAGCACACCGGCGGATTCCATGGGGCCTCGAGTTTTCATGGGGGCTCCAGCTTTCACGCGCAGTCGGGAATGCACTCCGGCGCACTCGGCGGCTTTACTCACGGCGGGGATGTCCGAAGCTTTTCGTCTCGCGGGAGGTCGAGCTTTGGAGGCGGCTTCCATGGCGGCGGATTTCAAGGTGGTGGTTTTCATGGCGGCGGTGGCGGACGCCATCGGTAGTGACTCGTAACAACTACACGAGCTTATTAAGAATTCAAGAATGGAGAGGAATACCATGCTGCACAAGATTTCGATTTTCCTTCAATTTGAAGGCAAAAAGTTTGTTCGATTTGCAGGGTCTGTTCTGTTCGCGCTTTCCTTGGCATGTTCGTCTGCGCCAATGTTTGCCCAGGAGCCGGGACAGCGAACCTTCGCCTCCGCCGAAGATGCCGGCCGGGCTTTCTTTGCCGCCATGCGGGCGCCGGACGATCAAGCTCTCCTGAGCATCCTCGGAGCGGATGGAAAGGATGTCGTATTATCCGGAGACCCAATCGAAGATATGGATTCCCGGACCGAATTTGTCGACAAATATCAGGAAATGCATCGGTTCGCGACCGAAGCTAACGGAGCTGTGTCGCTGGTTGTGGGTGCCGAAAACTGGCCGTTTCCCATTCCGTTGGTGAACAACAACGGTTCGTGGTATTTCGATACGCGAACGGGCAAAAACGAGATTCTATTCCGGCGCATTGGCAGAAACGAACTCGCTGCCATGGACGCCTCGCACGCCTTGGTGGAAGCGCAAAAGCAATATTTTGCCCGTTCGCCGGGAAACTCTGCCAAGCAATTCGCGCAGAAGCTGGTCAGCGATGAGGGCCAACACAATGGTCTGTACTGGCACGGTGCCGATGACGAGTTCGATAGCCCGATAGACCCTCTTATCGCTTATGCGCGCCAAAATCGCCGCAAGGACGAAGTTGGCGAACACGTTCCGTTCAATGGATATCTTTTCCGAATTCTGACGCGCCAAGGAAGCCATGCAGCGGGCGGAGCCAAGAACTACATCGCCAACGGAAAAATGACCGCGGGATTCGCCTTCGTGGCCTATCCTGCGGAGTATGGTTCTTCGGGCGTGATGACTTTCATCGTCAACGATTCGGGAACCATTTACGAAAAGGATCTTGGGCCCGAGACAACAAAACTTGCGCAAGCGATGACAACGTACGACCCGGATTCCACCTGGCATCAGGCGGAATAAGCGAGGGAGTTGCCCATGTCACGAATTGCGTCTTCTCCGCGAAACACGGCTACGGCGCTCGCTATTTTGGTGATTGCGGTTTTCTGCTCGCTCGAACTGGCGGGCAAGCCGCCGGATCGGCTCCCCAATCCACCGGAACTTCGCGCCAGGAACCATACTCTTGCGCTCACTCTCCACGCTTCTACAACAGTTGATGGGAAGGATTCGTTTTACTTTAACGGACAACCAAACGCTCCGACCTTGCGAGTTTCACCGGGAGACCAACTGCAGATCACCTACATCAATGATCTTCCGAGCAAGCTGCGCGAAAAATGTTTGATCGGTCCGTGCATGGATATGACAAATTTACATTTTCACGGCTTGACGGTTTCTCCCGACGCCCCTCAGGACGACGTGCTGGATATGATGGCCATGCCTGGGCAAGCACTGCACTACAACGTGCAGATCCCGAAAGACCATCCGCCTGGACTGTATTGGTATCACACCCACCCTCACGGCGAGAGCTACCAGCAAGCGCTTGACGGCATGTCCGGGGCGCTCGTGATCGAGGGAATCGAGAGCTATTTTCCTGCGCTCGCAGGGCTACCCGAGCGTGTGCTGGTGATTCGCGGGCGTTCCATCGGGAAGGATGCACAGTCCGCCGAATTGAAACAGCGCGTGGACCTCAGTTCGGATGCTTGTGGTGGCGAGCCAGAGCCGCCAGAAGAGGTCATGACGGTGAACGGCTCGATACGGCCGCAAATTGAAATCGCAGCGGGCGAACGCCAGTTCTGGCGTGTCGTAAATGCTTCGGCCGATCGCTACGTGGACCTGCAACTTGAGGGGCAAGCGTTTGAAATCGTCGCGATGGATGGAATGCCGATCGCGCGGCATGACCCCGATCATAGAACGCATGCCGCGGATCACGTCTTGTTGCCGCCAGCGGGCAGGCTGGAAGCCATTGTTACCGGTTCACCAAGCGACACGCCTCGTCGTCTGATCTCTCATCCGAATCCAGCGATGGTATTGGCTGATATTGTGCCGCGATCTGCGACGGGCTCACCCGCCAAGGCCGTAAAGGGTTCGCTCAAACCCGAATTTCAAACGCTGGACCTTGCGGCGGAAGAAAAAGTGCCTCCTCGATTCACCGTGACATTCACGGAAGACAAGAAGGGCTTTTATATTAACAGTGAGAAATTCACACCCGATGCAAACCCAATGCTGCGCGTGAAGGTGGGAACCTATCAACATTGGAGAATTGTCAATGCTACGGGAGAGCTGCATCCCATGCACATCCATCAAGTCCATTTTCTTGCCTTTGCGGAAAACGATAAACCAATTGCTGATCCGGTATGGCTCGACACCGTCAACGTGCCGTACGGCGGCACTGTCGACGTGGTTATGGATTTCACCGACCCGGTGATCAAAGGCATGTCCGTTTTTCATTGCCACCTTCTCAATCACGAAGACAAAGGGATGATGGCGAAAGTTCTATTTGAATGAGTGACCTGGCACAAAACCCTCTGCAAGCTTCTGCCTCCGCCGGCTTGCGCGAATTCCGTCAGGGAATGCGAGACCTGCGTCTGCTGCGTAAAGATGTGGCGTCCAACGGAGAGGCATGGCTGCCACTCGTGTTGGTGCTAGGGGCCATCAGCGCAGTCGCCTATGCAGACCATCACGTCGTTGCGGTTTCCCTTGTCTACCTTTACATCCTGCCCCTTGCTGTTGGGGCAATTTTTCTGCGCCGGGAAATCAGCTACAGCCTGATCGTCATTTGCATTTTGCTCCACGATTATTACTCCCCTCGTGTCATCAACGTGGAAATTCGAATTTTCCACAATCTCTCGGCGATGCTGTGCTTCGCGTTTGTTGTTTACGTGATCCAACGATATATCGAGCAGCGAGAAGCGCTCGCCAAAACCATCCAGCAGCAGCGTGATGACCTTCTCAAGGATCTGGAACTGGCCGGGCAAGTCCAGCGGTTATTTCTTCCCATAGGCAAACCAGCTATTGCCGGACTCGAAGTAGCGGGCATGATGCAACCAGCGAAGGTTGTTGGGGGAGATTATTACGACTACATCCCCATCGATGCGCACAAGATTCAGTTAGTAATTGCCGACGTTGCGGGCAAAGGCGTACCCGCGGCTCTCCTGATGTCCGCGACGGCGGCGGCCATGCAACTGGAGGCAAATCACGATCGAAACATGCTGGGGCAAGTGGAGCGATTGAATGCAGGAATCCACGCCATGTCAGACGACGAACGGTATGTGACATTGCTGGTGGCGGAAATCGATACGGAGCAGCGGATGATGCGGTATGTGAACTGTGGCCACAATCCCGCGCTTTTGTTTCGCGCAAGCGCAAGCACGGTAACGCGGCTGAACGCGTCTTGTCCGCCCATCGGACTATCTCCAGAAGAAATCTGTGAGCTCGCCTCGGCCGAACTAATGCCCGGCGACATGGTTGTCTTCTATACCGATGGCGTCACTGAGGCCGAGAACCGGCTCGGCGAAGAATTCGGGTTGGAGCGCCTATCGGAGGTAGTGCGGCGAGGTTCTTCACTGTCCGCCGAGGAGCTCATGAGCGATATCTACAACTCCACGGCAGATTTTTGCGGCGAGAACTTCAACGATGATGTGACGATTCTGGTCGTCAAATGTGATTTCGACGGCTCTTCAACCGCGAGTTCGTAGAGCATGCTCTCCACGCTCGAACGAGCAACTGTCAGCATGTTGACAATCATCCAATGCGCTGAACTCTCAGCCCTTCGTCCCCTGCGCCTAATTTCCGACCTGCCTCCTTCACGGGCCTTGTTTTCAACCACTTCCGCCCTCCCGCTCCTTTCCTGATAGTGGCATTCGGGCTGCATCTCCCGCTATCCGAGGCAGCTGCCGTGCCCCAGCCGCCACAAAGACCCCGAAGCAGTAGGGCTGTTGGACTAAAGTCCGGCCACGCCGGACGGAATTGGGGATATAAGTCATGATGTGGATTGTTAGGCTGGCACTGAAAGAACCGCACACGATTATCGTGCTGGCTATCCTGATCTTCCTTTTTGGGACGCTGGCAATCGTTCACACGCCCACGGACATTTTTCCGGACATTAACATCCCCGTCGTTAGCATTATCTGGAACTACAACAGTATGGAGCCCCAGGACTTGGCCGACAGGATAGTCACCATTACGGAGCGCAACCTGACCACCACCGTCGATAACATCGAGCACATAGAGTCGCAATCGCTTTACGGAATCGCCGTGGTGAAAGTGTTTTTTCAACCCACGGTGAGCATCGACAAGGCCATCGCTCAGATCACCGCAAATTCGCAAACGCAGCTCCGGCAGCTGCCCGCTGGCACCACGCCGCCTTTGATCATTAGCTACAGCGCCTCGACGGTCCCGATTCTCGAACTCGGGCTCTCCGGCCAGGGCATATCGGAGCAGGCACTCAATGATTATGGTCTCATGACCATCCGCCCCCAGCTGGTCACGGTGCAGGGTGCCGCCGTCCCGTATCCGTACGGAGGCAAGCAGCGACAGGTACAAGTGGACCTAAACACTCAGGCCTTGCAGGCGAAGGGTCTTTCCCCCTTGGACGTGGTCAACGCCATTGCTGCTCAGAATCTGATTCTCCCCACAGGAACATCCAAAATCGGTACGAAGGAATATGACGTCGACATCGCCAATGCGGCTCCCCAGACCATCGCGCAACTCAATCGCATCCCCGTAAAAACCATTGGCAGCACGACCATCTATATTAGCGATGTCGCTTGGGTGCGCGACGGCTTTCCGCCGCAAACGAACATTGTGCGTGTGAACGGCCAACGCTCCTCCCTCTTGACCGTCCAAAAGAACGGCAATACCTCGACCCTAAGCATCATTGGTGGAATCAAGTCTCTGTTGCCGTATATCAAAACGCTCGTGCCGCAGTCGCTACAAATTAAACCTTTGATGGACCAATCCATCTTTGTGAAGGGTGCCATTAAGGGCGTGGTGACCGAAGCGAGCATTGCGGCCTGCCTTACCGGCCTAATGATCCTTGTCTTTCTCGGCAGTTGGCGGAGCACGACCATTATTGTGGTTTCGATTCCTCTCGCCATTCTGACATCGGTCATCACTTTCAGCGCGCTCGGCGAAACCATCAACATCATGACGCTGGGCGGACTGGCCCTGGCCGTCGGCATTCTCGTGGATGACGCCACCGTCGAGATCGAAAACATCAATCGCAACCGTCAGGCGGAACCAGATAAGGACATGGATACAGTTGTCCTGGACAGCGCAGCGCAAATTGCTACGCCGGCCTTTGTGGCCACGATTTCGATCTGCATCGTGTTTACTCCGATGTTCCTTCTCTCCGGGGTCGCGAAATATCTGTTCGTTCCGCTTGGTGAGGCGGTGATCTTTGCCATGCTGGCCTCTTCCCTCCCCTCACGCACTGTTGTTCCGATGATGGCCAAGTATCTCTTGCGCTATGACACCCCGAACACCGCGGAATCCCGTAGTCCATTCGTTCGTATGCAGGTTCGCTTTGAGGAAGCGTTTGAGCGTCTCCGCGGGCGTTATCACGGAGTGCTCGAACGTTGCCTGCATCATCG
>WNFJ01256658.1_pt2 | contig 10954 bp, 6 predicted proteins | sample 5400461 | NCBI WGS metagenome assembly WNFJ01 (sample SAMN13153349, study PRJNA577476) | soil metagenome | isolation source: 115 cm saprolite on Douglas fir-dominated hillslope | place: USA:California | collected 2013-09-17 | reverse complement strand
TCAACAACGCGGGCTCAAACTCTCTCCCACGAAGACCGTCATTACGCACGTGGAGAAAGGCTTTGATTTCCTCGGACAAAACGTGCGCCGCTACCCTAATGGGAAGCTGCTCATCAAGCCTTCCAAGAAGAACGTTAAAACCTTCTTGGCGGGGATCCGGGCAACAATCAAAGCTGGGCTTGGCATGTCGGCCGCCGATCTGATCGATCAACTCAACCCAAAGATTCGGGGTTGGGTTAACTATCATCGGCACGTGGTTAGCAAACGTACTTTCTCACACGTTGATCATTCTATCTTCCACAGTCTGCGGCGGTGGGCACGGAGAAGGCATCCGAAAAAGTCCTCGGCCTGGCTCAGAGAGAAATACTATGAGCGCAGTCGGAGACACAACCAGTGTAAGACCGAACAGCTCGGCGTATCTGATCGTGAAGTGATGGTGATTGGGAACACGCGTCGCGCTGGCTTCCGCATAAAGCCCTTCGGGAAAGGGATCGCGCAGTGTGTGGACACGACCACCCGCTCGGGTGCGTGCTTCAAGTACCGTGACGTCGTGACCTGCCTGTGTGAGCTCGTATGCAGCCGATAGGCCGGCTAATCCAGCGCCAACGATTATTACCCTCTTTGCAGCGCCGCGCCGTTCCAAGCTTCGGTTGTCGAGAGCAAAAGTGGCAAGTGGCGATAGCGACAGGGTCGCCGTGGCCCCAGCCATCTGCTTCAAGAATTCTCTACGTCGCATACGCACTCGCGGGAGCTACTGAAACAACGCCAGTGTACTAAGACGATGCGATTCGCCGTTCCTGCCGATTTAACTCTGCCTTCGGCCAGACATAAGAAGCTTGATCTACGAGGAGGAGGCGCAGTGATTATAGTCCGGAAGGGCAACAGTGCTGAGACAGAAAGCAAATCCGGAGCTTCATCAAGCCGATCTGCCATGAAGTATGCATACTTGGTCGAGTTGTTTCGTCACGACGCGGAAAGCCCCTGCTTGTCGGCAATTCAGAAGCGACGATTGCTGTCGGTAAATAGTCTTAGCACTGATTTAACGCTCGTGACCCGACGGCGTGTGATTTCACCAACACACGAGCCGCAGTAGAATGGGAAATGCTACCAATACGCTGATCCCAAACCATGAAAAATGAGGAGGCGTATGAAGGTCACCTGCCGTTCACTGATTCTTCCTCTGCTTTTGGAATGCCTTGCATGGTCACAAGCGGAGCAGAAGCATTAGCCGATTATTGACATGCACCTGCACGAGTACACAGTCGCCGACTTCGGCGTTGGTGTTGGTCGCACACCCGCGGTCTGTTCCAGCAACGAGGAAACCGTGTACTTCCAGATTCGCAAGTTACTCGGGAACAATTAATAGCGTGTAAAAGCCCCATTCGCGGTTGGTGGGCCATCTGTCCGGAAATCTCCTCTTTGTTCTGAATCATTTCGTCTCGAGTATCGCAGTCCAGTTCATGACCACCGTCAGGGGCGGTGAGGGTTCGTCACTGACTAGTGTGCTCACCAGGAATCGTTGATCGTCTCTATCAACGTCGTAGTCACTGATCAGGGAATCGTTTGGCGTGTGGAGTTGGAAGAGAGGCTTCGGAGTACCTGGTTCGAGGGATTGGCCCGGATGTACAGTTACGATCATCAGTTTCTGGTCGGAGGCGATGTAGAAGAGTTCCTTGCCGTCATGAGACCACTGCGGCTGGTTCCCGCCTGCGCTGGAAACCTGCCACTTGCCCCCCGATGACAGGAATCGCTGAACATAAACCTGCCACTGGCCGGATTCGTCAGAGACATAGGCAAGCCAACGGCCGTCGGGGGATATGCGGCCATCCATCTCGTTGAACTCAGTCCGCAGGACTGGTTGCGGTGTCCGGTTGCCCGCCAGAGGCATCACCCAAATGTTCCAGTTCGTGCCGAGTTCATTTGTCATGTAGACAACATGGCGTCCATCCCGGGACCAGTCGGTGGCGATGCTGTCGATGACGCTGTGCATGAGCCGCCGCTCCTCAGAACCCCCGGCCAACGACTTCTGGAACAGATTCGGAGGCAAGCCGTCCCGTGGGGATGAAAAGATAACGCTGGCACCGTCAGGCGCCCAAATTGGGTTAAGGTCGTAATCGCCGAATGTGAAGCGGGTTGCAACACCGCGTGAATCGATTAACCAGACAGAAAAATCGTTTTCCGATTCGAGACGGTTCACTGCGATCGCTCGTCCATCGGGAGAAATACGTGGTGAACGAAGGGGGCCAACCGGACCGACCGATGCCAATCGCGTGCCGTCCCGCCGGTACCAGGTCAACTGCGTCGCGCTGAAACGCCTCCCCGTCCAATAAATCAGCACACCATTGCTTGAGACAGAAAAGGAATAACCGGATCCACTCGCTGTTTCCAGCGCGTCCACGATGCGAGCTGGGTCGCCAAACGTTTGTATTCGTTTGGCGTCGAAGCGCTGCGCCATTAACACACCATTTCTCCCAAACAGCAAGTAACCCGGTTCGACATACGCTACTGACGAGGACTCGCGCAGAACCAAGCGATGCTCCTTGGAATCCAGTGATCCGACATGGATGCCCTCATCATCTCTGCCGAGTACAAGGAACAAGAAATGGCGGCCATCAGGGAGAAATTCAGGCCAGATGTGATTAGCTTCGTCATGGCCCTTGTACGCTTCGGTAACCGCTATAGGTTGTCCACCGGAAGCGGGAACACGGTACAAGACGCCCTCGAAATTAGGCGCGAAAACGATTACACCGTCACGGTTCCAGCTCGCCCCGCCGGGGTCCGCGCCAGCGTTGCAGATTAGCTCCGGCTGCTGTCCTCCGGCAGGATCAATTTTTTTTAATTTGGAATGCGAAAAGAAACCGATCAGTTTGCTGTCAGGAGACCAGAATGGGGTATCGGCATCTTCCGTTCCTGGCAGGGCTTTCGCTTGCAGCGAGTCCAGAGCTCGAACCCAGAGGGAGTGCCGTCCGTTACCGTCAACAGCAGTGAAGGCAACTTGACGTCCATCGGGAGAAATTGCCAGTAGTTTTTCAAGAGATGAAAACCGGGCATTCGCGGGTGGCGGTATGGCAAGGCGAAGCAGCCTAGGAGTCGCATTGGTTGTGCGCAAGATAAGGAATGCAACCAAGGCTAGAGCGACCAAAGTGAGCAGCCCTATTGTGGTTTGCCATAAACTGAGTGACCTTTTCTTTGACTGATCCCGAGTGGTTGCGATCGAGTCGAGCAGGATACCGACGTCACGCGCCGACTGCCAACGCTCATCGGGATTCTTTGCCAGCGCAGTGCGGATCAGGCGGTTGAGTTCTAGCAGGGAGGTAGGGCGAAGGGCAGTAATGGTCACGGGTTCCGAGGTAAGGATTGCGGCGACAATGCTAGCCGGTGTCTTCCCAGTGAAGGCGGGCTTGCCGGTGGCCATCTCATACAGGACAGCGCCCAGGGCAAAGATATCGGATCGTACGTCTGCCTCTTTACCTTCCAACTGCTCCGGTGCCATGTATTGATAAGTGCCGACGATCGTTCCTTTAGCAGTAAGCCGGTTCGACAGCGTTGGTGCGCCCGCACCAGCGCTGTCGGTGAATGCGGCATGCGCTGGCTTCGCCAAGCCAAAGTCCAGTAACTTGACTCCTGACTTTGTGAGCATGATATTTCCCGGTTTCAGGTCGCGATGGACAATGCCCACCTGATGCGCCTGAGCCAGTGCGTCGGCAATCTCGATTCCGTACTCAACCACCTGCTTCGGAGACAGCGCACCCCGTAGCAGTCTTTGCTCCAGAGTTTCGCCTTCCAGAAACTCCATGACCAGGAAGTCGATGCTGTCCTCGTGCCCGACGTCATGCAGCGTGCAGATGTGCGGGTGCTGTAGCGCCGATAGGGCGCGTGCCTCACGCTCGAAGCGTACCTTCAAGTCAGGATCCGACGAAAGATGCGAAGGCAGAACTTTGACCGCGACATCACGGCCTAATCGCGTGTCCCGGGCTCGGTACACCTCGCCCATGCCACCCGCGCCGAGCGGGGATAGGATCTCGTATGGGCCGAGTCTGACGCCAGAGGTGAGGGCCATCCGTGCGCACCATTATAGTCCCGAGGAAGGAGTGCTATTCCTGCGCACATGGGCGCCGGGCTAGCAGTTGAATTTGGCAAGCCTAGTTACCGTCAACCTCATCCGGTGGCTAGCGCGTAAGGCGATTCTGCGTCTCGCGCAGCGTGAGTCTCGCGCAGCGTGAGTTGACTTTCACGTTGGCTGAAGTAAGCTTCTCGTACCTTGCCTGACGGTGCCGGTTCCTTTCGGTAGAAACGGGGGATATGGACAGCTTCCGCCCGAACAGTCGGCGTCAGTTCATTGAATACTTCGCGTGTATCGGATTATCGTCTACTCTGCTGCCCGGAGTCTTGTGGGCCGACATGCAACAATTGAAAACACAGAAGATCACCAAGGAGATGTTGAAGAATGCCGAAGAGATCGCCGGGCTGAATTTCACCGACGCACAGCGGGAGATGATGCTGGCGGGTGTGAACCAAAACCTCCACATGTACGACGAGCTTCGGCATGTACATTTTGATGTAAGCGTTGAGCCGGCTGTGCGTTTCAGCCCAATCCTTCCTGGAATGCGGTTTGATACGCTGCGGCAAGCGTTTCGCATGAGCGCCGTTTCTTCGCCGACGCGTCCAGCAGATTTGGAAGTGCTCGCCTTCTGGCCGGTGACGCATTTATCGAGATTGATTCAATCTCATCAGCTTTCTTCGCTGGAGCTGACCAAGCTCTATCTCGACAGGCTGAAGAAATTCAACCCAATGCTCAAATGCGCGGTCACCGTTACCGAAAAGTTAGCGCTTAAACAGGCGAGACAAGCCGATGAGGAAATTGCGGCGGATCGTTACCGCGGCCCGCTGCACGGAATCCCGTGGGGAGCAAAGGACCTCATTGCGAAGCGTGGTTATCCGACCACGTGGGGTGCTGCGCCTTTCAGGGATCGCGTCATCGACACTGATGCCACTGTGGTCGAACGCTTGGAACAGGCTGGGGCTGTTCTCATCGCGAAGCTCGCGACTGGGGAGTTGGCCCATGACGACGTTTGGTTTGGAGGCCAAACGAAGAACCCTTGGGACCCGGGCGAAGGTTCGGGCGGATCATCGGCTGGCCCGGCTGCTGCAACCGCTGCTGGCTTAGTCGCTTTTGCTATCGGTACCGAGACCGGAGGCTCAATGATCGATCCCTCGATTCGCTGCGGGGTAACCAGCTTGCGGCCAACTTTTGGGCGCGTTAGCCGCCATGGCGTGATGCCCGGTGCCTGGAGCTTCGACAAGGTGGGCCCCATGTGTCGCACCGTCGAAGATTGTGCCGTGGTTCTCAATGCCATTCACGGCCCAGACGGATTGGATCTCACCGTCACCGAGCTACCGTTCAACTGGAACGCAATGCAGGATGTCAGAGAGCTCAGGGTAGGATATCTGAAGGATGCGTTTGCGCAGCAGCGCGTGTTCGAGGAGGAACGAGCAAATGACCAAGCGACACTGGAAACCCTGCGGTCGCTGGGTGTGAATCTGCGAGCTATAGAATTGCCGAATCTGCCGGCCAACGCAATGTTAACTACATCGGTATTTCCCGAGATTTGTGCAGTGTGGGATGAGATGATTCGGACCGGACAGGACGCCCAGCTGACTCGCCAGGATCCGGATCATATTGGTAATGCGTGCCGAACTGCCCGTTTCGTGCCTGCGGTGGAGTATGTGCAGTCGAGCCGGGCACGCATGCTTTTGATGATCGCTATGGCGAAAATCATGGCTGATCTTGATGCCTACGTGGCGCCTCAAAGCAGAATTGAAGATAACAGCATTAATCCGAATCTCTGGGTGACGAACCTTACGGGTCATCCGGCTGCGGTCGTCCCCAACGGGTTTACTAAGCACGGAAAACCGACCGGAATTACATTCATCGGCAATCTTTACGAGGAAGCTAAATTGCTTGCTCTCGCGAAGGCATATCAAGATGCCACCGCGTTCCATCTCGAGCACCCGAGAAGTTTCGCCAACTAGCCTGCTGCAGCTATGGAATGTAATGTCTCAGCACGGTTGAATAAGTTTCTCTTTTAGGGACTTAGTCCGACCCAGTTTTTGCCTCACCGTTTTAGGCCACAACAAGGGTGTTGCTATACGTTAGAGCCTTGTACTACCCTTCAGGGACCGGGGCTTCGGGCCGAAGGCCGAGTTCAAGGGGCGAACGCGGCAAGTGTACTCTTTCCGTTTTGGAGGCAACATGCTGACAAGGTTCGCTAGAATTGCGTGCGTACTCAGCACCCTGGGCGCCGCTGGACTGCTTCCCAGCCATACGCTGGCCCAAACTACCGATCCTTTAGTCGGCGTTTGGAATTTCAATGTGACAGTCACTGGCGGATGCACAACTAACTGTAAGTACATCGGAACGATCGCCTTCAACCAAGGTGGTACAGCCATTGAACAACGCGGCACGGCCGTCGAATACTACGGTTTGGGAAACGTTGAGCGGACTGCGTTAGGAAAGTGGCGCCGATCAACCACAGCTACCTACCCCTACACGTTCACGATGAAAAACTTTGTCTTCGATTCAACCGGGAACCTTTCCGGGTTTATCCTTGGGACTTCAAGCGCAAAGTTAAGTTCCACCCTGAACTCCTTTAGCGGCTATGGCACGGCAAAGATTTTCAATGCGAGTGGCACGCTGATTGAGACCGTAACCCTCACGATAGCTGGAACTCGATTCTGAGCCCCTCTACTACACCCCCCACACCGGGTAGGCGACAGAAGACCCCACCCCTTTTTCAGAACGGGATATTCACTCTCCCGCGACTAAAAGATCCCAAAAAATCAGATTGGACTTAGGTGCACGGTGAAGTATTTGTGTTCAACCGGAAGGAGCGGCGCAAACCAAGGTGTATCAATTCTAAGTTTAAGGACCTTCACGAGGAGAGACAAACAATTGTGGGGTTATTGTATGGCGACGGCAAAAGTGACCCCCTCCCCTTTTCAATCCGGCGAGACTGTGCGAGGGCGAGGGGCAGGGGCGGGCGCGCGCGGGCGGGCTCATAGCACCCATATTGCCAGATTTGGGGGAAGACCCTGCACAGCTCGCGTGTCCCTTGCCAAATAGCTTCAAACCCCACGCCCGCAAATCCAGGCTATGGCACCCGACAGAAAATCAAGGCATGAAGTTCACTTTCTCATCTCGGTGCTCCAGTTCACCACCACCGTAACACTCGGCTGGCCACTGCCTTCCTGTACAACGTTCAGGAGAATACGCTTTCCATCGGGGCTGATACCATAATTGGCGTGTGGTCCGAGAATGCCACCGGACTGAATGGGAGCATGGAAGAGCACATGCGGGGCACCCGCCTTAAGTTCCCCTCGGTGCTGCACGTCAACCACCATCAGGTTTTGGTCTCCTGAGAGGTAAAAGAGTTCCTTGCCATTGGGTCCCCACAACGCCTGATCGCCACCGCCGGTCGAAATCTGCACTTTTCTTGTGCGCCCCGGAAAATCCTGCACGTAGACCTCGGACCTGCCGGTTTCATCGGAAGAGTACGTCAGCCAGCGGCCATCCGGCGAGAACGTTGCGTGGGTCTGGTTAAAGGGCGCGGAGAGGAAGGGCTGCAGTTTATGATCGCTATTTAATTGCAGCAGCCAAAGCGCGATGTGATTTCCCTGGGCAGGATCGGCTCGTTCGATAATTAGAATTCTTCCATCGGGTGACCAACTATCTGGAAAAAGAGTTTCAGCTTGCTCCTGAGAGGATTGCCGAATCAGCGTGATGGCGTTCCCGGCACCACTGCTGGGACGCGCGATGATGCTGAATTCGTAAGCATTTCCATTTTTTTCGACGATTCGATACACGATCTGTTGTCCATCCGGAGACCAGATGGGGGCCACCGCGCGATCCTCAAAGCTCAACCTCGATAACGCGCCACGAGCGAGATCGAGCACCCACACGCTGTTGCGTAACGTCAGGGCGTTCACAACGTCGAGCGCAACCCGACTACCGTCAGGAGAAAGCACGGGCTCGTCATACATGCCCGGTGGAGGGGCGTCCTGGAGCTTCTTGCCCTTTCGATCCCACCAGGCAAGCTGTACCTGTCGTCCTCCGGTTTTGCCGTAAGCTAGAACGCCGCCATTCACATCAAAGGCCGCATAATAGGTGGGGCCTTCCTCACCTTCCGGCTGCAATCCATCCAGTATGGCTATGGGTTCGCCTACAACCCGCAATTTCTTTTGGTTGAAGGGTTGAGCGAAGAGAGTCCGACCGCGCACAAACACCAAATAGCCGGGCTGGGCAACCTCAACTTCGGATGACGTGGCAAGTAATTCCTGCCGTTCGCGTGCATTGAGCGACGCGATATAGGTCATTTCTGCATCTCTGCTGATGCTGGCGCGTGCCAGGAACGTGAAGTGATGTCCATCGGGAAGAAAATGGGGCCAGCGGTGACTCGTTTCACCTTTGCTGGCATCCAGAACAGTGACCGGGCTTGCGTTTCCACCATTGGCCGAGATGCGGAACAGGGCGCTGGAAGTAGAAGGAGCAAAAATGATGTCGCCATTCCCATTCCAGTCCCCCCCTCGTCCTTCTTCAGAGGCATCGGCCAGTGTCTGCACTGCACCGCTGCGGAGATCAAGTCTTTTCAGCTTACCGCCGGCAAAAAAACCGATCTCAGCGCCATCGGGCGACCAGAATGGGAATAATGCGCCTTCGGTGCCGGGTAGCAATTTAGGTTCCGATGAATTCAGTGCGCGGAGGCCCAGCATGGTTTGATTGGCACGCTCGGCGACAAAGGCCACCTGCTGCCCATCTGGCGAAACTGCCAGGCCGAATCCAAACGTGGTCTTCTCGGGAGGGATGATCGCGAATCGGATGACGGCAGGGGCCGGTGAAGAACGCCACGGGCGCCAGAGAGCAAGCGCAAGGACAAGGAGCAAGGCAGCCAATAAGGTTACGGTCGCGGCCATCAGCCGCGGGAACCGCTGTCCTACTGGACTCGCCGCTGCAGTATTCGGTACTGCAACTCCTGAATCGGACAGCGATTCGAGTGCGAAAGCTAAATCGGAAGCTGTGCGGAACCGCTGGTCGGGATCCTTCTCCAGGCAGCGGTGCACGATGCGCTGCAAACCTGGCGGGATTGCGGGAACAATCTCTGCTACGGGGGGCAGATCATCCTTCAGGATTGCTCCCATTGTGTCGGCTGTGGTCGGACCTTGAAAGGCTCGCCTCCCAGTTAGCATCTCGTAGAGAATGGCGCCGAAGGCGAAGATGTCGGCGCGGTGGTCGGCCGCTTCGCCCCGCACCTGCTCGGGCGACATGTAGCCGACCGTTCCCATGACCATTCCCGCCTCGGTTTGCTCGTCCAGGGTGCGCGCGGTAGCGATGGAGTCGGCCTTCGGCTGGATAAGCTTGGCCAAGCCGAAGTCCAGAATCTTGATTCTTCCGTCTTTGGTGACGAACAGGTTCTCCGGCTTCAGATCGCGGTGCACGATGCCTTTGTCGTGCGCTGCAGCCAGCCCGTGGGCAATCTGGACGGCGTAATCAATCGCCTTTCGAATCGGCAGCGGTCCACGCCGCAGGCGCTCCCGCAGGGTCAGCCCATCCAGCAGCTCTGACACCAGATACGGCGCCCCCTCGTAGGTGCCCATCTGCAACACCGCCAGAATATTGGGATGGTTCAGGGCCGCAGCTGCTCGCGCTTCCTGCTCGAAGCGGCGCAGCCGCTCAGGATCGGTAGAGAGGAAAGCGGGTAATACTTTGATCGCCACATCCCGCTCCAGCCTGCGGTCGTGGGCGCGGTACACCTCGCCCATGCCGCCGGAGCCGATCAGCGATTGCACTTCGTAGTCGCCTAGGCGAGAGCCTTTTGCCAGCGTCACGCGCACAGCGGAGGATTGCAGAAAGCCGGAACGTGCTTCGTCAGAGGAAGCCAAAAGAGACTCCACGTCTTGGCGCAGCGAGTGATCCGCCGAGCAGGCATTATCGAGAAAGGCGGAGCGCTGCTCGGGAGCGAGCTCCAGCGCCCCGTGCAAAACCTCTTTCACCTGTTGCCAGCGCTCGGGAGTCATAGTTCAGCAGCCCTGCTGATCTCACGCTGCAGCCAAACCTTCGCGGTCGCCCAGTCTCGCTTCACGGTTGCGGGCGAGATTCCGAGCACAGTCGAGGTCTCTTCGACCGACAGGCCGCCGAAGAAGCGCAGTTCCACAATGCGACTCTGTCGCGCATCGAGTGTGGCCAATCCGTTCAACGCATCGTCTAGGGCGACCAGATCTACGCTTCTCGTTTTGAGCAAGCTCATACTTTCATGCAGTGTGACCGTATGCCCGCCATCGCGCTTTGCAGCTTTGTGGCTGCGGGCGTACTCAACCAGAATCTGCCGCATCAGCTGCGCCGAAATGGCAAAGAAATGAGCCCGGTTTTCAAACTCATGCGTGCCTTGCTTCAGCAAGCGGAGATAAGCCTCATGCACGAGTGCTGTGCTCTGTAAGGTGTGGTCCGGACGCTCATGCCGCAAGTAACAGTGTGCCAGCCGGCGCAGTTCGTTATAGACCAGCGGTACTAAAGCTTCGAGCGCCTGCTCATCGCCGGCTCTCCATTTCACCAGGAGTGCGGTTACCAGATTAGGAGAAGACTGCGGCACAACTCACATCCCGCTGCCCCATTAGGACGGCGTCCGGTGCCAACAGGAAAATTCTTTTCCCTGTAATGACCCCAATCCTTCCTGAATTTCACTTTAAGAGGTAAAGGCCGAAAAAGCGAGCCCTGATCTCCGTGCGGAGAAACCATAACCAGTTGCGCAAAAAGGAAGGAAACCCATGGGCAGGCTCACAGATTCAGCAGAGTTTATCACTGATTCACCGCCAGTCAAGCAGCGGCGGACTCTCTCAGCTATTTCTGAACGCCGGTGTATCAGGATACCGGCGATGCCCGAAAGATGGAGGAGAGAGCAGA
>WNFJ01139336.1_pt1 | contig 10956 bp, 9 predicted proteins | sample 5400461 | NCBI WGS metagenome assembly WNFJ01 (sample SAMN13153349, study PRJNA577476) | soil metagenome | isolation source: 115 cm saprolite on Douglas fir-dominated hillslope | place: USA:California | collected 2013-09-17 | reverse complement strand
CACCTTCACTCCCCACCCGAGCGTCGTGGAATCGCCCAGCATCAGCACGCGATAAACTCCAGCCGGCTTCTCAAGCGAGTATTCGCGATCTCGCAGCCCTTGCGAGCTGATGCGCATATCCGCGCCCATCAGAAACGCCGAGGTATTCGGCGCGTGTACAAACCCGAGGTTCGGATCCGCGACAGGTCGCTTCAGCGCCACCGCGTACTTCCACATCTCCATGCTGAAGTCGAGACTGTGCCGATACGCAATCCGCAAAGCGATCTCGAGCCCCGCCGCCCCCAATACCACCGCGCAGACGAAAACCGCCGCATCCGCCCAACGGCTTTTCCCGCCCAAATCTAGCGATCTCCCCGCAACCATCGCTCCACGGCCGGCCTGATCTCGCGCAAAATCCTGTCGGCGATAATGTCGTTCGCCTCATCGTAAACGTGCCCCAAGTCCCAGTAATATTTTTCGGGAGGTTGCAGGAACCGCGACAGATCCAGCAGAACCACATCTGGATATTCCCGCTGAAGCGCCTGTATCTGGCGCGCGTTCTCGCTATACAGAGCTTCGAAGGCCCGCACCCACTCGGCCGCCGACGCGGAATCGAGCCGAAACGATTTCATCATCAGCGGCACGGCGTAGCCGCTGTCGAGCCCCGCCGCCGCGCTCTCGATGCACACCGGCGTGTAGTTATAAGCCGCCGACAGTTCAATCAGCTTCCGCCAGTTTGCAAGGTAAGCCGCCACGTGTGCCGCCACAAATTCCCGGTCCTGCACGATCCGCGAAGGCGGAACCGCATTGGTCCCGGCGAAAGGAGCGTCGGCGGTTGGAGCCAGCTTCCCGGGCTTCAACAGGCGATACAAATGGCTGCGATGCAGCAGCAGTTTCGGCAGCGATTCCTCGCGATCCTGCCGGTACAAATCCCAGGCCTCCTCCATGGTCTGGAAATTGTACGGAAAATTCGGCCGCGATTCGTAAGTCAGCGGCAGTCCCAGGTCGTTGCCGCCATCGTAGAGAATGACCATGTCCGGATGGTAATCCACCACGCTCAGCAGCAGTTGCACCAGCGATTGCCGCGAAACAGAGGACTGAATCCCCGCATTAATCACCTCGATATCGCGCCCCGGATACGCCGCACGCAACACTGTCCGCAGCGACCCCGGCAGAGTCGTATCGAATGTACTCGCGAGTTGCACCAGCGAGCCGCCGAGCATCGCGATACGCAGCTGCCCCGCCGGTTTCACCTTCGGCAGCGAATATCCCAATGACGGAACGCGGAATCCATCTTCGTTGGTGTACACGAATACCCGGCTCTTGTGATGAGACATCTCGAAGGTCTCGGCCGTCTCATACGAATAGCTCTCCATGGGCCGAAACATGACGTAAGGATAAAGCCGGTTATAGAACGGCAGCGGCAGGCGGGGGGCGCTGTGGTAAGCAAGATAGATTTCCGCAGCCGCGCCCCCGGCGATAATCGCCAGCGAGACAATGATGAGATACAGCAGAATCGTTCGCAAGAACTTCTAATTTCTCACAGTGGTGCACACACAGTGGGGCGGGCCCCTGGCCGGCCCTGCTCGGACGCAGCTTATACTCCCCCCGTGGGGCGGACGGTCTTTGCCGTCTGCCCAGCGCCGAAGGCGCTAGTTTTGAGGGACGAACCCCCCGGTCGCGCGCCTAATTCCGCCCCACCGCCCACAATCCAGAACTTATTCGGATACCCGAAAGAAACTCCCTGCCGCCCGCCCACCTTGAAATCAAAAATGAGCACGACGGTCTTACCCGCGCAATAAGGACGAAAGGCTGCCCTCTCAATCGCCTTTTCGACCGCCTGCATCAACACACCCGCCACCTTCTGCCTTTTCGACGCGAACTGTGTCGTCACTTGTAGCTGGACCGTTGGCTTCGGAGACAACACCACCGACGCAGTGATCGTTCCTTCCATCTGCCCCTGCCTGCCCAGCGAGTATGCGGGCATTTGCAGCCGCTCGACGCAAGCGATATTCGTATCCGCTTCGAAGGGATTCTGGGCTTTCCCAATCTTCACCATACTTCACCATAAAGCCTGCCAGTGCAGCGACCATGACATAGCGCACACCTGAATCCTAGCAGGCGCCAGTCACACATCGAAAAAATAAATATATATAAGAAAATAACCAACAATTATCAGGATATTATCTTAAAATGCTTGACCTGTGCTGTACAATTAAGTCGAGAGTGGACCTATGACATCAGCATTGAAATCCGAAACCGCCCGTGTCAACTGTGCAAAATCGCGAACGCGTATTGCGTCGATTGCCATACCGAAAGCAAATTTACCGAACGAACCCACCGCTGCGGCAACGAAAGGAGTTAGTGGCATCGGGCCCTTCGAAGTAGCCCGACTTGTGGGCACAATGGAGATCGATGATCGTTTTTGACCAGCGGACATGCACAAACCTGGCGGCAGCGCGAACGCTCGAATGGTTGGAGTCGAATGGAATCGGAGGTTATGCCTCGTCTACCATCATCGGCCTCAACACGCGTCGCTATCACGGCCTGCTCGTCGCAGCCACCGAGCCGCCCGCGGGCCGCATGGTATTGCTCTCCAAAATCGAGGAAACCGTAATTGTCAATGGCCGCCGTTACGATCTTTCCACCAACCGCTATCCCGGCGTGATTAATCCCGCAGGCTACTCTCTCATAACAGAGTTCCGCCGCAATCCCTTCCCCACTTTCGTCTTCCATGTGGACGGAATTGAAATAGAGAAACGGATTTCCATGGTCCACGGCGAAAACACGGTCGTCGTCGAATATGAGTTTCGTGGACCAGGATGCCAGCTCGAGCTGCGTCCCCTGATCGCCTTTCGCGACTACCATGCCGTCACCCGCCGCAACGACGCGCTGAATCCCAAATACCAAAACGACGCCGGCGTCATCACCCTGGCGCCCTACCCGTCGCTCAGCCCGATGTATCTTTCGCACGAGTCCGTCGATGTGGAACCCGCTGCGACCTGGTACTTCAACTTCGAATACGACCTCGATCTCGAGCGCGGCTTCACCGATCGCGAAGACCTCTTCAATCCCTTCGTCGCCCGTTATGACGTCAGCCCCGGAAGTGTGATCACGATTATCGCCTCCACCGAGCGCCATCAGGTTGCGGACGCCCCCCGGCTGCGCCGCGCCGAAATCGCCCGCCGCACTGCCGCCGATTCCTTCGTCGCCACGCTCACCGCCGCAGCCGATCAATTCATCGTGAAACGCGGCGAGCTCGAGACCATTCTCGCCGGGTATCACTGGTTCTGCGATTGGGGCCGCGACACCATGATTGCGCTGCCCGGCCTCACCCTCCACACCGGCCGCCCCGAGATTGCCCGTCGCATCCTGCTCGCCTTTGCCAATCGCGTCGACCAGGGCATGCTGCCGAATCGCTTCCCCGACCGCGGCGAAACGCCCGAGTACAACACGGTCGACGCCACTCTCTGGATGTTCGAAGCTGTTCGCGCTTACGCCGAACATACCGGTGACTGGAATTTCGTCGAAAGCAATTTGTACGATGTCTTAGCTGGAATCGTCGACTGGCATCGCCGGGGTACGCGCTTCGGAATACGAGTGGACATCGACGGACTGCTCCGCGCCGGTGCTCCAGGCGTTCAACTGACCTGGATGGACGCCAAAGTTGGCGACCTCGTCGTGACGCCTCGTCACGGAAAGCCTGTCGAGATTCAGGCGCTCTGGTACAATGCTCTGCGAATCATGGAATCTCTCGCCGCCCGATTTGGCGACGCCGCACGCCGCTCCACCTTCGCGCAAATGGCGGACCTCGCTCGCGCCAGTTTCAACCAGGCATTCTGGAACTCTGGCGAAGGTTGCCTCTACGACGTAATCGATGGCGATGTTCGCGACGCTTCATTGCGCCCCAATCAGATCTTCGCCGTCAGTCTGCCGTACTCCATGCTCGAAACTGGCCGAGCCCGAGCCGTAGTAGAAACCGTCGAGCGCGAATTGTTGACTCCGCGCGGTTTGCGAACGCTCGCTACGAGCGATCCCCGCTATCGCGGACGCTACCTGGGCGACCTCGTGAGCCGCGACACCGCCTACCATCAAGGCACGGTTTGGCCCTGGCTCATCGGCCCATTCTTCACCGCGAAAATGAAAATACAGTCATGCCAGGCCGAGGCTGCCGCTTGGCTCGCACAATTTGAGCCTCATCTGAGCGAGGCAGGCGTCGGCCAGGTCTCCGAGATTTTCGACGGCGATCCTCCCTTCGCCCCGCGCGGCTGCATCGCCCAGGCCTGGAGCGTCGCCGAGTTGCTGCGCTTAGGAGAACTCATTTGAGCAAACTGGAGATACCGAAATTACTGGATCGTCAAACAGCCCTGGTGACCGGCGCGAACTCCGGCATCGGAAAAGCAATCGCCATCGCTCTCTGCCAGGCCGGCGCGAGCGTAGTGATCAACTACGTGGCGGGCGATGAGGCCGCGCAGGAAGTGGTTCAGACAGCCGCGTCCGCCGGAGGCCGGGCAATTGCAATCAAGGCGGACATCTCGCAGGAAGACCAGGTCCAAGCCATGTTCCGCAAGATGATCGACGAACTCGGAACCATCGATATCCTGGTGAACAACGCCGGACTCCAGCGCGACGCGCCCATCGATCAGATGACGCTCGCGCAGTGGAACACCGTGATCGCCGTGAACCTCACCGGCCAGTTCTTGTGCGCCCGAGAAGCCATTCGCGAGTTCAAGCGCCGCGGAGTAGTCCCGGAGGTCTCGGCCGCGGCCGGCAAGATCATCTGCATGAGCTCCGTCCATGAAATCATCCCCTGGGCCGGCCATGCTAACTACGCTGCGTCGAAGGGCGGCGTCATGCTGCTGATGAAAAGCATCGCGCAGGAAGTTGCTCCGCTTCGCATCCGTGTCAACAGCATTTGTCCCGGAGCCATCCGCACCCCGATCAACACAGAAGCCTGGGAAACCCCGGAAGCGTATGCCAAACTAATGAAGCTAGTCCCGTACAACCGTATTGGCGAGCCGGAAGACATCGGGCGCGTCGCCGTATTTCTGGCGTCAGACCTGGCCGACTACATCACCGGCGCCAGCATCTTCGTCGATGGCGGCATGACCCTCTATCCCGGATTCGCATCCGGCGGATAAACACTATGACCAAGAAAGATGCCGACTACGTCTTCTACGAGCTCACCCGCAGTATCTGCCCGACGTGCCGCCAGACCATCGACGCCCAAATAGTGATCAGCAACAACAAGGTCTACATGCGCAAGCGTTGCCCCGATCATGGCCCCTTCGAAGCGCTGGTCTATGGCGACGCCGAGCTGTACATGAACTCTTCCCGGTTCAACAAGCCCGGCACCATCCCGCTCGAGTTCGCGACCGAAATCAAACACGGCTGCCCGCACGACTGCGGCCTTTGCCCCGATCACCAGCAGCACGCCTGCCTCGGCATCATCGAAGTGAACAGCGCCTGCGATATGGACTGTCCCCTCTGTTTCGCCGAAGCCGGCCCCGGCTTCAACCTGACTCTCGAAGAGGTGGAAGACATCCTCGATCACCTCATCGCAGCCGAGGGCGATCCTCAGGTCGTGCAATTCTCCGGCGGCGAGCCTTCGATCCATCCACAGATAATTCCCATGCTTCGCGCCGCCCAGCGCCGCGGCATCCCGAATGTGATGCTCAACACCAACGGCAAGCGCATCGCCAAGGATGACCGGTTCCTCGCCGAGCTAGCCGAAGTGCGCCCCAACATCTATTTCCAGTTCGACGGCTTCGACGCCGACACCTATCGCGTCATTCGCGGTGAGCCGGACATCCTGCCTGAGAAGTTGCACGCGCTCGACCGCGTTATCCTGGTGCCCGCCGTTGAGCGCGGCGTCAATGAGCACGAGATCGGAAAGATCATCCGCTTTGGCCTCGATCACCCCGCCGTAAAAGGCATCAACTTTCAGCCCGCCTTCCATGCCGGCCGGCACGGCGGTCACGATCCCATGCAGCGCATGACCAACCCGGACATTCTCAAGCTGATCGAAGCCCAGACCGCCGGCATGTTTCTGATGAGCGATTTCGTCCCCGTACCCTGCTGCTTCCCCACCTGCAATTCGGTCACCTACGCCTACGTCGATGAGCAGCGCAACATCACTCCCCTGCCCCGCATCATCAAGGTCGAAGACTATCTCGACTACATCACCAACCGCGCCATGCCGGACCTGGGCGCCGAACTTAGGCGGGCTCTCGAAGGCCTATGGTCCTCCTCGGCCGTGCTGGGCTCGGAAAAGGTCGCGCGCGAGTTTGCCTTCTCGTGCTCCGGGTGCGGCCTGCCTGACGGCAGCCTGGATGTGAAGGCCATTTCAAACTTCATCTTCATGATCATGCTCCAGGATTTCATGGATCCCTGGACGTTCAATCAGAAGAACCTGATGAAGTGCTGCAAGGAATTTCTTCTGCCCGGCGGCAAGCAGATTCCCTTCTGCGCCTACAACACCGTGGGCTACCGTGAGCAGGCTCGCCGCCAACTGATCGCCCAGGAGCCCGCCCGCCGCGCCGCCAAGCGCGACGGTGTCCCCTACCAGGTGCAGCCGGTCACGTTCTCGTTCGTATCGGAGCCCTTGGTGGAAATCCAATGATGAATGATTCCGCCGAGCTCAAAACCTGTTGCGCCGCTCTCTACCAGAGCGACTTCGCGCGCCTCCTGCTCGGCGACGTGTTTCATCCTGGAGGTCGCGACCTCACCGCGCGCCTCGGCGAATTGCTGGGCCTCGCGCCCGGCCGGCGCGTGCTCGATGTCGCTTCAGGCAGAGGCGAGAGCGCGATCTTCCTGGCGCAACGCTTCGGCTGCGAAGTTGTCGGTGTCGACTTCGGCGCCGACAACGTAACGGAGTCGACACTCCGCGCACAGCAAGCAGGCGTGTCGGATCTGGTTCGATTTGAGCAGGGCGATGCCGAGCGCCTCGCCTTCCCCGACGCCAGTTTCGACGCCGTGATCTGCGAGTGCGCCTTCTGCACCTTCCCGGACAAGCCTTCCGCTGCCCGGGAGTTTGCGCGCGTCCTGCGCCAAGGCGGCCGCGTCGGACTCAGCGACTTGACCCGCCGCGGCCCGCTGCCGCGCGAGCTCGAAGGCCTGCTCGCCTGGATTTCCTGCATAGCCGACGCCCTTCCCGTAGCGGACTACGTCGCCTGTCTCGAAGAGGCGGGTATTGCCGCCCCATCGGTCGAACCACATGACGAAGCCCTGCTGCAAATGGTGCGGGACATTCAGGGCAAGCTCCTGTCTGCCGAGCTGATGGTCAAGCTGAAGAAGCTCGAACTACCCGGTACCGACTTTGAACAAGCCAAGTCGCTCGCTCGCGCCGCTCTTGAGGCCATCCGCTCAGGCGTTCTCGGATACACGGTGATCACGGGACAATGCCCGATCAACCATACGACCTAGCCATCATCGGCGCCGGATCGGGTGGACTCACCGCCGCCCGCTTCGCCGCTCGACTTGGCGCGCGCGTAGTCCTGATCGAGAAGACCCGCATCGGCGGCGATTGTACCTGGACCGGATGCGTGCCCAGCAAGGCTCTCCTGAAGGTGGCCAAGGTCGCCCATGAAGCGCGCACGGCTTCGCAATACGGCATCACTGCAGGCGCCCCGGTAGTCGATATGTCTAGAGTTCGGGACTACGTTCGCGCGGCCATCGGGCAGATATACCAACTCGAAACCCCGGAGACGCTGCAGCACGAAGGCGTGGATGTCGTCATCGGCGCCGCCCGATTTGTCGATCCTCGAACCGTTTCGGTTGGGCCGCGCTCTATCCGCGCCAGGAGCTTTCTACTCACCACCGGCGCTCGTCCGGTAGTCCCTCCCATCGCGGGCCTCAGCGACGTGCCCTTTCAGACTTACGAGCAGATCTTCGACAATGACAAGCTGCCGCAAACTATGACTGTTGTTGGCGGCGGCCCCATCGGCACGGAGCTCGCCCAGGCCTACCAGCGCCTCGGCGCTCAGGTCACAGTCATCGCCGAAAAGATACTGCCCAAAGAGGACTCGCAAGTCCGCGAGATCATGCAGCGCGTACTCGAGCGCGAAGGAGTGCGCTTCGTTCATGGCCGAGCGAAAGCCGCGCACAAGGATGGCGATGCTGTCGTGATCGAGACGGACGGTGGAACCGAAGTTTCTGGACAGCTCTTACTGGTCGCCTCCGGCCGCAAGCCCTCGGTCGCCGGCCTGGACCTAGAACGCGCGGGAGTGCAGTACTCGGAGAAAGGCATTCCTGTCGACCGGAAACTCCGCACCAACGTGAAGCACATCTACGCCGCGGGCGACGTCACTGGTGGATACCAGTTCACGCACTTCGCCGCATGGCAGGCCTTTCAGGCTGTCCGCAACGCGCTACTTCCCGGCAGCTCTTCCGGCCTGACAGACCTGGTGCCACGGGTCACCTTCACCGACCCGGAAGTCGCGCACGTCGGAGCCACCGAGGGCGAGTGCTGGCGCTGGGAAATGACGCGTACCGACCGCGCCGTCTGCGAGAACGATTTGGATGGCTTCCTCAAACTGATCGTCGCGAAGGATGGAACCGTTCTCGGCGCCACGGTCGTCGGCAGCCGCGCTGGAGAAACCATCAGCGAGCTGATCGTCGCCATCCAACGAAAGATGAAGGCCGCCGATCTCGCAGCCGCGATTCATGCCTATCCGACATATTCGACAGCCGTCCAGCAGTTGGCTGCCGAGATAGCGGCCCAGCGCCTTCTTTCTGGAACGTCAGGCAGAATCATCCGCGGACTGTCGAGGCTAGTCCGCTAACCATGCGACACTACCCTCCCGGCGAGTCCTGCTTGCCCGTGCCGGCCAGATCCTCCACCTTGGTTCCCTTCTGGTCGATTCGTTGCCCCACGGTGGCCTTCATAACAACCTGCTCTTCGGTCGCGCCCATCGACGACCCTCGCGCACCCGGCGCAGCGTCATGCTGGGCGCCCGTCGCCACCGTGTCCGATCTCTCGACTACGATCTTGAAGTCGGAGAGCGCCGTGGCAATCGCGCCTACCGCCGCCAGAACCGGAGCACCTATGATGCCCACTGTCGCAACCGTAAGTGGTATCTCCATGAACGTCGCGCCGCTGTGGTCCTTGATGATGATCCGGCGCACATTGCCTTCATGGATCAATTCCTTGACTTTCGCGACAAGCTGGTTCGCCTGGACTTTAATCTCTTCGTACATCCGGCCGAGGTTATCCATAGCTGTAAGTGTAACTCTACTTAGGAGCCATGCGGATGGCCCCATCCAATCGGATTACCGACCCATTCAGCATCGGATTCTCTATGATCTGCCGCGCAAGCTGCGCATACTCCGCAGGGCGTCCCAGCCGTGCAGGGAACGGAACCGATTGCCCGAGCGATTGGCGCGCCGCCTCAGGCAGTCCTGCCATCATCGGCGTGTCGAACAATCCTGGCGCGATCGTCATCACGCGAATGCCGTAACGGGCCAGCTCGCGCGCGATGGGCAACATCATCGCAACGATGCCGCCCTTCGAGGCCGAGTAAGCCGCCTGTCCGATCTGCCCTTCGAATGCCGCGACCGAAGCCGTGTTGACGATCACCCCGCGCTCGCCTTCTTCGTTGGCCTGGCCGCCGCTCATCGCCGAGGCGGCCAGCCGGATCGCGTTGAAGGTCCCGATGAGGTTCACGGCGATGATTCGCGAGAAGCGATCGAGGGGCATCGGACCATCCTTGCCCACCACGCGCGCCGGATCGCCGATGCCCGCGCAGTTGATCAGGATACGCAGCCCGCCAGCCCGCTCAAGGGCGGCTTGCATCTGGCCTGGATCGGTGACATCAGTCGGAACAAACACCGCAGTCTGGCCCAAATCGGGACCGGGCTTCAGATCGGCGATCACCACGCGCCCGCCATTCTCAACGATCATGCGCGCCGACGCCGCGCCCAGCCCGGACGAGCCGCCTGTGATCAATGCAGTCGCGCCTTCAATCTTCATGGAACACGCTGGAACAGAACTGCCTGGCCATCCTGCTCTATTGTTCGCCAATCAGCTCTTTGTCGCAATAAGGAGGCGATCGCGCTTTGAGTGGGAGCCAGCGCAGCATCGAAGGCGTAGCGCTTCATCAGGGCGTCCCAGCCATAGTATCCCTTGAGGATCTGCAGATAGTCCTCCGAGATTTCCTTCCCGAAGAAGTCGGAGCGGCCATCGACGAAGATCCTCTGGCGGGGATAGTTGTGGAAGGTGAGATAGTCCGCCCAGGAATCGGTCGTGAAGATGCGCGATCCGGAAATCAAGGCGGCATTACGCTGGACGATCCCGGCCGGAAATCTGCCCGCCGGGAAATCCGTTGGCCAGCTCCATCCAAAGCTGAAGACCGACAGGCACACCACCAGAGCGGGAGCCCAGAGGCTGTTCCGCTGCAGCCCTGGAGTATGCTCGCGCGCCAGGGTTGCCAGAATGTCCAACACGGAGCCGCGCTTGGCCCACAGCATCCCCCGGTCCCACAGCACCGTGACCTGCCGCGCGAGCGGCGGGAGAACCACCAGGGCGTAGAGCGGAATATGCCGCACCGAAGTCAGCGAGGCGTGCAGCCACGCCAGAATCAGCAGCCCTTGCGCCACTCGCCGGCGCGATATCAGCCAGGCGGCCAGCGCAATTCCCGCGATAAGCAGCAGCTCGAAGTATTTTCCTTCCGTCGAATGGAAGGTCGGGGATTGAAACTCCTGCACCAGCTCGGCGATCCACTTCGTCTGCAGATAGGTGATCGTGTGCAGGTGCATCGCGAAACCGTAAGGATTCAAGCCGGAAGCGCACAGGCACAGGAACGCGAGCAGAGCATAGCGCCGTGCCATCGTCCACGATCCCTCTATGGCGGAGCCGACTGCCACGATCCCGAGGCACACCAGCAGGGCGACAAATCCACCATGCAGATTCGCCCAAAGAGTAGTGAGCGGAACCAGAAGCCAGATCCACGCCGTCCGGTTGCGGCGATCCGCATCGAT
>WNFJ01681478.1_pt1 | contig 10957 bp, 14 predicted proteins | sample 5400461 | NCBI WGS metagenome assembly WNFJ01 (sample SAMN13153349, study PRJNA577476) | soil metagenome | isolation source: 115 cm saprolite on Douglas fir-dominated hillslope | place: USA:California | collected 2013-09-17 | reverse complement strand
CCCAGAGCCTGCCATCGCATTCAAGCAACCGGAGCGCTCGGTGATTTCGAATTCTCGGTTTCCCGAAACGAAACCGAGTTTTTTCGTGATTGCCGCGTCATCTTCACGATGTCAAAGGACAATCCGATAGAATGGATCCTGGATTGGGTCAGGTTCAATCGGGACATCCATAGCGCGAACGCCGTGCTCGTCTATGACAATGGGTCGAGCGCTTACGACAGCGCCACGTTGAGCTCGGCGCTCGCATCGGTATCCGGACTGCGTTGCTCGGTCGTTATGGAGTGGCCTTTCAAATACGGCCCGCAGGGAACCAATATCCGCGGCCACTGGGATTCCGATTTTTGCCAGCTAGGCGCTTCATGAATTCCGATATCGATGAGCTGGTGTTATCGAGAACTGGCCAATCGGTTTTCGAGGCCGCCGAACAATCATCGACCGGCGTTGTCCGTTACTGTGGCCGCTGGATCATTGGGACCGAAGATGGCGTTCACGATGGAAGGGGGAACACAGCGCCGCGGCATTCCGATTTTTCCGTTCTGATGCCGCCCAAATACGAATTCTCACGCTGGTTGACGTGGCGAGACGGGAACGAGTGCCCGCCCAAGTGGACGGTCGTTCCAAGCCGCTGTCCGCCGCAGGCGCAATGGCATGTCCATCTGATCCGTTCGTGGTGGGCGTCTTACATGCGCACCCGGCGCTTTTGCTTTCGGCACTTTCGGGAGATCGGCAGCAACTGGAAATATCAGCGCACCAGCCGTGTCTCGTTCGACCCATCGATCCATCAAACCGATAGCTTGCTGGATAAAACATTCCAGCGCGTGGATTGGAAAAATTGAAAATGAGCGAAACTGATTACAGGGCAGATGGATCGGATCGATGAACAAAATAGCCTCAATCGATTTCTTTCATGCGCGGGCTGCGGAACCCATAAATCAGACGCTGTTTATCGGCGCGGGCCTGCAAATGCGTTGCGGCGTCGGACAATTCACCCAGCTGTTGAGCGAAGCAATCGAAAAGCTAGGGCCCGGGGGTTGTAAGACGTTAACCCTGACACGCTCGGAAGGAGCGCTCGCCGAGATATGGCGCGCGACGGGATCGGCGCGCAACGTGGTCTGCAACTTTCCGATCGTGGCCTGGAAGCGGGTGATATTTCGACCGCTATTGGCATTGACGTTGGCGCGGCTTCGCGGGCGGCGTGCCGTCCTGATCCAGCATGAATGGGCCCGCCTGCATCCGCTGCGCCGCATCACCTATATTCCCGCACTGCTGCTCGTCGATACCATCGTGATGTTCTCACCCTTGGTTCGGCGCGAACTCGCGGAAGATCCCTTGGTCGGCTTTACCGCCAAAAAAAGCGTGCTGGCGCCTCTGCCGCCGAACATCGAAGCTCCGGCGGGGATCGCCGATTCCAAATTGCGGCGCCGGCTCGCTGCCGAGCATGACGAGGGGCGGGTCGTGATCGGTCAATTCGGATCGATCTATCCGGGCAAGCGGCCCAATGGGCTGCTCGAGGTCTGCGCGATCCTGAAAGAACGCGGCAAGAGGCCGCTGGTCGTCCATGTCGGATCGTTCATTCGCGGCGCCGACGACGTTGAGAAGGATTTTTTTTCCTGCGCCGCCGAACTTGGCGTGTCGGACGACGTCATCGTCAGCGGGTACGTCGAATCAAACGACGAGGTGTTCGGCCTGTTCAGCCAGATTGATGTGTTCTGCTATCCGCTCGAAGAAGGCCTGACCGCGCGGCGCTCCAGCATTCTCGCGTGCGTCCAGTCCGGCCGGCCCGTGATCGTCACCGGCCCCGCGGGGCCCGACGAATTCGACCATCATCCACGCTTTAAGGAATTGATCGACCGCGGCGCCGTCGTGCTGGTGGCGCCGGGCTCGGACGACGCGGCTTACGCCGACACGATCATCTCGGCCCTCAAGCGGCCGCCGATGCAGACGCCCTTCAATTTCAACGGATGGTGGGCGGATGTCGCGGAGGCGATACGCGCGCAACTCTGAAAGTTTCTTGGCGGGGCGGTTCCAACAGGCGGTCAAGCACGCGCGCTTCAGCACCAAATTGATGTGACGGGCAGCCCGCCAGCGCTAGACAAATTGAAGCTCTGCCGCTGAACGATGCTGCCAGCAATCTCAGGATTCACGCCCAAAAAGCTTTTGAAAAAGCCTTTGTGATTCCGGAAACCGGTTGTTGTCGATTTGCGTCGGCCACGATCCGTCGACGTCAAAATAAGCCGCATAAACGATGTTACTTTCGTTCTCAACGAACCAATTGTACATTTGCTGGATGAAAAAGGGATTCTCGCCGAAGTTACCAACGCCCCACTCGGGGTAACCCATGGCTTTGCCATGACGGGCGGCAAACTCCCTGTGCCAATGCAAACCAAAGGGTGCCCTAAGATAGAAATTGTCCCACCTCTCGGCGGCGGAGCCTTCAAATCTGAAATCGTACACATCGAGCCCGACGTAATCGACGACATCGTCGCCGGGATAGGCGAGATCAGCCGGGCTGTCCTGAACTCCCCACCCCGGACACCAATCGTATTTGAACCCAGTCGAGTGCTGTCTAAAGATTTCGACGACGCGCCTGAATGCCCTGATGTAATCGTCCTCCTGGTCCTTGGCGAACCACGCCATGGACTGCACGTTCATTTCCCAGCCCGGCCGAATGATTGCCTTTGGTTGCGCTTCGGAAATTGCCTTGGCGGCCGCTTCGAATTCGGCGTCATGCAGGCCGTCCGCTACTTCCTTAAGCGCCGTCCCCCTCACTGTCAGCGGAACGGACCAAGCCACGCTCCGTGCCGGGTTGAGCTTTTTCCAGATACCCGGCACCCAATCCAACGTGAAGAAATCCTGCCATGTCGATTGAGCATAGAAGTCGACGCCCACCACCGACGACGGCGCCTGGTTCAGCCATTTCTCCCAAGCCTGCAACATAACCTCGCGGCCGTGGGGTCCCCAGTTCACAAATGCACCGGCGAACTTTGCGGGGTCTAACGGGCGGCGCGTTGCAGGCATCGTCGCGCTGCGGACGGGTACAATCCCACTCAGAGCCACCGCAGCGAGTTGAATGATTGCCGACCTTCTTGAAACAGATCGATCAGCTTGAGACATTGTACTGCCCTCGCGAGAAACAAAAGCCATTCACCAGCTGCGATACTAACTCCGGTGTTGCGGGCGGCATACGCCGGTCCGACCTCAAACCTAGAGTTCCACACCAGTATCGTGTCAACAGTCCCGCCGAGGAATGATAGCGATAAAACCCACGAGCGGTGTTTATATCGTGGGAATGAGATTTAGCTCATTCCCCAAGGGCCGTGATAACGAAAATCCAAGCATTTCAAGTTCCAGGCGGATCCCTCGACAGCCAGTGCGGCCTTGTATCCTGGCTCCGGCTGTGGCGCTCGCAACGTCCAGCGCAAGGCCTCATCAGGATCAGGCCGGATTCGGAGCAGGCGGGGCTCCTGACCAGGGAGAAATGACACGTCAAACTGATCAGATGGCATAGCTAGGCCAGCGCCACGTGCTTTCAGATATGCCTCCCTGCGAGTCCAACACGCAAAGAATGCTTCACATCTGGCCTGACCGGCAAGCGAGGCCCAGATATTGTATTCGCTGGTTGAAAAAAAGCGCGCCGCAATTCCATTTAAGTCTAAATCAGTCCGAACCATCTCGAGATCGGCGCCGATCGTACGCTCATTGTGATCGCGAGCAGGATCAAGCCGCCTGAATGGGATACGCTAAACCGGAGACAACGGCGTTGTCCCACTATCACATGCGGTTTGCCAAACTCGCCATACTCAAACTGCAACTTGTTTGGCGGCAGAGTCAGAATTTTGCCCAGCAACAATCGCCGAGATCCTCGCCATTGCGCGACGTCGCCGGTCCGCTTCGAGATGAAATCGATCAGCGCGTTCCTGCTCTTCCGGCAAAAGAACCTGCCGCAATTCCGCGAGATCAGATTCGGTTATGTCTAAGCCGGTGCGCCAAATGTGGACCTCGTCTTGGGGCAATGAGTAGCATTCGTAAAAATCGACAGGTCGATTTAGATTCATCCTGAATTCTAGCTCTTTCGGTTTCGACGAGTTCCAAGGTACAGCTTTAGATTAACACCAACGTAGCATTTTACTGGCGGCCGTTGGGTTCCGCGAAGCACTGATTGAACAGGACGCTCGAACCAACAGGAGGACAGCCAATCATCAATTTCGGTCCACAAGTTACAGGTGATCGATGCAGTGGGTTGCGCTACTGTTTCCCCTCGCAGCGGGAGTTTCCTGGTGGCATATCTTTTTCATGCCTCGTTCGAAAGGCTTGGGCGACAGCAAGTCCGAGGCATGCGGCAACGGCATCGACGATGAAATCGTCCACGCGGGCGTGTCGGGTGAGCAAAGGGATTTGGCTCAATTCCAGAGCCAGCGTGAAAGCGATGGCGCCCGGATACAGCCAGCGAAAGCGCCTCGCATAACCAAGCCCCAAGAAGAAACCGGCCGGGCCAAAGGCGATGAAATGCTCCCAATCATGTTGGACTCCGCTGACCGGGCGTCCATCTGCCGGGACGACGGTCAGAACTACCAAGCCAAGCAAGGCAACCCATGCTGCAGCCTTGAAGAGTTTTTCCGTCATTGTTTCCTTGCACATCTATCTGCTGGTGGCGTTCAACCGTCGACCGCTGCGGCCCGGATAGACGAGCAACCGTCCGATGCAAATCGCGCGAACAATCACGCTACGAACGTCAAAGCGAACTAGGTAAGTCATCGCTTTGGGCGCGAAGCGCCAACGGTAAGGATCGGCAATAGCACAGCCGCGACGATGCCCCGAATCTCGGCGATGTCGAACAAGAGCAGGGCGGTAAGGTATACGAGGCCGCCGACGACGGTGGCAGATATCAGACTTTCCAGAGGCGAGTGCGATAAGACCTGCATGGCACCATAACTCGCCAATGCCATCGATCCGAGCGCCGCGGCGATCCAACCCGACTTATGCATGGCCAGATCGAACCGAAAGCCCTTCCGTGTCAGCCATAGACCAAATGCCAGTCCGCAGAGCTCGGAGGTCAAAGCAGCTGCCGCAGCTCCTGGAAGTCCCCACAATCTCACAAACGGGACCATAAAAGCCAGATAAAGACACAACATGAAGGCATCGTTCACCAACTGCAGAAAGGGTCGCTCCGCCAATTGAAAGCTCACGTGAACGTAGTAATTCGTGATCGCGCCAAAAAATCGCGCAAATGCCAGTATTGGCAATAAAAGGGATACGCTTGCTGCGAACTGCCGCCCCATGACGGCATCCGCAAAACTTGGTCCGCAAATGGCGAGCCAAATCGCGACCGGCCCTATGATAACGAGAAGCAGCTCGAAGCTGTCGGCCATATGCTCGGAGGTGGCGCCGGCACCACGCGTTGTCATGGTCCGAAATGCAATGGGGGAAACCGCGGCGCCCACGCTTGCGGCCAAAATGCCGATCATTTGTCGCGACAAGTCGGATGCGACGCCGTACTGCCCGGCCGCATCCTGGCCGATGAGATATGCCACGGCTAGACGGTCGATGGCCGCATAAACCGCAAAGGCAATTCCAGAAAGGGCTAGTGGCATCCCGTATCGAACAAACCGGCGCATAAGAACGTGTTGGCCGGGCTTGATCGGCCGACTCCATGTACGTGCAGCGAAAAAAACCGTCCCGAGCAAGAAGCTGCAGCCGAGCGCCAGAAGTAGGCCTCTGCCGCCCCAGCCATTGAGTACAGCCGCCATGCCTAATGCAAGCCCGATGACGCTCCTGATGACGGAGACGACTGTAAACATCTTTGGCTCGAACGTCGCTCGCCGGAACTCTTGGCTGATCTCGAACGCGCTGAGACAGACGGCAGTAAAAAGGATCGTCGAAATCAGTCCTTGATCAATCCAAGGTGCGCCACTATGGAAAATGAACAGCGCTCCGATTATGACGGTAGCCACCGTCACTCCAAAACCAATCAGTACCGCCTCCCTCACGTCGACTGTTGCCGCTTCCGATTGATATCGCGATACAGAAAGGCGGATCCATCCAAACAGCGCCATCGAGATGACGGCGGCGGTGCTCTGGCCGACGACGTAGATGCCGTACTGCGCCGGACTTACAAGGTGCGTATACGCGATTAATCCCGCGAAGCCGATCACCGCCGGCACCGCATGGGCAAACAGGTAGATCAGGACATGCCGTCTAAGCATATTTCCATTTCATCCACTCTGGCGGGACAAGCGCTGGCCGCGGCGATATTCGGCAGACGGTTTTTGGTGCCGAGAGAACCGGTGCGGGATCGATGAACGCACATGGCCTCCGACCTGATTTGAGGCCTTGACGAGCGGTGTCCTCCTCAACATCACTCATCGAGCGTTACGTGTCCCGTTTAGCCGACTATCCTTCATTTCGTTCTTGCATCTTGAATCGGACGGGTGACGGTTTTTTTCGGCATATTCTTGGTACAGCCAGTTGAATTCAGCAGAGAGGCGCCCGGTTCCGCGAGCGGCGATATAAAGGCTTTTTGCGATGGAACACCGTCCACGCAGGCTGCTTAAGGGCAGCGATGATATGCCATATAGCAAAAGCCCCAAGCCTTTGACCCAACGAATGATCGCATGTCGCAGGCCCGGACAATATTTTCGATCAACGCGTGTGAGATCGGTGCCGACGCGGAAAGCGCGACGGACCAACCACGAAAGGGCGAGGCGCGAGCTAGGTATGGTCTCGAATACGTGAGCTTCGCCAGCCCAGGCGAATCGGCGTCCCTCAGATCTGCAACGGCGAAAAAAGTCCAGATCACCACCTCCGGTGAAGGCATATTCGTTAGGGAACGGTTCAGTCAGATACTCCGCAAGTACCGATGTTCGGATCAGCATGCTTCCCGCGCCGAAAATCATTGGGACCATGCCGCTCCGCAATGCGGGAGGCATAAACAGCTCTGTCCTTGTCAGCCAGTGGTCCTTTTTTTCGTAAACTGGAAAGACCGGTCCGCCAACTATATCAGCGCCTAAGCGACGTGCCGTTTGGATCATGTGCTCTAGCCAATGGGGAGCCGGAAATTCGTCGTCGTCGAGCACAGCGACGTATTCGGGCTTCCGGATCGATCGGCAGGCCAGCAAGAAGGCCCGATTATATGCAAAAGTGTGTCCCCGGTTCGGCTCTACCTCGCACTCGATTGGTCGAGGAAAACAGAGCGACACATTTTCTACTATTAGCCGTCCTTCGCAACGTTGTGGATCGTTGTCTACGACAATTACCGATAAATCACCGCCATAGATGAGCTTAGCAACATTTTCGAGCAGGTTGCGAAGTCCTGCCGGTCGTCGATATGTCGGTATGCAAAGGACTACGCTTGGCCAAGCGGCCGACACCGTTGCCCCTGGTTGAGTCTGCTGAGAATCAAGGTTCGCATTGGGCATTCAACTGGCCACCGGCTCGGACATCCGACCGTCGGACCGACGTCCTCATCTCGAATCAGATCCCGCCCAGCGCAGGGGGCAACCGGCGAACCAATCCGGCGACTGAAACGTCGGGAGCTTCCCGATCCGATATGATAATCATGTGTTATAGATATGTTGTTGTCAAGGGTTGAGGTTGAGGTTCTGCCGGCGCCGGTGAATCAAACCCGCTGGCTGGCTTTGCTCATGTGTTGGATACCGGACCGACGCGGGTGAGGTCGCCGGATTATTAATGCGGGAAGGAGCTTTTGCAGGATGCGAAAGATGAGTGAGCCCGAACGGATCTGGCAAATGGCGGATGATTACCTGGCTGCAGCCGAAGTCGTTCGACCGAAGTACCGTGGTATCCTCCTCGATATCGTTGAGCGGTACTGCGAGATTGAGTTGGGCGCTCAACCTGCCCATATTCGCAACGCGATGCGGCGCTTAAGAGCGAAAGAATCTCTTATCAATTGACTGGAGCCTGGAGCCAGGCACCGACCGGCGCCGATGAGCATTGCGAACCGCGATGTCCTGATCTTTATCTCGGATGAACGAGGCGCTCGCGTGCGGGAAAACGGGTTCGATGGCGGAAAGAGGGTCGATCCTGATAACGGGAGGCGCGGGCTACATTGGATCTCATTGCAGCAAGGCAGTCGCGGAAGCCGGTTTCGGCTTGTCGGCTACGATAACCTCTCGACAGGACACGCGGGCTTCGTGCGCTGGGGACCCCTAGTAATTGGCGATGTAAGAGACAGCGCCAAGATTGCCCACTATGGGTACAAGCAGGCACCAAGACGTTCTTTCGCACGGCGGACTTTCCGGAATCCAATATCATCCTTATGTCAGGACACTCTGCGGCTTAGCGTCAGTTGAGGATAAAGTTTCTGCAAAAGCCATTTCTGCCCGTCGATTTGATCCGACAGCTCCGCATTGAAAACTGGTAGATGAGCTAAGAGCCTTGTATTGGTTCGTAGTGGCTAGCATCAATCTGCGGAGAAATGAGCGTCTCGCACTCGGTTGGACGGATCGTCTTGCAGCTGGTACCCGAACCGCAAATGTCTCGCTCGCGATTGAGATTCAAAGGCGATCAGAAACTCACCCTCCCTTCGACTTTATCGCTGCCGATGAGGGCACCAGTTTCTCTCTGTTCCGTGACCACTGGAACTCTCCTTTGTTGGAGTGCCTGCAACGGGTGGATCGGACGTTGTTCCTAGGCGGCAGCTCGAGGGGCTTCAGGTTCGCCTCGCTAGACGTATCTTGGACGCAAGCCATGTCTCGAGCCGCCCCACCTGTTCGATCATCCCGTGGCAGAGCATGGAAGACCGGCCGCGCGGTCTCCGCGACCCGTTAGCGAAATTATGCGAACGCCTCCTTCACCCGTTCCATCGCAGAGTGCTGCCAGTTCTTGACCTTGATCCAGTTCGGCGACCTGCCGGCGAAGCCGGCTCGACAACGCTCCGGACAGCGCATAGCTTCGTCCGCCTCTGGAGGGCATCTTCCATGAAGATCGTTGAAATCTCACAGCACACCTTTCTCGACATCCTGGACGAGCGTTCGGTCGTCGTCGATCTCGGCATGAACGAGGGGCGCTTTGCCCGCGAGGCTCGGGACCGCTACGGCTGCCGCGTCATTGGGTGCGAGCCGACGCCGGCCTTGGCCGCTCGCCTGCAAGACGAACCCGGCATCGTCTGCGAGCCGGTGGCGGTGGCCGGCAAAGCTGGCGAGGTCGAATTCTTCGTGGACGATGCCGACCCGACCGGCAGCTCGCTAAACAGGTCATATGTCATGGGCGCGCCGGAGCCGATCCACGTCCGGGCCGTGACCCTGCGCGACTTCTTCGCGCGCCACAGCCTCGACCGGGTCGATCTGCTCAAGATGGATGTTGAGGGGGCGGAACTCGGGATCCTGGAAACGGTCGGCTATTCCTGGCTTGCCCAGCACGTCGCGCAGATGAGCGTAGAGTTCCACCTGTTTCGGGAGGGCGGCGCTCGTCAGGCTGTCGAGCGCATCCGGGCCGGGACAAGAGAGCACGGCTTCTGCTCCGTGGACTGGACGCGCAGCTACATGGATACGCTGTTCGTCAACCGGGCATTCGTTGCGGTCACGCCGGCCATCGAGCGGAAGATCACGGCCCGCAAATATGCCGCGGCCGTCAAGCGCCGCGTGGCGCGAGCTATCGAGTCGCTGGTGGGCTGAGCCTGCGCTGCCTCAACGATCATCGGATAACGACGGCTCTAATCGTGCCCGTTCCGCGTGAGCAGCCGCACGCGCTTACTTTCCCGGTGAACAAGCAGCCGGTAGCCATCGTGCTTGATCTCATGAAGCCAAACCGGCCCCGCCGGAACTTTGGTTCCCCGCGTCGGGATGTTCATGGCTCGAACGGTATTTTGGGCATTCCGAATTAAATAAGGCGTGAGGCATGAAATGCGAATCGACATGGAGACGCGAACGACGGGGAATGGTGTGCGGGTCGGCCAATTACGCGGCCTCCTTGAACTCCCGTTCAGCTCGAAGCCAGAACTCTTGGTCCCTTCCGGATGGGCGACCATTTTCTTCCCACATTTTCCGTGCGCAGGTTCGGATATGATCCTCGTCTGGCCGCGCCACGGGCCTTGCTTTTTGTCTTAGTTCTTGCGCCAGCCACAATATGCGCCAGACCGTTTGCGCCAACCGACGGTTCTTTTTCGCTTTTGCGATCAGCCTTGCGACGTTCTGCCTCTGACTCATTGCACCTCCATCGCAAGTGGCGCCACACATCGGCTTCAACGCTCATCGCGGAGTCCGCACTAATAAAGCGATCACTTTCGAAAAGTTCCTCCAAATGCCCGAAGCGGGGCTTGTCGTTGCCGTTTCGAACATTGAACAGGCTCAAATCTGCTTGTGGTTGGCCCCGTGCAGTTCGACGAAACTTGGTGTCGTAGGGCCGGCTGTGCAGCAGAATGCCGGCCGTGCGGCAGAATGGTGGGTTCGCCGACGGCGGGAGCCGCTTCGACAAAACTAACGTTCAGGACGCCTCGGAGACAATCCGGGAAAAAAGACCTCTCGGAGAATGCCAGCACTTCTAAGGACGGCAAGTTCGCCGAGGGGAGACCTGATTAGGGGATAGCACTCAGTTCTGGAGACGACTAACGAGCCCCTGTCCCTGTCGCAAACTCAATCTGACTAGCAGTTGCTCGAGAATCGGGCGATGCTGTTGTGGGATGAGAGATCTTGTCAGGCTCATTGTTTGGATGGTCGTAGATCTGTTTCGGTCGCGGGCAGCGCTCGAGGCGGAAATTCTGACGTTGCGGCAACAGATAAACGTTCTGCGGCGAACCGCTCCTAAGAAACAAACCTTCAGCGCCATCGACCGCTTGATTTTTGTTTGCCTCTATCGGCTTCTCCCTGGCGTTCGCGAGGCGCTGGCGATTGTTAAGCCGGAGACCGTAGTCAAATGGCATCGCGCTGGCTTCCGATTATATTGGCGCTGGAAATCGAAAGCGCGGGGTGGCAGGCCAACAGTTCCGTTGGAGATACGCAAG
>WNFJ01572215.1_pt1 | contig 10957 bp, 13 predicted proteins | sample 5400461 | NCBI WGS metagenome assembly WNFJ01 (sample SAMN13153349, study PRJNA577476) | soil metagenome | isolation source: 115 cm saprolite on Douglas fir-dominated hillslope | place: USA:California | collected 2013-09-17 | reverse complement strand
GGCTTGCGCTTTTCGGCGAAGGCGGCGAGCCCCTCCTTGGCGTCCGCCGTCTCGAAGAGACGGAAGATGCCGCCCCGCTCCAGCGCCAGCGCACTCTCGAGCGACATCTCGAGGCCCTGCTTCGCGACCAGCTTGATCTCGCCGATAGCGACCGTGGGTCCGCCCGCCAGCGTCGCGGCGAACGCGATCGCCTCCGGCAGCAGCCGGTCCGGAGCGACCAGGCGATCGACGATGCCGAGGCCGGCCGCCGACTTCGGGTCCAGCGGCTTACCCGTCAGGAGCAATTCCATCGCCTTCTGCCGCCCGATCAGGCGCGGCAGGCGCTGGGTCCCACCGTTGCCCGGCAACAGGCCGAGCGTGACTTCCGGGACACCCAGCCGGTATTCGCCCTCCGCCGCAAAGCGGAAATCGGCGGCGAGTGCGATCTCGAGACCGCCGCCCAGGCAGTGGCCGCCGATGGCGGCGATGAACACCTTTGGCGTGTGCTCCATCTTCAGTAGGACTTCGTGCATGTGCAGGATCGTCATCGCCCGCGCCTTGGAGGTGACGCTGCGGAACATCCCGATGTCGGCGCCGGCGCTGAAGAACTTGGGCAGGTCCGACATCAGCACGGCCGCGCCGATCGCCTCATCGAAGCGGATCTCATCGATGGCGGCATTGAGGTCGTCGATGAACTGCCGGTCATAGGAATTCGCCGGCGGGCGATTGAGGTGAATGAGCGCCACGCCGCCCTGGTCCTTGGTGACCGACACAACCCTTGCCGAGGTGGTCGCTTGCTCCATCAAATACCTCCCGGTTAGTCAGGGCGGCGGGATTCCCGCCTGTTGTGTACCCTGAAGTCTAGTTCGCACCGACATTTGGAGGACGAGCAGTACATGAGCACCATGGTGATTGACGGCAAGCCGGCGTCGGCGCGATCCGGCGCGACGGTGGAGATCCACGACCCCGCGACCGGTGAGCTGGTCGACACGGTCCCACAAGCCGGCGTCGAAGAAACGCGGCAGGCGATCGACGCCGCCCACGCGGCGTTCCGCGGCTGGGCCGATACGCCGCCGCAAAAGCGCACGCAGATCCTGATGAAGGGCGCGGCGCTGGTGCGCCAGCACCTCGACGAGGTTGCGTCACTGCTCACGCGCGAGCAGGGCAAGCCGCTGCGCGATTCGAAGATCGAGGCCGAGCGATTCGTCGAGAACATCGAGTTCTACGCGGTGCTCTCCGCGTCGGGCGCGATCCGCGGCAAGCATGTCCAGCTCTCCGTCCCGGGCGCCTTCGGCATGGTGGTCCGGCGTCCCCTGGGTGTCGTCGGCGCGATCATCCCCTGGAACTTCCCGCTGACCCTGCTCGCGAACAAGATCGCGCCGGCGCTGGCGGTCGGAAACACCGTGGTGGCGAAGCCCGCCAGCAGCACGCCGCTTTCCACCATCCGCCTCGTCGAGTTGATGAACGAGGGTGGCCTTCCGCCTGGCGTCCTCAACGTCGTCGTCGGCCCAGGCGCGGTGGTGGGCCAGGAGATGATCAAGAACCCCAGGGTGCGCAAGATCGGATTCACCGGCGAGACCCAGACCGGGAAGCAGGTGATGGCCGAGGCGGCGTCGGACCTGAAGCACGTGACGCTCGAGCTCGGCGGCAGCGACCCGGCCATCGTCTGCGATGACGCGGACATCGAGCAGGCGAGCAAGGCGATCGCCATCGGCCGGTTTTTCAACACCGGCCAGGCGTGCCTGGCGGTAAAGCGCGTCTATGTCTTCGAGCCGGTGGCTGATCAGCTGATCGAGAAGCTGGTGGCCCGGGCCAAGAAACTGAAGGTTGCGCCTGGCACCGACCCCAGCTCGCAGATGGGGCCGATGCACACCGCCGGCGGTCGGGAGACGATCGAGGAGCAATTGAAGGATGCGCTCGATCGCGGCGCCCGCCTGGTGGCCGGCGGCCACCGCCTGCGGGGCGAGCCCTTCGATCGTGGCTTCTTCTTCGAGCCGACCATCATCACCGACGTCCCCCCGGACGCGCGGGTGTGGCGGGAGGAGACGTTCGGTCCGCTGCTGCCGGTCGCCCGCGTCAAGGACCTCGACGAAGCGCTGGCCCGCGCCAATGACTCGGAGTTCGGGCTCGGCTCGTCGATCTTTACCCGCGACCTCAAGCGGACCCAGCAGGCGATCGATCGCCTGGATGCCGGCTACACCTGGGTGAACTCCATCCAGGTCGCCTACGACGAGCTGCCCTTCGGCGGCACCAAGCACAGCGGCTTCGGCAAGGAACACGGCGTCGAGGTCCTCGACTTCTACACCGAGCAAAAGAGCGTCGTCGTGGCGGGCGTCTAACAGCGGGCGAGCTGCTCGAGGGCCGGGCTGACGGCATCCTCACGCTCCGGCTGAACCGGCCGGAGGCCCGCAACGCGCTCAGCCCGTCGATAGTGCGGGCGGTGCACCTGGCGCTGGCGGCGGCGCGCGACGACGCCGGGGTAGGAGCCGTGATCCTGGTCGGAAGCGGTGACGCCTTCAGCGCCGGGGCCGATTTGAAGGAGTTCATCACCCCGCGTTCGCCGCTCGACCGGGCCCTCGAACGCCGCGAGCTCGGCGCCCTCTTCCTCCTGATCGACGCATATCCCAAACCCCTGGTCGCCGCGGTCAACGGCGACGCGCTGGGGGCGGGCTTCGGGCTGGTTGCCGCCTGCCAGCTGGCGGTCGCCGCCGAGACGGCTCGCTTCGGGCTGCCCGGGGTGCGCCTCGGCATCATGCCGATGACGATCATGCCGGCCGTCTTTCGAGGCCTGCCGCGCAAGCTCGGGCTGGAGCTGATGCTGACCGGGCGGCTGATGACGGCGCGGGAGGCGGCATCGTCGGGCTTCATCAACGCCACGGTCACGGCAACCGAGCTGGAGGACGCCGCCGTGCGCCTGGCGGGAGCCGCCTCCGCGAACGCGGTCTCGAGTTAGGGTCTAACAGGCCTCTAACAATTCAGGTGTAGTTCTATTTGCTACTGTTTTGACAGTCCTCGATGGGCGAGGAAGGAACGGGAAAAAGGGAGGGTCTATGAGTGACCTTTTTGTAGGTAAGCTCCGCGCGGTGCGGCCGCTCGCAGTCGTGGGAACGATCGGCATCCTTGTCGCGGCGTGCGGTGGTACCTCCACCGCGAATACCGGTCTCGCGGCCGATCAAACGCTGAGGTTCCCCAGCGACAGTACCATTGGCTCGCTCGACCCGGCCCAGGTCAACGCCGAGACCGACGTCGAGCTCTACCAGAACCTTTTCGACGGGCTCTTGAAGTTCGACGACCAGCTGAACGTGATTCCCGACATCGCCACGAAGCTGCCGGACATCTCTTCAGACGGGTTGACCTATACCTTCAAGTTGAACCCCAAGGCAAAATTCTGGAACGGCCACCTGGTCAAGGCCTCCGACTTCATCTACTCGTTCAGCCGATCGGCGGCCGAAGGGGGGGACGCATACGGCAGCGACTTCGACCACGTCGTCGGCTATGACGCGGTCTCCACGACCAAAGACTGGGCCCACAACCAGAAGATGATGAGCGGCATGACCGCGCCCGATGATCACACGCTCGTGATCAAGCTGATCTCGCCATGGGGCGTCTTCAACACCGAGTTGGCCCTCGCCTCGGCCGCGCAGGTGATCGACCCGACGGTCGTCAACCAGGACGACAGCAACTGGTGGGCGACACCGGCGACGGCCGTCGGCACCGGCCCCTACAAGATGGTTTCGTACACGCCGAAGCAGTCCATCCAGTTCGACGCGGTCCCAAATTGGTGGGGCAGCCCGCAGCCGACCGTCCAGCACGTGAAGATCGACTTCATCGGCGACATGGCCCAGGGCGTCGCCAAGTACGAGCAGGGCGGCTACGACCTGATCGGCTACGGCGGCATGGGCAGTGACACTCCGACCGCCGACATCATCCGCATCCAGAAAGATCCCGTCCTCTCCAAGCAGCTCAAATTCGTCAACAAGGTCCGCACCATCTGGGTGCAGTACGGCTTCGGCCGGGCGGACAGCGTGTTCAAGGGCGACCTCCAAAGCGGCCCCGCGCATGACCTGCGCATGGCCTTTTCGCTCGCCATCGACCGCGACCAGCTGGTCAACGTCGCATGCGCCAACGGGGCATCACCTGCTCCGCGGCCACCGGCGGCCTGATCACGAAGGGCCTCAAGGGGTACGCCGGCGACGGCAGCGATCCGCTGGCCAAGTTCGACGCAACCACCGCCAAGGCGCTGCTCAAGAGTGGCGACCCGACCGGCGCGAAGACCAGGAACCTGACCTACTATTACGACCCGAACAAGGCCATCTACAAGGCGACCGCGGAGAACGTGCAATCGCAGTGGCAGGCCAACCTCGGGATCCATGTCAACATCCAACCGATCGACCACGCCACCTTCATCAAGAATTACACGCACCATCAGTACAACCTCTTCCGTGAAGGCTGGCAGGCCGACTACGATCACCCGCAGGACTGGTTCGACAACCTGTTCGTCAAGGGGGCTGGGAGTAACGGCGGCGAGTTCACCGATCCCAAGGTCGAGGACCTGGTGGCAAAGGCGGACGCCGAGCCGTCGCTCGACAAGGCGATCCCCACGTATATCGAGGCGACGAAGCAGATGATGGCCGACGCGGCCTATGCGCCACTCGTCTACTTCAAGGGCGAGTTCCTCTTCAAGCCCTACCTGCAGGGCGCCGGTTCGAACAACTTCAACGACTTCTACTGGAACGAGATGAAGATCGGGTCCCACTAGTCGAGGAAGGGTGCGGGGGCGTCTCCGTCGAGGCGCCCCCGTTTTCTTTTAATCTGAGGTCCCCATGTTCACCCGGGGTGCGCTCCTCTACATCGGGCAGCGGCTGGTCCTGATCGTTTTCACGGCCCTGGCTGTCTCCTCGATCGTCTTCCTCGGCGTCCATCGGCTCCCCGGCGACGCGCTGCTCAACGAGCGCCGCCCGGACCCAGCCGCCGAGGCCGCGCTGCTGCGCTACTACCATCTCGATCTCCCCCTGTCGCAGCAGTACGTTCGCTACATCACCGGCATCCTGCACGGCGACCTGGGCGAGTCCTACGTCAACCGGGGAGTCCAGATCACCCCGCTCCTGCTGCGCGAGGCCAGGGTCAGTGCCGAGGTGGGGGGAGCCGCCATCCTCTTCACCGTCGGGATTGGCGTCATCCTGGGGGTGATCGCCGCGGTCCGGCAAAACACCTGGGTCGACTACCTTGCCACGACTACCTCGGTGATCGGCTACAGCATGCCCAACTTCGTGATCGCCTCCCTGCTCTTCCTGCTCTTCGGCGTCGCGCTCTACAACTGGACGGGGGGCGCGCTCTATTACAACTCCGGGTGGACGGGCACCTATGGGACGCTCGACCAGATCGTGATTCCGGGGTTCGCGCTGGGCTTCGCCCGCCTTACCCGCGCCAGCATGCTCGAGGTCATCCGTCAGGACTACGTGCGCACCGCCCGCGCAAAGGGGCTGACCAACCGCATCGTCGTCATTCGGCACGCCTTACGAAACGCGCTGATCCCGGTTGTCACCATCCTTGGGCCGCTGGTCATTGGGATCATCACCGGCAGTGTCGTGATCGAGAACATCTTCGGCATCCCCGGCCTGGGCAAAGAGTTCGCGACCAGCATCTTGACGCGCGACTACAACATCGTCATCGGGCTCTTCACCTTCTACGCCATCATCATCGCGCTGGCGAACCTGCTGGTCGACCTGCTCTACACCGTCATCGATCCGCGGATCCGGTACTGAGCGATGGCCACTGGCATCGCGGAAAAGTACGTCGAGGAAACCCTGGCGCACGTGCAGACGAGCCTCTGGGCCGACGCCTGGCGTCGCCTCCGTCGTAACCGCCTGGCGCTGGCCAGCACGGTCTTCTTGGTACTGCTGACCCTGGTGGCGATCGTGGCCCAGTTCTGGACCCCGTACTCATACTTCGCCGAAGGGATCGCTCCTGTCTACCAGGGCCCAAGCGCGCAGCACCTCCTCGGTGTCGACGACCTGGGACGCGACATCCTCAGCCGGATCATGCTGGGGGCGCAGGTCTCGCTCAAGGTCGGCATCGGCACCCAGGTGGTCGTGATCGTCGTCGGCGTGGTCGTCGGCCTGCTCGCCGGCTTCTACCGCGGCTTCCTCGACACCATCATCTCGACCGTGATCAACATCTTCTACGGCATTCCCGATCTATTGGTCGCGCTGACCCTGGTCCTCCTCTTGGGACGATCGCTTGGGATCATCATCTTCGCGATCGCCTTCACTCAGTGGATGAACATGGCCCGGCTGGTGCGGGGCCAGACCCTGGCGTTGCGAGAACGCGAATTCGTCGAGGCGGCCCGAGCCGGCGGAGCGAAAGCGAACCGGATCATCTTCCGCCACGTCCTGCCCAACGCCCTGGGGCCGATCATCGTCCAGGCCACGATCGGCGTCCCCATGGCGATCCTCTTCGAGGCGTTCCTGAGCTTCCTCGGACTGGGCGTGCCGCCGCCGACGCCGTCGTGGGGCGCGATGGCGGCCGACGGCTTCCACGCGATTCGGATCGCGCCGCATATCGTGCTGGCCCCCGCCATCGCCCTTTCGCTGACGCTGATGGCGTTCAACTTCCTCGGCGACGGCCTGCGCGATGCCCTCGATCCGAGGCAGAAGCGATGAGCCAACCCGTGCTGCAGGTCAAGGACCTGAAGACGCAGTTCTTCACCGACGACGGCGTGGTGCAGGCGGTCGACGGGGTCAGTTTCGACCTCAATCCAGGCGAAACGCTAGGCATCGTGGGCGAGTCCGGTTGCGGCAAGAGCGTTACGGCGCTGTCGATCCTCCGCCTGGTGCAGGAACCCGGCCGGATCGTCGGAGGCCAGATTCTCTTCAGGGGCGCCGACATCGTAAAGATGTCGGAGGAGGAGGTGCGCGACATTCGCGGCAAGGACATCGCGATGATCTTCCAGGACCCCCTCAGCAGCCTCAACCCGGTGCTGACGGTCGGCTTCCAGATCGAGGAGGCGATCGAAGCCCATGGGAAGGTGCCGGGGAAGACGGCGCTCAGCCGGACGGTGGATTTGCTCAAGCAGGTGCGAATCCCGGCGGCGGAGTCGCGGGTGCACGACTATCCGCACCAGTTCAGCGGCGGCATGCGCCAGCGGGCCATGATCGCGATGGGCCTGGCCAACTCGCCGTCGATCTTGATCGCCGACGAGCCGACCACGGCGCTCGATGTCACGGTGCAGGCCCAGATCCTGGAACTGCTGCGCGACCTGAACCGAGACCTCAAGACCGCCATCATCCTGATCACCCACAACATGGGGGTGGTCGCCAGCCTTTGTACTCGGGTGCTCGTGATGTACGCCGGCCGTATCGTCGAGCAGGGTCCGGTCGAGCAGATCTTCAAGGACCCGCAACACCCGTACACCTGGTCACTGCTGCGATCGATTCCTCGCCTGGACTCGGACCGGCACGACCGCTTGCTCTCCATCGAAGGCTTCCCCCCGGACCTCATCAAGCCACCGCACGGCTGCCGGTTCCATCCGCGCTGCCAGTTCAAGATCGAGCGTTGCCTGACGGACGATCCGGCCCTAATGGATGTGGGTCCCGACCAGGACGCCGCTTGCTGGGTCACGATGCGGCGCGCCCTGGCGACCAATGGAGACCGCCGTGGCTGACCGAGTGCCGCTGCTGCGCGTGGAGAACGTGGTGAAGCACTTCCCGGCCGGACTGGGCTCGACCGTCAAGGCGGTCGAGAACGTGAGCCTCGAGATCTACCCGGGAGAGACCGTTGGCCTGGTCGGCGAGTCCGTCTCATCACCCAGCTGCTGCCGGTTACCTCGGGGAACATCTTCTTCGACGGCGTCGACCTCACCAAGCTGCGGGGCGAGAAGCTCCGGCAATACCGCCGCCAGTTGCAAATGATCTTCCAGGATCCGTACTCGTCGCTCAACCCACGGATGACGGTGGGCGACATCATCGCCGAGCCACTCGAGAACTTCGGCCTGCTGCGAGGCCGCGCGAAAGACCAGCGCGTCCAGGAGCTGCTTAAGATCGTCGGCCTGAATCCCTATTTCAACAATCGCTACCCGCACGAATTCAGTGGCGGCCAGCGACAGCGGATCGGCATCGCCCGCGCGCTCGCCCTGAGGCCGAAGCTCATTGTCGCGGACGAGCCGATCTCGGCGCTCGACGTCTCGATCCAGGCGCAGATCATCAACCTCATGGAGGACCTGCAGAAGGAGTTCCAGCTCACCTACCTGTTCATCGCCCACGACCTGTCGGTGGTGCGGCACATCAGCGATCGGGTGATGGTGATGTACCTGGGGAAGATCGTCGAGGTGGCGGACAGCGTCGAGATCTACCGCAATCCTCGTCATCCCTATACCAAGGCGCTCCTCTCCGCGATCCCGATCCCCGACCCGGAGATCCAGTCCAAGCGGCGGATCGTTACCCTCGCCGGCGAGATCCCCTCGCCGGTCAACCCGCCGTCGGGCTGCCGCTTTCACACACGCTGCCCGATCGCCCAGCTGCCGACGCCCTGCGCCGATCAGGAGCCGCCACTGGAAGAGAAGGCGCGCGACCATCGTGCCGCTTGCTTCTTTTCCGACAAAGTTCCGGCCGCGGTCTAGCTCAGGCCGCCGCGGACCACTCAGACGCCTGGGTGATGTTGTTGAGCACCCAGCCGAACTGACCGGTGGTCACCGTGGCCTTGCAGTAGGCGCAGATGCCCGACTCGTTGATCGACACCGGCGCGCCGCAGTTCGGACACTGCGTGATCTCGGCGGTCTCCCCAACCCGGCTCCTCGCCGCCTGGCTGCGGATGAAGGTCCAAAACTCGGTAAACGGCTGGATCGTCTTATCCCCACTGACCATTTTGCCCGAGTCATCGACCTCGTAATCCTTGGCGATCGCGTCGAAACGGACGGTGATGCTGTCAAAGTTCGCGTCGCCCGCGACCTTGGCGATCACGCAGCCATTGACCGCGAGGTCCTCGAGCACGTCGCGCTTGTGCATCGCGACAAACTGCTCGACCTGCAGCTTCCAGCGGTGATAGATCGCGTCCGAGAGATAGATCCGCGCCGGCTCCAGGTTGCGCGCCATCCAGGCATTCTGCAGCACGAAAAACGTCGTCTGGGCCCGGTCGACGAACACCTGCTGGTTGAAGTTCGGATCGCGGGCCTGCAGCGCCTTGATGCCGCCCTCGACCGCCGCCGCGTCTACGACTGGTACGTCGGCACCACCGTCGTTGGCGACCGCGCCCCTCGACTTCCGGCTGGCCAGCCCACGCCAAATGAGGATCCCACCGATAACGGCCAGGAGGATGAAGAAGGTCAGCGACACGCCCCCCGCACTGCCCGAGCCGCCACCGCCGACAAAGAAGGCGCCGCCGCCACCGCCGCTGCTGTGGCCGCCACCCCCGCCTCCTCCGCCGCCACCGCCTCCGCCGCCACCGCCGGCGCGAGCCAATGCGGTGAGCTGGATGGCGAGGACGACCGCCATCGCCACCCCGAGCGCGACCAGAACGCGACCCCGCTTCCGCACGGTGACTCGTATAACCGGCCGGCCGGTACGAGCTTGCGTCCGCGGCGGAGACCGTGACGCCCCTGATCGCCCGGGGCCGGCGACGGTCCTTCCAGCGTCGGGTGCTCGACTGGTACGCCATGTACGGACGCGATCTGCCGTGGCGGCGGACCCGTGACCCCTACGCCATCCTGGTTTCTGAGGTGCTCTCGCACCAAACCCAGATCGCCCGGGTCTTGCCCGTCTACGAACGGCTGCTGGCGCGATATCCGACGGTCACCGCCCTCGCCCGGGCGCCGCTCGCCGACGTCAAGGCGATCACCGACCCGCTGGGGTACAAGATCCGGGGTCGGTGGCTCCATAGCGCGGCCCTGCAGGTAGCCGAGCGGCCGGGTGGCACCTTTCCCGAGACGCTCGACGAACTGCGCAGCCTTCCGGGGATCGGGCGCTATACGGCCGGCGCGCTGATGAGTTTCGCCCACCACCGGGATGCGCCGGTGCTGGACACCAACGTCGCCCGGCTGCTGCGGCGGTACTTCGGGGTCGCAGCAACGCCGGGCGCGCCGACCGAAGAGCTCTGGTCCCTGGCGGCTGCGGTGATTCCGAAAGGCAAGGGCTACCTGATCAACCAGGCGTTGATGGACCTCGGGGCGATGATCTGCCGGGCCCGCGCGCCGCGCTGTGCTACCTGCCCGCTGCGGCGCGGCTGCGACTTCACGCGAAACGCCTAGGTCTGGTCGTGGGCCAGCGTCGCCTCCGCATCGGCGCGGGAGATCACCCCGAGCAGCCTGCCCTCCCCCGTCGTCACCAGGCTGTTGGTCTGGATGTCATGCTCCCGCATCGACTTGAGCAGCTCCTCCAGCGTCACATTCGGTCGGAAGGTCTTCGGACCCGGCCGCATCACCCGCTCGGCGGTCGCGTTGGGGTCACCCTCGAGCTCCGCCTTGCGCAACAGCCCCAGCACCACGCGCTCGGGGCCAACCACGACGCAGGTGTCCCAACCCGCCGTGCGACCGCGAAGGTCACCGACGCGGTCCTTGAGACCGCAGGTCGGCACCTCCGAGTCGGCAACGTCACCGATCCAGGTTTCCTCGACCGCCTTGCCCTCGCGCGGCTGGTTCTCCTCGAACCATGCCAGCTTGCCCGGCACGTAGTCGATCACGTTCTTGAACCCCAGCGTCTCGAGCCGCCACGCGGCTCTGGGCGAGAGGTCTCAACCGAAGTCGTTGCAGTAGACGAGCACCGGCCGCTCGCGGTCGAGTGCGGCGACCGTCTTTTCATCGAGCCGTTTCAACGGGATGTTGATCGCGCCGGGGAGGTGGTCATGCGCGAACTCGTCTTCGCCGAGCACGTCGACCAGCTGCGCGCCCTGCTCCAGCAGGTTTTTCACCGCGGATACCGAGAAGACCTGCGAGGGCACTCAGCGCGCTCGCATCCGGTTGTTCTTCGGTAGGTGCTCCACCTCGGCG
>WNFJ01146035.1_pt2 | contig 10957 bp, 11 predicted proteins | sample 5400461 | NCBI WGS metagenome assembly WNFJ01 (sample SAMN13153349, study PRJNA577476) | soil metagenome | isolation source: 115 cm saprolite on Douglas fir-dominated hillslope | place: USA:California | collected 2013-09-17 | reverse complement strand
ATGGATGTACGAGGAGCGATGGCAGGCCGAATCCCTGTCCAGGGAGACAGGCGCGGACCCGGCAGCGATCAGCGCCGCCGTCAATACCGGCCGGAAAGCCGTCATCGAGCTGCATGAGGTAATGGAAAAACGCTTCCAGGTACCCAAGCCGGCCTCTTACCTGGCAGTGATAGCGCAAGATATCGACGATATGGGCAGGTTCCTGGGCGGCATTGCGGAAAGTCCCAGCGGAGCCAAGATCGAGGTGAGCGCCGCCAGCCACCGGCAGATTTCCGCGGCATTGCAGGAGACCGCGACGGAGCAGCGTGGTGTGCTGGAAACGACGGAGCTTCTGGGCGTCCCGGTCTACTCGGGCGGCGACGATCTGCTGGCATTCACTCCGGCACGGAGCGCGCTGGCGGCGGCAAAGGACTGCCATGCGAAGATACCGCCAGGCCTCACCGCCAGCACTGCGGTGCTGTTCTTCCATTATCACGCTGGCCTGCAGAGCACACTGACCAAGGCACGCCATTTGCTCGAGGACGCGAAGAAGCGCGTAGACGGTAAGCACGGGCTGGCGGTCGGCTACCTCAGGCGATCCGGGGTGAGCGAGGTGTCCATCCAGCCGTGGCCGGGGCCTGATGGCGGCAGCACGGCAGACCTGTTCGGAGTCTTCGCCACCGGCATAGAGCAGCCGCTTTCCCCGCGGCTGCTCGCCGACCTGGAGCGGGACCACGCCGAGCTCGCCCGGCTGTCCAGGAAGCACCCGGATCATTACCGCGCCGAGCTGACCCGGCTGGTGCGCCGTCACATCGGGAAGGGCGAGAGCGGCGGCGAGGCCGCGGTAAGGGCCGCGGCCGAGGCGCTGACGTGGCTCGGCGAGCACGAGAAGGCGCCAACGCCGCACGTCCACGACATCCCAGGACCGGAACTCGCCGCGAGGGTGGGCGTGTTCCTGAGGCAGGAAGCCCGGTGACCGCCGAACAGTGGCTCGCGTTCACGCCCAGGGACACGGTGTTCGTCCGCGACGGCCGGGCCTTCGACGCGGCGGCTAACACGACCGCGCAGGCGGTCAGGCCGGGGCCGAGCACGATCGCCGGCGCTGTCGGAGCCGCGCTCGGCATGGAGCCGCGCGCGGTGCGCGGGCCGGTGCTCGGCTGGCATATCGGCGAGGAGTGGGAGACCTACTTTCCGGCGCCGGCCGACCTCGTTGTCCGGGCGGGGGTCCCGAGACCCACCGTGCACCGTCTCGTTCTCAGCAAGACGCGAGGCCAGACGGACATGGACGGGCGATATGCCGGATTGGCTCGCGGCGGTCCCCGGTGGCTGATGCCTCCGGAGGACATCGAACGGGTTGATCCTCTCCACGGGTGGCTGCCGGGCAACAAGCTCGCCAGCTACCTGGCCGGCGACCTGCCGTCTCCCGGCGGAACTCCTCGCGCCACGCTATCGGTGGAGGAAGAGCCGCTGCCGGCCGAACCGAGGGTCGGCCTCGCACGAGACGACGAACGACGGGTCCGCACCGGGTACCTGTACCAGACCGCTCACCTGCGGCCGAAGGAGAACTGGGGATTCCTCGCCCAGTGCGTGTTTGCCGACGAGGCGGAATACCAGCTCGGCGGGCCAGTCCCGCTTGGCGGCCGGGGACGGCTCGCCGATGCCGAACCGGCGCTCCAGGCAGCGTGGCCGGCGCACCCGGACGGCAAGGTGGGCCGCCGTGCGTCACCGTCGCCACCGGACGGGCTGGCGGATTCCGGTCGAGCCGGATGCCGAGCTGATCGCGGCGGCAGCCGGCGAGCCCGAGCCGGTGGCGACGGTGACGCCGGGGCCGGGTTGGGAGAAAAGCCGGGGCCTGCGCTGGGCGGTGCCCGCCGGATCGGTGTACCTGCTGAAGTTCGGCAGCGACGAGCAGGGCGCTGCCTGGGCCCGGAAGGTGCACGGCACCGCCTACGCCGGGCCAGGGGACGACGAACGGCTCCGGACCGCGGGGTTCGGCGTCGTGCTGACGGGAGCGTGGAGATGACCGAGTTCCTGCTGTACCTGTACGCCGAGTCACCGGTGCATACCGGCGCGGCGGACAGCCTGGACGTGCTCGACCTGCCGGTCCAGCGTGAGGCCGCAACTGGTTACCCGGTGATATGGGGACAGAGCCTCAAGGGCGCGTTGCGCCAGGCCGCCCGTGACCACCCTGGCTGGGACCGCGGCCTGGTGGAGAGGGTGTTCGGTTCGGAGATCGGCGAGCGCGGTGAGAACGGGGGCACCAAGCCGGGGCATCTGGCGGTCGGCGACGCGCAGCTTGTGGCGATGCCGGTGCCGGCCCTGCACAGCACCTTTGCCTGGCTCACCTCCGAGATCGCGCTCGGCAGGCTCGCGCGTAAGTACGCCGCGCTCAAGGAGGATCGCATCCCGGCAGTTCCCGAGATCGCCGCGGACTCCGGGCTCGCGGCCAGCGACGCCTGGACGCGGTCGGGGTCGCGTGGCGAGGTCCTGGGCCCGTACGTATTGTCCTTCGGTGACGGCCCGGATCCGGGCATGACCGCGTGGGCGGCCAGGCTTGCCGACGACGCGGTGCTGACCGGCGATCCAGCGGATCCGGCCCGTGCCGGGCTGACCCCGTTCGCCGACAAGCTCCGCAGGGACCTGGTCCTGGCCGGGTCGGACATCGTGCCGCCGCTGCTCCGCGAGTGCACGGAACAGGCCGTCCGGGTGCAGCTCAGCACCAAGTCCAAGACCGTGGAGAACGGCCCGTTCTACAGCGAGTACCTGCCCGCGGAGACGATCCTGGCCGCGTCGCTCACCCTCCGGCAGCCGGCCGGTGAGGATGCGGCGGCCCGTCATGAAGAGCACAGGCAGGCATTGCCCGAACTGCTGCACGGCAGGCTGATACAGGTCGGCGGGGACGAGACGCTCGGCAAGGGCCTGGTGTGGTGCCGCCTGCTGGAAGAAGGGCGACCGCGATGACTGCCCAGCGCATCGACCAGAACATGGCGGCGGCCGCGGTCGCGGCACTGCCGCCGGCGGACGGTCTCGGGGACCCGGAGAAGAAGGCGCTGCGGACCACGTACCGGCGGCTCGGTGCGATGCTGCACAACGCGGGGCTGGCCGCCACCTATGCGTTCATCGCGGCCAGGTCGAATGCCGAGACCGGCGTTCTTGCCCGGGCATACCAGGAGGCGGCGCGGGGCATCAGGAGGCGCTTGTCCGACGTAGGTCTGCTCTCCGGTGACTTGGAGCCGCGTCAGGTCCTCGAGGCGCTGGGCGAGATGGACTCGGTGCAGTACGCGAGGGCGAGCGCCGAGGTAGCGGCGCTCACCCGCTGGCTGAGCAGGCTCGCCGACGCCACCTATCAGGTGACCAGGGCCGGCGCCGCGGCCGATGAGGCTCTGCCGGGACAGTCGCGGTGATCCGGGCGGCGGGGCCGATCGGCACGATCATCGAGTCGGACGGCACGGCGGTCAAGGGCCGGATCGGCTTCCAGCTGGGCGCAGACGCCAACGCGCTGATCATGCTGCACCGGCTTGCCTTCCCCCGCCATACACCGGACGGCAGCATCAGCATGGACGAGGACGCAGGCCGGGCGCTGCTACTGTGGGCGGCCGGCTCCGGGCTGGGCCAGGAGATGAAGCTGGTCAGGCACGTCGCGGCGCGGCGGCGGCTGGCACGGAAGGCGCTGCGTTCGGCAGGGCACACGGTGGCACGCCTGCGCGCCGAGCCGGAGTGGCGGCTGGCGGTCGGCCTGGGCAACCGGGCCAACGCGCACGAGATCGGGCTGTCGCTGCACGGCACGTACGGCTGGCCGGTGATTCCCGGGCCTTCGCTGGAGGGCCTGGCCGCTGCCTGGGCGCTTGAGGCCGAGGCGAAGGCAGAGGATATGGCCCGGATCTTCGGCGGACCGCGCCCCGGTGAAGCGCACGGTGAACGCAAGCCGACGGATGCCGGCCGGGGCAGCGTCCGGTTTCTTGACGCCATCCCGGACGGAGCGCGGGTCACGGTCACGGTGGACGTGCTGACCCCGCATGTCAAGCCCTACTACGACAGCACGGCGGCGGACTCCAGGAAGCCGCTGGCACCGCCCGGTGAGTATCACAACCCGGTCCCAGTGAGCTTCCTGACCGTCAGCGGCGCCTTCGCCGTCGACCTGTACGGGCCGGACTCCGGCGACGTGGACCAGGCGGCCCGGTGGCTCATTGAGGCGGGAAATGAACTCGGTGCGGGTGCCAAGACCGCCGCCGGGTACGGCTACCTGAAGCTGACCAGGCTGGAAGACGAAGAGGGCGCGAGATGACGGTCCATGTGATCTCGGTCGGCGTGAGCGTCCTGGAGCATCTCAAAGAGCCCGGAAGCTACCTCGAAGACAAGCGGCGCATCGCGCGCGAGATCGAGCGCCGCGAACCGTGGCGGCTGCTCCACAAGGCGGACGCGCACCGGCACGGTGACGACGCCAGCGGCTGGCTGGCAAGCGCGCTCGCCACCGCCGAGGACCCGGGATACGACGCCGGAACGGCGAAGCGTCTCGCCGAGATCGCGCATGCCATCCAGCCGGGTCAATGGCCGGACGAGTTCAGCGCCGAGCTGGAAACATTTGGCCGCGCTCATGACGCCGGGCGCCCGTTGTCCCGGAGCGACATCGCGGTCCTGGTGTGCTCAGACACGGCCCAAGGCCTCCTCGCCGGGTTGTGGGATGCCACCGCCCTGGCCCGTGGCGAACTGGGCGATGTCCGATACATGGCTGACCCGGGAGAACTGCTTCCGGACCTCCGGGGCAAGGCGGTCCTCGTCCGGGTACCCGGCCTTGACGCGGGCCGTGAGGAGGGATTCCGGCGGGCCATGCGCGGACTGGGAGTGTTCGGCCGGAACCTGCTGGACAGCGGCCAGATCACTGACGAAGAGGGCTTCCGGTTCTACCTGTCCGGCGGCTTCAAGGCCGCCATTCCCTACCTGATCGGGCTGGCCGAGGGGCTGGCGTCACTGCCGGAGGCCGGGCAGGTCGATGCGTACGTCCTGCACGACAGCGGCCGTGAGTACCCGCCGATTAAGCTGCCGCTTCGCCGCGTCGTGCCCGAGCGGGTGCAAAACGAGCTCAAGGGACTCAGCGAGCAGCCGTCCCAGACAGAGCCCCCCAGTGACTACCTCGACGGGTACGCGTACCTGAAGACATCTGACGGATGGGTGCTGACCCCGTTCGGCGCCGGGCTGAAGGCCCTGTTCAAGAGACCGCCGCCGGGGCTCACATGAGCCAGGTGGCGCTGCCGCTGGACGGCGGGATCGCGATGGCCGCACTGCGGAGCCTCCCCGCCGGCTGGCCCTATTCCGCCGAGGAGATCAGCGGACAGAACCTGGCACGGCTCACGGGCACCCTGTACCGAGTAAGCAAGGCAGCCGGGCTGACCGCGGCGAAGGTGGACGGGATTCTCGATGAACTCGCTGGTGAGCTGGCTGCCCGCCGTCCGTTGCTGCTGACTGTGCTGTTCTGCCCGGGTGTCCTCCCGGCGCTGCTGCCCGGACTGGCCGGGCGCCCGTCAGCCGGTCCGGCTGATGGGTGGCTGGGTACCTGCTGGATGGCCGAGGCGGCCTGGGGCGGGCGACCGGGAACTCCTGCTCCCGCTCGCCGCCAGGCTCAGGTTCCTCGCCCTCACCGAGCCGATGCGGCAGCGCGCCGAGTCCAGCGTCCTGTCCGCCACCGAGCCTGATGGCCCTCCGGGTGGCACGGCAGCCCGGATGTTCGGGACGGGCTCATGGAATCTCCTGGTGGGCCGGTGCAACGAGGCACGCCGGATCTGGCTGGATTGCCTCGACTCGTATCAGTCACACCCATTCCTCGCGCAGGCTGACCCGAGGGACGTCGATGAGGAAATCCGGACGGTGGTGTTCCGGCACGGACGCGGCGCGCCGCTGGGCTTGTCAGGCAGGCCGCCGCGCCTGACCGCCCAGGATAAGACGGTCGTCGACGAAGTGACCGACCGGCACCTGCTGCCACGGTTCGATCTGCGCAGCGTCATCGCGCTGGCCCAGTACGACGGCGACGGCCGCCCCGGCGTCTGGCACATAGCGATCTCGGCGGGCGCTGCCCTCTGCGGGCTGGCCGCCGCGTTCTGCGCCATCGTGCTGCAGGTGCAGGCGGCGGCGGGGCTGGCGCTCGCTTGCTACCTGCTGATCGGCGCCGGCGTGCTGGCTCTGGGCCCGACATGGGCGGCAGCCTGGCTGCTCCGCCTCCCGGCTGCGGCGACCGTAGGAGTCATCGCCCTGATCGCGCTGGTTTCCAGCAACTGGGGACTGAGCACCCCGCACGCGGGCATAGTCGCGGCCATCGTGCTGGCCATTGCAGCCTGCGGCTACCTGGCGGTGGAGGTCCGCAATCACGGCGTTGCGGGCCGGGAACTGACTCGAGTCCTGGGTGTCGCCGGGATCGGCGCGGCGCACGCCTTGATGGTCAGCCTGCTCGGCCTGGTCTACGTGGCCCCGGCATTCGCCTCCAACGGCGAGCGGCTGGCCCGGTTGTGGCGCGCGCCGGGGTACGGGTACGCGGGAATGGTCTTGCTGCTGGCCACCGCCTGGTGTCTGGCGGTCGGCGTGTTTTCTCAGGTGCTGTGGGACGACCGGCCGATCACGGCGCCGCTCGCTCACCTCCAGTGGCGCGCAAGGAGGAAAGCCGATGACTGAGCCGTCCCGCTGGACCACGCTGCACCTGCGGACCACGACGCCGCTGTTCAACGCGGGGGGAGACCAGACCGGAAGCGGTGTGCGGGTGCCTTCGCTGCGCGGCGCGATGCGGTTCTGGTTCCGCGCCCTCGCCGGGACGCTAGCCGGTGGGGACCTGAGATTGCTGGCCCGGATGGAACAGGCGGTCTTCGGCAGCGCGCAGGTCCCGTCGCCAGTGGCGATGCGGATCAGCGCCCAGCCGAAGGTCACTCGTGACCGTGCGCCGCGGTTTATCCAGGGGCCATCGGCACGGCCAGGGCAGGTTCCCGCGGGCCGTCAGCGGCCGGGGGAACCTGGCGGGCGGCCCAGCCGGGACGACGGGAAGTGGATCATCTACCTCCTCGGCCAGGGTCTGGCCGACGCCGCCGAGCGGACGCTGCGACGGGATTTCGTCGAGCCGGGTAAGCCGGTCGGCGTCAGCTTCCGCTTCAGCGGCAACGAGGCGGTGGACACCCTCGCCCTGGCATCGCTGTGGCTGCTGTGCGCCTACGGCGGGCTAGGTTCCCGATCGCGGCGGGGCTTCGGGGGGCTGGTGATCACCGGCTCGGCAGGCGAGCTGCCAGGAGACTGGACACAAGAGTCGGTTGTCACACCCGGCCTTGATCACTTCGATGGGCTCTCCTGCCTCTGGCCGGCCGACCGGATGATGTTCTGGCAGTACTGCCTGACCGAGCTACCCGGCGTCGATGTCACGTTCCCGGACGGTGAGGAGGCGTGGACGTCACGGCCGTCGTATCCGGTGCTCAGCCGGCAGTGGACGCGCGCCGCGCTCAGGCCCGGGAACGCCGAATCCGACTGGACGAAGGTGCTCGGATACGCAGGGGAGCAGTACCGGTGGTTCCGCGCCCAGGAGGACGCACCCGGCGTCCCTTACCGCCCGCAGATCAAGACGCCCGAGTGGAGGAACGTGACCGGCCGGGGCGACGATCGTTTCGCCCTCGGCTCGCTCGGGCTGCCGATCGTGTTCAAGAAGGAAGGCCCGACCGTGCATGCCGACCAGGTGTCGGGCGCCAGGCCGGCCATTCTCCGCCGCGCGTCACCGCTATGGCTACGCCCGGTTGTCGGGAGCGACCAGCGCTGGAAGCTCTTCTCTTTCGCCTTCCAGGGCGACTTCCTTCCCGAGGGTGCCGCGGTCCACGTCTGGCCGGATAACACTAGGCCGGGCCGCGAGATGACGGTAACCAGCGACGATCTCCTCGCCCGCACAGACACCTGGATCAAGGCGATGTGTGCCGGGAGCGGTTTCGTCCGTGACCGGGAACTGCAGTGAGACCATGGCCGGTGAGATGACGCAATGCCGACGCTGATCGAGATGCGGCTGAAGGCGACATGGGCGGTGCAGGAGGATACCCGGCAGCTGCACGGGCTGGCGTGCGCGCTGTTCGAGGGAGAGTGGCCGGGGCATTCCGGGCAGGAGAAGGCGTTCTCGGTGTGGCCGCTGCGGGCGGTGCCGGACGGCTCGGTGGACGAGTGGCTGTGGCGGACCGCCTGGCTGCCGGACGGGCCCGTGCCATCTGCGGCGGCCGCTGCCGATGCGCTCCGCGTGGGCCACGTGAGCTGCGCGGTGACCGAGAGCACCCAGCGTCGCGTCACGCATGCCCAGCTGGCGGTGGGCCCGTCGGCGAACGAGGTGGCGGTCTCGTTCGGGTCGCCGACCTATTTTTCGCAGAACGGAGCCGACACCGTGCTGCCCGATCCCAGGCTGATCGTCGGCTCGTGGCGGCGTCGCTGGAACTCCTCGCTCGCTTCGAAGGAGGATCCGCTGGCCATCGAGGACGGCGCGTGGCGGGACATGCACCGGGCGCTTCGGCTGGCCGCGTTCGACCTCCGGACCGAACGCCGGGATTCCGGGCACGGCCGCGACCGGGCCGGGTTCACCGGATCGGCGATCCTGCGGCTGGAGCGGAGCGCTCCGCCTTTGGCGCACGCGATCTTCGGGACACTGGCCCGGTTCGCGGAGTACTGCGGCACGGGGGCGCAGACCACTCACGGGTTCGGCGCCACCATGACGTCGCAGGTCGGCGGGAACCGCAGTGGGTGAGCTGGTGGAGCGGGCCTTCACCGAGCAGCGGCTGCTTGACGCATGGAGCGAGGCGCGCGACGCCGCGCTCGCGGACGGCGAAGCGGGCGCCGAGGTGGAACGGTTCGAGGCTGCCGCGGCGCGGCATGTCAGCGAGCTCACCGCGGCACTCAGCGCCGGGACGTTCCAGCCGCGTCCGGTGGTCCGGGTGGGTGGGCTGCCTGGCAGAGTCACGGGACGCAGGCGCGGCCTGGGTGGCACGCTGCGACATCGACGACTGCTTCGAGCACATCCCGCGCTGGGAAGTGGTGCGCCGACTGCGGGAGGTCGTGACCGACGTCGCCGCCGTCGACCTGGTGCGCCGGTTCATGGACCGGCCGGTGATCGGCGAGCACGTCGCACGTCCCGAGCGCGGCCTTGGCCTGCACCAGGGCAGCCCGCTGTCGCCGTTGCTGTCCAACCTGTACCTCGACGGCTTCGACCGCGCGATGTTCGCCCGAGGCTACAGAGCGATCAGGTATTCGGACGACATCGCGGTCCCGGTCACCGACCGCGGAACCGCCGAACGGGCGCTCTCGGACGCCGCCGGGGAACTGGCCGACCTGGGGCTTAAACTCGATCCGGTCAAGAGCCAGGTCGTGTCGTTCGATGTCGCCGTGCCGTTTCTCGGGTCGACCGTGACGTCGCTGACCAGCCCGGGAGCCATGGCCCTGTCGCATCCGCTGGAGACCGTGGTCTACGTGGACCGGCCGGGCAGCCTGATGCGCAGCCGCGGCGAGCGGATGGTCGTCGAGTACCAGGGCGAGACGCGGTTCCGGCTGAACCTCAAGCGCATCCGCCAGGTCGTCTGCGTCGGCCGGGTGGGAATGACGACGCCGTTCATGCACCGGGCCGTCCGGGACGGCATCGACGTGATGCTGCTCGACGACTATGGCGGGCCGGGCGGTCGGCTGACCTCGCTGGCACACAGCGACCCGACGGCCCGCCGGGCGCAGTACCGGATCGCGGACGACGAAGCAGCCGCCCGTGAGCTGGCGCGGGCGTTCGTGGACGGCAAGATCGCGAACATGAGGGTGTCCCTGCTGCGGGCCGGGCGCCGGGCACCGGATCCCGCGGTGGCCAGCACCGCCGAGACGCTGGCGATCACCAGGCTCGTCCTGGCCGACGCGGCCTCGCACGAGGTTATCCTCGGCCATGAGGGAACCGCGACCCGCGAGTACTTCCGGGCCTGGCGGCGCATCATCGGGAACGACTGGGGCTTCGCGGCCCGGGAGCGCCGCCCGCCGCCGGACCCCGTGAACGCGATGCTGTCCTTCGGATACACGCTCCTGGTCCAGGAGGCCATCGCCGCGCTGGAGATGGCCGGGCTTGACGCCGCCGTGGGGTTCCTGCACCGGGCGCGGTGGGGTCGGCCGTGCCTGGCACTCGACCTCATCGAGGAGTTCCGGCCGGTGATCGTGGACGCGGTGGTGCTGCGCTGCCTGTCGACCGGGATCGTCCGGTTCGAGGAGTTCGAGACCACCCCGGACCGGGGCTGCCGGATGAACGCGCGGGCCCGCCAGGCCTTCCTGGCTGCCTACGAGCGGCGCATGCTCACCGTGTTCACGCACGAGCCAACCGGCCGCCGCGTGTCCTACCGGGTCGGCATGTCCCTGCAGGCCAAGGTGCTCGCCCGTGCCATCCTTGATCCCGAGCGTATTTACCGGTCGGTGCGATGGAAGTGAGCACACGCTCCGTCTCCAGGTTCCATCGGCGATGATCCGGTACGTGGTGACCTACGACATCGCTGACGATGGTCGTCGCGAGGACATCGCAACGCTGCTGTCGGGCTACGGACCCCGGGTCCAGCTGAGCGTGTTCGAGTGCGACCTGCAGACCCGGCGCGAGGCGGCGGCGCTCCGGGCGAAGCTTCGCGAGCTGATCGACCCGGTCGAGGACCAGGTGCGGCTGTACCCGCTCGACGCCAGCGCCGCACGGCAGGTGACGGTGATCGGGGCGCGGGTCATCGAGGAGCGCCAGGACTTCTGGATCGTCACGTGAGCCGGTACAGCCCTCATGCTGGGAAGGCCTATTCCGGTTCGGTTGGCGCGCGAGAAAAACGCTGGTCAGCGGCTTGCCTTCCCGAATTCGCCCGGATCGGGCCGCTCCGCCGGTATGCTCGCTACGCGGTTGGCGCACCGGCCCGCAAAGTGCCAGGTCACGAGGGTCTCCAGGGCGCATCCGTTACAAAGCCCAGCCCGATACCGAGGGCATAGAAAC
>WNFJ01128738.1_pt1 | contig 10958 bp, 14 predicted proteins | sample 5400461 | NCBI WGS metagenome assembly WNFJ01 (sample SAMN13153349, study PRJNA577476) | soil metagenome | isolation source: 115 cm saprolite on Douglas fir-dominated hillslope | place: USA:California | collected 2013-09-17 | reverse complement strand
TCAGAATTGTCGACGCCACCACCGGCAAAGTGAAACTCGATTTTGAGCCCGTGAGCGCCGCGCCCTATATCGTGCCCGGCAGTTCGCTGATTCCCATCGCCCGCGGAATCGACCTGAGTACCCTGGCCGATGGCCCCTACCGTCTCGAAGTCCAGGCGACGGCTGCGGGACAAGACACTCCGTGGCGCGCCGCGAACTTTCAGGTCGAGCCGCTCGCGCTTCCGGAGATCGTCCTACCTCCTGCATCGCACCCGGGCGAGGTGACTCTAAATATCAAGGCGCTGGACGACGCCGGCAATCCGGTCACGGATCTCACCGTTGCGGACTTCCAGGTGTTCGATGCCGATCAACCGCAGAACATCACCGGTCTCGCACTGATGGCTCCACAACCGGGCGCGGCCACGCCGCCACCTTCAATGACGTATAAACTTTTCTATGTGTCGGAAACTCGCCCCGCAAATTTTGACCGGCTCCGCATAGTCTGCAATCGCAAAAACGTCCGCATCGAACTCCAACAGGCCCATTTCGACGCTCCCCAGTAGCTGAATTTTGTTCTAGCCACGGCCACGACGGGATTAGAATCCTCTCGCATGTTCATCGGACACTTCGCGGTAGGATTTGCTGCCAAGAAATACGCGCCCCGCACGTCGCTGGGGTTATTGCTCGCTGCGCCTTTGCTTTCCGATTTGCTGTGGCCGTGGTTCCTGCTGTTCGGTTGGGAGCGCGTGCGCGTCGATCCCGGGAACACACGCTTCGTACCGTTGGACCTGGAATATTTTCCGTGGTCGCACAGTTTGCTGATGTGCGTGATCTGGGCCACGGCGTTTGCCCTGATCTATTACCTCCTCGCTCACTATTGGCGAGGCACGGTGGCCATCTGGCTGGGCGTAGTGAGCCACTGGGTGCTGGACTGGATTACCCATCGCCCGGACATGCCCATCTATCCCGGCGGGCGGCGATTTGGCCTCGGCCTATGGAACTCGGTGGTGGGCACGATGGCGCTAGAGATCGCCATGCTCATCGCGGGAGTCTGGCTATACGTGCGCGCAACAAAGCCCCTCGACCGCGTCGGCCGATACGCCTTCGCCGTCTATGTAGCATTGCTGTTCGTGCTGTACGTCGCAGATTATTTTGGACCTCCGCCCAGCGGCACCTCCGACATCATCTGGAGCGGTATTCCCTTCGAATTCGTGGCGCTCGTGTGGGCGTGGTGGTTCGACCGCCACAGGCTTCCATTAGATTCTTCCAAGCAATAACAAAATCACCAGAATCAGCACCACCAAACCCAATCCGCCGCTCGGGTAATATCCCCAGCTACGGCTGTAAGGCCAACTGGGCAGCGCACCCAGCGCCGCCAGCAACAGCACCACCACTAAGATTGTAAACAGCATAGTTACTCCTCATCGCGAGGGTGACCTCTTTCACGCCGCCCAACAAGTGGTGGAACTGCGTATGCTCACCAGCAGAATACCGTACCGGCCTGTGCTGTAAGCCCTTATGCAAAAAGCGTCTACTTCCCGGCAGGTGCACTCGTATTAGAACCCAGGGCGCCATGCACCACTTCGGAAATTGCGTATGCGTGATGGTGATGATTCTGTCGGTTATCTCGTGCGTGGCGCAGACGGCGGACAGGGAGAGTATCTACCTGCGCTGCTTCACCGCGCTAAACGCATTCGCGAGGAAATCCTGCAAAAGGTGAAACCAGACGCGCACCCAAGGGATCAAGGAATTAGCTTCTCTCACGCCCGCCGCTTTTGCCTCCGCAGAAGCCGTCCCGCTCCCAGAAAACTCAATCCGCTGAAAATCAGCGCAATCGTTCCGGGTTCCGGAGTGGACAGAATCTCCCCGAACACTCCGTCATGTTGATTGTTGTAACCCGCGGTGAAATACAGACGACTCCTTCTGAGTTGATCCCCTCGGCCGGGATTTCGGTTTCTTTTCGCCCAACAGCCGCGCAGTACACACCCGCGCGCAGAGGTTCCAGCACTAGTTTTTGCGGCGTGCGACGGGCACCCAATCATCTGCGAGCGCTCTTCACGCAAGCGATATAGAACCTCAGGGGTAATTGCGGGTCATCGGTCAGGGCCAATGTCTTGCGCAAATGACGCAAATGTCTGCATAGTTTGCATCCGAAAATCCTTGCATTGAATTTTAATACCGCGTATAAATCACAGAAATCACGAGCCTTGATGATTGCCGTCCCAGCTATTTCCCTTCAGGATCAGGAATTGCCAAGAGATGCGCCGGAGAGGTGTGTCTCTCGAAGATTCTTTAGTCAAAGCTTGACCGCCTCGAGCTAGAAAAGGTGAAAGATGAAATCGATCGCTCTGGGTTTATGCTTAGCTTTTGCCGCATTTGCCCCGGTTTCAGCCTTAGCTGATGGCACCACGTTTGTGTTTCAGTCCGTGGTCAGTCCCGGTGATCCCGCGTTTACACAGTTGCTTGGCATCAACAATGCCGGCACCATTGCCGGCTACTTTGGTGACGGCACCGTCGTTCCAAACAATGGCTTCACCCTCGTCCTCCCCAGCACCTACATCCCCGAGAACTTTCCCGGCTCCGCTCAGACCCAGGTTGTCGGCATCAACGATGGTGGCGAAACCGTGGGATTTTGGATCGACGGCGCTGGCGTCCAGCACGGATTCACCGATATTGGCGGCACGTTCACTAGCGTCAACAATCCTATGACTACCACCGTTACCCAGCTCCTCGGGGTGAACAACGCTGGCACCGCCGCCGGTCCGACGGCGCAGGAAATTTCCATCCCTTCACCTGGGTCCCCGGCACATTCACATCAGTACCTGTCCCCGGCCTGGTTAGCGCGCAAGCCACGGACGTCAATAATGCGGGAATGGTTGTCGGATTTAACCTGACCAGTCCGACCACCTCCAAGGGATTCTTGGACAACGGCGGCGTATTCACGTTCCTTCAATTTCCCGGCTCCACGTTTACGCAAGCCCTGGGCTTGAACAATGACGGCGAAATCGTTGGATTCTTCACGGACGCGGCTGGCAACAACCACGGTTTCCTGTACAACATCGCGGCAGGAACCTACCAACAGGTCGATGATCCTCACGCATCCGGCCCGGGGGGGCACCATTATCAATGGGATTAATGACAACGGCCAGCTTGTGGGCTTCTACACGGACGCTAACAATAACACCATTGGCATGGTTGCCGCGGCAACTACGCCAGAGCCGGCGTCGCTGCTTTTGTTAGCCACAGGCCTGCTCGGATTCGGCGGAATTCGCCGCCGCACCACGCAACAACGCAAGTCCGCCGCAAAGTAAACAGTCGGAAGTCATCGCTCGTTCAAGGGAGGCTGGCCCGCAGCCTCCCGCTTGCATAAGTGTCGTCGTTCTCTTTTGTAGTGGCCGACCTTCAGAGTCTGTGTGATAGCTCTTGCACCTCAGGAGGGCACGGCCTTCTCTGGCCGTCCGCCACCACGAATTCTTTCCCAGGCGCATTGCATCTCGGCATTGCCGCTATGTGTAGGGGCACAATACATTGTGCCCTCTTGGGTTTCGCTTTCTCTTGATCTCATCCCCAACTACAGATTTCTTCACCGTTCCGTGCGTCCTCCCCGACGTTCCAATGTCTTCCTGCGAGTCAAACCGCCATTCCACAGCATCCAATTTCCGGGCAACAGATTCGGCAAGGTCAGTCCAAGGAGCCTCCTATGAACGTGCCCGACGAATACCAGGCCATTGTGATCGGTTCGGGGCAAGGGGGAAATCCACTGTGTGCCGCGCTAGCTGGTGCGGGGCTTCGCACCGCGCTCATCGAACGCCAGCACATCGGTGGAACGTGCATCAACGAGGGATGCACACCCACAAAAACAATTGTGGCCAGCGCCCGCGTGGCATATCTGGCGCGGCGCGGAGCCGACTACGGCGTCCACGCTGAAAATATCCGCATCGAAATGGCGCGCGTGCGGCAGCGCAAGCGCGACATCGTCAACAGCTTTCGTAACGGCAGTCAAAGCCGCCTGGAGAAGACCGCAAATCTCGATCTGATCTTCGGTGAAGCGCGCTTCACAGGAAAGAAGTCGCTCGCCGTTCGCCTGAACGACGGCGGCGAGCGCGAACTCACCGGCGACAAGATTTTCATCAATGCTGGCGCGCGGCCTTCGGTTCCCGCCATCGAAGGGTTGAAAGAAGTTCCATTTCTAACCAGCACGTCGATTATGGAATTGGATACCGTTCCCGAACATCTCGTGGTTCTCGGCGGCGGCTATGTCGGTCTCGAGTTTGGCCAGATGTTTCGCCGTTTTGGAAGTCGCGTCACCATCATTCAGTCCCGTTCGCAATTACTCAGCGGGGAAGACGCCGACATTGCCGGCGAAGTAGCAAGCATCTTGAAGCAAGACGGAATTGACGTGCTGCTGAACACCAAGGCCGAGCGTGTGCAAAGAGAAGCAGCTCAGATCCAGGTCAGCACGCGGACGGGCGACGAGACGCGAACGGTGCAAGGCTCCCACCTCCTCGTGGCGACCGGCAGAACGCCCAGCACTGATTCCTTAAACGTCGCGGCCGCGGGTATTGCAACCGATAAGCGCGGATTCATTCGCGTGAATGCAAAACTGGAAACCAACGTCGAATGCATCTTTGCGCTTGGCGACATCAAGGGCGGCCCGGCGTTCACGCACATTTCCTACGACGACTTTCGCATCCTGCGCACAAACCTCATCGACCACGGTAACGCCAGCACCAAGGGCCGCATGGTGCCGTACGCCCTGTTCATCGATCCGCAGCTCGGTCGCGTAGGCCTGACCGAGACGGAAGCACGCGCAAAAAAAGCCAAGATTCGTGTGGCAAAGATGCCCATGAATTATGTGGCCCGCGCGTTGGAAATCGACGAAACCCGCGGATTCCTGAAGGTCATCGTCGATGATCGCACCGAGAGGATTCTCGGCGCCGCCGTCTTGGGTGTCGAGGGCGGGGAAGTGATGTCTATGCTGCAACTCGCCATGATGGGCAAGCTGAAGTTCAGCAAATTGCGCGATGGCATCTTTGCGCATCCCACGCTCGCCGAGGCCCTCAACAATTTGTTCACGCATTTCCAGTCGTGATCGACGCTGTAAACTGTCAATTTCCCGGCGCCGAATACACTGGTGATTCCGCGTGCGTGTCTTGATTTGCTTTCGGTTCAAATTTGAAATGATCAGGTTCGACTCCTGAACCGGCATGTGGCCATCGATGCAGTTGTCGCGAATCTTCGCGCCCAGCTTCGCAAACTCGCCGCACTCGCTTTCTTTGTGGCACTTCAGGCACTTTTCCGAATAAGCGGCCGCCGCGCGTTCGGGCGCGTGCATTTCATGGCACATCGTGCAGCGCATCTGCGAATTCTGGTAGCAGCGGCTCCTTTGCGTCACCGCCACCTGATTGCCGTGAACGTCCACAGCGGCGTTGGCATCGGGCCGTTGCAGGCGAATGTCGTTCTCCAGCGGCTGCCCCGGAACGTAAGAAAACGCCGGCCCAAGCGGCTCCCCGATTCCTCCGTGGCATTGCGCGCAGATTTCCACTTGCCGCTCCCGCGACAACGCCGCCGGATTCCCAATTTGGGAGGGCACGATTTGGGAGGGCACGACTTCAGTCGTGCCGTTATCGCTCGCGCCGCAACTCGGCATTCAGCCGCTGAGGGCTCTTCTCCCCGTTATCACACGCCCCTTCCTTTCCACATGCTCTCGCCCAGCCCCATGGCACCTCTGGCACGAAATCCCCAGTACGTACCCGTTTTTTCGGTAGACATTCTCCGCCGTTGCTGAACGCACCGGAGCAAAATATGTCGCGTGGCATTCCAGGCATCGCGGAACGATGGGCCGCTCGAAGTCCGCGGTTCCATCGATAAATCCCGGACTGTTCACCCATCCATGCAACTCCGTCCAGTACGACACGGGCAATTGAAAAAGCTGATTGCCACGACAGTACAAATACGTCTGGCCTTTTTCACCGGAGCCCGTCACGAAATCAATTCGCTCAGAGCGTGTTTTCTGGTTCGGCGGCTGCCAGAACACTGCCGTTTCGTAGAAGCCGCCCGCCTTTGCGTGCATGCGAAAATGCAGGTCGGGATCGCGCGTCGTCAGAATATTGTCGCCGGCGTTAAATTTCCCCGCGATGGATTCTTTGCTGGGCAGTTGCGAGGTCAGCTGGTGATTCGTACGCAGGTACGTCACCACGATCATAAATGATTCGAGCTATGGTACAGCCCTCCGAGCCGTTTTCGGCAATCCGTTTCTCAACTACAGCGTCGCCAAGCGTTTACACCCTCCGCGCACCCATACGGGGGAATCCCTGATTGACTCCTGCTATGTTCGTTTCCGCATAATAAACGCTGAGCCGTTTCCCGCGCGGGCCGGCGGAGTCGATTGTGCGTACTAGCGCTGCTGCTAGCGCGATTTCATCTTCCACCCGACGCTGACCGCTAACGGCGTGTCCCCCAGTTGCTTGACGGATTTCAGGCTCCCGGCGTTAACAGCCCACTTGCGACTTCAGGAAGGTGATATGCCACGCGTCCTTCTGGTTTGTACTGAAAATGTTTTGTGTGAAAGGCTTCGTCAGGCGTTTCAGTCCCACACTGAATTGAAATTCACGGCGCAGCGAAAAATGGCGCAGATATGCTTGCCAAGGCCACGGAAGTACGCCCGGATCTGGTCGTTTGGAGATGGCAAGCGATCTGCCCGCAGGACTTGATACAGCAGAGAAACTGAAACGCACCTTGCCGCACGTTCCGCTGTTCTTGTTCCGCAGGCTGGTCAGCCCCGCCCAAGGTTCCTTACCTTTTCTTCAGGGGGTCGGAGCTTTAGCTCCGGCATTGAGTGCTTGGCTATATTTTGGGCGTCAGCCCCCGAGGACTCGGCGGTATTCCCGGGACACAACCGAGCTTCAGCGGCCTTCCATTGCGCTTGGGGGATTGCACGTTATATCTTTCTGGCGAATCGGAGGGGAACGACGATGAACTCTGCACGAATATTTGCGATCTTTTTGTTCATTCTAGTCTTCAGTGCCGCGGCGCTACTCCCCGCTACCGACACACCGCAAACCGCCCTGCTCGTGCTTTCGAAAGGCCAACAAGCCTTGTTCATTGTCGATCCCGCGGCCCTCACGGTTGTCGGCCAGGTTCCTTCAGGGCCCGATCCCCATGAAGTTATCGCCTCCGCCGACGGCAAAACCGCCTACATCTCCAATTACGGCGGTGGCACTTACAACACCATCACCGTCGTCGACTTGCTCAATCAAAAAACGTTGCCGATCATCGATCTCGGCGCTTTGCGCGGTCCGCATGGGCGGAAAGTTGTGGTTCACCGCCGAGGGCGCCAAAGTCGCTGGCAGCTACGATCCCGCGACAAACAGAATCGACTGGGTCATAGGCACCGGCCAGGACCGCACCCACATGATCTACGTCTTTCCCGACCTCAACCGAATTGTCACCACCAATGTGAGTTCCGCTACGGTCACGTTCATCGAGAAAGGCATCGGCCCCGGCCAAGGATTGGGCCGCGGGCCGGCTGGTACACCACCGCCGGGTATTCGGAATGGCCCTGGGCCTGGCGGATTGATGGGCGGTCCCCAGCCCACCTGGCGAGAGACCCAAATCCCGGTAGGGCACGGTTCCGAGGGCTTCGACGTTTCTCCGGACGGCAAAGAAATTTGGGTAGCCAACGCTCAGGATGGAACCATTTCGTTGATCGACGTTGCCAGCAAAAAAGTCACCCAGACTCTGGATGCAAATGTACACGGCGCCAACCGCTTGAAGTTCACACCCGATGGAAAGCTGGTCTTTGTGTCAACACTCGGTGCGCCCGATCTGGTTATCTTCGACGCCGCAACTCGCAAAGAGGCCAAGCGCATCAAGATCGGCCGCGGCGCTGCCGGAATTCTGATGCAGCCAGACGGCTTGCGCGCTTTTGTCGCCTGTACACCCGATGACTACGTCGCGGTCATCGACTTGAAGACTCTGGAAATGACGGAAAAACTCACAGCAGGGAAGCAGCCAGACGGCCTTGCCTGGGCAGTTCGCAAATAGCCCCTTGATTCGCGTCCACGCGCAACGAAATGTGGTCTTTGTTCGGCGTATTGGGCAACACTTGCTGCGTTCTCGTGGTAGTACCCAGATAGAACGCCATCACCAGCCCGAGCACCGCAAGGATCACAGCGAGCGCAACCGCGAGCGTCGAAGGCCGTCCCGTGGTTGGCAATCCTTCGTTGATCGCGCGCACGTAGCGCACGTGGCGCCACGCGGCGAAAATGTCCGAAATCACTCCCAGCAGCACCAAAAAAACTCCCAGCGGAAGCGTAAGCGCGGAGGGCTCGGAGATTCGTTGCCCGCTTGAAGATTCCAGCACCCGAAGAAAAAGCCCGAAGCGCGAAACCACGAACCCGAAAGCCATCAGCGCCAGGCTCGTGCGAATCCACGCGAGAAACGTGCGCTCCGCCGCGAGGTATACGCGAGGGTCGCGATTGGAATCTTCTGGCGACATGGAACGGTCCTCTGCTATTTAGACTGACCGGAAGGACGGAAGCATACCACCGTTCGCAACTTCGTACTAAAAGTACTACCGTCACAAATTCAGACGCTATGAAGGCCGCCCCGCCTTGACCTTCGAGATGTCGGTGGTTGGATGGACCGTCGCCGTGGCAGCGCCGCTCCTGCTTGCGTGGCTGTTGCGGGGCCAAGCGGCGTGGATCAACGCGCTGTGCCGTGTGGGCGTACCTGTTAATCCTCTCGGCCCGCAATTCGCACTCGTTTCAAGGCTATCTCTATCATCAACATCTGCTGCCCACTTTAACGCTCTACGGCTTTGTGCGCTGTCGGTTCAGTGGGCCCTGGTTGCTTGGAGCCTCTCTGAGAAACGCAAAAAGCGCGTGCAGCATGGTCGCCATCGGGGAGGAGCCCGTCCTCGTTTTCATTTCCGAGCATGCTGACGTGCCTATTCTGAAGCCGCACGAAGAGATGCGGGTGGAAGTAATGGTGCCGGCGAAGGGACCACCGCGTCCCATCCGCCTGGGCATCAAGAAAGACGGCGTGCTAACTCCGCTTCAACTGAAGTGACCGCGCACCGCTAAATCTCGCAGAACACTTATTGTGCGAGCCCAACTCTTTGCAGCAATTCCTGAAACCGCGGATCGCTCCGCAACGGATCAAACGCCGGTTCCACCTTCAACGTCGCCAAAACGTTGGAGTGTTGCGCGTATCCTTTTTGCAGCCACGCGATCGCTTCCTCCTTATTCCCGACGCCCAGATTTGCGAACACGAAGACCCCTGGATCAAGCTCCCGATTTCTGTTCGATTCGGTCAATTTCTTCAGCGCTTCCTGCGCCTTCTCCAGGTCTCTCGCGCGACCATCCGTGTAAGCCTTTACCTCCCAGAATGCCGGTTCACCCTCCGGCCCATCCCGCCATTTCTCTATGTCCGAAAGGGCATCCTCATACTGACCTTTCTCGATATAGGAATAGACCACCATGTGCGCGCGCCAAGGCGCGCGCTGCCGTGTTGCGCGCACTGGAAATCGACGACACGTTGCCGGAAGCGCACGTTGCGCTCGCGTTGATTGTGGAAAACTACGACTGGGAGGAAGTACCGCCAGCATCGTTCGGCCACTCGCAACCGCTGCTTGCGGTGAACGCCCCGAGCGCCGCCACTTCACAATGGCCAGCAAACCGGCGACGATCACCGCACCAATCACGAGCGCCGCCACCCAGCGCCATCTTCGCGGCCCAGCCGGCTCCCGCGAGACAGCCTCTGCTTCTTTGCCCACTCCTCCCGCAACCGCGGGTTCCCGCTTCTCGCCGGCCCCCTTCACGCCTACGCCAGCGACGGCGCCCGCCACCGCTTCCACCGGCGAGATTACCCGGTATCCCAGCTTCGGCAGCGTTTCGATGTACCTCGGCTCCGAAGCCGAATCGCTTAGCGCACCGCGTAGTTCCTTGATTGCGGTGTTCAACCCATGCTCAAAGTCCACAAACGTGTCGGACGGCCAGATTCGCTTCAGTAGCTCCTCGCGCGTGACCGCATCCCCCGCCCGTTCCAGGAGCAACGTCAGCAGTTGGTAGGCCTGCGGCCGCAGCTTCAGCTTTACGCCGTGCTTATACAGCTCCCTTGTCTGCGTTCTTAGTTCAAACGGACCGAATCGGTATTTGCACGTCTGGACGGCCATCACCATACACTCGCGGTGCAGGGATTTTGCCCCTTCGCCCTTCCGTTTTGCAATCTAAATTTCGTCGAATGAACTGCTTGCACCTTCACCTGAATTGCATCGCAGTTTCACCTGCCTTGCATTGACGCGCAGCCCCCATCTGAGCGATTTCCACATCCAGGAAACCGTTGTCCCTCTCTGTCCGCCGGTCCGGAGCCGGTGGCAGGGAAAATCCGCTGGGGTGTCCTACAAACGAAACCTGGAGGGTGAATGCGCTTACGGATTGCATTGCACAACTATGTTCGCAAGGGCCGCAAGTGGATCCTGGCGGCCGGAATCCTCGGTCTCACGACGGTCGCTTCGGCAGCTATGCTGCCGAACCTTTTCCCGTTCCTTGACCCCACGGGCATGATTTCCACCTACAATACCAATGGGCCGATCGACGAAAGTAGCAATAATCCCTTTTTCCAGAGCCTTGGCACCAACGGCCGTGCCTGCGGAATCTGCCACTTGGCCAGTGACGCCTTCGGCCTCGGCGTCCGCAGCATTCGCCAGAAGTTCTTCCGCTCGGAGGGCACGGACCCGCTCTTCGCCGCAGTTGACGGCGCCAACTGTCCCGACAACTCTTCCGACGATCCTGCCGCGCACAGCCTCCTGCTGAGGCATGGACTGATCCGCATCGCCATGCAGGTTCCCGCAAAGGCGCAATTCCAAATCCAGGCCTATCGCGACCCGTATGGATGCGCCTGCGTTACCGATCCATCGTCAGGCGTGCAAACCGTATCGGTGTACCGCCGCCCCCTGCCCAGACAAATTTGCGCTA
>WNFJ01109504.1_pt2 | contig 10959 bp, 10 predicted proteins | sample 5400461 | NCBI WGS metagenome assembly WNFJ01 (sample SAMN13153349, study PRJNA577476) | soil metagenome | isolation source: 115 cm saprolite on Douglas fir-dominated hillslope | place: USA:California | collected 2013-09-17 | reverse complement strand
GTGCTCTCGAGCTCGAGGCGCAAGCGACCCTTTGTGAATTCCTTCGCGCGTACCAGCTCCTCATCCGGTAGCTCCACGTCGCACAGCTTGTTCATCTCCGTGACCACGGCGCGGACCGCGCCGGCTGCGTTCTTCGGGTCGACGCCCAGGTAGACGCCAAGCAGTCCGGTGTCGCGGTGTTTCTGGGTGAAGCTGTGCACGTCATACGCCAGGCCCAAACGCTCGCGGATGTTCAGGAAGAGCCGAGAGCTCATGCCTTCCCCGAGCACAGTGTTCAGAAGGTCGAGCGCGAACCGGTCCGGGTGGAGGAAGTTGTAGGCCCGCACACCCAGACAGATGTGCGCCTGCTCCGTCCGCCGGCGGCGCAGCAGCACCCGCGGCTCGACCAGCGGCAACGGCGCCGACGGCACTGCCTGGCCGTTCGGTTCCGAAGGCAGGGAGAGGTTCTTGCGCACCAGCTCCAGCATTTCCGACTCGTGCATCGCCCCCGCGGCACCCATCACCAGGTTCGGCAGCCGGTAGTGCGCGTTTGCGTATTCCAGGATGTCGTCGCGGGTAAGCCGGGCGACCGATTCTTCGGTGCCGGCGATATCTCGGCCGAGCGGATGGCCCGGCCACATTACCTCCTCGAAAAGGTTCTGCACGAGCTCCTGCGGCTGATCCTGGTACATCCGAAGCTCCTCCAGGATCACCGTGCGTTCGCGCTCCACATCGGCGGGCCTCAGCCTCGAGTTCGACACGATGTCGATCAAGACGTCAAGGCCGAGCTCGAGGTGCTCGGCCGGCACGCGCGTCCAGTACGCGGTCAGCTCTTTGTCCGTTGACGCGTTGATGAAGCCGCCGACCCCCTCGATCGCGTCCGCGATCTCCTTCGAGGTGGGACGACGTTCCGTGCCCTTGAAAAAGAGGTGCTCGATGAAGTGCGACACGCCGGCATGACGTTCGTCTTCGATCCTCGAACCTCCGCCGAACATGAAGACGAGGCTTGCGGACAGCCGCTCGGGCATGGCGGCGGTGACCAGCTTCGCCCCGCCCGCCAGCCGATGAACTCGGTGCAGAGCCAAGGGAGGTGCCAGTATAGGACGGCCCAAAAGACGCCCTCCTTACGAGGGCCGGCGGCTGGATCCAGCGCTTTCCCCAAGCGCGCCGAGCGCTGCATAAAGGGTCATGGCCACGAAGTCGGCAGGCATTCCATCCGACACCGCGTCCAGGGCCTCGCCCAGGTACTTGCGCACGTTCGATCCCTGCTCGATCTCCCGCAGCTCGAGGCAATCCCGGATCGCCTCCGCGATCTCGGTGGGCGTGAGCTCTTCGTCGCCCGCGCCATCCGCGACAGCGTTCACCAACGCGATCGCCTTCCGGATCCGCTCCGCCGCGGCCCGGCCGGGCATGAGGTCAGTCGCTCGCGGGCTTGCGAGGTCCGACCACGACCCGCCGATCGGGCTCCTCGCCGATGCTCGAGCTGCCAACGTCCGGATCGTCCTGGAGGGCGAGGTGGATGGCGCGCCGCTCGAACGCCTGCATGGCATCGAGAGTGATTGCGTCGCCGGTCATCTTGACCTGCCGCGCGGCCCGCAGGGCGATCTCGCGCACGGTGTGCTCACGGCGCTGGCGGTAGCGCTCGACGTCGACGATGACACGCTCACCTTCGGCCAGCTGCTTTCCCAACATGACGTTGGTAACCGACTGCAGGGCCCTCAGCGTCTCCCCTCGCCAACCGATCAGCGCGCCGAGGTCGCGACCGCTGATGTCGAGCGTGATCGGGTCCGTGCCGGTCCGAACGGTGACCTGCGCGCGCACGCCCATATGCTTGAGCAGGCCTTCGACCAGCGAGCGCGCCGCCTCCGCCTTGCCGTTGGCCGGGGTCCCGGGGGCGCCGGTGGCGAAGGCGGGCGCGGCGGAATGGTCGATGACGGTGACCTCGACCACGGTCTCCTCCGTGCCTTCGCTGACCACCCTCACGTCGACGTTGCGGCGGCTCTCGCCGAGCTCGATCAGCGCGACATCCACCGCTTCGTCGAGAGTGCGCCCCCGCCCTTCAGCTGACTTCATCGAATTGTCCTCACAAAAACGCTCACCTCTTCGGCCGCCTCGGCCGGCCGTTCTGCGGCGCCGGCTTCAGGCTGGGCCTGGGCCCGCCAGGCGAACCGCCGCCACCCTTGGACGGCACCACCGCCGGCGACGGTCCGGAGCCGCCGCGCTTCGGAAAGAGGTTGCCCCACCCAACCACGAAGTACTGCTGAATGATACTGACGCAGTTCCCGACAAACCAGTACATGCCCAGGCCCGCGGGAACCTGCAGCGCGAACACCGCGATCATCACCGGGGACAGCCACACCATGGTCCGCTGCATCTGCTGCGTCTGCAGCTCCTGCTCGGTGGGGTTGGGAGGCCTCGGCTGCTGGAGCATCTTCGACTGCACAAAGGTGGTCGCCGCCGCCAGCAGCGGAAAGATGATGTATTCCGGTGTCGGAACGGCAACGTTGTAGACGAGCAGATTCAGGTGGAACAGGAAGTGCTGTGACGGGATCTCGTTGAGGTTGGGCACGAACAAAAACGGCTGTGGCGGGACGCCAGAGGTCGCGAACTTGCGAAAGACGTAATAGAGGGCGATCAGGACCGGGGTCTGGACGACAAGCGGCAGACAGCCGATCATCCCTCCCAGCGGGTTGACCCCGTGCTCCTGGTACAGCTTCATCATCTCGGAGTTGATGCGCGCCGTGTCCTTCTTGAACTTCTTGCGGATCTCGGCGACCTGGGGCGCGAGCTTGCGCTGCTCGGCCATCGTCTTACGCTGCGTGACGAGCTGGAACTGCGTCAGCGGCGAAAGGGCGAGCCGGATGATGACCGTGAGGACGATAATCGCTACGCCGTAGGCGCCGATCGAGCTGAGGATCGGCACGGCCTGGAAGGTGTTGAAGAGAAACAGCAGAAAAGCCGAGAGTGGATTCTCGATCACCACCACCCACAGGTGGTTGAGCGGCAAGAAGATGTCGAAGATGTTGCTCAGGTAGATGTCAGCTTCTCCAGGTGATGATCGGAACCGAGGTCAGGGAACAGGATCGTAGCCACCCTTGGCGAACGGATGGCAGCGCGCGATCCGCGCCGCACCCATCCAGGCGCCCCGTAGCCAGCCATACCTCTCCACCGCTTCATATGTGTAGTGAGAGCACGACGGGTAGTAGCGGCAGGAGGGCGGCAGGATCCTGGAGAACGAGTGTTGATAACCGCGGATCATGGCCAGCAGGATGGTCGTCATGGGTTCAGGTTTGCGAGCCTGAGCGCCGCCTGCTCCGTTTCCGCCTCGAGGTCGGCGAAGGGCACGTCTAGCGCCGCCGGGCGAGCGATCAGGACCACGTCATATCGTATTCCCACGCGGTGCAGCGGCGAATCAGGGTCCAGCAGCCGCGAGCGCGCAGCCTCGCGCAGACGGCGCCGCGCCCGGTTTCGCTCGACCGAACTCTTGACCTGGCGGCTGACGGTCACGCCGACCCGGCTGTGAGCCGACTCCACCGGAATCGCGAACGCGACCAGGGCCCGGCCGGAGTACACGCGCTTGCCGCCCATCACGGCCTGGAAGTCGGCCTGCCGGCGGAGCCGGAAACGCTTCTTCACCGAAAGCGGCCGCGACGCCCTACGGGGTGAGGCGCTTGCGGCCCTTGCGACGCCGGTTTTGCACCACCGTGGCACCGCCGCGCGAAGCCATGCGGCGAAGAAAGCCGTGGACCCGGCGGCGATATCGCTTCTTGGGTTGATAGGTCCGCTTGATGGAGTGGTCCCCCGTGCCTCGAGCCTGCCGGAACCGCGGTAGTGTAGCCGACCGCGGCTCGCCCACCCATGATACCGCTCGTATCACCTCATCCAGTGAGCGCAATGCCTTGCGGCCCGCTCATGCCTTTGTTACAATCCCCGCCCGGAAGCAGACGGGTCGGGACAACCGAACCACCTCAGTACAACTCGCGCGCATCGAACTCACTCATCGCCCCCAAGCGGTGCAGGTCAAACGTCACATCATCGCTTCCATATTTCGGGATAGATCGGATGGGGGATTTCGAACGGGTCGGCGCCGCCAACCTGTGGAAATCCGCTCCGATCTTTTCCACAGGCGCCGACAGACGGGGCTGCGAAAAGACGAGCCCCGGTTGAACCTGTGCTCGTAGGCACGTGATCGAGAGACGTGCCTTCGGGCGAGGGAGCATGAGGAGATGGGCGGTGAATTTGATCCCAGGTTGTCCACAGCATTTGCAGAAGCCGCAGCGCTTCTGCCCCCTGCCGTCGGGCCGGGGAAGATCCGGCCATGAGGCTGGCGCGCCGGCGCCGCGGAGTACATGAGGTGCGTGAGGTGAGCCAGGACCAGATCTGGTCCCAGGTCCAGGAAGAGCTCCGCTTCCAGCTTGCCAAACGCACCTATGACATGTGGCTCAAGAACACATCGGTGGTTTCGGCGGATGGCAACACGTTTCGCATCGGCGTCCCGAGCAAGCTCGCGAAGGACTGGCTGGAGGACCGCTTCTCGGGCCTGATCCAGGAAACCCTGCAGGCCGTCACCGGCTCTGAGGTCGACATCGACTTCGTGATCTCCCCAACCGGCCACAGGCCTCTGCTGCTGACCGCTGACGGCGACGTCATCACCAACGGCGACAAAGCGCACGACAACGTAGAGGCGACCCAGGACCAGCCTGTCATCAGCCCGTCCGAGCTCAACGCGCGATTCAAGTTCTCATCATTCGTCGTCGGGCACAACTCGCAGTTCGCGCACGCCGCCGCGAAGGCCGTTGCCGAGGCGCCAGGTGACAGCTACAACCCGCTGTTCCTGTATGGAGGCGTGGGTCTCGGCAAGACGCACCTCATGCACGCCATCGGGCACGAGGTCCACGACCGCTTTCCGCGTAAGCGGGTCGTGTACCTGACGTCGGAGCAATTCACCAACGAGGTCATCAGCTCGATTGCGACCGCGCGCATGGGCGAGTTCCGCAACAAGTACCGCACAGTGGACGTCCTGCTCATCGACGACGTCCAGTTCCTCGCGGGCAAGGACCGAACCAAAGAGGAGTTCTTCCACACCTTCAACGCCCTGCACGAGATCAACAAGCAGATCGTCATCTCCTCCGACCGACCGCCCAAAGAGATCCCCACGCTCGAGGATCGACTCCGGTCGCGATTCGAGTGGGGACTCATCGCCGACATCCAATCGCCGGACTTCGAGACGCGGCTGGCGATCCTCCAGTCCAAGCTCGGCGCCAACGGCAGCCTGGTTCCAGAAGAGGTGTTGAACTTCATCGCGCACAAGGTGCAGCGCAACATCCGTGAGCTCGAGGGCGCGCTCACGCGGGTGCAGGCATTCGCTGCGGTGCACCAGCGCCCGGTCGATGCGGAAGAGGCGGCACGCCTGCTGGCGGATATCATTCCGGCCGCCACACGCAAACCGATCAACGTGGAGCGAATACAGGCGCTCGTCGCCGACTACTACAACATCACCCTCGACGACATGAAGGGAAAGCGGCGCGACAAGCACATCGTGTTTCCACGGCAGGTGGCGATGTTCCTCGTCCGAGAGGAGACCCCGTCGTCGCTGCCGGCCATCGGCAAGGCCTTCGGGGGCCGCGACCACACCACCGCCCTCCACTCCATCGACAAGATCGCCAACGAGCTCAAGGAAGACGAGAGGTTGCGCTACGAGGTGCAGGCGATCAAAGAGCGCCTGTACGCCCAGCAATGACGGGCATCAGGTGGGTTTCCACAGGTTGTGCCGTCAGCCATGGGAGAGGCAGAGGATGGTCGGGTCGTAAGCGATTGCTCCCCAGGCAGGCCACAGGCACCACCCTCAGCGCAACCACTTGTCCCGGCCTTCTCCACCGTTCGGATCGATCTGTAAAGACTCTCGACATCCACACTGTCCACAGCGCCTACTGTTATCGACTACTGGTTATCTCTATCAAGAGAAACTCTTTATACGGGGGACAACTGTCTTGAAAGCCAAAGCCATCGAAACCCAGATGAAGGTGACCTGCAGGCCTGCGGTGTTGGGACAGGCGCTGCAGGTCGTCTCGCGTGCGATTTCGAGCCGCACCACCCTGCCCATCCTGAACAACATCCTTATCGAGACCACCTCGGATGGCCTGGCGCTGACCGCCACCAACCTGGAGATAGGGATTCGCAAAATCGTTCCGCCGAGATCGCGATGGAGGGCAGCACGACCGCGCCGGCGCGACTGCTCACCGATTTCGTCGGCACGCTGCCGGACCAGGACCTCGAGATGACCCTCGACGGAGCCACGCAATCGCTCAACCTTCGATGCGCCCGCTTCGATACGCATATCAAGTGCATCGAAGCAGAGGAGTTCCCGCCGGGGCCGCGTCCTGACGAGGGCGACCACATCGAGGTTGCGCTCGATGACCTGGTGACCGCGGTCGAGCAGACCCAGATGGCCGCTTCCACCGACGAGGCACGGCCGGTCCTCACGGGTGTGCTCGTCCAGGTCCACGCCGGCGGACTCACGCTCGCCGCAACCGATGGTCACCGGCTGGCGGTGAGCAAGCTGAGCGCGGCCGGTGTGGGCGATCTCGAGGCGAGCCTCATCGTGCCGGCGAGGGCCCTGGCTGAGCTTTCGAGGGTGTTGAAAGGTGAGCCTGGTCGGGTCGAGGTGATCATCTCCAAGGCCCGGAACCAGATCTTCTTCAAGGCCGGCAGCTCGGAGCTCACTTCCCGCCTGATCGACGGAAAGTATCCAAACTACGCACAGGTTATCCCCAGCAAGAGCTCCACCAAGGTGAAGGTCTCGACCGCCGAGCTCACTCAGACCGTGCGCGCGGTCTCGCTGTTCGCCCGCGACAGCGCCAACGTCATCCGGGTCAAGGCGCAGGCCGGCTCTCTGATCCTGTCAGCGACCACCAACGAGGTGGGCGACAGCAGGGCGGAGATGGCGGCCGACGTCGATGGGTCCGACATCCAGATCGCCTTCAACGCCCGCTACGTCCTCGACGCGCTGGGTGTGATCGGCGAGGACGAGGTCGAGCTTCTCTTCGACGGTCCGCTCAGCCCCGGCCTGCTGCGACCGCCGGGCAAGGAGCACTACCTCTACGTGATCATGCCCGTGCGGGTGGCGATGTCGTAAGCCGGCGGGGTGCTGCTCCGGCGACTCCAACTCAAGAACCATCGCAACTACGCCCACCTCGACATCTCGATGGAGGCGGGGGTCAACGTCTTCCTCGGCGCCAACGGCCAGGGCAAGACCAACCTGCTCGAGGCTGTCGCGATGCTGGCACTGTCGGCTTCGCCCCGCGCCAGGCGCGAGGTCGAGCTCGTCGGTCCGGTGGCCGCGGCGTCGCGCATCGAAGCCCAGGTCGAGAGCGCGGGCAAGCGGATGGAGCTGATCATCGCTTTGAACCTGGAGGGTGAGCGGGCGCACCGCACGATCGAGGTCGACGGCGCCCGGCGGCGGGCTGTCGACCTGCCCGGCCACTTCCGGGTCACGCTCTTCTGGCCGGACGACCTCGGCCTGGTCAAGGCCGGGCCGGAGCAGCGCAGGCGCTTCCTCAACCAGCTGCTCGTCCAGGTCGAGCCCGGCTATGCGCGGGCGCTCTCGGGACTGCGCCGGATCCTCGAGCAGCGCAACAGCCTGCTCAAACGGGTCGCGGCCGGCGAGGCGTCGAGCGCCGAGCTGGAGGCGTGGGACTCGGAGCTGGTCCGGGTGGGGTCTGAGGTCGTCGACGCCCGTGCCACGGCTGTACGCGAGCTCGCCCCGGAAGCCGCCCGCCGCCATGCCGAGATCGGCGCCGGCGAGCGGCTCGAGCTCGCTTACCTGGGCCCACCCGAGGACATGGCGGCGGCTGTGCATAACTCGCTCGCGGAGGACCTGCGCCGGGGCTCGACCAGCATCGGGCCGCATCGCGACGACGTTCGCATCCTCCTGGATGGACACGAGGCCCGGGGCTATGGCTCGCAGGGCCAGCAGCGCACCGCCGTGGTGAGCCTGAAGCTGGCGGAGGCCGAGCTGGTCGCAAGGCGGACCGGGGAACGACCCGTGCTGCTCCTGGACGACGTCTTGTCCGAGCTCGACCTCGAGCGGCGAGGTGCGCTGCTCCGGCATGTTGCTGGCGGCGGCCAGGTGGTGATCACCTCGGTTGACGTAGGCCCATTTCCGCCCGAGCTCCTGGCCGGCGCTACCGTCTGGAGCGTCGAAGCAGGGATGGTCAAGCCCTGTGGATAAGCTGGGCAATATCCTGCCCCGGGTGCTGCGCCGCCAGCCCGGCGGAGCCAGGCTCCTGGGGACCCAGGTGGCGTCCGCTTTCCGGACCATGATCGGTTCAGAGCCGGCGCGGCTCTGTGACGAGGTCGAGCTGCGTGCGGGAGTGCTCCTGGTGAGCACGTCCAGCCCAGCCCTGGCTCATCAGCTGCGACTCGACGCGGAGACCATAATCGAGCGCCTCAACGGCCTGGATCTCGGGCGCCGCGTCCGCGTGCTCAGGGTCCGCATCGGGCGATCGACGGCCGTCGAGTGAAAACTGTGTTCCGGCTCGATTCTGAGCAGCGCGCGGTGGCGGCCATCGCACGCGGGCCGGTCCGGGTCGTGGCCGGGGCGGGAACGGGTAAGACCGCCGTCATCGCCGAACGCTTCAGGCGCCTGGTGCAGGGCGGCGCGTCTCCCGACTCCATCCTGGTCATGACGTTCACAGATCGCGCGGCGGCCGAGATGCGCGACCGCATCGAGGAGCTCGTCGGTGCGGCCGCGCCGGCCGTGGGCACGTTTCATGCGATCGCGCTGTCGTGGCTGCGCGCGGATGGGCGGTCGATCGGCGTCCCCGCGGGCTTCCGCATCGTCACCGGCGCCGACCGCTGGATCCTGGCGCGCGAGCTCATGTGGCAGCTCGGCGACCTGCCCCTCACCGGTGACGAGCGACCCGATGACCTGGTGGCGCCGGCGCTGCAGATGCTGGAGCGCCTCAAGCAAGAGCTCGTTCCTCTCGAGCGCCTCGAGGCGTGGGCGAAGTCTGCCGACGATCGCGAGAAGGCGGACCTGATGCACGCGTGCGGGCGGGTCTTCCGCGCTTACCAGCGCGCCTGCCGTAAAGAAAAGCTGCTCGACTTCGAGGACCTGCTGACCTTGACGGTGAAGATGCTCGAGGAGCGTCCGGCTGTGCTCGATTCGTATCGCGCACGCTACCCACACGTGATCGTCGACGAGTATCAGGACCTCAACCTCGCGCAGGAGCGGCTCGTGGAGCTGGTCGCCGGCGACGGCGCGCCGTTTGTCGTCGGGGACGATGACCAAAGCATCTACCGATTTCGCGGTGCTTCCCGCGCGAGCCTCGAGCGCTTTCTGCGCGCATTCCCGACGGCGACCACGGTGACGCTCGGCCGCAACCATCGCAGCTCGCGGCGTGTGGTTGCGGCAGCATCCGCGCTGGTCGGCAACAATGCCGATCGCCTGCCCAAGCAGCTGCGGTCGAGCCGGTCGGGCGAGAAAGTGGAGATCTGGGCTTGTCCCGACGGCGATACCGAGGCGAACGCCATCGCCGGCGAAGCCGCGCGGCTGATCGGCTCGGGTTTGCCTGCGGCAGCAATAGCGGTGCTGTGCCGCACCCACGCCATCGCGCGGCCGATCGCGTCGGCGCTGGCGGCACACGGGCTGCCGCATGTCGTCATCGGCGGCCATGGGTTCAACGACCGGCCGGAGATAAAGGACGTGATCGCGCTGCTCAGGGTGCTGCGAGATCCAAGCGATGTCGTGGCGCTGGCCCGGGCCGTCACCCGTCCACCGGCCTCGCTCGATGCCGACGCCGCTCTGAGCGTGCTGCGCGACCGACATGAGCAGTCGCCGCTGGAGGCGCTGCAGCAATGGGCGCCGTCTGCTTCGTTCGCACACCTGCTGGTCGCGCTCGGAGGTCGAGCTGTGCGCCTCGATGTCCGCGACCTGTTCTTCGAGCTGATGCACGACACGCGGTATCTGGATGCGCTCTCATCGGTGCTGGAGGTCTCCGAGGCCGCGCGCGCCGTCGCCAATGTCAGCCGCTTCGCGGAGCTCATCGCAGAGTACTGCGAGCTCACAACGGACCGTTCGCTCGAGGCCTACATGCGCCACCTCGACCTCGTCCTTCTATCTCAAGAAGACGAGCGGCCGGCGGAGGTCGAAGGACTCGCCGATGCAATCCAGGTGATGACGATCCACCAGGCCAAGGGCTTGGAGTTCGACGCGGTCTTCGTGCCGGGGTTGGTCGAAGGCCGACTTCCGCAGTCGGGCCGATCGCCCAGGTTCGAGCTGCCGGCGGCTGTGCTCGAGCCGCTGGTCCGTGGCCGCGAGGACGTCATCGCCGAGGAGCGCCGACTCCTCTACGTCGCCATGACGCGAGCGAAGCGGTTCCTCTACCTAACGCGTGCCGCCCATTACGAGGGTGGGCGGCGCTGGCGCGATTCGCGATTCATAGAAGAGGTGCGGGGTGCAAGCGCGCGGACAGTCTTGCTTACGGACGTTCCTGCGAGCCCGCGCCCCTCTCCCGAACACTCGCCGCGAAAGGGCGAGGGAGACGTCGTGCTTTCCTACTCATCGATCGCCGCTTACCGCGAATGCCCGCGCCAGTACTGGTATCGCCACGTGCAGCGGTTGCCCGTGGTGCAAAGTGCCGAAGCGGTGCAGGGCGTGATCCTCCACGAGACGCTTCGGCGCGCAGCCGAGGCTCGGCGCGGCGGAGCCGACGTCACCGCGCCTATGCTTCGCGCGCTTCACCGTGAGGTGTGGAGCACGACGGCGTTTCCCGACCCGCGCCGCGCACCTACCTTCGAACGCAACGGTGCTGCTCAGCTGGAGGCGTATCGCGCGAATGGCGGTCTCGACGGCAACCCGGCGCACCTCGAAGAGGCGTTTACCGTGGCGGTCGACGGCTGGAAGCTAAGCGGAGTCGTCGACCGCATCGACCGCACGCCAGAAGCCTGGCGGATCATCGACTACAAGACGGGAAGGCC
>WNFJ01005458.1_pt1 | contig 10960 bp, 11 predicted proteins | sample 5400461 | NCBI WGS metagenome assembly WNFJ01 (sample SAMN13153349, study PRJNA577476) | soil metagenome | isolation source: 115 cm saprolite on Douglas fir-dominated hillslope | place: USA:California | collected 2013-09-17 | reverse complement strand
GGAAGTGCAAGCGGAAATTGCCACTGAAGACGATGTCGAACGGCCGCCCCACTGGACTCTTTCCGTTGAAATAAACGTTGGTGAAGGCTTGATTCACGAGAGCGCTGCCGGGCTGCGAGTCCTGGGGAAGAAAGTCCCTGCCGTCGGCCAGCGGAATCCGCAGCGCATCGATCCACCCCGGGGAAACGCGTCGCATGTAGGTAATGATGCCGTTCGATGGAAGACCGTCGACCGAAATGAAGTTGTTCCAGTTGCCGCCACCCAAAAGGGGCGCGTCGCTCATGCCGACAGCCTCGATGCCTTGCCGGTGCCGCAACTGCTCCAGCAACTGGTTCCAATACACCAGCGGCTGCGGCTGTTTGGTGACTGTGTCCACAACCAGAACCCTGTCGGCGGAGAATCCAGTGGACTCATGCGAAAGCCGCTCGAAGGTTGTAACGAACAGGCCTGCCACGAACAGCACCAGAAAACAAAAGGCGACCTGGGCGCCGATCAGTCCATGCATCAACCGCCGGCGCGCACGGGGGTCTTCGCCTCCTTTGAGGGCGGTGACGGGATTCACGGTAGACGCACGCAAAGCGGGCAGCAATCCGAACAAAAGAGCCACCGCGAGCGCGATGGCCAGGCCGAAACCGAGGACACGCCAATCTGCCGGCAAGAACAAGCGCGCAGGATTCTCCGGGGGATTAATCATGCCTACAACAAATGGAGCGGCCCACCACGCAAACAGACTTCCCAGTGCCGCCGCCAAAAGCGCAAGACACACGCTTTGCACCAGAACCAACTGCACCAGCCGCCACCGGCCGCCACCAATCGAAATGCGCAATGCCAGTTCTCGCGCGCGTGCGGAAGCTTGCGCAGTCATCAGGTTTGCCACGTTCGCACAAGCGATTAGCAGCACGAGCACGACCAGCACGCCGAGAATCGTAAGTGGGCGCCGCGTGTCCGTGCGCAGTTCCGAAGCGCCGGAGGCAGCCGGTTCGAGCAGTACTTGTTGGTTCCGAAACGCGTCCAGCGCTTCCTTCGGCATCCCGGCCATCGCCCCATTCATCCGCTGCTCCTCAAATGCACGAGTAACGGTTTCAAGCTTGGCGCGAAGCGGTTCCACGGCGGCACCGGGCTTAACGGTGGCGAGTGTGCGATGCCAAGACCAGTCGTTCGCGGAAACTCCCGGATGCATCATGACGGGAACGAAAATGTCCACCATGGTGCCGGGTTCAGTGCCCGTGAACTTTCCATCGACGACGCCAACAATTTCGTATACGCGATTCCCCAAACGAAACGTTCGTCCCACGATTTTGGGATCCTCGCCAAAGCGATGCTCCCAATAACCCTGAGAGAGGACTGCGTAGGGATGCGCTCCGGGCTGGAGATTGTCGTTTTCGGACAGTAGCCTTCCTAGTTTGGCGCGCAGCCCGAACGTGGGGAACATCCAGCCACAGACGTACTGAATCTGGGCTCGTTCCATCTCTTGGTCGGACTTGTAGGTCAAATCTTCCGGCTCTGCGTTCGAGATCGCGACTAGCTCAGCTTCATCTTTGACGGCGGCGCGCATGGTCTGGAATAAGGGATAGGACCAAGCGTCGTAGGTGAAAGATTCGTTGTTGAATACCGCGTGCCGCGACACCTCGTAAAGGCGGTCAGCATTGGTGACCGGCAAAGGCCTGAACAATACAGCGTCGATCAGCCGGAACGCGGCCATGCACGAGCCGATAGCCAAGGCAAGCGACAACACAGCGGCGAGCGACGTGATTTTGCTCTTGCGCAGTTGCCGCAGGCCGAAGATCGTGTCGGCACGAAGGGAATCGAGCCATCCGATCAGGAGGGCATCGCGGCTGGCCTCTCGGTGGCGCAAAGGCGAGCCAAAGGCGCGTCGCGCTTCGTCCGGGTCGCGGCCGTTTGCAACGGCTTCGGCGATGTGCGACTCGAGTTCTTCGTCGATTTCTCGATCTACGCGGTTTCCACGAAACAGATTGCTGATGCGGCTCCAGATCGACACGTTAGGCCTCCCTCAGTACGCGATTCACAGCGGCGGCGACGACCTTCCACCGCGACTCTTCCATGCCCAATTGCTTTTTGCCCGCAGTGGTCAATTCGTAGACGCGGGCGCGGCGGCGATTCTCCTTGATGACCCATTCGGCGCGAATCCAGCCGGACTCTTCCATGCGGTGGAGGGCGGGGTAGAGGGAGCCCTCCTCCACGCGCAGGACCTCGGCGGAAATGTCCTGAATGAATACCTAGACCTCAATGTATAGAGACGTCCAAGTATGGGAAATGTTCCGTGGAAAATGTAGCTAGGTAAGGCCCGGGAGCGTGCGGCTGTGGTTACCGAAAACTCCGTCCGATCTGAAAACACAGGGGTTCCGATCATTCGTGAGATCATGGTGGCTACCACGATGAGCTCTCTTTTTGTCGCCTTTTTGGCTTTGGTAACCTCCAGTTTTCGAACCCGTGCTGCTCTACAAGCGGAGATCCTCGCGCTTCGCCACCAGCTGGCCGTTCTCCCAAAGAACGCGTTACGTCGCTTGCGCCTCCACCGCTGCGACCGGCTCTTGTGGGTTGTGTTGTACCGATTCTGGTCCGGTTGGCGGCGATGTCTCGAGATGGTTCAGCCCGACACCGTCCTTCGTTGGCACCGCCGAGCTTTCGCCTGGCACTGGACCAGAAAATCGCTCCGCCTTCCCGGCAGGCCAGAAGTTGCGGCGAACATTCGTGAGTTAATTCGGCGCATGAGCCAAGCCAACCCTTGTGGGGTGCACCCCGCATTCACGGAGAACTGATGAAGTTGGGGATTGCGGTGGCGCAATCCACGGTGGCCAGATATTTGCCTCGGTCCCGCAAACCGCCGTCCCAGACTTGGCGAACCTTCCTGACGAATCATCTGGCGCAGACCGCGGCCATCGATTTTTTCACCGTGCCAACGGCGACCTTCCGGGTCCTGTTCGTCTTCGTCGTGCTAGCGCACGAGCGGCGCAGGGTGCTGCACTTCGGGGTGACGGAACATCCCACACAGGAGTGGACCATGCAGCAGATGCGGGAAGCGTTCCCCTGGGACGAGACGCCGCGATATGTGCAGCGCGATCGAGATGCCATCTACGGAAAAGACTTCGCCGCCATGACCCGAGCTATGGGAATGGAGGAAGTGCTTACTGCACCACGATCCCCCTGGCAAAATCCCTTTGTGGAACGACTGGTGGGCTCTATCCCGTCGCGAGTGCCTGGACCACGTTATCGTCTGGAATGAGAGATCGTTGCGTCGAACACTGCAGAACTATTTTGCCTACTATCAGCGGTCACGTACGCATTTATCCCTGGGCAAAGATGCCCCTCAGCCCAGGGCAGTGGAACCGCCGGAACAGGGTGCGTGGTAGCGATTCCTCAGGTCGGGGGATTACACCATCGATATCAGCGACGCGCCGCTTAGCCGGAGCAAGCCGGTTGCCTCGACGGTTGCCTTCCTGAACGGAAATGACGCTTCTCCTTGACCTACGCGACCAAACTTTTGCTAATCAAAACCGGATTCTTTCGCGACACGAACTCCCTGCATTGGATGCACTCGACGACTGGACGAGGCAGAGCCTGCCAGTCTTTAGACTCCGATGTGCTTGCCAACAAGAAAAGTGCATCGACTAGATCTACGATTAGCGTGCCACAAGGATGCGGGTTGATACGGACGGAGTTCTCGGTAGGCACAGGTACTCGGAAACTTGAAATGTCGTGCCCCTACCCACGTCGGCTAGGACTTTAGAAGCGCCTGGATGTAGGGGCGCTTGAGAGGGAGGCGGCGCAGGACTTTGCCGGTGGCGTCGTGGAGAGCTGCAGCGATGGCTGGAGCGGCGAGAGCGTTGGCGGCTTCGGAGCCTCCGCCGTACGCGCCTACTTTTGGATTGTGAATGAGGACAACTTTGATTTCAGGAGTGTCCGTCATCTTGGCGACGGGATAGGTGCTCCAGTCGCGCGAAGTGACTCCACTTTCATCGAACATAGCTTCTTCGTAGAGCGCATGGCTGATGCCCATCATGGCGCCGCCTTCGACTTGCCGTTTTAATTGCGCAGGATTGACGACGATGCCGGGATCCACGGCGATGGTGTACTTCTCGACGGCGATGACACCAGTGCTGGGCGTTACAGCGATTTCACAGACACAGGCCCAGTAAGTGCCGGAGCGAAACATTGCAGAGACGCCGCGGCCACGGACGGGAGTTGTGCCAGAAGATTTTGCGCCAGGGCGAGGCGAGGGACGCGTGTCCCAACCGCTCGCGTCGCGTACTTGCTTGAGAACGTTGATGAGGCGTTCTTCTTTGGCGTGGTCAATTCGAAATTGAATTGGATCGGCGCCGGCGAGTGCCGCGGCTTCGCTGAAGGCGAGTTCACGTGGATAGTTTTGCTGGTATTGGCCGGGCGTTCGCATGCTGTGATCGCGAAGGCCGACGGCGAGCGGCGAAGCTTTTTGTCCGACCTGGAATGTGCCGTGACCGCGCTCGGCGACATTGGGAATGAGATCGTAAGACCAAGGATCGGACCAGAAGTTGGCTGTAGAACTGAGGAATCCTGAGCCGCCGCCTCCCGGCGCGGGCATGGTGGGAAGTCCGGCAAGGATGGCGCCGATGGGCCGATCATCCTGGAATGCCGGCATGTAGTGATCTATCTGGTAGCCAGCGATTCTGCCTTTCTCGTCGAGAGCGAATTCGACATCCGCGAAAGCAGCCGGTGATTGGGTGGACCACTACAAATCTTCGGCACGCATCCACTGAACGCGAACGGGCTTTCCAACAGCCTGAGAAAGGATTACGGCGTCGTCTTCCGCGCCAGAGTTGCCGCCATTGGAGCGGCCGTAGTGCCCCGCTCCGGGATGCGTGTGAACGATGATGTGATCGGGCGGGGTGCCAAGCATCGTGGCAATTTCGCCGCGAAGCGCCTGAGGATTTTGATTGTGTGTGTGAACGTGGACTGTGCCATCGGGCTTTACATCGGCGACGGCCATCGTGGGGCCGATGGGTGCGTGCTTCATGAAGGGAAAGTGATAGGTGGCGGAAAGTTTCTTGTTTGCAGAGGCGAGCGCGGCGGATACATCGCCTTTGGTGGCGGCGCTTTTTGTAACTTGCGCGGTGGTCCAATCGGCTTCTTTGCGGAGAGAATCGTAGAGCTTATCGTTACCGGGCAGGCCTTTCCATTCGCTCCATTTCGTTGCGGCGGCTACTTGCTGCGAAGCCTGAATGGCTTCCCACTCGGTTGGAGCGACTACTCCAACAAGATTTCCTTTCACGACGACTTGCGAATTGGGAAATTTGGATTTGTCGAGCTGGCCGACGGAAACGAGTGTGGAACCGAGTGTTTTCGGATGGACCATGCGTGCATGCAACATCCCCGGAAGGCGGATGTCGGTGGCCCAAGTTTCTTTTGCGGTGACCTTGGACGTGATAATGGAGTTCGGGTGGGATTTGCCGATGACGGTGTAGGCGCTGACAGGCTTCATCGGCGGATTGCCTTCGACTCTCAATCCCATAATGCCGGTCAGATCTCCGCTGACGGGAATGGTGAGTTTGAGTTGCTGATCTTTGACGAGGTCGCCGTAAGAAATCGTTTTGCCGCCGCCGGAGACGATGCCGTCTTTGACCGAGAGTTGATCTTTCGGAACTCCGAGGCGTTCAGAGGCAAGGTCGAGGAGGGCTTGATAGGTGTACGCAGCGGCTTTTCCGATGTTTGGCGTGCCGCGGCCGAGGAAATCGAAGGCGCCGCTGCCATCGGGCGTCTGATCGGTGTGACCTGCGACGACGGTGGTGATGGCTTCGAACAGCACGCTCAATTCGTCGGCAACAATCTGGCGATATGCGGTGAACGTGGTGCCCTGACCGAAGTCGCTCTTGCCGGTTCGAATGAGGACGGTGTTGTCCGGATGAATTTCGATCCATGAAGTAGGAAGGGTCGGATCGAGCGTATTTTTGAAGAGAGCTCCTGTGACTTTCGGGCCCTCAAAACCTTGCGCTTTAAGGACGGAAGGACCGACGAATGCGACGCCGACAACGAGTGCGCCGCCGGTCTTGACGAATTGGCGTCGGGATAGACTAGCTTCATAGACCTTGACGGTGTTTTCAGCGGCGGTTGTCATGGCTTACTTCCCCTTTCCCATGAGCGATGCGGCGTGTTTTACGGCGTCCATGATGGCGACGTAGCTGCCGCAGCGGCAGAGGTGAGGCGATGGTCCTTCGGTGGTGAAGGCTGCCTTGATTTGTGCGTCGGTGGGATTGGGATTTTTTTCGAGGAGTTCGGTGGCGACCATCATCATGCCGTTCTGGCAGAAGCCGCAAAGCGGGGTTTGTTCTTCGATCCAGGCTTGCTGAACGGGGTGAAGTATGTCCTTGGCCTGTTCAGGAGAGAGACCCTTTAGCTTTGCCCAGCGCGCGGGAAGGCCTTCGAGGGTGGTGATTTCGGCATTGCCAACCGTCGAGAGCGGCGTAACACAGGAACGAACCTCTTTGCCGTCAAGGAGGATGGAGCATGCTCCACACTGGGCTAGGCCGCAACCGAATTGCGGGCCGGAGAGTTCGAGGTCGTTGCGCAAGACGTAGAGGAGGGGCGTGTCAGCTGGGGCTTGAACTTCGCGGCGGACTCCGTTGACGGTGACGGTGGGCATAGTTTGCTCCCTTCCAAGCGCAAAGCGCCTAGTAATTCTAAACCCGCGAACAATCAAAAATATAAGGATTTTCGAATCGATTCCGGTAGCCCGATTCTGTCGAAATCTTGCCTAATCCTATGGAATTCTCCCTTGCGAGCACTGGTTTGCGCCCGCAGCCATCGCATGGCGAAGGGTTTGATGTCGCGCAGGGGCTGCTGCCCGAAGAAACGGCGGTATTCCCGATTGAATTGCTGGCGCTTTCATAGCCAACCACTTCGGGAAAACCATTTAAACGGGTCCGTTGAGATTCCACCTGATTGTCCGGTAAGCGCGTTTGGTAAAGCTCTAACGTTTCCCAGGAGTTGACCCTCGTCGATGCTGCCTTAGTCATTTCAAATCCGGTCTGCCTGGCGGTGTTGGTTTTGGAGGATTGACTCGGAGCGCACCTTGCTCCCGTCTGGCAAACTTGCGATTTGTCTATGCAGGTCTCCCAGGAAAGAAACATGCTCGTAGATATCTGTGACGAAGGCCGTGTCGTGGGAGCCACCTTCTGCGAAGACGGCGGGTACACCAAAGCCGATACACTGCGTTGAACCTGGAACAAGACCACGTTGCGCATAGGCTACCGCCTCTTGTTCGACGAACCACTCCCTTCGTTTTTCCGTGGTCTCAGCCATTTCCTGAAATTCTGCATGCGAGTTTGAAACTTTGTTCAATTTGCCAGTTGTTGTATTCACGGAAGGTATTCGAATTTCTCAATGACAACCTCATTGCCTTTTTGGAGCGGATTCTTGTCACTGGCGACAGGGTAAAGCATGAACTCGAGGAACTCCTGTCCAGGAGTTGGTATTCCTGACGTGAATATGTGTTCATACACCGCAGGTGCTCCGGGCTGTGAAGAAGAACCGCGAACGGTCTTGAAACTGGCTCGACCGGGTTCCCAGAGCAGGGTGTGCGTCAGAGTGCCCGCAGGCTCGCTAAATTGGGTTAGATTTCCAGGAACATAAAAAGGCTGGATGCCATACTGGGCATTCTTCTTGCCTGGATCGCCCCAATGACCGATTTCCACGTCCATTTCGCGGTAATGCTGGTCTCCTCCCCACTCGTCGAAAGTATGCATACTCAAAAAGACCGTAGGCTCGAGATGAGAAGTGTCGCCTACCACGAATCGGTAGGTTCCGTACCCAAGACTGTGCGCTAGAATCACGTGTGCGCACGTCCACCCTTTTGCCTTCTTGATGATTCGCAGGTGCATCGCTCCGCTGGCGTCCGTCCAGACATTATCCGCGTCGTACAAACTATTTAGCCCGCCTCGAGCAGCGGAAACCGTTTGGATTTTCCAGTCGTATCCGCTGAAGCGCAGAGCTTGGGTAGGATGTGGAGGCAAGGACCCAGCGCCTTTCACGATGTTTACAAGCACAACGGCACCACTTTGGCTTGGAGCTTCATCCATGGTCGCCGGTGGGTGATAACCCGGGTCTACCAAGAGTGCTGCGTACTCATATCCCAGGTGAGTTGTGGTACTCCACGTCGAATCGGACTGAATTGGAATGAAGGGTTGGTCCGGCCAGGGTTGAACCCACCACGGCCCGCTCTTTGCATACACCACAATCTGTTGGCCCGGACGCCTGCCGATCACACGTCCCGCGATCGTATCAACTCTTTCTCGTCCGCCTTGCGCTGCGGGTGGGATTTTGCTGAATTCAATCGAGGGTCTGTCATTACTCTCCCGTGAGCCACAGCCACTCGAATGCGCACACAAGAACAGAAGAAGCATTGCTTCTAAAGTGAAATGCATGCCGGTCCGGGTCTTCAGGCGATGAAACCGGAAGCAGTAGCCCGTGCGGCTGAGAGGGGAGTCCATCTCTTTCCTTGCGATGCGCACTTCCTTCCGCGAACAAATCCACACCGCAGAATTGTTCGGAATCCCACCATACTACAGCCGGGGGTCCACGTCTGCCAAACTTCCAGCATCGCTCCTCGCGCTGCGGCGAGTATTGGCCAATCACTTTCGTCTCGACCGCGCAACCGCTGCCGGGCTTCCCTTTCACGAAATAGGTTTCGCTGTAAGAACTCCAAGTGATTTCTTGGAAGGTTGCCGAAGGTCGACTGATAGTCTGTCTGGATCACTCCAGAAATGCTACAATGCTTACAACAGTTACGTTGCAGAAGGGGAGGCCCTATGAAAGCGACTCGTTCCGTCGTCATCAGTATGCGTCTGCCGGCAGAAAGTGGAAAACGTCTCAAGCGAATGGCCAATCGCCATGGATGGACACCTAGCGATGCAAGCGCTCGGTTGGTGGAAGAAGGGCTCAGAAGGTCGGAATTCGCGTTTATCGACTTCCGCGATTCTCCGGTGGGCCGACAGGCCTACATCCAAGGGAGTACGCTCGCTGTGTGGGAGGTTTTGCTCCTCGTTCAAAGCTATAAGGCTGATGTCTCCGCCGTGGGCGAGCATCTCAAATGGCCGGAAGCGAAAGTACAAGCCGCCATTAACTACGCAAAGGCGTTTCCAGAAGAGATTGAGGGTGCACTATCCGAGAATGCTGCAACAGATTTCGAGGCACTAAAGCGCATGTTGCCGCAGGCTGTCGAACTCGCCTCCGGAGGAGCAGCGAGGGACTGAGATGCTCAGGCTTCTTCTGGATGAGCATATCTCGCCGAGGGTCGCGGATGGTCTTCGCCGTCGCAATCGGCTGCTTGAAGTTTCTTGTTTGGCGGAATGGGAGGAGGGAGAATTCTTAGGACAGCAAGACTCTGCCTGCCTGCAACAGGCAGCCGTGCAGGGGTGGACGTTTGTTACCTACGATCGAAGGACGATTCCCCCGTTGCTCAAAGCCTGGGCGGAAGAAGAGCGAAAGCACGGCGGAGTGATTTTTGTTGACGAAAAGACCATATCGCCATCGGATACGGGTGGCCTCGTACGGGCCTGGAGCAATCTCTTGAGGAAAACCGCCAAATGGGACTGGACCAATCGAGTCTGCTTCTTGCGCAGTTGACCGACCATCGAAATCAGTTATGTCGTTTAAGCAAGATGCCCAGCGATGAACGGGCATCTCAGCCTCAACTGCGATTTCATTATTTCATTTTGCGAACCACAGATCGATGAGAATCGGTAACGGTACGCGCTGTCATAAAAACGTAATACTAATGGTGGTGAATGGCGGCAAAATACGAACGAAAGGTGAATAAAGAAGGAGAAAATGATTCGTCGGGTTTAGTCGCAATTTGCTGATTTCCCTCGATTAGGGCCAACTCCGGCAAGTTCTGATGAAGTTGGTTGTTCGGCTGTTAACCGAAATGTTGGAGGTTCGAATCCTCTCCGGGGAGCCAAAACTTTTCAGTTCAATAACTTAACTTAGATATAGGTAGAGCATTCGGTCCGCAACCGAATGCTCACCCAATTCGTGGTTATCTTGGCGTGCAGTCCTTAGGAGGGGACGCTAACCATGAGGAGCAAGAAGAAGGTAAAGACAGTGCTAACTAGGCAAGGGCTTCGCCCTTGATATCCCTTTCGGGATATAGAAGTCAGGAGTCCTTCGGAACCCACCAGCACCCACGTCCATTCTCCCAGGTCAAATGTCGGATAATTCGCCAGAGCTTTTTTCAGGACCACCATTTCTTCGTCGCACTTCTTTTGCGTATAGCCCGTATTGCAGACGAAGTGCCGCGCTGGAGCGGAGCTTTGCGGATCCCCGGTGGTCTGTGCTTGCGATGGGAGAGAGGCGACAAGGAACGCCGTGGCTCTAGGTATGCCTTGAGTTTCACGAGGCACCTCCTTCAGTGCCCCGAAGCTCGGCCATCTCGTCTTCTGCTTCAATGCCGCCGCCCTCCGTTCCCTCTCGCATATTCGTCGCGAGCTAACGTGCTGAAACAAAATCATTTACAACTCGTTCTTCAGTGGCAGTGCCGGACTTGTGTGATATTCTCCGTGCTATGAAGTTCCTCTTTTATGGGTAACCAGGTCGCCTCGAGCGGCGGGCTTGATTCTAACAGGTAGGGTTCTCTTGCTTTTACCCAATGCCTTCCCTTGGTATTTCACTTGGCTGGTGCCATATTTGTGCTTCTTCTCGACGCCTTCCTGGTTGTTGATGAGCATCACCTCAGTTCTCGGTTACGCACCCGTCGTGACGTACGCTGCAGGACAAGAGTACCGAGACTCTCCGTTGTTGCTGATGCTGGAATATTTGCTGGTAATTGCAGTGCTTGGTTACGAAGTCTTTCGTAACAAGCTTTCCCCGCAGCGGGGCCTTGAGAATGTTGCTTATGCACCGAAAGCTGCTTGAATCGCAGACTGGGAAGCTGGCGGCGGGGTTTGCCGCGCTCGTCCTGGTTAGTGGATTG
>WNFJ01256211.1_pt1 | contig 10961 bp, 14 predicted proteins | sample 5400461 | NCBI WGS metagenome assembly WNFJ01 (sample SAMN13153349, study PRJNA577476) | soil metagenome | isolation source: 115 cm saprolite on Douglas fir-dominated hillslope | place: USA:California | collected 2013-09-17 | reverse complement strand
GTAGCCGCAAGCCGGGCCAGCCGTGGCTCGTGGTGCGCCGGCCGCCACTCTGCTAGCGCAATTCCTAGCACTGCACCAGCGGGGCATGGCTTTGGGCGTTGGCTAGGTCGATCGCTTGCTGCGCGCCTCAATGAGCGCGGCATTACCGCGCCGCGAGATTTCCGGTTATGCACAAGGCGGAAGCGTCGGTGGCCTGCTGCCGCGGCTGCTTTCTGAGGGAATGTGTTGCAAAACTCGATCAATTTTGACGCCGGGGTCCGGCTATGATTTTTGCCCGGCCCATTGTCCGTCGCTCGCTTTGACGGGTGGCGACGTCGACGCTTGACCCACGCCTTCAGCAACTACGCTATGCAACTGGCAGCCAATGGTGGCGGCGCGCGGCAGAGGAGCTTGGCAAGGTGAAAGCTCTTTGTGCACCCAGCTGAGGTCGAGCACGGCGTCGATCTGCCGGACCAGATGATCCGGCGGCACTACCTTGTCGAGATCAAAGGAATAAAAAAATTGACCTTGTCCGCCCTCTCGCCGCCCCGATCATGGATCGCTCCCACCGATGACCGAATCAAACGAACGGAATCACGGTTCGCCGATCGTCTCAATGAGAGTTTTGCAACACATTCTGAGGTACTGCGGCCATTGCCTGGCACATGCCCCGGGGGGTGAAACGTGTGCTAAAGCGCTTTGCGTAGGAGCGTGTTTTTATATTCCGGTACATCGTGTCAGTGAGCGTAGCGTTCGGCGGTCAGACGACGACCGTCTTTTGTGGAAAATGACGGCCAGCCTGTTGCAATGCCTTTAACCTTAAAATTCAAAGTTAAGGCTCGATACATTCGCGCGACGACTCTTTGGACTCGCACGATCACGATATAGGAGTGCAATTGAACAATTCGAAAGAGCTTCGTTCTGACATCGTGCGTACAAAGCATCGATTACCATGGCCGGGAGTCGGGATCAGCGCTTCATTTTTTCGCCTGCCGTCTTTTCGCAGGTGGAGCGCTTCATCGCTCAAGGTTTAAGCGCTGCGCAAATCGCCGAACGGATTGGATGCAAGCTGGGGAGCTTGCGAGTGAAATGCTCCCAACACGGAATTAGTCTTCGACATTCGAAACGCGCTTTTCCAAAGCGATTGATGATTTCTCTTCCCGAGCGCGTAGCGCTCGGTCTTCAAAAGCAGGCGGACAAAGAGGGAATGTCCAAAACCGAACTTGCTATCCGCCTTCTTGATGCGATCGTGCGTGACAATCTCTACGATGCTATCATTGATCGCGATATAGAACCTAAAAAGCGCAGTGCACTCTCCCCGAAAGCGCGGCGATCTTAGCTTGGCACCTTGCTACCCCTGGTCAACCGTTTTGGCTGTTCATCTGATCTTTGGCTGCGGAGTTCAAAGAGCGGGTTTGGTTAGATCGGGTTGCGGTGCGGTGCCGTGGTACACGTCTGGAGTCGAATAACGGTTTAAGTACCTTTCGACGGGTTCGAGCGCCAAGAGCATGTCCTGTTCGAACATCTTTGCGTGGGTCGGAGAAATGACGAGCTCCGCGTGCGTGTCTCTTAGAAACTTTTCTAGATAAATGTTATTGTCGATTTCCCGCCATTCGTTGTAAAAATCCTTGAATATAGTTGGCATGCGCTCAAGGATGACAAAGTGCTTTAGTCCGTATGTTGCAATGATCGCTTCTTCGAATTCGGAAAAATAAATAGAGACTACAACCTCCAACTGGTTTGGACCGCGCAGTCTGAACTTTTCACGATGATTGAAATTGACACGCACACCCCACACTCCCCAAACAAAGCATACGGCGAAAAATGGCGGAAATGTGAAAAATAAGGAATTAGCAACGAAAAACCCCGCGCACGGCTGTGGCGGGGCTGAGTTCACAGCGTACCCAAAGGCAGAGCTGCGAAGTTCAAAGAGCTTATTTAGTTATCGGTCGCGCCGCGTGTTCTTGCGGCGATCGTTTGCGTCGCGGATGGTTTGCTGCGCGTTCGTGGTTTCGTCCTTGGCGTCAGCCTTCGGCGGGCGCAGGACGATCTTGCCTTTGATGGGTCGCGCTTGCAACATGATGTTGAAGCCGTCGCCGTCCTGATGCATAAAGGCGGTGCCGATATTGAGCCAGCAGTCATCCTACCCTTGCGCTTAACGACGGTGTACGCTTGAGTAGGTCAGGTTGCTGGTTGGCCATGGCCAACTCCTTTCTCCTGGTGGATGGATCAGTACTCGTCGGCGCCCATGATAAAGAAATGCGGCCGGGTCGGAGAGGCGGCAATTTCGGAGGATGTCAGTCCGTCTGCGGGGCGCCCTGACTTTGTGGGACATACGATTTCTCGCGAATTTCAGGTCGTCAAGACATCCGCTTACAGGCACCAAACTATGATTCGTTGCGCCTGCGGAGAGGTGTTTAGTGTCATTTGGCGTCCAAAGTTCATGACGTGAATTTCACCGGGTCGGCGCGCGCGCGCTCGCCTCCACCTCTCGGCCGTGATCGTTAGCTTACTGAACCGCGGGCCAGCAATGCGCGCGGAAAAATTCGTAATATTGATCTTCGTTGAACCAAGCGTACTTGATATCAAAGAGGCTCAATCCCCCAGGCGGGTGACTACGTCGCGGCCGGCGAGCTGATGAGCTACGGAATCGACCCCGCGGACATGTCTCGTCAAGTCGTCGTCTATACCGGCCGCCTCCTCAAGGGCGAGAAGCCGAGCGAAATGCCGGTGCAAACGCCGACCAATTTCGAGTTCGTGATCAACCTCAAGACCGCGACCGCGCTTGGCTTGGTCATCCCGCCGTCGCCGTTCGCGCTGGCCGATGAGGTGATCTAATGAGGTCACCCACTTCCGCTTTTAGCAGTTCCAGCCGTGCCGCAGTCACCAAATATGCCCGGCCGTCCATACATGACCCGACCCCGACCTGGGGAGTGCAGAATAGTGATGGGGGGGGAGCGCTTTTCGGCCGGCCTTCCTCGTCGAGCATTCCTACGATGCTACTTGGCCCGCCGATACACCTGTTCAATGCTCGCTCCGGTAGGAAGCGGCATTACATTGATGAGCTTCAGTTCATCGCCGGTTAGGCTGATGGAGCTTTTGACATCCGTCCCTTCGTTATTGGGCCTAAGGGCACCGTCGAAATGCTGAGTGAGAATCCTATCCGCTTCGCTGACCAACCAAGTGCCAAAGTTAGCAGCGAAGAAGTCCTGCGTTGCGGCGGCAAGCTCCTCTGTCGTTGCTTGACCGGCAGATTTGAACTTGGGACGGTCACCACGCTCTCCCGCCATGACGTACCGTCCACCGGCGTCAAACATCAGGATGCCTTTTGGATTTGCGATCGTCTGTTTGGTGCCGCTCGCCATGCGCTCGTATGAGAATAGCATCCAAGTTCCGACCAGTTGCTCCTTGAGTGTCTTCTGTTGGCTAAAGCCGCTGCCCGGCAGAAGACCGAGCCCCAAAGCTGTAATCGCCGAGAAAGTGAGGATAAGACGACGACACATGATGCTCCTCCGTTGGATAGGCGCTAACCAAGCGCTCCCGGCACACGACGCGCCGATTCCGGATGCCGATGACATCCGTCACAACCTACAATGTTGGTACACTCCTGCCCGCCGACGGCATGAGCGCTGCCGATGAAATGGAGGGACTTCGGCACATCCCCGTTGGCAGCTCAAGGTAAGGCTACACTACTTTACGGTGCATGCGAAAGAGGCCAATTCGATGTCTGCCAATTCGATGTCAGGCCAATTCGATGTCTCTTCCTGGCACGTTCCAGCCGTGCCGGACTTGTCCAGATACTTCCGGTGTTGAAGGTAAAGCGGCGGAGCCGCCGAATAACATTCCTCAATCGTAACTTTTGGAAACGATTTGCTGCACCCGTTGCCGTGATAGCCCAAGTTCGTCGGCAATCGCCTGGTATGTAACGTGCGCCTTCACGGCTGACGCAATCGCCATGTCGCGGGGCGTCCCCTTTGCAATCACTCGCCGCATCGAGGTCAGCGAAGCGGCAATGCGTTCCTTTTGTTGGTGAAGGCGTGCCGCGCGCAACGCCCGCTCGCTTCGTTGTCTTTGCATTTGCGAGGGAAAGATCAGACCACGCAGACGAGCCGATCTCCCTATCACCGCGTTGCGTGTCGTCCCGAGGCGGCCAGCTATTTGTGCAGCAGACACGCCAGCGGCTTCGAGCCTTCGAAGCTGTTTGTCCTTTTCGGCTGTCCAGAAGGTTACGGTCATTTGATCCAAGTGTTCGGTCGCGGTTTTGCGACGGCCTCATGATTCGGGTCGCGTGTCAAGAAGCGGCCGGTCTCGGATTACTCGATAACACGGAGAAGAGGCCCATCGGGGCTGGCCTACGGGTCATGGGGGCTCGTGCTCCATTTGCGTCTTGAGCGAACCTGTTGGAAGAGGGCGGAGAAGTTCGACTTCAGGCCGAGCCGAGTCGAGCCACGCTCCCCAGTCCTGGCGCCGGAGCACGACGACTTGGCGGTCATGATACGGAGCAACATCGGCTCCTGGTTCGGTCGTCAGCATGGTAAAGCAGGCTGCGCCATCGATGGCGTCCGGCCGAATGATGCCGGCGATACAGAACAAATCTTCACTGGGAAGAGTGAAGCGCCATTTGTCCTTGCGCTTCTGCTTGGGATCGGCCGACGCGGTGAATTCGAAGAAATGAGACGCCGGAATCAGGCACCGTGTGCTCTTCCCAAAGTGGCTCATCTCGGATCGAAAACTGAAGATTGGCTTCTTGTTGGAAGCGCGTGGTGCCCAGACCAGTTCCGTCATCTCAACACCATCACTGGTGCGCAGGATGATCGGCGCCGTGTCACGGATTCGGATGTCATCGCGCGGCGTGAGGTCGGTCCATTGCCTTGCACGAACAGCGGCAGCTTGAGATGGCTGAACTCCTCGACATACCGGCTATAGGGGATGCGATTTCCGTAGTCGTTACACATCGGACGAGGTTAGCGCTCATGTTGGCCGAATGTCGGCTATTGGAGGCAGACCGGAAGACATATCCTCGTTCTGTGGATTACCGGTTATGACCGCAAACCCGACTCTTGCTGTCGGCAATTGCCGCATTGCGAAAGGTTTAATCTCGTTCCGGATCAGGTCCATACGCCAAAGCCGTGTTGCGGACTGGACCCGTTCAACTTCTAGACTAGTGCTCTATTTGCGCGATCGGGCGACGTGCCAGAGAATCAGCGAGGCCGGCTGATCGCTCAGCGACGGAGCCGATGCCAGAACTTGGCGTGAAGATAAAAGCCCCGCCCGCTTTCGCCGCCCGCGCGCATGTGGCTTTTGATGCTGCCGCTGCCACCAATGCCGCGGCAAGGGCGCCGGCTTCCGCAAGCTCGATACGCTAGCCTGCTCGGCACCCCTCCCAATCTTCCAAAATCCGTGACGTAAATTTCAAAGACACCTTACCTCCGCTGCCCCGCACCTGGCCGAAAATTTCGTCTTGCCGAGTCAAGAGCGCATCGTGTGGAAAGCGGGGTTAATCCCTTTGTGAGTCGGCAATCGAACAGACGTCCCCGTTTTTGTAGCGGCAGAATTAAGACATGGGAGGCAGCCCATGGGAGTGCTGATGCTGACGTGCTCGATCACGGGTCGAGACTTTTCCACCGACATTCATGTCGACGAAGACAGCTTCAGCAAGCTTCCGGACATCGTGAGCAAGGCGCACTGTCCGCACTGCGGCCTGATGCACAACTGGTGGCTCCGCGAGGCGCGACTGGTCGATAGTATCCCGCCGAGCCGCTGAGACGCATTTGATCTGGCGTCCTAAATTTTCGTGATGCACCAACAAAAAAGCCCGGTGAGGGCTTTGAGGTTGTTGCACATCGGCAACATCCCACTGAAATCTGTGCCGACGATAACGCTCCCGCTTGCGCCACGAAGCTGGCTCATTGATGGTACGCAGGTGCGGGCCATTTCTAGGACAATCGATGCTCCCAGTTCTCACCGACCGTGTTCTGGAAATCTTGCAGAGTTCTCCCGGTGGGCTCACGGCAAGGGAAGTCGCGGAGCGGCTCGGGAGAACGGCCGACAACATCGGCTCTCGATTAAGTAAGCTCGCTGCCTATGGGATTATCGGTAAGACGCGAGGCAGGATCACTTATGATGCTGCCCTCTGTGCCATTTATCACGCGCCAAGCTCAACATCGTCACCGAGGTTCTCCGAAACCAATCCGCTCCCGCCGCTCAACCAAGCCACGGCACCCCGCCAAACCCTCCAATATCCGTGACGTGGAAGTCAGCGCCCTTCCGCGGCATCGCGGAGCACAAGTGAATAATGGTCAGTCCTGGTCGCGCTTGTTGCCCGCGATAATCTCATTGGCGGGCCACACCATACAGCCGGCCGCGCGCGAGCACGAGCTCGTCTTCGGTTTGGCGACCAAGCGGCAACTACCCGTACGTTCGAAGCAGCACAATGAGAACGATGATTGTGCCGATCGCCCACATCCAGCGATGAAACGCGACCAGCATACGCCAGAGCGTTGGGGCCACCGGTTGAGCGATGGCCGCAGCCGGAGTCGGCGGTCGCCCACCTGGCGGTCGCCCGCCAGTACGCTTCGGCTTCGCCCTGGTGGCGGACGACAGTGCGGCGCCCGGCAAATCGCGCTCGCTCGGCGAGGGTGCCGTCGCTATGCTTGCCAGCCGGAACCCGGCCTCCGCTTCATCGAGCTCCTGAATCTGCCCGTCTTCCTGCACCGTAATGCTCAAGTGTTTGTATCCGTGGCGCTTGTTTTCATACGGCACATCAATAAGGCCGGTGACGCTCACCCAGCGCCCGATCCACGCCTTCGACGGCTGTTCCTTCAGCTTGGCAAGCCCATCGAACCAGATCGAAATCTTGACGATGTTGCCCCGCCATGAGCCAAAATTGATGAAGACGTAGCGGATCGCCGGGCCCTTGCTGCGCTTGCGGGATCCCGGCTTGACCTCCACGATCCGTCCGATCAACTCGACCCGGTGCCCGACCCATTGCAACGCGGCGGAGAAATTCAACGCGTCGACGACCGGGTAGGCGGGGATGTATGCGGCGGCCCGCGGCCTCAGCCCGAGTATGGGCGCCGTGCTGATCGACGCCTTCGCCGCCGGAATATTTCGGCCGGCCAGGAATTCGTCGAGAGTCGGCACGGCGGCCAGTGGTGCATCGCAGATCGCCGCGAAGTTCCGCGCCTGCTCCTTCAGCGTCGACATTGCCAGCAGGCGCTGGAAGATCTCGCTGTGCTGTGGGTCGGCGAAGTCGTTCGCCTTGAAGACAATCGTCTCGCCACCCTCCCGGAACCTCGAGTAGAGCGATTTGTCCTCGATGACGGCCTTCAGGCTGAGATCGAGCACAATGAAGCTAAACCGATCCAACTTCGGACCAAAATCCGCAACCCGCCGACCGGGATGCTGGAAATGCTTGTGCCCAGTCTCGCTGCCGTTACCCGTACGCATGCCTGGGACGAACATGCCGTCATAGTCGATCAGCTTGATGTCTCCGTTCGTCACCATGACGTTGCCGTTCTGGATGTCGCCGTGCGCGATCCCCTTCAGCTCGAGAAAGCGCGCAATGGCGGAGAAATCGGTGCGCGCCTTTTCAAGCCCGCGCCTATCGTCGGAGTGCTTGTCCAACCAGATACCCAAGGTATCGCCTTCGACCCAGTCCATTCGTACGATCGGAAAGACCTGCCGGCCGATGCTGATGCCGGACTGTTGGAAATCAAAACAGACGAAGCACTTGTCGGTGAGCGAGCGCAGCTCGCTCGAAATCGCATTGTACTTCTGCTGGATCGCGGGAATCTCCCGGTGAAAGCAACGTACGGCGCACTTTCGGCGCGGGGTGGTGACCGCATAGGTCAGCGCAAACCCACCCGACATCACCAGCGGCAGTCCTAGGCTGTTTTCGGCGACGGCGCCCTGCTTCAATTCCGGATCGATGAATGCCTGCGACGGATGCTGCACGGCTTCATGGTATTCGACGATCTGAGGGTACGCCATCTTCCGCCTACCACAGCGCGATCAGCGTGGTGTCGTCGCGCTTCAATCGACCGGCTGCGCGCTCCTCCTGCACGAAACGGGCAAATGCCCCGGGCGTTCTGACCTTGCGCAAAGCCCTGATCGGAGACAAATCGCGATCGCGCTGCGACAGGAGCCAATGACCGAGCGCGTCGGTCATGCACAAGAGCGCGGGCCGCTCGAGCCCGCGGAAGGTCCAATCGGCGACGAGGTCGTAGGAGAAGTCAACTTCATCCAGGAACGCATTCTCCGTCGGGTTGGTGCAGATCAGCTGCGGCGACCGGGTAAACTCCGATGCGGCGGAAAGGGGAAAAGTCGCCTTGATGCAATCTCCGTCGCAGAGCACGGCCAAGCTGTCGCCGACCGACAGGACCTGGATCGCCATTCCCCCGTCGGCGATCCGAACCCCCAGCAGCGAGGCGAAGCTGCCCTTGTCGAAAGATGCCTGCTGCATCCACGGCAGGCTTTCGCGGTCGTACAACTTGCGAAACTCGGCGATCGCGGCTGACAGCCATTCGCGCGTGAACTCCGGGTTCCGGGCGTAGCGGCGCACCAGAATTTGTGCCCACGAAGCCGAGTCGAAAGACACCGACGCGCCGTCACTCAGCGCGTACACACCCCTGGTCGAACGGTGAAAGCTGTCCTCGTTGTGCTGATCGTCACGCTTGGGAACGCTGAAAGCCAAAGGCAGTCGCGATTTCGGCCGCACGTCGACTTTGCTCACCGGTCTGCGACCAGCTTGGGCCGCGTGCCGATCTCGAAAAAATCGACGATACACTGGGGATCACCGTTGAAAATGAAACCGCGCGATCCGTCTGCGATCACATAGCCCTTGTCGCCGGCAAACTTGGCGAGATGCGCAGGCAGCGGGCTCGACATTCGGAACAGCATCCGCGAGTACTCGTCGTCGAGATCGGTCTCGGCGGTCGGGAATACAATTTCGGGGGCGCCGCCGGTCGTGAGGTGCAGGTTGAACAACAGCGCCTGGCCGTCCTTCGTCGAAATCTGCCGCAGCCCGTCCGCAATCTCCTCGGGCGTGCCGTCCGTCGATTGACCGTCGGTCACGTGCAGAATGGTCGGTGGATAGGAGCCGGGGTGCTGCTCGCACCAGTCGCCCACCGTCTTTATGGTGCGGCTCAGCGCCGCGCGCATCGGGGTGCCGCCAGCGCTCTTCGGGTCAAACCAGACCGGAAACTTGGTCTTCATCTCGATGATACCGCCCGCGCCGTCGTCCATCTTTTTTTTGCGCTCTTCGACACGAAGCGTATGTTTGCTGATGGCGTGGATCGGATGGACGATGTCCTCGGATAGGGCGCCTCCGAACCCGCCTGCGACCTCCGACCCGCTGTAGGCGATCACTCCCACGTCGAAATAGTTGCGCACGCCATCAGCCTTCGAGCAATTGGTGACGAGCGTGTAGAGCGTCTTGTTCAGCACGTCGGCCACAAACCCGGCCTTTGAGCGGCCGGCCTCGGTGATTTCGTCCATGGATCCGGATTGATCGATGACGAAGAGAAAGCAGGTGGGATGTTCTCTGCTGATTTCGGCTTGGTACGGCATGGATTCCCCCTCGATTTGTCTGATCAGCGGTCGGCCGGCAGGGCTGGACGGGTGCCGATGTCGAAGAAATCCGCGATGGCTTCGATCCCAGCGTTGAACACAAATCCGCGGGCGCCGGGGCGAATGTCATAGCCCTTGTGCGCGGCAGCCTCCAAAGCATGCGGTGGGAGCAGGCTCGACATGCGAAACAACGCCTTTCCGAAGCGATCGTTGGTGGCGCGCTCGTCATTGGGAAAGACCAGCGGTTCGCCCTGGCCGACATCGACGTGGAGGTTGAACAAGAGGCAGCCACCATCGCGGGTCGCGAGACTCTTGAGCCGATCGGCCAGCGGCTCCGGATTGCCGTCGGACGGGTGGCCATCGGACACATGCAGGACCGTCGGCGGAAACGCCGATGGATGCGCGGCACACCATTGCGACAGGATATCGATCGCCGCGTCGAAGCCGGCGCACATCGACGTCTTGCCTTGGCTTCGGGGATCGAACCAGATGGGAAATCGCACCGATTGTTCCACCACGTCGCCGCTTAGTCCGGCGACCTTCTTGGCGCGGGTCTCAACCCGGAGCGGGGCTTCGGCGAGGCGCGAAACGACGTGCATTGGCTCGCCGCCCAGCGCGCCTTGAAAGCCGTTGCGAGCGTCGTCCCCACCGTAGGCGACTACGCCCACGTGAAAGTAGTCGCGGACACCGTCGGCCTTGGAGCAGCTGGTGATGAGCGTATAGAGGGTCTTGTTGAGCACATCCGCAAGAAAGGCGGCCTTGCTCTGCCCGCTTTTCAGTCGATGGCTCATCGACGCGGACTGGTCCATCACCATCAGGATCGCCGTTGGCGACGCACGGCTGATTTCTGCTTGGTAGGTCATACGCCACACCGCTCGAGTTGGCTTGCGCCGCTGACGACAGCCGCGCGCTACGAGCGAGCCCAACGTCATGCTCGCCATATACGATGCAGCGCCCTGCCCCAAACACCGCCCTCTGCCCCGGCACGCCAAGGAACGCGGTGCCCGCGGTGGGGTTCCACGCAATTGCGGACATTCGTGAGTTTTTTTAAGAGCCACCGCGCGCATTGATGGTGCGCGACTGCGATACTGCGAGAATTCACAGTTGAATCAATGATTCCTGCGATGGGTCAAGGGCAGCTGTGGCGGGTCAGCGAAATGGTATGGCACCGCCTTACCGCCCGTGACGCATCCTGCGCGGCGAGAAGCCCGGCGAACTCCCAGTCGAACAACCGGCCAAGTTCGATCTCGTTATCAACCTGACAACCGCCAAGGCGCTTACGATCCCCGACGCGTTCCTGCTGCGCGCCGACGAGGTGATCGAATAAGCCGGTGCCTTTTGCTGCACCGCAAGGGTCTGCAAATGGCACACAGCGGTCGCGCCGACCGCCGGCCGGCGTGTTCGGTTTCTGG